>SMVB01270236.1_pt1 | contig 12514 bp, 13 predicted proteins | sample 2456461 | NCBI WGS metagenome assembly SMVB01 (sample SAMN11095934, study PRJNA526329) | marine sediment metagenome | biome: Marine sediment; feature: Surficial sediment; material: Deep marine sediment; isolation source: Hadal surficial sediment | place: Pacific Ocean | collected 2014-05 | depth...
CCGCAATGTCTCTATATCCAGGTCGTTGGTCGGCTCATCCAATAAAAGCACATTGGCGCCCTGCTTCAACAAGGTGGCCAGGTGCAGTCGATTGCGCTCGCCGCCGGACAAATCCTTGACGAATTTTTGTTGATCGGAGCCTTTGAAATTGAAGCGACCCACATAGGCGCGTGAGCTCACTTCATAACTGCCGATGCGCATGATCTCATGGCCGCCGGAAATTTCCTGCCACACGGTGTTGTCGCCGTCGAGGGCATCCCGGGATTGGTCCACGTGAGCCAGCACTACCGTCTCGCCCAGACGAACTTCGCCACCATCGGCTTGTTCTTCGCCGCTGAGAATTTTAAACAAGGTGGATTTACCGCGGCCATTGGCGCCAATGATGCCCACTATACTGCCTTTGGGCACGGTGAAGCTCAGGCCTTCAAACAGCAGGCGGTCGCCGAAGCCTTTTCGCAGGTTCTCTATCTCTATAACCTTGTCCCCCAGGCGCGGCCCCGGTGGGATATAGATCTCGTTGGTTTCGTTGCGCTGCTGGAATTCCTGGGACTGCAATTCTTCGAAGCGTTGCAGGCGGGCCTTACTTTTTGCCTGGCGTCCCTTTGGGTTGCTGCGCACCCATTCCAGTTCGGCCCGAATAGACTTCTGGTGGGAGGCCTCCTGACGTTTTTCCTGTTGCAGGCGCAGTTCCTTGGCACCCAGCCAGTCGGAGTAATTGCCCTCGTAGGGAATGCCGCGCCCGCGGTCCAACTCGAGTATCCAGCCGGCGGCGTTGTCCAGGAAGTAGCGATCGTGGGTAATGGCCACCACCGTACCGGAAAAATCGTGTAGAAATCGCTCCAGCCAGGCCACACTCTCTGCGTCCAGATGGTTGGTGGGTTCATCCAGCAGCAACATATCAGGGTTGGAGATCAACAAGCGACACAGTGCCACCCGGCGGCGCTCACCCCCTGACAGGGTAGATATTTGTGCCTCCCAGGGGGGCAGGTGCAGTGCATCAGCGGCCACTTCCAGTTTGTGATTCAGGTTGTGGGCGTCGGTGGCGTGGATAATATCTTCCAGCCTGACTTGCTCCTTGGCCAGCGCATCGAAATCGGCGTCGGGCTCGGCGTAGTCGGCATACACCTTATCCAGGCCCGCCAGGGCGTCTTTGGCCTCCTGCACGCCTTCTTCAACATTGCCACGTACGTCCTTGGCCTCATCCAGCTGAGGCTCCTGGGGCAGGTAACCAATTTTGATGCCGGCTTGTGGCCTCGCTTCGCCAAGGATATCGGTGTCCAGGCCCGCCATTATGCGCAGCAGGGTCGATTTGCCCGAGCCGTTGAGGCCCAGCACGCCAATTTTGGCGCCGGGGAAAAACGACAGGGAGATATCTTCCAGGATTGTCTTCTTGGGCGGCACCACTTTGCCGACACGGTTCATGGTGAAAACGTACTGGGCCATGTGCTGGAGTTCTCGAGCGATGAGGGAGCTGCGAACTGTAGCAGAAAAAGTGCAGATCCGGGGCGCATACCCTTAACTCCCGCCAATGTTTTAAGGTAGAATGCGCGGCTTCCAAGGCGGTCTGACTCAAGTCCCGCCGTGCCGCCAGCCAGGGGATGACGATGTTTAATGACAGCATGACGATTGAAGGGTTTGACGATGAAATCTGGGCCGCGATAAAGGGTGAAGATCGCCGCCAGGAAGAACATATTGAACTGATTGCCTCTGAAAACTACACCAGCCCCCGGGTCATGCAGGCCCAGGGCACGTCCATGACCAATAAATACGCCGAAGGCTACCCTGGCAAGCGCTACTACGGCGGTTGCGAGTTTGTTGATCAGGCGGAGGTTTTGGCCATTGCGCGCGCCAAGGCGCTATTTGGCGCCGATTATGCCAATGTTCAGCCCCACTCCGGTTCACAGGCCAATTCCGCCGTCTACCTCGCCCTGTGTGTGCCCGGCGACACCGTGCTGGGCATGAGTCTGGCTGATGGCGGGCACCTGACGCACGGCGCCAAGCCCAACTTCTCAGGCAGAATGTATAACGCCATTCAATATGGGCTGGATGCCGCCACCGGCGAGGTGGACTACGCCCAGGTTGAAGCGCTGGCGCTGGAACACAAACCCAAAATGATTGTGGCCGGGTTCTCGGCCTATTCGCAAATTATGGATTGGGCGCGCTTTCGCGAAATTGCCGACAAGGTGGATGCCTATTTGATGATTGATATGGCCCATGTGGCCGGCCTGGTCGCCGCCGGCATTTACCCCAACCCCGTGCCCTATGCCGATGTGGTGACAACCACCACTCACAAGACCCTGCGCGGCCCCAGAGGCGGCCTGATCCTGGCCAAGGCCAATCCGGAACTGGAGAAAAAGTTCAACTCCGCTGTTTTCCCCGGTAGTCAGGGCGGCCCGCTGATGCATGTGATCGCGGCCAAAGCGGTGAGTTTCAAGGAGGCCCAGAGCGAGGAGTTCGTCGCCTATCAAAAACAGGTGGTGGTGAATGCCAAGGCCATGGCCAACACGTTTCTGCAGCGCGGCTTTAAAATTGTCTCCGGCGGCACGGAAAATCATCTGATGCTGGTGGATTTGATCGGCCAGGACTACACCGGCACCGATGCCGATGCGGCGCTGGGTGCTGCCAATATTACGGTCAATAAAAATGCCGTGCCGAATGACCCCCGTTCGCCTTTCGTAACTTCCGGGCTTCGTGTGGGCACCCCGGCTATCACTACCCGTGGTTTCAAAGAGGCCGAGACCATCGAGCTTACGGGCTGGATGTGTGATGTGCTGGGCTCGCTGGATAACGACACTTCCGAGCAGGTTATTGCGGAGGTTAAGGTCAAGGTGCTGGAGATCTGTTCGCGGTTTCCGGTTTACGTCGGTAGTTGAGGTTATTGTGAAGTTGCGACTGCAGGCTGGGTCGTAGCAGGGCTTGCAGGACACGCTCGAGCACATCCATGTGGCGCTCGGAATTCGGCAAAGTCGAGCCGCAGACAGAATCCTCAAAGGTATTTCAGGACACGCTATAAGCTCATCCATGAGGGCTCGTCACCGGCCGTCCCCGGCCGGTGACGGTCCTGAAATGCCTTTGAGGATTCCATCCGCTCGGTTCGTGCTTCGAATATAGCCTGACCGAGCCTTGGGAACTGGTGAAGGTTTTCGCAAGCCTCACGTTTTCCAGTGCCAGCCAAGAAAACCTTCACCAGTTTCTAAGGCGACGATCCAGCCCCTATTCTCGAATTACCCACGCCACTAAATCATGTTATTCTTCAAATGCTTAGACTAATGGAATAACCCTATGCACTGTCCGTTTTGCGCCGCCGAAGACACCAAGGTGATCGACTCGCGGCTGGTTGCCGGGGGCGATCAGGTGCGTCGTAGGCGGGAGTGCCTGACCTGCAGGGAGCGCTATACGACCTACGAAGTCGCCGAACTGGTGATGCCGCGTATCATCAAGCAAAATGGCAATCGTGAGCCCTTCGATGAGAACAAGATGCGCTCCGGCTTGCTGCGGGCATTGGAGAAACGCCCCGTGTCAGTGGAAGACATCGAGGCCGCGATCAACCAGATCAAGCACACCTTGCGCGCCACCGGCGAGCGTGAAGTAGAGTCCCTGGTATTGGGCGAGTTGGTGATGGATCACCTCAAGGGGCTGGACCAGGTTGCCTATGTGCGCTTCGCGTCGGTCTATCGCAGTTTCCAGGATCTCGCGGAGTTTCGCGATGAGATCGAGCGGCTGGAGGCAGAGCGGGGTAATGTCAATCCGGCGTAGTTCGCCCCGCGATCCCAGACTATGGATAAACACATCGACATCCAATTAATGGCCCGCGCTCTTCAGTTGGCGCGCCAGGCCCAATACTCCGCCATGCCCAACCCCCACGTCGGCTGTGTGCTGGTTCGTGATGGCCATGTTATCGGTGAGGGGTTTACCCAGCCCAGTGGCGGCAATCACGCGGAGATAGAAGCATTGCAGGCGGCGGGTGACGCGACTGGCGCGACGGTTTATGTCACGCTGGAGCCCTGCAGTCATAGCGGTAAGACGGGTCCGTGTTCCACAGCGCTGATAGAGGCGGGCGTGAGCCGCGTGGTGGCGGCGATGGAGGATCCCAATCCGCAGGTGTCCGGAGCCGGTCTGGCGGGGCTGAAAGCAGCGGGCATCGAGGTAGATTGCGGTGTGCTGGAGGCGGAGGCACGGCGGGTTATCCCGGGCTTTATCGCCAGGATGACCCGGGGGCGCGGCCGCGTGAGGGCCAAACTCGCAATGTCGCTGGATGGCCGCACGGCCATGGCAAGCGGCGAGAGCCAATGGATAACCGGGCCCAGTGCCCGGTCGGATGTCCAACGCCTGCGCGCCATGAGCTGTGCCATTGTCACCGGTATCGGCACCGTGCTGGCGGATGATTGCGCACTCTCTGTACGGTCGGACGAATTGGCCATGGCTGAGTCGGAGTCCCTGCGCGCTTGCCAACAACAGCCCCTCAGAGCCGTGCTGGATACCGCCCTGAGAACACCCGCGAATGCCCGCGTGCTGCAGGGCTCCCTGAAGACCCTGCTGTTTCACGCTGCCGGCACGGCCATTCCTGCGGCGTTGGCGCAAACCAATGCTGAATTCCAACAACTCACTCTGCTCGATAACACGCTTGATCTGACACACATGATTAGCGAGCTCAGTGCGCGGCAATGCAATGAAATTCTGGTAGAATCTGGCCCCCGTTTGGCCGGTGCCCTGTTGCAGTTGGGATTGCTGGATGAATTGATTGTGTATATGGCCCCCACCCTGATGGGTGACCGTGCCAGACCCCTGCTGGACTTGCCACTGGATTTGATGTCGGAGAAAGTGGCGCTGCAGATAGAGGATGTACGCAAAGTGGGACAGGACTGGCGTTTTACGGTCATTCCGAACAACACAAGGGCGTAGCATGTTTACAGGTATTATTCAGGCGGTAGGCGAAGTCGCGACGATGCAAGCCAGCGGCGGCGATCTGCGTTTGCGTATTAAAACAGGCAAGCTGTCCCTGGACGACGTGGTTCTGGGCGACAGTATTTGCACCAATGGTGTCTGCCTGACCGTGATCGAACTGCCCGGCGATGGCTTCTGGGCGGACGTCTCGGTTGAGACCCTCAATTTTACCACCCTGGGGGCGCTTGAAACGGGTTCCCGGGTGAACCTCGAAAAAGCGTTGACCGCCACCGATCGCCTGGGCGGGCATATTGTCAGTGGTCATGTGGATGGCGTCGGGGAGGTGGTCAGTCGCAGTGAAGATGCGCGCTCCGTCCGCTTCGTCATGAAGGCTCCGGACACACTGGCCAAATATATTGCCCACAAGGGAAGTATTTGTGTCGATGGCACCAGTCTTACCGTCAACGCCATTGATGGCGCGCAGTTCGAACTCAACATCATTCCACAAACTATCGCGGAGACGCTCTTTGCCGATTACCTGCCGGGTAGCCGGGTAAACCTGGAGGTTGACCTTATTGCCCGTTATCTGGAGCGGCTGATGCTGGGAGATGACGCCGCTCACGCAGGTACGGCGGGTTCATTGTCTATGGAGACATTAGCTGAAGCGGGCTATTTAGGTCGCTAACCGCACCCGTTGGGAAAAGTATATGCAGGTAAACACAGTAGAGGAATTGATCAGCGATATCCGCCAGGGCAAGATGGTGGTATTGCTGGATGATGATGCCGACAGCCACAATGAAGGCGTGGTGATGGTGGCGGCGGAGCACGCCGATGCCCGAAGTGTAAACTTTATGGCGCGCCGCGCACGTGGCCTGGTGTGTCTCGCGCTCACCCAGGAGCGCTGCCGCCAGCTGGATCTTCCGCCTATGGTGGACGACCCGCAGGGAGAGAAATCCAATTTCACCCTTTCGATCGAAGCAACTGAGGGTATCGATACCGGCATTTCGGCGGCGGACCGGGCGCTCACCGTGCAGGCGGCGGTCGCGCCCTATGCAACTCCCGCCGATATCGTTCAGCCGGGGCATATTTTCCCATTGACCGTCATGCCTGGAGGGGTGCTTACCCGCGCCGGACACACCGAGGCGGCGTCGGATTACGCGCGCCTGGCGGGTCTTTTACCTGCGGCGGTAATCGCCGATATTCTCACCGTCGAAGGCACGCTGGCCGATAGTCCCAACCTGGCGGAGTTTGCCGCCGAGCATCAGCTGAAGATTGGCACCATAGCCGACCTGATCCACTTTCGCATGGCCAATGAGCGTACCGTGCGGCGCGTGCGCGAAGGGCCGATTCAAACCAGCTACGGCGAGTTCCGCCTGATTGCCTACCGCGACCAGAGTGTGGGAGGTGTTCATATTGCACTGGCCCGGGGCGATATCTCCCCGCAAAAGCCTACCCTGGTACGGGTGCACGTAAAGTCTGCGCTGCGTGATTTACTGGGCAGCGAGCTGCCGGATAATCCAACCTGGAGTGTTGCCAAGTGCCTGCGCGCGATCGCGGACAGCGAATGTGGTGTCCTGGTGTTATTGGCCAGGGAGGAGAGCTCCGAGGCGTTGTTGGCGAGCATTAATGTCGCCCTGGGTGACGCCCCGGGGCCGCGCGGCGACAGCCCTAACTCCTACACGACTGTGGGGCTGGGCTCCCAGATTTTGAAGGATTTGGGGGTTGGAAAAATCCAACTGATGGGGGCTCCCATCAAGTACAATGCAATTTCCGGTTTCGATCTGGAAGTACAGGAATTTGTGAATCCCTGAGGGGCAAGCATACGAGGAATAATTATGAGTGATATCAACACCATCGAAGGCGTTTTTACCAGTGGCGAAGGCAAATACGCCCTGGTCGTTGGTCGCTGGAACAGCTTTGTGGTCGAACACCTGCTGGAAGGCGCCCTCGATGCATTGCGCCGCCACGGTGTTGGTGACTCCCAAATCACCATCGTGCGAGTACCCGGTGCTTTTGAGATACCGCTGATCTGTAAAAAAGTTGCTCAGCGCGGATCGGTGGATGCGATTATCGCTCTGGGTGCAGTCATTCGCGGTGGCACACCACATTTTGAGTACGTGGCCGGGGAGTGTACCAAAGGTATTTCTCAAGTGAGTATGGAGCATGGCATACCCGTATCGTTTGGCGTTCTGACGGTAGATTCGATTGAACAGGCGATTGAGCGCTCCGGCACCAAGGCGGGCAATAAAGGCGAGGAAGCCGCCATGTCCGCCATTGAAATGGTTAACCTGGTTGCCCAGCTGGCTGACTGAACCGTGACCAAGGTATCCAAAAAAGTCGCAAGAAACACCCTCGCCGCTGAGCGCCGGAAGGCGCGCCATTATGGCATGCAAGCGCTGTACCAGTGGCATATGGCGGGTGCATCACCCACCGATATTGAAGCGGAATTTCGCACGGAGTACGATTTTTCCCATGTTGACCTGGAATATTTTCAGGCCCTGCTGCACGGCGTTTCCGGCGGCGTAGACGAGTTGGAGGCAATCATGGTCCCGCTGCTTGATCGTGATCTGGGCAAGCTTGACCCCATTGAACTGACGCTGTTGCGCATGGGGATATTCGAGCTGGTTAATCGTATCGACGTGCCCTACAAAGTTGTCATCAATGAAGAAGTGGCCCTGGCCAAAAAATTTGGTGCAACCGATGGTCACAAGTACATCAATGGCGTGCTCGATAAGGCCGCCAGGCAATTACGCAAGGTTGAAGTCGACGCGGCGTCCTGATGCCCCCCTCAGAGTTTGCTATTATTGCGCGCTATTTCTCCGCACTGGGTCGAGGTGAGGCGGTCGATCTGGGGGTGGGGGATGACTGTGCTATTTTACGCCTACCCCCAAACCAGCGCCTCGCGACCTCCATGGACACCCTGGTGGCGGGGGTACATTTCCCCGATGATGCCTTCCCCGAAGATATTGCTTATCGCGCCATCGCCGTTGCGGCCAGTGATTTGGCTGCTATGGGCGCAAGTCCCCTGGCCATGACAGTGGCCCTTACTCTACCTGAAGCCGATGATATGTGGCTCAATGCCTTTAGTCAGGGCCTGACTGCGGCGGTCAGTGAGTATCAGCTTCCGTTGGTGGGCGGGGATACCACCCGGGGTCCACTGGCCATCACTGTGCAGGTCTTTGGTGCACTGCCGGACAACGCCGCTTTATTGCGCGGCGGCGCCGTGGCCGGGGACAGAGTCTATGTCTCCGGTACGCTGGGTGATGCGGCGGGCGGGCTGGCCTTTTTGCAGCAACGCTGGCAGCTGGCGCCCGAACATGGGGAGTATTTGCTGAATCGATATTACCGACCCACCGCGCGCCTGGCGTTGGGGCAGGCGCTGCTGGGACAAGCAACCGCGGCAATTGATATATCCGATGGTTTGCTGGCGGACGCGGGTCATATAGCGGCGGCCAGCGGGGTAAAGATCAGCATCGAGTCGGGCAGGCTACCCTTGTCGGCGGCCCTCACCGCACATCCCGATCATGCCCAGGCGCTGGATTGGGCGCTGTGCGGGGGCGACGACTATGAATTGTGCTTCACGCTGCCGGCGGATTTGCCTGGCCCCCGGGATTGCACACACATTGGCGAGGTGACAGCAGGGGCGGGTGTGGAGTGTGATCTTGATGTTGACAAAGCGACCGGTTACCGGCATTTTTAGGCCATGACGAAGCCCGTAAATCCGAAACCTGGTGCTTCGCAGTACACGGCGGAGGCATCAGAGCAGGTAGCCAATTCCACCAGGCCCAGCGTTTTTACCAGCCCAGTGCAATTTTTGGCGTTTGGTTTTGGCAGTGGCCTGATGCCCAAGGGGCCTGGCACTGCGGGGACGGCAATGGCCGTGCCGCTGTTTTTGTTGGCGGCCGATTGGGGGCTGCCGCTCTACACCGCTGTGCTGGTGCTCGCCACCGGCCTGGGCATCTGGATATGTGGCGCCGCCAGTCGGCAGCTTGGCGTGCACGATCACCCGGGTATCGTGTGGGATGAATTTGTCGGCTACTGGATAACCATGTGGGCGGTTCCCGCCGATTGGGCCTGGATAGCCGCGGGTTTTGTGGTATTTCGAGTGCTTGATATCCTCAAGCCCTGGCCCATCAGCGCGCTGGACAGGAAAGTAGGCGGAGGCTTCGGTATTATGATCGATGACATTGTGGCGGGAATTTTGGCCTGTGCGACATTGCATCTCGCCTTATTCCTCGTTTAGCGGCATTTTTTTCGGAGGCCAATATGCATAGATGGTGGTTGCCTGGCGCTCTTGTCCTGTTGTTACTCCCGGCTTTTTGGGCCCAGGCCCAGGTGGTTGAAGTGCAGGGGCTGTTCACCGGTGCCGCCATTCTGAAGGTCAATGGGCAGAGCAAGATGCTACGGGTAGGGCAGACCTTCGCAGGCGTCACCTTGGTCGAGTCCACCTCCCGGTCCGCCACGATAGAAATCAATGGACAGCGCCAGGTACTGGGTGTCTCGACTCGTATAAGCTCAAACTACCAGGTACCGGAAACGCGCGAGGTAACCATTCGTCGCGATGGCATGATGCAGTATCAAACCAACGCCCTCATCAATGGCCGCCGTATGCGCGTGCTGGTTGATACCGGGGCTAACTTGTTAGTACTGAATGCCGATCATGCGCGAGTGCTGGGTCTTGCTTCGGAGGCGGGAGATGCGGTGAAGGTCGAGACTGCTGCCGGGGTGGTAGATGGCAAAATACTCACCTTGAGATCAGTTGAGGTAGGCGGTATTCGGGTGGAAAATGTTCGCGCTGCGGTGTTGATGGGTTCCCATCCCTCCACCATACTGCTGGGAATGAGTTATCTGCGCCATGTAGAGATGCATGAAAGCGGCGGTATTCTATCCCTGTCCCGGGCCTATTAGCGCCCCGTTCACCACCCCTCGCACGGTCTTGATGCAACTGATAGAATACGCAACCCTCCACAAAGGACATACCGAGTGCCAGTACGCTACGTAGCATCATCGCGCCTTCCAACCGATTGGGGTGTTTTTGAAATGCACGGCTTTGAAGATGTGCACTCCAATAAGGAGCATGTGGTGCTCACCCTGGGTGACTTTACCGATGGCAAGCCCGTGCTGGCTAGAATCCACTCCGAATGCCTCACCGGTGACGCCCTGTTCAGTCTGCGCTGTGATTGCGGCAGCCAACTTCAGGCCGCTTTGCAAAATATCGCCGAGGAGGGCCGCGGCGCCTTGTTTTACCTGCGCCAGGAGGGGCGAGGTATCGGTTTGCTCAACAAAATTAGAGCGTACAAGTTACAAGACGAGGGCGCCGATACGGTAGAGGCCAACGAGCAGTTGGGTTTTGGCGCCGATATGCGCGACTACTCTCTATTGGCGCCCATGCTGGATCACCTGCACATTAAGTCCGTGCGCTTGATGACCAATAACCCAACCAAGGTTGCCGCGATGGAGGAAATTGGGGTGACCGTGGTGGAACGCCTGGCCCTGCGAACGGGCAGAAATCCTCACAACGAAAAGTATTTGCAGACCAAGGCGGGTAAATTGGGGCATTTGTTTGGAAGTGAGAGCGCCGGGGTTGCCAAGCCCTAACTTTTGCGTTCCACGATATGGCGGGCGAGATCCCGAAGATGATTGGCCGAATCGCCGAAATTACCCAGTGCGCTGAGGGCTTCAATTAATAGTCGCTGGGCCTCGGCTTTCGCCCCTGCCACGCCCATGAGTTTCACATAGGTTGGTTTGTTCGCCTCACTGTCTTTTCCCGGGGTTTTGCCCAGGGTTGCGGTATCACTCTCCACATCCAGAATGTCATCGACAATTTGAAACGCCAGGCCGATGTGAATGCCGTAGTTGTCCAACGCTGCCAATTGCGTCTCGCTTGCTCCGCTGGCGATCCCACCCATGGCTAGCGCAGCGCGTATCAACGCGCCGGTTTTCAGTGCATGCATGGTCTGTAATTGCTCGACATTCATCGCTGAGTCGGTTGCGGCAATATCAATCGCCTGGCCACCAACCATACCCCTGGGGCCGGCTGCGGCGGCCAAAAGTTTGATCATTTGCAGCTTTCGTTCGGCATCCAACTCCGGGGTTTCCGCCAGGAGTTCGAACGCCCGGCTTTGAAGAGCGTCGCCCGCCAGAATTGCGGTGGCCTCATCATAGGCCTTGTGGCAACTGGGCTTGCCCCGTCTCAGATCGTCATTGTCCATTGCGGGGAGATCGTCGTGTATCAGCGAGTAAGCGTGGATCATCTCCACTGCGCAAGCGACATAATCCATTGCTTCAGGGTTCGCGCTTGCGTCAATCGCGGCGGCTGCCGCATAAGTCAGGACTGGGCGTATGCGCTTGCCGCCACTATTGAGAGTGTATTTGCTGGCCTCAAAAAGGCGATTTAATGCCGGTGCGCTGACGGGGTGTGCGCGCACCAATAGTCTGGCGAGGTTCTGTTCACAACGGAGTTGACAGTCTCTCAGGAAGTCCAAGAACGGGTCGCTCACTGCTCGGTTTCACTCTCTGCGAAATCGGTGCGGCTGATATCGCCATTTTCCTCGGTTAAGAGCTGAACTTTTTGTTCTGCTTCGGAAAGGGCTTTTTGAGCTCGGCGGGTAATTGCGAGGCCAGTTTCGAAGGCCTTGAGGGAAGCTTCCAGGCTCAGGTTTTCCTGCTCCATACTCTCAATTAGAACCTCTAGCTCTGCTACGGAAGTGTCAAACAGGTCTGTATCCTTTTGGGATGCTGGTTTTTTCATCGCGAAAGACTCGGGGGGAATGCGTGTTATCTGCAACATAGTAGCATGTGACCCCGCCGGCGATGAAGCCATAATCAATGCCGCTATCTTGTTGAAGTTAAAAAATCAGATCCTTGCTGGCGGCATTTTTGACTCGGTGAAATACGGAATTCGATCGAAGCTCTAGCTCTACCGCTTACCTGGTCAGCTCAATTTTATTTTGTAGATTCAGCCTTGTATTGTCGCCCATTGAATCCGAAGACAGCCGCTCTTGAATGGCTTGGGTTATACCAGGGGCGTCGAGCTTGGCCCAGCTAAGCTGTTCCATATGATCGCCGTGCTCTATCACCGAATCGGGGATGCCAAGATTGAGCCTTGCAACCGTGCTACCTGTCCTTGCCAGCAATTCGTTGACACCACTACCTGCGCCTCCAGCGACCACGTTCTCCTCCAATGTTACTAACAATTCATGCCTTCGCGCCAATTCGATAACTACCGCGTCATCCATTGGCTTCACCCAACGCATATCGACCACGGTAGCGTTCAGCTGGTCGGCCGCTTTCATTGCAGCGGGTAGAAGGGTACCAAAATTTAAAATGGCTACGCCTTCACCGGTGCGAACCTCAACTGCCTTGCCAATTTCAAGCTCTACCATATCATCTGCGATGATCGCCCCGGGCCCCGTTCCGCGTGGATAGCGTATGGCCGCCGGTCCGGTGTGCTGGTACGCGGTAAATAACATTTGCCGAGTTTCATTCTCATCGGAGGGCGCGCCAATAATCATATTGGGTATGCAGCGAAGATAACTGAGATCAAAAGCACCGTGGTGGGTCGGCCCATCCTGTCCCACCAGTCCCGCGCGGTCGATGGCAAAAGTCACATCCAGGTTTTGCAGAGCCA
>SMVB01353900.1_pt1 | contig 12513 bp, 9 predicted proteins | sample 2456461 | NCBI WGS metagenome assembly SMVB01 (sample SAMN11095934, study PRJNA526329) | marine sediment metagenome | biome: Marine sediment; feature: Surficial sediment; material: Deep marine sediment; isolation source: Hadal surficial sediment | place: Pacific Ocean | collected 2014-05 | depth 0-1...
AGTCGATTTCCTAAATTTAAGGAGCTCTCCAGTTTATTGGTTGCTGTAAACGACGAATATGCCGAACCCGGTAAGGTTTTATACGGCAATGAAGAGATCGCTTTAATACCACCAGTAAGTGGAGGATGATTCCTGAAATTAAAATATTGGTAACGCCGTTGGATGTGCAATCCATTTATACTTCTTGTTCAAATAGTAGTGCCGGTGCTGTGAATATGTTCGTTGGAACAGTTCGGAACAAAACTCAATCGAAAGAAGTTATCAGGCTTGAGTACGAGGCCTATGACAGTATGGCCATCAAAGAAATAGAAAAACTGGTAACAAAAGCTCAGGAGCAGTGGCCTATTCTTAAAGCAATTATTCATCATCGTGTTGGAGTATTGGATATTGGTGATGAGGCCGTAGTAATAGCGGTTTCCACCCCTCACAGGGAAGCCTCATTTGAAGCCTGCAAGTTTTTAATTGATTCGTTAAAAAAGACGGTTCCGATCTGGAAGAAAGAAGTATTCAAGGATGGGGATGAGTGGGTGAGTGCTACTCCGTAATAATAAATTGCTAATTAGTAATTATCAATTGGCGCAATGACATCGTATTTTCATATGTGAATCAGAATATAATTAAGGAAAAAATTTGAATTTGCACTTTATCCCAGCGTTTATTTGAAGCGCAAGAAATCATAAAAAATTATTCCATAAACAGGAACCCTTAACTGAAATTCAAACTATGAAACGTTTATGTGCAATACTTGCAATTACCTTCATTTTCTCATGTAGCCCAGAAGATCAACGAGCGGATCTATTGCTGGTCAACGGAAATATCTGGACAGGAAATAAAAATGTTCCTGATGCGAATTGGATAGCAATTTCAAATGGCAGAATCATTGCAATAGGTTCCGATGATCCCAATATTGATGCGGATTCAATCATTGATCTGAATGGAGCATTTACACTGCCCGGTTTCAATGATTCACACGTACATTTTGCGTCAGCGGGTCAGTTATTGCTTGGCATAAATTTATTGGATGTAAGTGAGAATGTATTATTTACAGAACGGATAAAAGAGACAACAGAAAGATTACCGAAAGGTAGTTGGATCACCCGTGGAGACTGGGGTGCTTATGAAGCCTGGGAACTTGGGTCTGATGGAGGTGATACACAAAATTCCGTGTGGTCACCAACCCGATCATTGATCGACGATATTACAAATGATTACCCGGTGCTTGTAACCCGTTATGATCGAAAAGTGGGTCTAGCCAATGCAACAGCCCTTGATTACCTGGGAATTGATTCTGAAACAGGAGTTTTACGTGGGCAACAGCTTCAAGCTGCACTTGAAAGCATTCCCGAAAAGTCCTTCGATCGAAAGATTGCTGAAGCCAGACGAGGGCTGGAAGAATGCAGAAAATGGGGAATAACAACAATTCAGGATATGTCAGATCCTGACCAATTGGAGGTCTACCGAACTCTCTTACAAAATGGAGAACTCACATGCAGAGTCAATTTCAGTCCCTCACGACTTTCGGAATATACAGAGATGAAGGACAAAGGCTGGACGATAGATTATTCTCAACAAATTCCACAACCCGCAGGAGATGACTGGATTAGTTTTGGGACCTTGAAAACCCATATTGACGGAATAATGGGCGGGCGAACTGCACGTTTTTATCAACCTTATGAAGACAATGATTCAGAAAACCCGCAATGGAGAGGAGGATGGCGGGAATTTTCAAAGGATATGCCTTCATATAAACAAATGATCCTGGCAGCAGATGCTTCAAACATTCAAATGAGAATCCATGCCATAGGGGATGAGGCAAATGTGATTCTACTTGACATCCTCGATTCTATGACATTGGTCAATGGGGAACGAGACAGACGATTTAGAATCGTTCATGCCCAGGTAATTCGAACTGAAGATTTTGTTCGTTTTAGAGGAAAGAATGTGGTGGCTGAAGTTCAACCATACCATGTAACAGATGATATGCGGTGGATGGAAGAGAGAATTGGATACGAAAGGTGTAAAGGGGCGTATGCCTTTCAATCTCTGGTTGACAATGACTGTACGCTATCATTTGGCTCTGACTGGCCGGGTACAAATGCATCTTATTACCCTTTAAATCCTTTATATGGGTTATACGCAGCTGTCACCAGGCAAACTATAAACGGAATGCCCGACGAAGGGTGGTTCCCTGATCAGCGGATTAAATTAGAAGATGCATTAAGAGCTTATACCTGGGGTTCTGCCTACGGTGCTTTTGAGGATGATAAAAAAGGAACCTTGGAGGTAGGTAAGATGGCAGATATTACCGTTTTGAATAAGGATTTGTTTTCAACTGAACCATCAGAGTGGTTGAAAACGCAGGTCGTTTATACGATCGTGGGAGGGAAGGTTGTTTATTCCCAATTATAAATCGTAAATGGTAAATTCATAATTTTTGATATCGTTGTTTTGATGATACTTGTGATAATCAGAATCAATTAACAATTTATTGAATATGATCTTGTACAAATCAATTTTTAATACCAAGTAAAACTGTCATTAATGAGACTGCCGCTACGCTCGCTTTCTCTTTCAAATATTCCCGATCCGTATCATCACCTACTTCATAAGTAACACCATCGCTGCCACATTCATGATAAAAGAAACGGACAGACGTGCCGGCTCCTTCCAAAGGGACCTCCCTGTCATTAACAACAAATCCTGGCAAGCGTTCTTCCATTCCCTCAAGCCATACTTTTGATAAGTGATGATCAACTTGTGATTGTCTGTTTAGGACATAAAAAATATCTTTCCAGGTAGAGTGAAAATCGATTCCAAAATATACTTTCTTGCCTTCGGCCTTTAAATATTCCTTGATATGACTGGAAATCATTTGATTCTCAGGTTGATGTAAATTTGACCAGTCCCTGTTCAAATCAACACCGCCTGTATTGTGCCTCCAATGACCCTGATCTACGCCATCCGGATTGATCATTGGAAAATTCATGGTATGATATTCCTTCCTGAATTTCTTTGCCAATTTTGAATCACCTGCGATTTCTTCAATAAATGATCGCATGGCAAGGTTTCCGGTAACTTCAGGTGGGTGCTGACGGCTGAACACAAGGAGTACCTTTTTTGAATCAATATTTCCAATATCCATTTTCCAGATGGGGGCACCCATTGGGGACTCTCCAATCATGGTTTTCTCACCGTCAATGGAATTTGCCCAGGTTGTGTTGTTTTCCGAATCGATAATTTCCTGTCCTGAAACCCAGATAACATCTGGCCCTATCGAAATTTTTGCAAAGGACCTCGAACGAGTGATGACAGAATCACCCGTCTGTCCCATAAATGCAATCCGTCTGGAATTCATGTCAAGCTGGAAAGAGCTCGAATCCATCGGTGACCATTGAATACCATCGGAACTTAGCTTTGGAAAATACCTGTGAAGCCCATTTACATAATTAAAATGTAGTACAACGTCTTTTGAAGAAGAGGACCAAATCTTAAAAGCATACCAGGGACTCGTGTTTATCGGTTGATTTTCAGCCTCAATTCTGATCGTCAAAGTATCTCCACTTATGGAAACTCCATTCAATCGTGCCCCCTTGAATTGATTGGATAGGAATATTCCCTCCACCTCGAATGTCTTTTTCTCCTGATAGGTGATGTCTCTTGTGGATGTATCAACTGGAGTACTCTGGGCGTAACACCAAAGGTTAAGAACACAGAAAATTAATATCAAAGGGTTTCTCACCGTGAATTTATTCTCTCCATTACCAGCTCATATTCTTCGGGATAATTGACGTTCATGAGTTTTGTTGTATCGGATGATTCAATTAAATGTACATCGCTATTCATCAATGTTTTCCGTGGACAGCTTTGTCCCAGGCTTAAGAAATGCAATAGTTCTGCGTATGCCCGGGGTTCCCAGATAGTTACTAAGGGTTCCGGAAATTTATGTTCGGGATCCCAATATGAGGTAGCTACTTTTGATGGATTCCTGTTTTCAATGAGTGTCTGAATCAATTCTGAATCCAGAAGTGGCAAGTCACTGGCTACTGTTAACCAGGCTGAATCAGGGTGTTTCCTGAAAGCACTTAAGATCCCTCCAAATGGTCCCAGACCATTAAACGTATCAGGTAAAGGATTGAAGGATTCATTGATCTCCTCAATTTGATCTTCGCGGCAGGAGATATGTGTTGTTTTACAAAATTCGTTCAACAAAGACCAGGCATATTCTCGCTGAGGAACGCCATGGTAATTAATTAGTCCTTTGTCCGTATTCATTCGAAGGCTTTTTCCTCCAGCCAGAACCAGTCCATTCAGTGGAGGAATTTTTGATATAAGAAAATCCCGAATCCATGACGTGATTTCTGAAATGTTGTCGAAATCGATAACAGGAGGGAGTTGTTGAACGTGTTCTGTTACATACGAAGGTATTTCCTGGCCATCTTTTCTGAGAATTAGCCCAACGTTGGTCAACTTCCCTAACTTTTTCTCCAGTGGTTTTTTCTCATCAATTACAGCAATCTGAAGCGACGATTCAAAATGGTTTCCATTGATTAGAATCAAATCCTGATCCTGGAACCACTTTTTCTTCTGAAATTGGTTTTGGCCACTTTTCCAATCCATTTGCAGGTAGTCAATTTTGTCTGTAAACTTCCTGGAACCACCGGATGTTACAAGCTCGTCTTTCGTATCGCCCGCATCGGCACTTTTATGGTCAGCATCAACGTATGCAATATTAAAATCACTACCCAATGACTCGATGATTTTGCGAGACAATTCCTTGATGTTTCCACAAGGTGTACCAAGAATGGAAAGTTCATTTCGGCCAAATTCACCCAGGGTGGGTTTCTCAAGTTTTGTATGTTTTGTATGATTTTTATGTTCAGCCATTCTCTGAGTAATTAAATTCACTTTTTCCTCCTGATTTATGAATAAGACGAGTCTCCTCGATCACAATGTCATGAGAAATTGCTTTACACATATCATAAATAGTCAATGCTGCGATAGATGCACCTGTTAGTGCTTCCATCTCAACTCCTGTTTTTGCATCAACGGAGGTTGTACAAGTTACTTCAATTTTATCTCCATGAACTTCTATGGATATTTCACACCCATTGAGTGGAAGCGGGTGGCAAAACGGGATAAGTCGAGCCGTTTCTTTTGCTCCCATAGTACCGGCAATAATTGCTGTATGGAACACAGGTCCTTTTTTTGTCCGGATATCTCCATCCTGAAGTTGGGCCAGAACATCCAATCCAGGACTAATTATGCATCTGGCTACGGCTTTTCTACTGGAAATATTCTTTCCGGAGACGTTCACCATTTGCGGATTTCCACTTTTATCTATGTGGGTTAACTCATCCATAGTTGGATTTTGTTTGATAACATTCTAAAATTACAAACTATTAAATTGTTATGATTAGTTCTTCTGAAGCTTTAAAAATAATACTCGACCAACAGTTTCCCATTAAGAGTAAAAATGTTCCCTTACGGGAAGCAAAGGGGATGTTGCTAACAGAAGATATTTATGCTGACCGTGACTTCCCCCCTTTTCACCGAGTAACAATGGATGGAATAGCATTAAAATTCAAAAGCTGGGAAGCAGGGAAAAGATCATTTCTTGTTCAGGGTTTTCAGGCTGCAGGTGAGCCACAAAAAACCCTCGAAAGTGGTGATCATGCCATTGAGATTATGACCGGGGCGGTGCTTCCGATAGACGCTGATCTGGTTGTAAAAGTAGAGGAGCTAGAATTTGATGAAAGCAAGGGGTTCAAATCGGTTTCAGTATTGAGTTCAGGTTTAGTTCAATTTAAAAATGTTCACCTGCAAGGTTCAGACAATCAGCTAGGGGATTTACTGGTAAAAAAAGGGACCAAAATTGGAGGAGCAGAAATAGGTGTACTGGCTACTGTGGGCAAGGCCTCGGTTCAGGTCAACGAAAATCCTGATATTGCCATTATTTCAACCGGTGACGAGTTGATACCGGTAAATGAAACGCCTGAACCACATCAAATTCGAAAATCTAATGTACTGGCCATCCAGGCTGAACTGGATCAAAGAGGTTTAAATTCAGAGGTGTTTCATCTACTCGACGATCGGAAACAACTGGTCAACAAGATAGAACAAATCCTGGCCCGATTCCCGGTAATTATTTTAAGTGGAGGTGTATCAAAAGGGAAGTTCGACTACATCCCTGAGGTGCTCGAACAATTAGGTGTCGAGAAGCTGTTTCATCGGATAGCTCAGCGTCCGGGTAAACCATTCTGGTTTGGAAGGTCCAAAAATAATTTTGTATTTGCCCTGCCGGGAAACCCTGTCAGCACATATATGTGTTTTATTGTTTATGTAAGTGTGTGGCTTGACAACATTCAAGGCCAAGATCTTCAAAAAAGTGCTCAATTGGATGCTGATTTTGAATTTAAACCAGATCTTACCTATTTTCTGCAAGTGAAGGTGAAAAACGTAGATGGATTGATTAAAGCTATTCCTGTAACAGGAAATGGTTCCGGTGACTTGGCCAATCTTGCAAATGTTGATGGATTTCTCCAGTTACCCGGTGACCGATCAGTTTTTAAAAAGGGAGAGATCTTTCCATTGTTCCAATTTCGTTAATCACTCATCGTTGACTCAGTAGCACGTTGCTTAATATCAAAATAAATACTTCCAACAAGTATTAAGATAACCAGAACACAAAATACAGCAGTAATTTTATTTCCAATTGTATATACGTCAGGGACAAATCGAAATTCTATGGTGTGGTTACCTGAGGGTAAGTCCAGCGCGCGTAAAATGTAATTTGCTCGAAGAATGGGAATTTCAGAACCATCAATCGTGGCTATCCATCCTTTTGGATAATAAATTTCAGAGAAAACGGCGAGTGAGGGAGTTTCTGAAGAATATGCATACGTCAACTTGTCTGGCGCATAGGATGTCAATGCAACCGTGCCTTCAGAATTGTAGGTAGTTTTTGATTGTTTAAATTTACTGTTATCTATTACCGCTGTTGTTTTCGTATTCAAACCAGTGAGCAATGAAAGTTCTTCATCCGGCGAATTGACTGTTTGCACGTTTTTCACAAGCCAGGCGTTACCATTTGGGCTTTCATTCCGAAACACGCCTGTAATTGAGCTGCCAACGTAGAAATATTTAGTATTTAGCATATTGATGCCACCCAGATGTGAAAAATCCGTATCACCGGATTGAAGCATATTGATCAGTTCCCGGGTTTCATTTTGAATCACATTTTCATAAAAATCCTGGTAGCGTCTCATTTTTGCACCATGGTATCCGCCCAGGGAATGATGAAAGTAGGATGTCCGGGCTTCATTCATAGCCCCTTGTAAATTATATACCCGATATTCCAAATCCTCGTCCATTTGAATGGCTTTGTCCACATCGGTTTCAGTAAAGAATAATTCTGAAGGGTTTCTTTGATAATTATCTTTTGAAATGAATCTACTATCAACGTTCCACGAATCAATAAGTATAAAAATTGTAATTGCAAGTACAGCCAGTACTGGCTTCGAATCCTTAATCACGGTCAACCATAACGTACCAAAAGCCAGAAATGCGAAGGCGAAACTACGAAATGCATCACTGCGCAATAACGCCACACGGTCATCCTGCAATGCTGAAGTAAACCACAATGGAAGTTGGCTGGATATCTCGGCCGGGCCACTCATATTGATAAATCCTGCTCCGATTACCAATACCATGCAAAATCCACCAAAAATCCCAAATGCAGCCAGTAGAATCTTTTTAGCTGCTTTTTTATTCTTTATATTCAAAAAAGATTCCAACCCCAGCCCCCCCAGCAATGTCATGCTAAAAATTGAAAGGATAATCGTGAAGGTTACAGACCTGAATTTGTTGTACAACGGGAAATGATCAAATATCAGGTAATTCAATGTTGAAAAATTATCACCCCAGGAGAGGACTACTCCAAGTCCAAATACAATAAGGAGCCAGGTCTTTATGGGTCTGCTCACAGTGAGTATCCCAAGAATGAACAGAAACCCAAGTACTGCTCCGGCATAATATGGGGCTGTTGCAGGTTGTTTGCCCCAATAAGCCCGACTGTATCTGGCCAGTTGATTTGCTGATTCCTGATCATTGGACCTGCGCAATGCATCCATGGTTTCAGAATCAGGGTCGCTAATGACCAGTGTTGAACTCGATCCTCCCATAAAATCAGGAATAAACATCACTAATGGTTCAAATATTCCATTGCTGTATTGAAAGGCGTAATCTTTTGCCAAACCCTGCGAATCACCGGATGCAGTTGAGCTCAATTCAGATTTGCCTCGCATTGAATATTTCCCGTACTCATAAGTTGACCAGAATTTGCCGGTCATACTTGCCACGGCGATTAATGCACCAATTGAAAGAAGACCAAGATTGATCCCGAATTCTCTGATTGTTCCTTTCTTCCAGTTCACTACCAGAAATATGAGCCCATAAACCATGAGAATCAGTAACAGATAATACGTGATTTGTAAGTGGTTTATTCGTAACTGCATGGATAATGCCGCGGTTGTAAGGCCCACCCCCAGCCATCGCCGATTTTGGAATGCGAGGTGCACTCCGGCAACGACAAGTGGGATGTAGGCGATGGCGCCAATTCGGGCATTATGTCCTGCAACGAGCCCGATAATCATATATGAGGAAAGTCCAAAAGCCAGGGACAATCCCATGGCGCCATAAGGGCGTACTTTGAAAACCAGAAGAAGAATATAAAATGAGAGAAAAGAAGCGAATATAACCCTGATTGGATGGGGGAGACCCAAGGTGAATACCCTATGAAGATATTCTATCGGTTTATCGTTCCATAACACATTGATCAGATAACCAGGCATACCACCGAACATGGAATTAGTCCAAAGTCCTTCAGTACCGGTCTGGTCCCTGAAATCCATCAATTCTTTTGCACTTCCTTCCCACTGCTGAATGTCATGCTGTGACAAAGATTTATCTTCGAAAATGATCGGATTAAAAAAAGCAATCGTGACTACAAAAAATAGCCCCACGGCAATCAAATGAGGTAGAATATCCTTTTTAAAATCAAGTTTCATGTCCGTGCTCAATATATTTCTGCCAATATCCTAAATCTGGTAAACAAGTACATAACCAAAGCGGATAAACCGTTCTTCTAAACTTGCAAAGTTTGTAGCTTTGCCAAAATTTTGGAATATGTTCGATAATCTTAGTTATAAAATCGATCAGGCGGTCAAGAGCCTCAAAGGACAGGGCAAGATCACTGAAATTAATGTTGCAGCCACAGTAAAAGAAATTCGCAGGGCATTGATTGATGCTGATGTGAATTTTAAGGTTGCAAAGACTGTAACAGATAAAATTCGACATGAGGCGATGGGAAGGGATGTACTACTTGCTGTTTCTCCCGGCCAGTTGTTAACTAAAATCGTTCAGGAGGAATTGACTATACTGATGGGTTCAAACAATGAGCCAATAAATCTTCAGGGTGATCCCGCCATTATTTTGATTTCAGGTCTTCAGGGATCGGGTAAAACTACGTTTGTCGCCAAATTGGCAAATAAAATCAAAAGTGAAGGGAAGAAAGTGCTGTTAGTAGCTGGTGATGTATATCGACCTGCTGCCATTGATCAATTGAAGATATTAGGTGAACAAGTAGGAGTTGAAGTGTATGCTGAAGAGGGGAATAAAGATCCAAACAAAATTGCCAAAAATGCTGTCATCCATGCTAAAGCAACCAATTGCAAGGTAGTAATTGTTGATACTGCCGGACGTTTGGCGGTTGATGAGAAAATGATGGATGAGATCAGTTCACTGAAAAAAAATCTTAATCCTTCAGAGACATTATTTGTTGTTGATTCCATGACTGGCCAGGATGCGGTAAATACTGCCAGAACCTTCAATGAGCGTATTAATTTCGACGGTGTAGTATTAACCAAGCTTGATGGTGATACCCGGGGAGGAGCTGCTTTATCCATTCGGACGGTTGTTGATAAACCAATTAAATACATCTCATCAGGTGAGAAGATGGAAGCACTTGAGCTGTTCTATCCGGATAGGATGGCCTCAAGAATACTTGGAATGGGTGATGTTGTTTCACTGGTTGAAAAAGCCCAGGAAGTTTTCGATGAAGATGAAGCTCAACGCCTGAATAAGAAATTCAGAAAGAATCAGTTCAATTACGAAGACTTTCTTTCGCAGCTGGGGCAAATAAAAAAAATGGGAAGCATGAAGGACCTCCTGGGAATGATCCCTGGTATGGGAAAAGCGATGAAAGGAGTTGATATTGATGATAAAGCTTTTGAACCTATCGAAGCGATAATTCAATCCATGACACCATTTGAAAGGCAAAACCCTGATTCATTGAACGGAACCAGGAAAAAACGAATAGCCAAAGGTTCAGGTACTTCGATTCAACAGGTCAACCAGCTGATGAAGCAATTTGGTGACATGCGAAAGATGATGAAGAACATGAATAAAATAGGACCTGGCCGCGGTATGCAGGGAATGAATATGCTAAATAGATAGGTTATACCGATTTATACATAACAGAATTCACCGCTTCAATTGTTTGTTTTACATTGGGTAAAACCGCTTCAATCAAAGTAGGTGCGTATGCAAGTGGCACATCTTTATTGGTAACCCTTTGGATAGGGGCATCCAGGTAATCAAAGGCGTGTCTTTGGATGTGGTAACTGATCTCAGAACTAATTGAAGCAAGTGGCCATGCTTCTTCTACAACAACCAATCGATTAGTTTTCTTTACAGATTCAACGATGGCCTCGTAATCAATGGGTCGGACTGACCGCAGGTCAATTACCTCAGCAGAAACATTATCTTTTGCAAGCTCATCTGCAGCAGCCATGGCTACTTTTAATATTTTACCAAATGATACAATGGTCACATCCGTGCCTTCCTGTTTCAAAACGGCTTTTCCTATCGGAATAAGGTATTCTCCTTCAGGAACTTCCATCTTATCTCCATACATCATTTCTGATTCCATAAAAATAACAGGATCATCATCCCTGATTGAGGACTTCAATAGTCCTTTTGCATCGTAGGGATTTGAAGGAATTACAACTTTTAATCCAGGGGTATTTGCATACCAGTTTTCAAAGTTTTGGGAATGTTGAGCACCTAACTGACCTGCATTGCCTGTAGCTCCTCTAAATACAATGGGTGAAGTATATTGGCCTCCACTCATACCATTGATTTTTGCAGCTGTGTTGATGATCTGGTCAATTGCAACCAGAGAAAAATTAAACGTCATAAATTCAATGATCGGTCGCAAACCATTCATTGCAGAACCAATTCCAAGGCCTGTAAATCCCAACTCTGAAATAGGTGTATCGATCACTCTGTCAGGACCAAATTCATCCAGCATTCCCTGGCTTACTTTGTAAGCACCATTGTACTCAGCTACTTCTTCTCCCATTAGAAATACGCGATCATCTCGTCGCATCTCTTCACTCATGGCTTCTCCCAATGCTTCTCGAAATTGAATTACTCTCATTGTTTTTATTAAAAAATAGGATTGCAAAAATAGTTAACTGAATGTTATTATACTAACTACAGAATGGATCAAAAGGGACATAAAAAAACCCCAATGCAGTGCACATGGGGATTTTAAGTATCATTATGTTACTTTACTTGATTGCTTCAATAAAGTCAGCTGAACTGGCAAAGTTTACAAACTCTAAATCTGTAGCTGCTTTTGACTTCAATGAAGAGTCATTATCAACAGCACTTTTTAACATTTCAGCAACTTTACCTCCATTTTGCAAACGAGCATAAGCAACAGCAGAGCCGTAATATGCTTTCGCGTGGCCATTGTCAAGATCAATAGCTTCGTCAAAAGCAGTAACAGCATTTTGGAAATCCTTGGTCAGCAAATAAGCCAGTCCTTTGTTGAACATATTATCTGCGGTTTGTGCAGAAGATGAAAGCTCTCTTAAAGCGTAATCATACTTTGCCATCATTATATCTGCAGCACCTGCAACACCATTAACACCGGCTGTAAGATCATTACCACCACCCATTGCCAATGCTGTACCAGCAGCTTCTCTGGATTTTGCCCTGTTTCCCTGCATCATATAAACACTTGCAAGATTTGCATTTGCTTCTGCACTTGATTGCTGGTTTTCGGCAATATCAAGTTGAGTTTCCGCCTGTTGCATGAATGAAGATGCATTGGCAGGATTTTCAATTGCCTTAGCTACATAAACAGCTCCAAGGTTGTTGTGTGCATTCCAGGTGTCTTGTTTTTTTATTGCAGCTTTATATATCGCTTCTTTCTCATCCAGAGAAGGAGTAAGGGTTGCAGCGTACAAAAGTTCCTCCATTGACAATGTGTCTGCATTTACCTTGCTGTTAGCAATTTGCTTTGCAAGTACAGATATTTCAGCATCTGTCTTCTTTTCTTTAACCGTCAGTATTTCAGTTTTAGCAGCACGCAAACCAGGGTAAATATCCTTGAATACTTTATTGTATCCATTTACTTTTTGCAATCTGTCTTCTTTGTCTTCAAAT
>SMVB01397978.1_pt1 | contig 12513 bp, 8 predicted proteins | sample 2456461 | NCBI WGS metagenome assembly SMVB01 (sample SAMN11095934, study PRJNA526329) | marine sediment metagenome | biome: Marine sediment; feature: Surficial sediment; material: Deep marine sediment; isolation source: Hadal surficial sediment | place: Pacific Ocean | collected 2014-05 | depth 0-1...
AGGTTCGCCGGGTCGGGGTGCGGATCTTCGGAGCGGTGCTCAACGAAGTGGCGTCCTCAACCGTGGAGGAGAGCTACTACATGCAGTACTACTACAGGTACCACCCGAAGGAGCGCACGGGGTGGAAGAAGCTGGTTCATTCCTTCCAGAGGACCTCATAGAGAGCTACGAGGATCCAAAGATTCTTAAAACGCGCCCAAGATTCTCCCGAAGAAGTAAAGAGCGACCAGCACGCTCAGGACGAGCACCCAGCGCCCAACCTTAGACATAAGCATCGCGTCCGGGTCCACTGCGCTGACCGCAGTGGCGGAGGTGCCCATCGATCCCCGACGGATCCCGCCGAGCTCGGGGAGGTTCTCGAGGAGGCTGTGAAGCTTGCTCTGGAGTTCCTCAACATTGTCCGGCTTGATGATGAAGTGATTTCCGCCGAGCCCGTAGCTCTTGGCGACGTCCTCCTCACTTGCCGACGACGTAAGCACGACTACCGGAATGGAGCAAAGCCGGCTGTCTCCCCTGATCTGCTCCAACGCGGCGTGGCCGTTCATATGGGGCATCTTCAGGTCTAGGAGAAGCAGGTCCGGCGCCCGCTCCCTCAGTAAGGTAATCGCCTTATCACCGTCACGTGCTCGGCGAATCCACACGGGCATATCTGCCGCCTTCACCAACGCCCGCTCGATCAGAAGGGCGTATTCGTCATCATCCTCAGCGATGACGATCGTCCATTTCTTTCTCTTGGCTCGTCTGATGACGCTCATCCGATTGCGACTCTGATTCGTGACTGCGCGCACCCCATCATACGCCTGCGATGGACCCATGACCAGCCGCCTAGTCGAGGTAGTAAATCCTCGGCACGACGGCCTCACCTCAGCCCGTCCAGGGCCCGTCCGAAGTCCTCCTTGAGGTCCTCCACGTCTTCCAAACCGACAGAGATCCGCACGAAGCCGTCCGGAATGCCGATGCCCACTCTCATCGCCTCAGAGAAGTGGATGTGAGAGGTGTGGCGGGGCTGTGAGACGAGCGTTTCGACACCGCCGAGACTAGGCGCCACGAGAGCCAACTCCAGAGTAGACGTAAAAGCATCGGCGGCGACGCCCCCGCCCTCGAGTACGATGGCGAGCATGCCACCGAACCCCGACATGATTTCCGACGCCACGGCGTGATCCGGATGGTCGGGTAATCCGGGATAGTGCACTTCAACGACACCCTCTCGATCAAGGAACCAGCGCGCCAGTTCCATGGCATTGTGATTGTGCTGGGCGACTCGCATCTGGAGTGTCTTCAGACCCCGATCCAGCAACCACGCCATGTGAGGATCAGGTGCGGGACCGTACAGCTTCATCATGTTCTGGACCCTCTCGATGAACTCCTGCGAGCCCGACACGACGCCTCCGACCAGATCTGAGTGCCCCCCCAGGTACTTGGTAGCGCTATGGACAACCGCGCCCACTCCCAATTCGGCGAAGCGGATGTTCGCCGGAGAAGCAAAGGTGCCGTCCACCGCCAGCAGAATCTCGCTATCTCGCGCGATTTCCGCCGGCACGCGCAGATCGAATACCCGGAGCGTGGGATTGGCAGGCACCTCAAGGAGGAGCACGCCCGTTTGAGGCGTCAAAGCTGCTTCCCAGTCTTCGCTGCTCTCAGGATCGATGAGGGTGGTCGTGATGCCCCGTCTGGGTAGCTCCTGCTCCAGAAGTGTCCTGGTCGCCCCGTAGAGATGTCGGGAAGCAACGACGTGTCCTCCTTCGGGAAGGGCGGCGAAGATCGTCATCGCGATTGCCGACATCCCACTCGCGAGGAGTAGGGATGCCTCGGTGCCCTCGAGAGCAGCCATCTTCTCGCCTACGAGCACCTGATTCGGATTGTTGCCATACCGGGAATAGAGCAGCTCCGAAGCGGGCTCACCGGCCCCACCAATAAAAGTAGAGCTCTGCACCACCGGCGAAACGACCGGTGCTCCGAGCACCGGCTCGGGCGAGCCGGCATGAATTCCGATGGTGGCCGCACGGTGCCCTCGCGGCTCCTCACCCCCCTTCCCGCTCATGCCGATCCTTCCTTCCCTACCAAGGCACTGAGCGCGTGATACATATCGTCTCCAGGAGACGCGAACGCGACGCGCCGAAGAACGAGTTCATGGAGAGCCTCTCGATGATGAGACCCCGGAAACACTTCAAACACCTCAGCCGCCCCGATCCGGCCGCGCCCCTCGAGGACCGTCCAGGCGTATTCCTCTTCCTCCGTCCGAGTCCCCATCAGTGAACAACAGCCATCGCTGCCTTGCGCCACCGCAAGCAGCTCCTGACGCTCCAACACGGTCTGGATCGGTTCATGAAGGCTCTGACGCACACCCCTGAAGATGAAGAGGGCGTCCACGGGCCGGTCTTCTTCCAGGAAACGCATCAGAAGCTTTGCTACGATCTCGTCAGCGCATGAAAAATCCATGACCGTCACGTCCGAAAGGTCGATCAATGAGAGAGCCGTGCGCGAACTACCGGCGACCTGCTGTTCGATAGCGAGGCGAACCGCGCGGCCTGTGGGCCGTGTTACCAGATGAGAATACAGAGATTCTGCGGATCTACGTAAGACGTGGCCCACGTCGATCGAAATCGGCACGACCCCTGGCTCAGTCCTCATCGTCAACCCGCTCCGGCAAGACGATGTTGATCTGGGTACCCGGAAAATCCGAGAGCCCCTCCTCCAACGGTGGCGCGTCGAACCACTCCGGCACGTCGGCGATGCGCGCGGTCCCGCTACGTATGGAGATGAGACCATCCCAACGGCGAACCTGCTTGCGAATCTGCTGGATGCCCTGCCCCCGCCCCGAGTCCGGGAAGCGGGTAAGGCCATGAATGAACGCCGCCTCGAGCGCGGTCACATCCCCCCACCGATCGCCAAACCGCGCGGAGTGTTCGTCGGAAAGAGACCCCCGAAATCCCCTTCCGAGATCGGCAACCGAAATGATGACCACGTGCCGGCCCAAACGCTTCTCCCAGTTATAGGATTGGGCGGCAACCCAACCCGGCGCATCCGCGTGCTCGAGAATGTTCTGGCAGACCTCGCTGAGAATGACGCTGAATTGCACGACCGAGGTCGGCGGATAACCGAGGGTCTTGGACAGGATTGCACCCGCCCGCTTCTGGACCCGATCCACCACTTCGTGCACGTCGCTGTTGGTTGTGATCGGTGTGATCTCCAACAGTACGTCGGATGGCCCCGAAGGACGCCGCGGGAAGGCGGTTCCAGCCCCGAAGATCCCATCGGCCGCCTGGAAGAAGCCCATGCGGCCCAAGTAGCTCTTCACGTCACCCGCCGCCCCGAGCTCGAGGATCGGCGCCTCACCACTTCGGTCCTGTGCGACCGAGCCCGCCGCCAGGAGGCCCACCATGCCGTTGGGACCCACAAAGCGGAGGTGCCGCCCATCGAAGAGAACCTTCTCGTCCCCCACCTCCATGACCTCGGCAAAAAGAGCGTCACTCGTCTGGTGGTCCAACGATGCCGGGAGGTCGATAACCCTCATCAATCGTCGCCGAGCTGAAGCACCGCGAGAAACGCCTCCTGGGGAATTTCCACCGACCCCACCTGCTTCATCCTCTTCTTCCCGGCTTTCTGCTTCTCGAGCAGCTTCCGTTTTCGCGTGATGTCACCCCCGTAACACTTGGCGGTCACGTTCTTACGGAGCGCCTTGATGGTGCTGCGTGCCACGATCTGTGTTCCGATCGCGGCCTGGAGCGCCACCTCGAACTGCTGACGAGGGATGAGCTTCTTGAGACGGCGAACCAAGTTACGACCATAATCCATGGCCTTTTCCTGGTGGATAATGACGGAAAACGCATCTACAGAATCACCGTTCACGAAGATATCCAGCTTGACCAGATCGCCGGGCCGAAACTCCAGAAACTCATAGTCCAAGGCCGCATACCCACGCGTGCCGCCCTTCAACTTGTCGTAGAAATCGAGCACGATCTCGGCAAGAGGCAACTCGAAGTCGATCTCTACACGTTGCGGGTCGAGATACTGCATTCCTCCGAAAATTCCCCGCCGGTCATAACACAACTTCTGCACATTACCGATGTACTCCGCGGGACACACGATTCGCGCCTTCACAATCGGCTCCGCGATGTCCACGATGCGGCCACGCTCCGGAAGCAAGGTGGGGTTCTCCAGAATTAGCTCGGTTCCGTCGGTCAGCGTCACATGGTATTCCACGTTGGGCACGGTCGTAATGAGCTCCACGCCGAACTCCCGGTCCAGCCGTTCCTGGACGATCTCCATGTGGAGGAGTCCCAAGAATCCGCAACGGAAGCCGAAGCCCAGAGCGATCGACGTCTCCGCCACATAGTTCAAGCTCGCGTCGTTGAGCTTGAGGCGGCCGAGGGCGTCACGGAGGTCTTCATAGTCGTCGCCGTCCGTGGGATACAGTCCGGCGAACACCATGGAGTGTACATCCTTGTAGCCCTTCAGTAGTTGGGTCGCTTTGTTGTCCGCGTCCAGGATCGTATCACCCACGCGCGTGTGCGAGACGTCCTTGATCGCGGCGATCACGTAGCCGACCTCACCAGGTCCGAGTTCGGAGTGCGGGACTCGCCCCAGGCGCATCACGCCGACTTCCGTGACTTCATAGCTGTGGTCGACGGCGCCGAACGTGATCGACATGCCAGGCTTCACCACACCGTCCATCACACGAACGTTCGGGACCGCCCCCTGATATTGATCGTACGACGAGTCAAAGATGAGAGCTCGGAGGGGTGCCTTCGGATCCCCGCTCGGAGGCGGGACGTCGCGGATCACTGCCTGCAAGATGGGCTTGATCCCGATCCCTTCCTTGGCGCTCGCCAACAGGATCGTCTCCGGATCTGTCCCGAGCAGGTCCGCCAGTTCCTCTCGCCTGCGCTCCGGCTCCGCCCCCGGAAGATCGATCTTGTTGATCACGGGAATGACCTCGAGGTCGGCATCCAGCGCGAGGAAGAGATTCGAGAGCGTTTGGGCTTGCACTCCCTGCGTGGCGTCCACGACGAGAATCGCACCCTCACATGCCGCCAGAGAACGCGAAACTTCGTACGTGAAATCGACGTGCCCCGGTGTGTCGATCAGGTTCAGAACATAGCTTTCGCCGTCCTCGGCGTCGTATACCATCCGAACAGCGTGGAGCTTGATGGTGATTCCACGCTCTCGCTCAAGCTCGTTCGAGTCCAGAACCTGTTCACGCATCTCCCGTCGATCGAGGGTTCGAGTCACCTCGAGCAATCGATCAGCCAGTGTTGATTTACCGTGATCGATATGCGCGACAATACAGAAGTTGCGTATGTGCCCGAGGTTCACGTAGGAAGCGAATCCGCGTCGAGGGTGGGTCCAGCAAACGCTACCAAGATAGTCCGCCGGAATCCGCGGCAGAAGGAGGCTTCAGCGTACTCCCGGTATCGGACCGAGAATACGGCCTCGCGCCCCCCCCAACCCCATTGCCTTTCTCCGGTGACGCAGTAGGCTTTGACGGTCGAAAACTCCCTTCTTCAGCAGGCCTCCGAGGTATACGTGCCCTCACGACCGGATCTGTTGGATCCCCACACCTTATCCCAGTTGGGCGGCGTCGAGTTGATCGCCCGGCAAGTCGTGGAGGGATTCATCATGGGCCTCCACCGCTCGCCCCATCGAGGGTTTTCGGCCGAGTTCGCGGAGCTTCGTGCGTATCAACCCGGCGACGACTTGCGCCACATCGATTGGCGGATGTTCGGTCGATCTGATCGGTACTACGTGAAGCAGTTCGAGGAAGAGACCAACTTGAGAGCGTATGTGCTGGTTGATGTCAGCACATCGATGGGGTGGACATCGAGCCCAGGAGAACTTCCGACTAAACTATGGTACGCAAAACACTTAGCGGCGTCCCTCTCACTCATTCTATTACGTCAGGGTGACTCCGTGGGTATGGCCGCATTCCACGACGAAATCGTGGCGCGGGTGGCCCCGAAAGGGGGGCCACGCGCCTGGCACGAGCTCCTCCGCAGACTGGCGCCGCTCGAAGCCCAGGGGCGTACGTCGGCTCACACGGCTCTCCGTGACATCGCCGTTAGGCTACGCCGCCGAGGTCTCGTGGTCTTGCTGTCCGATCTCCTGGTGGACCCTGAAACTACGCGGACAGCCCTCCGTTTCCTGAGGCATCAGGGACACGAAGTCCTCGTTTTCCACTTGATCGACCCGGGTGAACGAGAGCTTCCGGCGGGGGGGGACACACGCCTTTACGACCCCGAGACAGGAGATGAACTCAACGTAAACATTGCCGACGTGCGGGCCGCGTACCGGGACGCGGTGGAAGACGCCCTCGAAGAATGGGACCGCGGCCTGCGCCCCCACGGGATCGACTACGTTGTGATCGGAACCGAGACGCCCCTGTCGAGGGCCCTGCGCTTTTACCTCCGTAAGCGGCAACATCTCGGCTGATGGGGTTCCTTTCTCCGATCTTTCTCTTGGCGGGGCTGGCGGTGGCGGTCCCGCTGATCCTGCATCTCTTCCATAGGCACGACGCGAAGAGGATGGTGTTCCCTGCGCTCCAGTATCTCCTCCGTACGGAAAAGGAGCACGCCCGGACCATACGCTTTCGCCAACTCCTCCTGCTCCTTCTGCGCATCGCGGCCGTTCTACTCTTGGTGGGGGCTGGCGCTCGCCCCTTCCTTCGCGGCGGTGGCGGCGGCGTTCACGAGCCGACGGCCACGGTCCTGATCGTCGACAATTCGATGAGTTCCGGATTGATCAGAGATGGTGCTCGAGTGCTGGATCTTCTGAACGCCGTGGCGCTCCGAAGCATCGAACGTGCAAGCGACGAAGACCGGATTTGGCTGATCCGCGCGGGACAACCCTGGGAGCCGGCGATCACCGGATCCCGAGCCGACCTGCGCGCCGCCGTATTGGCGACGGACGTCACGGACGCCCGAGGAGATCTTCGGACGGCGCTGGAACGGGCCGTGATCCTTGCCTCGGGAGGCGGGCTGCCCGCTGTCGAGATTCATCTGATTTCCGACCTTCAGGCCTCCGCGTTCGAGGGAAGCGGCTCACCCATCGGGACAGTATCCGCCGAAGGCGGGCCAATACCCGTCGTCGTGTTCGATGACCGATCCCGCGACAGGGAGAACGCCTACTTGGACAGCTTGGTGATCGGTGGCGGCCTGCCTCCCTTGGTGAATCAGCGAACCACGCTGTCCGTCCGCCTGGCCGGGGACGCGGACAGCGCGGATGTCCCCCTTCGCCTGGTCACCGCCAATCGTATCCGCGGAACCACATCAGGCGGGGTGGGTGTCTCGGCCCTCCTGCCCATCGGGCCGTTCCCAGCCGGTTACGTGGACGGTTATGTCGAGACGGATCCAGACGATCTTCGCGCGGATGACCGGAGGTTCTTCGCCTTTCGGGTTCGCTCGGCCCCCACCCTCGCAACGTCCGGCTCCCTTTCCTTCTTCCTGTCCGAGGCGATACCGGTTCTGGTCGACGCGGGGCGTATAAGCCTGGCCCCGATCCGGGACGCGGAGATCCTGATCAGCGTGGCGGGCGCCGGGGTTACCGAAGCAACGAGAGAGGAACGTGTAGTTGTGGTGTTGCCGCCGAATGACCCGGCCTTACTCCCCGGTCTCAACCGTGCCCTTACCGCGGCGGGGATACCATGGCGGTACGGGCCCGCAACCGTCGTCGGAGAGGCCAGCGTGACCCGCTGGAGCGGGCCGGTCAATCTGGACGACGTACGTATCCGATCCCATTACACGCTGATACCGGGCGCGGAGGAACTACGTCGAGGCGTGTTGGCGACTCTTTCGTCCGGCGAACCCTGGCTGGTGGAGGGGACCACACCCAGAGGCGCCTATCTGCTTGTTGCCTCGGCTCTGGACGAACAGTCCACCAATCTCCCATTGACTGCAGCGTTGATGCCCTTCATGGAGTGGATGGTGTCGCGCTGGGGTGATACCCGGGGGACTCAGGGATCCGTGATCGCCGGCACGCCGATCAACCCTCCTCCGGGCACATCGAGCGTTCGAGACCCGGCCGGTACACTTCATCCGGTGGACGCCGCGCAGCCCTTCGCGGCAACCGCCAAGGCGGGACTGTACGAATTTCTGGCGGGTGACTCTACAATCCAGATGATCGCGGTGAACGCGCCACGCGAGGAATCCCTCCTGCTCCCCATCGAAGACGGCGATCTCAGAGACCTCCTGCCGGGACCCGCCACGCTGGTCGGGGACAGTGCCCGTTGGGCCAGCGCGGTGTTCTCCACTGGGCAAGGGCCGGAGATCTGGCGTTGGCTCCTCGTCGCAACCGCGCTGGTTCTCGTCGCGGAGAGCCTGGTCGCGGCCTCCGGCCCGTCACCGAACAGATCCACCTCCGCAGTGCCCCCCGCGCTGCAGAAAACCTGACGTGTCTGACAACCTTCACCCGATCGTCCAAGCCCTGAGCACGTGCCCCGGCTTTCATCAGCTCTGCCAGACGCTGCCACGCCGAGGTGAACGGCGCACCCTCTCCGGAGTGATCGGCTCGGCCGCGACCGCGTCCGTAGCGGCCCTGCACGAACACAGCTCGAACCGTCTCCTGGTGGTGGTGGCGCCTTCCCCGAGGCGAGCGATCGAGATCGAGGTGGATCTCGAGCTTTTCCTTGGCGAAGGCACGTCCTTCTTGTTTCCCCAGCGCGAGGCACGACCATACGAGTCGAGTGAGCCTCACCTTGAAATCGGGGCGCTTCGTGTCGAGGCCGTAGAGGCATTGTTGGGGGGGCGAACTCGACTGCTCGTGACCACGCTGCGGGCGTTGCAAGAACGTGCTCCGATCCCGGCGACGCTGGCTGGCCTCCGCCTCACGCTGCGCGTGGGGGAAGAAACCGGCTTCCAAACTCTCATCGCGGACCTCGCCGAACGAGGATTCGAGCGCGTGCCGATCGTCGAGGAGGTCGGACAGTTCGCCGTTCGTGGGGGTCTGCTCGACATTTTCTCGTTCGGCACACCGGAGCCCCTCCGGGTCGAGTTTTTCGGGGACGAAATCACCTCGCTGCGCTTCTTCGACATCCTCGATCAACGCTCGCGAGGTACCACCACCGAAGCGCACATCCTGCCCGTGGACTTTCAGCGTGACCCAGAGGCTACGAGCCTGGTTTCCCGGTCCCTCCTTGAACTGCTCCCGGCCGATGCCCTTCTCCTATCTGTTCACCAGGAGGGGGAGTGGCGGCCCGAACTCGACCGGACATGGAGCTACGTCCGCCAGCTCCACGAGGAGCTGACAGCCGAGGGGCAGTCCCCCGATCCCCCCGACACACTTTTCCTCCCGGCCACCGAGGCGGGGGAAAAACTGGCCGGGCTGGCTCGCATCGATTTGGCCGCTGCCCCAGGAGCTGCTCCCGGGTCGGAGATCTCACTTTCCTGTGGTGCCCCGCCAGCGATAGAGCGGGACATGAAACGGCTGAGCGCCGCGCTCCGTGCCACTTCGGCTACGGGGGGTCGAAGTCTGGTGCTCTGCGACAACCAGGGACAATGTGACCGGCTCGAGGAGATCCTGGGGGGGCCCAGGAAAATTCCTCCCGGGGCGCACGTGGTGGTCGGCTCACTCGCCGCAGGATTCGTACTGGAGCGCGCAGACCCGCCCCTTCAAGTGCTCACAGACCACGAGATCTTTCGCCGCTCGCGGAGAGTCCGGAGCAGGCGCCGGTTCCGTGGGGCGGTGGCGCTTGAAAGCCTATCCCAACTGAGTCCCGGGGACTACGTGGTACATATGGATCACGGCGTGGGCGTCTTCAGGGGGTTACAGCATGTCGAGATCGGGGGTGAGGAACTCGAATCGATGGCGATCGAGTACGCCGGCGGAGAAATCCTGCGCGTGCCGGTCTACCGGCTCGACCTCGTCGAACGCTGGATCGGTGAGTCCGAGAGCGCGGATCCTCCCGCCGTGCACCAGATCGGGGGGAAACGCTGGAAGACCCTGAAGAGGAAAGCGAACGAAGCCATCGAGATGATGACGGTCGAGCTCCTGCGACTCTACGCCAAACGCGAGTCGGCCACGGGGTTCGCCTTCTCTGCCGACACCCTCTGGCAAAAGGAGATGGAATCGTCGTTCCTCTATGAGGACACGCCCGACCAGCGGGCCGCGACCGAAGCGGTGAAGCGCGACATGGAGTCCACCAAACCCATGGACCGGTTGATCTGCGGCGACGTCGGTTACGGGAAGACCGAGATCGCGATCCGGGCAGCCTTCAAAGCGGTCCAGGATGGAAAGCAAGTGGCGGTCCTCGCGCCGACAACGGTGCTCGTGGAGCAGCATCGGCATACGTTCGCGGAACGCCTTGCCGATTATCCGGTGCGGGTCGGAGCGCTCAGCCGGTTTCGCACGCCGAGCGACCAGAAAAAGCTTCTGAACGAACTTGCGGGTGGCGTGATCGACATCGTAGTGGGGACACACCGACTACTCTCACCCGACGTCGAATTCGCTGATCTGGGCCTCCTGATCGTCGATGAGGAGCAGCGCTTCGGCGTACGCCACAAGGAACGCCTCAAGCAGCTGAAGGAGTCCGTGGACGTGTTGACGCTGACGGCCACGCCGATCCCGCGCACACTACACATGTCTTTCGTGGGCTTGCGGGACCTCTCCCTGATCCGTACTGCACCGCGGGATCGGATGCCGGTCATCACACACGTGATCCCGTGGTCGGATCACATCCTTACGGAGGCCCTCCTCAGGGAGTTGGACCGAGGTGGACAGTCGTTCTTTCTGCACAATCTGGTTTCGACCATCCAGGGAGCCACCGAGCGGGTCCAGGCACTGGTCCCGGAGGCCCGGGTAGACACTGCCCACGGACAGATGAGGCCTCGGGAGCTGGACGGGGTCATGCGGAGTTTCGTCCATGGGGAGATCGACATCCTGGTCTGCTCCTCGATCATCGAAAACGGCCTCGACGTCCCGAACGCGAACACCCTTATCGTGAACGGGGCCGACCGTTTCGGGCTGTCTCAGCTCTACCAGATCCGAGGGCGGGTAGGGCGATCCAATCGCAGGGCATTCTGCTACCTGATTGCGCCCAGCGAGCTCGGTGACGAGGCCGAGCGCCGCCTCAGCATCCTGGAGCACCACACTGAGCTGGGAAGCGGATATTCTGTGGCCCTCCGGGACATGGAGTTGAGAGGAGCCGGAAACTTGCTCGGCGGAGAGCAGTCCGGCTTCGCGCACTCCATCGGTATCGACGCCTACATGCGATTGGTTGAACAGACCGTCAAGCGCCTCAAGGGAGAGGAGGACGGCCAGGAATTTCCCAACCCGGACATCTCGATATCGGGCTCCGCGTATCTGCCCGATTCGTACATCTCGGACTCAGGCCAAAAGTTACATCTCTACCAAAGGCTTTCCAAACTCGGCCAGATGGCGGAGGTGGCCTCCCTACGAGAGGAATTGGCGGACCGCTTTGGCGCCCCTCCTGTCCACGTGGAGCGCTTGCTGGATGGAGCTGCGCTACGAATACTGGGAAGGCGACTCGGCGTCGAGCGCATCCTCGTGAGAGAGCGCGAGGCGAGAGTGAATTTCAGAGCCACCGTGGTGCCCCGCCTTTCGGTCCTTGAGCGCCCCCTCCAGGACCGCTCCGTCAGCGTGGAGGTGCGGCGCATGACGCCACTCTCGCTGGTCCTTCGTCAAGCGGGTCCGGATTCGCTAGTTTCGACCCTGATCCTGGCCCTCGCCACGTTGATCGAGGCCCGGGACGAGGCGGCGTGAAAACGCTTACGCGCTCGAACGGTGGCAGCCACCTCATGACTCGGGGTGTACGAAGGGGCATCCATGATTTATGGAGATGAGTACGATGACACCTCACCCTGGACGGACTTCTTGCTTCTTGGGTAGGATCGCAAAGGGGATGGCCTTCGGGATTCTCGCCACCCTCGGGGCGTGCGAAACGGAGTCGGGGAGGGTCCTCGCGCGAGCGGCGGGGCATGAATTGACCGTGGATCAAGTGGTGGAGATGCTCGCCAGGGAAAACACGATGCCAAATCAGGCCGACGTCGTGGGTGCGCTCGCGAACCTATGGGTCGACTATACACTCATCGCGGTGAGCGCCCGGGAGGACCCTCTCTTTACAACACTCGATCTCGATGCCCTCCTCCGACCGCAGTTCGATCAGGAGATCATCAACGCGTACTTGAGTTCAGTCCTGCAACCCGACACCGCGATCTCTGACCAGGACTTGAGAGTAATGTGGGAGGCCGACCCGCCGGCCGATTCGGTTCGGGCACAGCACATCTTGCTCCTCTTTCCGGATCAGGCGACCCAAGCCCAGGTGGATAGTGTGGCCGAGCTTGCGGCGCAGCTAAAGTCACGGGCCGCCGCAGGCGAATCCTTCGAGGCTCTCGCCGGCCAGTACAGCGAGGACAGCGGCAGCGCGGTCCAGGGGGGAGACATCGGATTTTTCAGCCTGGGAGCGATGGTGCCTCCGTTTGAAGAGGCCGCTTTCTCACTGGCTGTCGGTGAAGTCAGCGACCCGGTGTTGTCTTCGCTCGGCCTCCATGTCATCAAGGTCAC
>SMVB01127897.1_pt1 | contig 12512 bp, 8 predicted proteins | sample 2456461 | NCBI WGS metagenome assembly SMVB01 (sample SAMN11095934, study PRJNA526329) | marine sediment metagenome | biome: Marine sediment; feature: Surficial sediment; material: Deep marine sediment; isolation source: Hadal surficial sediment | place: Pacific Ocean | collected 2014-05 | depth 0-1...
GGCGTGGTCTCGAACCCCCGCCCGCGGGTCAGATTGCCGGTCTGAAAGGTCCATTGGGGGACGAGGCGGTGCACGTTCTCGGGCGTGATCTGCGTCAGCGGGCTATGGCGCTGTCCGCTGTAGTCGCCGGAGAAGGTCAGCCAGCGCGACGAATCGTCCAGACCCTGAAGGAGATCCTCATAGGAGACGCCTAGGGCGTCTGTGACGCCGCCTAGGGCGTCTCCGACGCCGGGGGTGTCGTTCTGCGCGACCAGCGACGGCGGGCTCAGGGTGCTCGAAGCGAGCAGCGTGGCAATCCCCACTAATCTTCTAGACAGCATCAGGCATCCACTCTTCTAGGCAGCATCAGGCGTCCACTCTTCTAGCAGCATCAGGTATCACATCTCTCACCGGCGAGCCGAAGCAGCCCCGCGTAGTGTGCCGAGATATTGCAGCAGATCATCGAGCTCGCCTTCGCCCAGACGGTCGGGCCCGAACTCCTCCATCAGTGACCGTTCCTCGCGAATGACCTCCTGCAAGTCCGCCTTGAGGTATCCCTGGAGACGCTCGTTCGTATCCACGATCTGAATCGAGAAGGCATCCTCGCCTTTCGTCGCACCCCGGATACGCTCACCGTCCCGTGTCACGAGGGTTACAGCCCGGTACCCCCTCGCTACCGAAGCGCTTGGTTCCCGAATCGAGCGTATCAGCATATCGCGGGACCGGATGGCTGCGATACGAGTCAGGTCAGGCCCCAGGTGCCCCCCGTGGCCGTCTACACGATGACAGCTTGCACACGTCGAGGAGAAGATTTCCTGGCCCCGGTCGGCGTCCCCTCTGTCGTTCTCGAACGCCGGCACGGTGCTGATATTTTTTAAGTAGGCCACCACGGCCCAGATCTCTTGGTCCGGAGCCGAACTGGACGGCATGATGCTGCCCGATACGCCGAGCTGGATCGATCGGAACACCCGGTCATCGCTCGTCCCAATGGCCCAGAGTACGGTAAGGTCCGGACCGCTGATGCCTTTCGCGTCGCCACCGTGACACTGGGCACAGCGGGTCTCAAACAAGGCGCGTCCCACACGAATCGCAGTGCGATCTGCCTCATAGGGGTTCCCGCCCTGAACGCTCGCCAACGGCGCCGCTGAAAGCGGCGCCGGCCGGAGCGGTGCCGCCAAAAGCGGCGCCGAGACGTACAGGATCAAAAATACGCGCGTCAGCGCTAAGCGGACCATAGGGAGCCCACGATATCGGATGCGCGACGGGTGATCAAGTCGGTGGAAAAACGACCCTCGCCGGTTCGCCGCCTCCGTCAGAACGAGGCAGGCTTGAGCATCAGCCGATGGGCCACATTCCCTTCGACCGCTTCCCTGCTGAAGAGCAGGGGGAAATACTCCCCGTTGCCCAGGTAGTCGCGCAGGTTGCCGTAGAACGGGCTACCGGGCTGAGCGCTCTGGCCAGGGGCATTCGTCGCAACGGAGCGGTCCAGGTCGGAAAGGTCGATGATGCGACGGAAGTTGGCGCCGGTCGCGTTGACCGTCCCGAAGCCGCCCGGGCGCTCGACGGCCGGGAGGTCGAAGTCCGGAATGAACATATGCGCGAGCCCGCTCTCATTTCCTCTGCCGTACCGCCACTCAGCCCAGTCCGCTCCCCAGTCCTCGGTCAACGCGGCGACGGTCCGCTCCAAGCCCTCCGCAATCAGCGCCCGGCGCTCCGCGCTCGGCGTGACGGCATTCCGTGCTCTCGAATCGGACAGCCGGGTCCACCGCACGTAGATGGCCGCGGCAGTGCTCTCCCTCGTGAGCACGCCATCCCACTCGGCGATCAAGGTACGTGCCCGTTCCACATCAGGGACGTCGGAGGTCCACCCCTGGAACGCGGGAATGTCCGCTTCGGACCGCAGCGAGTAGGCGTCGAGCTGGATCGCCTGGTGATCCTCGACCGAGAACCGCTGGTCCGACCCGAGGATCTGGTGGAGACGCGTGATCCGTGAGGTCTCCGCGCCCCCCGACCGGTGATAAAATACCGGTCGTCCTTTGTAATCCGGAGGATGGACGTTGTTGTTGGCCGTGGCGATGTAACCCCGAGCCGGATTAAATTCGCGCGGGAGATCACTCCGGAACCCCCGCCACTCGTACTTCCCGGTGCCCGGAACCGGCAACCGCCCGTTCCAGCCGTCCCGGTCGGGCGTGAGCCCCGTCACCTGGAGGGCGATGTTGCCCTCGACGTCCCCACAGATCAGGCTGTGGGTGGGCACCATCCAGTACATGGCTCGCTCGAAGAAGTCGGCGCAACTCTCCGCCTGAGCCATCTTGAAGCTGCCCTTATACGCGGCCGTGCCCGGATCCTGAACGACCGAGCGCACGGCGTAGGCAACGTGGTTCTCCGTATCCTCGAAGATGACCGGGCCGTGACGGCTGAACTTCAGCTCGACCATGCGGGGGGCTTCGCCCTTGATCCCGACCTCCTCCCGGATGACGCGCAGCGGCTCCCAGCCGTCCTGCCATCGAACCAGATTCGGATCCTCCGGGTGGACCTCCTCGACATAAAGGTCGACCATGTCCGTCCCGGCGAAGGTGAAGCCCCATGCCATCCGCTCGTTGTGCCCCGCGTCCACCCCGACGAAGGGCGGCTCGCCACCGCCCATCACATTCCAGCCCGGAGCGTTCAGGTGTACGAAGTATCGAAGGGCCGGCATCTCGATCCGCCTGTGTGGATCGTTGGCGAGGATCGGCACCCCTGTGGGCGAACGTGCGCCGCTCATAACCCAGTTGTTGCTCCCCTCGGTCGCGATCTGCTGAGGGGAGACCTGCGCAGTTCGTAGGGTGGGCATGAGGCCCCGATACCGTTCTACCACTTCCAGATCGGGGAGTCTTCTGCCCGAGAACGGATCTCCGTCCCCGGCTCGCATTGCGTCGAGCACCGTCTGGGTGATGATGCTGACGTCGAGGCCCTCGGGGACCTCCAGATCATCCCATGGATCCGGAGCAGCGAGGCGATTCGCTTCTTCGGCGCCAAGCTGGCCCACCCTTATGGCGAGCTGGATCTCACTGATCGCGTGGCCCCGGACGCTCGACAGGCCCACAGCGGCCCAACGCAGCACTACGGTCCTGGCGGTCCATGGGTCCGGCTCGACTCCGGTGAGCTGGAACTCGACCGGCAGGTTGTCTCGGTGCTGCTCGATGTAAGCGTTGACCCCGTTGGCGTAGGCCGTGAAGATGCGCTCCCCGTCTGGGTGGTAGCTCGTCCATTCGGACTCGTCCCACGGGCCGCGGAACATCATCTGCCGCGTGCGGAGGTCGTAGTCGAATGCCTCCGGTCCGAAGATCTCGGACAGGCGTCCCTCGTGCCAGCGCCGCCACATTTCCATTTGCCAAAGCCGGTCCTGCGCCATCACGTACCCCTGCGCCAGGAAGAGATCGTCGTCGTTCTGAGCGTAGATGTGCGGGATTCCCCACTCGTCTCGGATGACCTCGACCGGTTCCCTCAGGCCTGATACGTCCAGCTCTCCGCTGATCTGAGCCAGGGACCGGCGTGCCAGCTCCTCCAACGAGTCGGGCTCCGACGGTGGGGAGCAACCGGCGGCCAGGAGTAGCAGGCACACCACCACACCAATGAATCGGCTTGGATCGAAGGACATGGACCTCTTCCATTACGGTGTTACGGAGACCTGGACCAGGGCATTCGTCGAACACCCGCGAAGCGCCCGGTTGCCAACCGACTCCATCCAGGTCGGGGATACGATGAGGGTAGGCGTCGCTTGGGCGTTGTCAAATCGGTTCTTGACATGCAACCGTAGAGTTGCATATTGACTCATGCCCAACGCATTCCTCGCCATCTCGGATCCCACACGCCGCCACATTCTCGAGCGCCTGAGGACCCAGGGCTCGCTGTCGGTTACCGAGTTGTCCGAGCCGCTGTCCATCACTAGACAGGCGGTGACCAAACATCTGGACGTACTGGAGAGCGCCGGTCTTCTGGAGCACAGTTGGCGGGGACGAAGACGCCTCCATCGCTTGAAGGCTCAGCCGCTCGAGGACGTCGCCGATTGGCTGGCCCCCTACGCGGCCGCGTGGGACCGACGTCTGTCACGCCTACAGACACATCTGGAAAGCACGCAGCCCACCGTACTCCCTCAACAGCCTTCTAAGGAGGACAACTCGACATGAGCGGAATTATCACGAGAACGTTGGAATTCAGCGCCGACATCGAGCGTGTGTGGAGGGCGCTCACAGACCCAGATGAGCTCGCGAAGTGGTTTCCGGACCGCGCCGAATTCGATCCTCGGCCCGGTAGCATCGGTTGGCTCGAGTGGGAGAAACACGGCCGCTATCCACTTCGTGTCAAGACGGTCGATGCGCCGCATCACCTTTCCTGGAGTTGGAGTCACGGGCCTGGACTCGATTTCGACCCGCAGAAGTCGACCCTGGTCGAGTGGACTCTGACCGAGCGAGAGGAAGGGGGCACCCTGCTCGAGCTACGCGAGTCCGGCTTTCACTCCGAAAAGGACTATCAGGAAAATCAAGCCGGATGGACCGCGGAATTGGGCGAGCTGGCGGAGCTGCTGGAGGGTCACATCGTGCAGGGAGCCACGCTACCCTCCCCTCAGTGACTCGATCGGATCCACGTCGGACGCTCTTCGCGCGGCCGGTAGCTCGCCAGGAGCCCTACGACGAGCATTGCGGCGTTCGCGTCCCAATAGTCGTCGGTGTCGGACTGCGGCTGGCGGTTGGCTTCATCCTGCAGTGGCACCGAGAAGACGAGGATGGGTAACGGGAACGGCTTTATTCGTGGGCGTCAATCGGGCGGTTCTGCATCGATCTGCCGGAACTGGCCGATGGTCTCTTCCAGCTCGTGCCGGGCTCCAAGCCGAGTGAAGACCTCGTGCACGTGACGAAGCTCTTCGAGGGCCCCCTCGCGATCTCCTATCTCGGCCAGGCGTCCCGCCAGCTGACGCCTCATACGTGCCGCTTCGTACGTGAGCGGGATCGTCTCGAGCGACTCGGCACCTTTCCGCAGAGATGCGGCTCCGGCCTTCGGGTCGCCCTCCAACCAGGTTACGAGCGCGTCGATCGCGTCGGCCGACGCGCGTGCAAGCGGATGACCGACCGCATCTGCCTCCTTACGCATCCTCCGGGCGATCTCCTGGGCCCGGACAAGATCGCGTGAGAGGACCGAAGCCTCCGCGATGATCGGTAGGATGTGGTGAAGCGCCCAGAACACGTACCCGGCGCGGTCTGCGATCGCCAGGCCCGCCTCCGCGATCCGGATCGCGTCATCCCATTCGTTCAAGGCCATGTGGTAGGCAGCGCGGCCGATGTGCGCGGGAACGACGGTGTGCACGTCGATATAACCGGCCTCCGCGAGCGTGCCATCAGCCTTGGACACCTCCCAGGCCTCCCGGGTCAGCTTGTCTCCAGTCTCGATGTCAGACCGGCCGAGATGCATCAATGACACCCAGACGAGGAGCCGCGGCAGAATCGTCATCTGGCCGAGTGAGCGCGCCAGCTCGATCGCCTCGCTGCCGATCGCGATTCCTTCGTCCCAATCCCCCCGGGCGTATGCCAGCTCCACGGTGAGCTCGACGGTTTCGAGCTGCAGCAGCGGCGACCCGATCTCGTCGGCCAGCCGCCGCGCCTCCTCGATCCGCTCGCTCATCTGGGCCGTGTTGCCGATCAGGCCTTCCATCGCCCCCATCGCCCACTGGATCCAGAACTCGACTCTTCGGTCTTCTCTCTCGCGGGAAAGATCGAGAGCCATATCGGCATGACTTCTGACCTTCTCCACGTGACCGGTAAAGATGTGAAGTCTCAGAAGGTGGCTGTGGACTCGGCCCAGGAGCGCCGGGTGTTTGAGCCGTTCTGCGATCTCCAGGGCGTCCTCCACAACCCGCTGAGCCGCATCGCCGCGACCACTGGCATGGTAGCACGTTACCTGAGCGAGCTGGATCCGTACCATGAGAGGTTGGTCGTCTGCGAACCCCGCCCATTCGAGCGCCTGCTCGAACTCTTCGATCGCCTCCTCGAGAGATCCACCCGCCATGTACGTGAGTCCGATTTCCTGGTGCATCCGGGCGATCTTGCCCTCGTCCTGCTCCGCCTGCGCGACACCGAGGATGCGGCGCCACAACGCCACGCTGGCCGAGATGTTCCCCAGCCGGCGTCGCACCCTGGCCAAGCCTCCGATCACGTCCGACAGGGGCGCCAGGCTCTCGACTTGCTCGAGAGCCTTCCCCGGCGGGGTCGCCTCGATGCGGTCCAGCGCTTCCTGCAGATATTCGACCGCCTCCCGATTCGCGTGCTGTGAGAGGGCGTTCTGGCCGGCGGCGAACAGGTAACGGACCGCCTTCGCCGCCGACTGCCCGGGCTTGGCTTGACCGAAGTGGTACGCCAGCTCGTCGGCGTGCTCGTCAGCCTGGGCCCCGTAATGCGCCTCGAGGGACTCGGCTACCGTCGCGTGGAGCTGTCGTCTCCGGCCGAGCGGGAGCTCCGAGCGTAGCGTCTCCCGAATCAGTCCATGCCGGAAGTCGTAGATCAGGCGCCAACGGTCTTGAGACTCGACCAGAATCTGATGGCGGAGGAGTTCGTCGAGTGCACCCGCGACCTCTGTCTCGTCCGTCTCCGAAAGGTGGGTCAGCACGTCGTAGCTCACCTGCGAGCCGAGTACCGCAAGGAGCTCTGCGAGGTTGAGCGCGCTCTCCGACAGATGACCCATCCACACCAGGACGGCGTCGCGTACGGAATGCGGGAGCTCGATCGACTCGAGCTCCAGCCCCTGCCAGATCCCGCCATCACGCCGGAGGACACCTGCCTCCACAAGACCGCGTAGCGTCCCCTTCAGGAAAAACGGGTTCCCCTGGGTCCAATGATACACCAGGCCCGTGAGGCCACTGAAATCCTGATCCTCAATATCCAGAGCACGGCGCAGGAACTCGCCCGTCTCCTCTTCGTTCAGGGGCTCGAGATCGAAGACCGTGGCGGCGTTCATCCCCATCAACGATTGCTCGATTTCGACCAGCTCTCGGTTTCTCTCTGGATTCATGCCCGTGTACTCTCCGATCAAGAAGATCGGCTTGTCCGTACAGTGCCGGGCGACGAATTGGAAGAGCTCAAGGGACGAGCGGTCTGCAAGGTCGAGATCCTCGATGATCAGGAGCACCGGCCGGTAGGCAGCGAGCCGTCCCAGCATCCCCGTGAAGTGCCAGAAGAGCCGAGCCTGGAGTCCACCCGGTTCGCTGTGGCGCTCGGGCATCGCGGGTGGGGCTGCCCCCAGGACGGGGAAGAGCGCGCACAAGGCTTCCTTACCGCCCGGGGCGAGCTCGTCCAGGGTCCGGTCCGACAGTCCCTGAAGAATCGGCAGGAACGCGTCCGAGAAGGGCGCGAACGGCACAAGTCGTTCCGCCGAGTACGCCCTGCCGGAGAGTATCGTCCAGCCGCGCGACTTCGCGTACTCGGCCGCCTCGCGCGCGAGCCGGGTCTTTCCCACGCCCCGTGGTCCACGGATGAATGCCGTGTTTCCCATTCCGTTCTCGGTCCGTTCGAGAAGGTGTCCGAGAGTCGCCACCTCCCTGCTCCGGCCCACTAGAGTGATTCGAGCGGGAACCGTACCGGTCGGAGCGGTCGCATACGCAGGTTGACGAGCACGGTCGTCGAGCCGCTCACGCACCTCGGCCGGGAGCTGCGACGTCTGCTCGGTGCCAGAACTGATAGGACCCGTGGGGATGGCCACTCCCTCCACCGAGAGCGCGAACGTTCGGACCGCCTCCGCGATGTTCTTCAGGCGAACCGATCCACCGGCGACTGTCGTCAACTCGGGGTGTCGGCGAATGTCATCGAAGATCTTCTCCGATACGAGAATCCCTCCGGGAACCGAGAGCGCTTCCAACCGCGCGGCAATGTTGATCGCGTCGCCGTACGCACCTTGTTCGTCGTAGGCGATGTCACCGGCGTGGAGACCGATCCTTAGCGCGGGGTCGCCCCGAAGGTCGCGCTGGATCGCGACCGCTGCCTCCACGGCCTGAACCGAGCTCCGGAAGATGCTGAGGCTACCGTCGCCGAAGTACTGGAGCAGATCGCCATCGTGCGTCGGAATCGAACGCTCTAACGCATTGCGGTGGCGCTTCCGGCTCTGCAGAGCCGCAGCTTCATCGCGCTGCATCAACGCCGTGTATCCCTCCATGTCGGTGAACATGACGGCGGCGAGGTGTCGGCTGAGTTCCGGGCCTAAGGCCTGGTTCATCTCTATTCACCCGATAGGGGATTGGACGCCCAACAAAGCTGAGGCGGCAGTCCGAGGTGACGGCGTGCAGGCGTAGGAAAAACCAAGGCCCATCGCCGGATCGGGATAACGTGAGGGGGGGGGCCAGACCCGTCAAGCAGGGATTTTCTGCCGGCGTCCGGGTGGTCAGGTTGCTGGACACGCCGTTGCCCCCCATCCTGGTCGGAGCTTCGAACTGACGCCCTGGGGGCGTCCCGAGATGGGAGACCGATCCTCCGGGCTCTCGCAAGACGGCTCTTGAAGGAGAACGAAGATGCGCCGCTTCCCCCTACGATCCTTCGCCGCCACGCTGGCCTCTCTTGCATGTATTCCCTCCGCCATAGGAGCTGCGGCCACCCAGGACGCGGACCCGCGCCTCGAAGCCATGAAGGTCGAGGTGCTGGAGTTGGTCGAGGGTCGCGCGAAACTCGTGCAAGAAATCGTCGACCAATTATTCTCGTTCGGCGAACTCGGCTTTCAGGAATTCGAGACTCAGCGGTACCTGACGGGGCTGCTGGGGGACAATGGCTTCGAGATCGAGTTGGGCGTCGCCGGAATGCCCAGCGCCTGGACCGCGAGGTGGGGTTCGGGCCACCCGGTTATCGCTCTGGGATCGGACGTCGATGGTATCCCCCAGTCCAATCAAAAGCCTGGCGTGGGGTACCGCGAGCCGATCCTCTCCATGGCTCCCGGGCACGGCGAGGGACATAACTCGGGGCAAGCCGTGAACATTGCGGCCGCCCTGGCCGTGAAGGAAATCATGGAACGGGAGAACATCCCGGGCACCCTTCTCATCTGGCCGGGCATAGCCGAGGAGCAATTGGGCTCGAAGGCCTTCTTCGTGCGGGATGGTGTTTTCGAGGGCGTGGATGTGAACCTGTTCACGCACGTCTCGTCGAACTTCGGCGTCTCGTGGGGCCAGAGCGGCGGCAACGCTCTCATCTCGGCACAGTTCAGCTTCACCGGCGAGACGGCACACTCCGCTGTCTCACCTTGGCGGGGACGGTCGGCGCTGGACGCCGTGATGTTGATGGCGCAGGCGTGGGAGTTCAAGCGGGAGCATCTCCGGCCCGCCGCACGCTCGCACTACATCATCGTCGAGGGCGGGGACCAGCCCAACGTGGTCCCTCAGCAGGCCAAAATCTGGTTTTTCTTCAGAGAGCGTGACTATGAACTGACCAAAGCGCAATACGACGCCGCGATCCTCATGGCGGAGGGTGCCGCCCTCATGACGGGTACGGAGATCGACACCATTCAGATCGTGGGCTCGGCTTGGAGCCGGCACTTCAACAAGCCGGTGGCCGAAGCCACGTACGAAAATATTCAGCGCGTCGGGCTGCCGGACTGGTCCGAGGACGACCAGGCACTGGCCAACGGACTTCAGCGTGAGCTGGGTCAGGAGGAGCGCGGGCTACCGGACTCGATCGCCGATCTCGGGGGACCCGTCGATCTCACACGCTCGTTAGGGGGCGGCTCGGACGATATCGGAGACGTGTCCTGGAACATGCCGACCGTGACGCTGCGTTATCCCGCAAACATGCCGGGTGGCCCCGGGCACAACTGGGCCAACGGTATCGCGATGGCTACGCCGATCGCGCATAAGGGGAGCTTGGCCGGTGCCAAGGTCCAGGCCCTCACCCTCTTGGATCTTCTCCTCAGGCCCGAACTCGTGGAAGAGGCATGGTCCTACTTCAACGACGTCCAGACTCCGGAGCAGGAATACATCCCGTTTATCTCGGACGCCGACGAACCCGCGATCTTTCTCAACGAGGAAATCATGCGGAGGTACCGTCCCTTGATGGAGCCCTACTACTACGATGCCACGCGATTCGACACGTATCTGGAGCAACTCGGCATTGAGTATCCCACGGTAAGGGAGAAACCGATCGCCCAGTAGAAGTCGGCGTCGGTGCGGCGTCGACATCACGACGCATGGCTGCCCCGCGGCCACAACTACCGCGGCAAACGCCTTCGAGATGCCAGGACCCGCTGCTCATGATTGCGCGACCGGCTCAAACCCAGTTACCGTCATCCCGGCCACGGTCCGCCCAGGCCTGATCCCGTCCATTCGTGCATGAGGGGATGGTCCAATGAAGAAGACATACACGCGCCGCGACAGTCTCAAACTCATGGGGTCCGGGGTGATCGGATCGCAGTTGCTCGGGCGTGCTCGTCCGTTGGCCGCTGAGACGAATCGAGCGCGAGTCGTTGATCCCGGCGGCATCGCCGCTGCCGAAGACATGCGCGGCATCTTCGTCATCCTGTCGACTCCTTACACTGAATCGGGCGCGGTCCATTACGACGATCTGGCATTCCAGGTGGAGTGGCTCGACCACGCCGGGGCGCACGGGCTCGTCTGGCCGCAGAATTCGAGTGACTATCCGCGGCTTACGACCGAGGAGATCAGGCGGGGGATGGAGGTCCTCACCCGAGCCAACCGGGGACGGTCTCTGACGCTCGTGCTGGGTGTGCAGCAGGACTCGACACCCGAGATGGTTGAGCTGGCCACGTTTGCCGAGCGACTCGCGCCCGACATGATGATCGCGATGCCGCCGAAGGTGGGGGACTCTCTGGAGGACTACCGGGAGTATTACTCCGCGTTGGCGGGGGTAACGTCACGGCCCATCATGATTCAAACCTCGCCGAACCGGCCAGGCCTCGAGTTCAAGACCGACTTCATTCTCGAGCTCGCGGACCAGTATCCCAACCTCGGCTACGTGAAAGAGGAAGTACAGCCCGTCTTCGAGCGCATTCAGGCCCTGGTCGGGCAGCCGCAGATCAAGCGTGTGTATTCCGCGATGCGGGGGCGTTACTTCGCCTACGACTTGCGTTTGGGCGTGGATGGGCTGGTCAGCGGTATGTCGATGTATGCGGAGGTCTTCGCGCAGATGTGGGCTGCGTCGCGCGAGGACGACTGGGATACTGTTCGCGACCTCCACGGGAGGCTGCTCGTGATGCTGACCTGCGAGACGGAGATCCCCGGGGCGGGTCGCTACCTCCTTCAGCGAAGGGGCATTTTTACGACGCGCAATCAGCGCGGCCGCGATTACTCGCTTTCCCAGGTGCAGATCGACGAGATCGAGCACAATTTGAAGGGACTCGAGCCGTATTTGATGCGGATGCCGTCCCGCGGGGCGTAGAGCCGAGGATCATCTCAGCCCACCGGCCGCGAGTGTCCGTTCACCCGTCAGGCTAGATTTCGCCCCGCCGTGCGAACTGACCGATGTGGTCGGCGGCACGGTACGCCAGCGCCTGGATCGTGCACGTGGGCTGACCTCGACCGCCCGTCACCAGGCTGCTGCCGTCGCACAAGAAGAGGTTGGGCACATCGTGTGTGCGATGGAACTTGTCCACCACGGACGTATCCGGATCGTTTCCCATGCGGCATGTGCCGAGGAGGTGGACCCCGGCCCTCTGCTCGAAGTTGTCCGGCTTCCAGGTCTGTAGCGCCCCCGCCTCGCCGCGGGCCGCGGCTCGTTGGGACGCGAGGGCACGGAACAAGGCCTCGCGATCGGTGCCGAGCCAGCATGCGGCAAACGCGCCCGAGCCAGACGGCCGCCGAGCTGGTGCGGGTCCTGCGACTCCAGGGTACGGCCGAGGACACCGCTCGCTCGATGGCGGAGCTACGCAGAATCCTCGAGCCGCGCAGGACCGAGGAGGAGACCTGGAACGATGAGACCGGGGCGTACGAGACCGCCCTCCAGGAAACCTTCCGGCTCTCCCTAGCGACCGGCCTCTTTGTCGAGGAGGCCTACCCCCTCCACACCGCGTTCTGCGACGCATTGACGGAGGGGTTCGGAGCCGAGCTCCTCTCCGTGACGTTCGCCAATCCTGAAGAGACCGCAGACCGCGTCAACACTTGGGTCGCGGAGAAGACCGAGAACCGGATCACATCACTCGTTTCCCCCGATTCGTTGGTACCCGACATGCGGCTCATCCTGGCCAATGCTGTCTATTTCAAAGCACGCTGGGCGGACCAGTTTGCGGAAGAGGAGACGCGACCGAAGCCATTCCATCTACTGCCGGGTGCGAGCACCGAAAGCGTGGAGGTGCCTATGATGGCCAATCCGGGGACCTTCCTCTACTGGAAGTCCGAGTCCGCAGACGTGGAGGCGCTGCGCATCGACTACGAGGAAGGGCTCTCCATGCTCGTAGTGCTACCGGCGACCGGGCGCTTCGCAGAGGTGGAAGCCGGGCTGTCGGCCGACTTCCTCGCCCGTCAGCGACGGCGAAGGTCTATCCATATGGCGGCAACGCCCTCCTCGCGCCGTGCAGCA
>SMVB01195523.1_pt1 | contig 12512 bp, 9 predicted proteins | sample 2456461 | NCBI WGS metagenome assembly SMVB01 (sample SAMN11095934, study PRJNA526329) | marine sediment metagenome | biome: Marine sediment; feature: Surficial sediment; material: Deep marine sediment; isolation source: Hadal surficial sediment | place: Pacific Ocean | collected 2014-05 | depth 0-1...
GAAAAGCCGTCAATTGATCTTTATAAAATAATATCCATCGATAGGGATACGACCTACCTGGACACCAGTCTGACGATCACAAAAGCTTACAAATTCAATTATTTGCGCCGTGATAATTTTGAGTTGCTGCCCTTTGTGAATGTTGGACAGACTTATAACTCGCTTGCATATACTTTTGATGATCTCAACTTATTACCTAAGTTCGCCGCTCAGGCGCATCACTTTAATTATATGCATATCAATGATATTAACTACTACAGCGTTCCCACCCCATTAACCGAAATATATTATAAAACGGCTTTCAAACAAGGCCAGCAATTGGATGCTTTTTTTACCGTCAATTCGAGCGAGCAGTTCAATTTTTCGGTGGCGTATAAAGGAGTTCGATCTTTGGGCCAATATCAGCATATATTAGCAAGTACCGGGAATTTTCGATTTACTGCGAATTATCATACCGAGAACGGGAGGTACAATATTCGCACCCACATGACCGCCCAGGATGTGCTCAATCTGGAAAACGGTGGTTTGACTGAAACGTCCATCGCTCTTTTTAAGGCTAACAATCCGGACTTCGAAGATAGGGGGCGATTGGATGTCAATTTTGAAGACGGCGAAGGCAAGTTGGAGGGCCTTCGTTTCTTCGGAATACAGGAATACGAATTGATTCGGAAACGGGATAGCGTGGATTATTCGGTCCTCACCATCGGAAACACAATAAGCTACGAAGATAGATCTTATGAATACCGTCAAAATGAACCCTACGAGGGTTTTGGTGAGTCGTATCTCGTAGCCAACCTCAAGAAAACCACAAAATTTGAAGACTTCGAAATAAAAGGGAGCGCTACTTTGGACAACTCAATAATTGGTGAGGTTTCGGCATATATCGGATATACGGATTATAATTACGGCTACAACTCGGTTCTCGAATTGGATAAAGGGCGTATCACAAACAGGTTAAAGGGAAACTTGGTACAGGCAGGAGCTTCTTACGAAAAAGAGGATCGCGGATTTATGCTCTTCGGAAAAGGAGCTATCAACATTTCCGGTGATCTTGATGCCAATTATATTTTGGGTGGGGCGTCATATCAGTTTGATGAAAACAATGGAGTGAAAGCGGTGGTGAAAATTCATAGCGTTGCTCCCAATTTCAACTTTCTATTGTATCAGAGCGACTATGTAAACTACAACTGGCAGAATGATTTCGAAAATGTAAAAACCCAAGAGCTCATGTTTGAGATTGTGTCAAAAAAATTGCTCAATGCGTCTGTGACTTATACGGGCATTGACGATTATACCTATTTCACGATTGAAGAAGGTAATACAACCCCTACGCCTCAGCAATTTGCGGAACGAGTGGATTATTTGAAGATAAAAGCAGAGCGGGAATTCAAATATGGAAAATTGGCTTTGATGAATACCATAATGTTTCAGCAGGTGGTAAGCGGAGAAGAAGTATTCAACGTACCTCAAATTATTACGCGACAATCACTCTATTTTCAGGATGAATTGTTTAATAAAGCCTTATTTCTTCAGGCGGGAGTGAACTTCAAATATTTCACTTCTTATAATATGAATGCCTACGATCCGGTCTTAGCCGAATTCTACGTGCAGAACCGTGAAGAGTTGGGAGGCTTTCCCCTGGTGGATATATTCCTCAATGCTAAAATTCGACAAACACGCATTTATTTTAAGTACGAACATATCAATCAGTTGTTCAACAACACCAACGATCATTTCTCGGCACCGGGCTATCCGTATCGTGATGCGGTGATTCGCTTTGGGTTGGTTTGGAATTTCTTTATGTAGGTCTCTTCGATACTTTTTTGACTTCATCAAAAACACCCAGAGACCTCCGGGTAGTTCCTTGAGTGAATTGCTTTGGGTTGGTTTGGAATGGCAAAGACCATAAAAAAAGCCTTATCACGCCGAATTCGATTCAATGTCAGTTTGATAAGAATGACAGAATAAATTAGTCTTTCAATAACCCTCTGGAAATTACCATTTTTAGGATCTCGCTGGTGCCTTCGTAGATCTGGGTGATCTTGGCATCCCGCATCATTCGTTCCACATGGTACTCTTTTACAAAACCATTACCCCCGTGTATTTGGACGGCTTCCACCGTTACTTCCATAGCCACCTTAGAAGCGTATAATTTTGCAATGGCACTACTCATATCATAGCTTTTTTCTTGATCTTTGTCCCATGCGGCTTTCATCACGAGATAACGGACTGCTTCGATCTCGGTGTGCATATCGGCCAACTTAAAGGCTATGGCCTGATGATTGCAGATCTCTGTGCCGAATGCCTTGCGGATCTTAGAATAATCACGCGCCAACTCATATGCTCCGGCCGCAATACCTAAGGCTTGCGCGGCAATTCCAATACGGCCACCGGCAAGGGTTTTCATAGCGAATTTAAAGCCGAAACCATCCTCACCAATTCGATTTTCCTTGGGAACTTTTACATCGTTGAAGATCAAGGAATGAGTGTCACTCCCTCGAATTCCCAACTTGTCCTCTTTGGGCCCGACTTCAAAGCCCTCCCAATTTTTTTCAACGATAAATACGTTAATACCTCTGTGTTTTTTCTCTTTATCGGTTTGAGCGATGACAAGATAATAATCTGCCGTACCTCCGTTGGTGATCCAGTTTTTGGTGCCATTTAAGATATAATGATCGCCCATATCGATGGCGGTAGTCTTTTGAGAAGTCGCATCACTACCGGCCTCGGGTTCACTTAAGCAAAAGGCTCCAAGGCGTTCGCCGGTGGCGAGTTTGGTCAGATATTTTTGCTTTTGTTCTTCGGTTCCAAAGGCTTCCAGACCATAGCACACCAGGGAGTTATTTACCGAGACGATCACTGAGGCCGAGGCATCGATCTTACTCAATTCTTCTATGGCCAACACATAAGAAATGGTATCCATACCGCCACCGCCGTATTTCGGGTCTACCATCATCCCTAGAAAACCAAGCTCCGCCAATTTTTTCACCTGCTCGGTTGGGAATTCTTGTTTGTTATCGCGTTCGATAACACCGGGGAGCAATTCAGTTTTGGCAAAATCGCGCGCTGCGTCGCGTATCATTAAGTGTTCTTCGGAAAGACTGAAATCTATCATAAAATTCTTTTTCTAAAACGTTTTCGCTTGGGGTGCAAAGATAATTTTTTGATAGCAGTTTTTCGGTAATTCCTGTTAATTTTACTGGAATGAATAAAAGTAGTTATAAAGTAATAGGCGTGATGAGTGGAACCTCCCTCGATGGGATCGATCTGGCAGAATGCTTTTTTACTATTTCTGAAAATGATAAGTGGAATTTCAAAATACGGAAAGTTGAAACCGTCCCATATCCCACCGAATGGACAACCCGACTTCAGGATGCGATTCACTTTTCCGAAGGTAGATTGCGAACTTTGAATGAGGAGTATACACAATATTTGGGAGAAATTATTTCTGCTTTTATCAACAAACATAGCATTGTGGATCTGGATGCGGTGTGTAGTCATGGGCATACTATTTTGCATCGGCCTGAGAAGAGGATCACCCTTCAAATTGGAAATCTACCTCATATTGCTTCCCTCGTTGGACAAATTGTGGTCTGCGATTTTCGAGTGCAAGATGTGGAAATGGGTGGGCAAGGAGCGCCTTTGGTGCCCATTGGGGACCGATTGTTGTTCGGTGACTACGATTATTGTTTGAATCTCGGCGGATTTGCAAACTGCTCATTCGAAAAGGAGGGCCAAAGAATCGCTTATGATATCTGCCCGGTGAATATCGTTTTGAACTATTATGCTGAAAAGTTGGGAGTACCCTTTGATGATGGTGGGAAACTAGCAGCCGGGGGGAGTCTTGACAACTCACTATTAGAACAATTGAATGCATTGTCCTTCTATAAGAAATCATCACCAAAGTCTTTAGGCCTGGAGTGGGTACAGAAAGAAATATTTCCTTTGCTTACCGCTTCGGAAAATTTGCCGGAAAATATACTTCACACCTTTACCGAGCATGTGGCGATTCAATTGACAGGGCAGTTTCACGAAGGCAGTTCGATTTTAGTGACCGGTGGCGGGGCTTACAATGCTTATTTGTTGGAGCGTGTTGACGATTATAAAGACATTAGTATGAAGATACCGGATCCTGTGCTTTTAGAATATAAGGAGGCTCTGGTATTTGGGTTGTTGGGTATATTGAAATTACGCGAAGAAATAAACTGCCTGGCAAGTGTTACCGGGGCGAAAGAAGATCACTCGAGTGGAGTGATCCTAGTGCCTTAGTTGATACTTTTAGGTGGGTATCCTAAATCGGTTTACAACTATACTGAATTGTTAACTATACCGGTCATTCAGAAGTTGTGGGATCAATTATAGTAGAGACCAAACTGACCGAATTAGCAGGAAATCCACCTTGTTTTGCGTGTTCACGCACCATTTCCTCATCAGGTGCGATATAGACACAATAAAGCTTGTCTTCAGTTACATAACTATGCACCCATTGGATTTGAGGACCCATTTTACTCAATACCCCGCAAGAAGTTTGTGAGATACCTTTCAATTGTTCGGTGGTCAATTTACCGGCCCCGGGAATTTCTCTTTCAATTACATACTTTGGCATACTATTTATTTTTTAATTTCCTACTCATATGGCTTTTCGGTTCCGCCCCGTTTTTTTGAATGGCCTCCGGGCTCCATTTTAATTTATATGCGATCTATAGCAGAGTATAAAACTCATATGTACGTGGATCAATAGCTTTATTTTGATCGCTATTTTAACCCAAATCTACAAAATCTTTCCCACCATACCGCATCCATACCAAATCCAACTTTTCTATATTTGCACTCTTATATCAAATTAAAACTACGGAAGATTATGAAAATGAAAGAACTACTTTCTAAGTTTGAAAACAAAGAACCCGAAATAGTTTTCCATTGGAACGATCCTGAAACCGAAGCGGAAGGATGGACGGTGATCAACTCTCTAAGAGGTGGTGCCGCAGGAGGAGGAACACGTATGCGTTTGGGTTTGGATCAAAACGAAGTACTGTCACTTGCCAAAACCATGGAAGTGAAATTTACGGTTTCTGGCCCGGCAATCGGCGGGGCGAAATCGGGGATCAACTTCGATCCCAGTGACCCACGTAAAAAAGGAGTGCTGGAACGTTGGTATAAGGTGATATCTCCATTATTAAAGGCATACTACGGAACAGGTGGCGACCTCAACGTGGATGAGATCCAGGAAGTGATCCCATTTACAGAGCAGAGCGGCGTTTGGCATCCACAGGAAGGGGTCTTTAACGGTCACTTCACGCCAACCGAAGCCGATAAGATAAACCGTATAGGGCAGTTGCGTCAAGGAGTGATCAAGGTAATCGAAAATACCGCCTTCTCACCCGATGTTACGAGAAAATATACCGTTGCAGATATGATCACCGGCTATGGTGTTGCCGAAGCGGTACATCACTATTACGATATCTATGGAGGAAACATCGAAGGGAAACGCGCCATCGTTCAAGGTTTTGGAAATGTAGGAGCTTCTGCCGCATATTACTTGGCGCAAATGGGAGCCAAAATAGTTGGAATTATCGACCGCAAGGGAGGCGTGATCAAAGAAAATGGTTTTAACATTGAAGAGATCAAAACCTTATTTCTGCAAAAGAAAGATAACTATATAGAAGTGGATACCTTGATTCCCTTCGACGAGATAAACGAGCAAATTTGGACCCTTCAAACGGAAATATTTATGCCTTGCGCCGCTTCTCGTCTAATCACCAAAGAACAGATCTCGGCATTGATAGACACAGGACTTGAAGTGATAAGCTGTGGTGCCAATGTGCCATTTGCCGATAAAGAAATATTCTTTGGGCCTATTATGGAGTTTACCGATGAGCGAGTGAGTTTGATCCCCGACTTTATTTCGAATTGTGGAATGGCCAGGGTCTTCGCATACTTTATGGAACGCAAAGTACAAATGACCGATGAGGCTATTTTCAACGATATTTCCAAGACCATTCGAAAGGCAATTCAAGATACTTACGATAGCCGTAAATCTAAAACACACATCAGTAAGACGGCTTTTGAGATCGCGTTAAAGCAATTGATCTGATAAAAAATAGCTTATAAATTACAAGGCAACCATTGTATTGTTATGCAGTTTATGGGAATCTAGCCGAATGACGCTATTTTCTTATGGTTATATGAGCTATTTATTATATTTTTAAATTTCAAAAAAATTCACTAATCCCGCCATTATATGGTATCAATTATTATCTTAATTTTCGTTATCGGGTATTTAACAATTACCTTGGAACATCCCTTAAAATTAGATAAAACTGTTCCCGCTTTAATTATGGCTGCCCTCATTTGGGCTGTTTTGGCAGTAGGATTCTACCAGGGTTGGTTCGATGTGATCGATACTCATGAACGGGTATTTAACTTTTTGGAAGGTGAGGAAGCACATCATGGTTTTGATAATACTTTACTTCATCACTTAGGTAAAACAGCCGAGATCCTTATATTTTTGATAGGGGCGATGACCATTGTTGAGATTATCGACCTGCACAGAGGGTTTGAAGTTTTAAAAGGGGCCGTACGTACTAAAAGCAAAAAGAAACTACTTTGGATCATCGGGATCTTGGGCTTTGTCCTTTCGGCAATTATTGACAATCTTACGGCAACGATCGTTTTGGTAACCCTCTTGCGTAAGCTCATTCAGAATAAGAATGAGCGCCTTTGGTTTACGGCTATGATAGTGATCGCGGCCAATGCAGGAGGAGCCTGGTCACCCATCGGAGATGTGACTACCACCATGTTATGGATAGCTAATAAAGTATCGGCCATGGGCCTGATCAAGTTCGTGATTCTACCATCCATCGCTTGTTTTATAATTCCTTTCTATATCGCGGGTTTCCTTAAACCTTTCAGGGGTAATATTGAGGTGGATACTAAAGAAGATGTAGTAGCCGAAAAATTATTGAGCAGCAAGACCATGTTATTTTTAGGTTTGGGGATGATCGTATCGGTTCCGATATTTAAGACTTTAACGCATCTTCCACCCTATATGGGGATGATGTTTGCCTTAGGTGTTGTGTGGTTAGTTTCAGAATACATCCACCCCGAGGAAGATTTCAGCCAGGAACGCAGGCACTTATATTCGACTCATAAAGCATTATCCAGAATTGAGATCTCCAGTATTCTGTTTTTCCTCGGAATTTTAATGGCAGTGGCCGGATTGGAAAGCCTGGTATATGGTGTAACCGAAAACGGTGATCCTGTGGGAACTCTTCGCTACTTGGCCGAAGTATTACAAAGCGCTATTCCCAATCAGGATATCGTCGTGATGCTACTGGGAGTTATTTCAGCAGTGATAGACAATGTACCTCTTGTAGCGGCATCTATAGGAATGTACGAATCACCAATGGATTCGGCACTGTGGCATTTTATAGCCTACTCTGCCGGTACCGGAGGAAGTATGCTCATCATCGGTTCTGCAGCCGGAGTAGCTGCCATGGGAATGGAAAGAATAGACTTTATCTGGTATATGAGAAAAATTACTTGGCTCGCCTTATTAGGTTTTCTCGGAGGAGCTGCCGTTTTCTTGGTATTCAAATATTATGTTTTCTAGAACTTCACAATTTCTAACGACTTAGTCCGTTAATTAAGATGACCGGAGAAAAAGATATTCAAATTCATAAAATAATTAAACAACTATAATACCCTGTAATCTATAACTGCTCCACTACCGAAATCACTTCATAATTAGTAGTTGAAGCCTTGTTTTACGGTGTAGGAGGACGTAAATAACAAATTCATATGTTAAACATCTTTTTTCAGGATGGGGCTGAGGAAGTTTTGGAAGGATTGGAAACCGAAGCTACCGAAAAGACCCTCTCCATTATGGAACTTCTTATGAAAGGCGGAGTAGGAGGCCAGATAATAATTGGGGTCCTTTTTGTTTTACTTTTCGTGGCCGTGTACATTTATTTTGAACGCCTTTTTGCTATTAAAGCAGCTTCAAAGATGGACAGTAATTTTATGAATCAAATTAAAGATCACGTTTCTACTGGCAATATCAAAGGCGCCAAATCACTATGCATTCAACAGGATAGCCCGGTATCAAGACTCACCGAAAAAGGAATTTCCCGAATTGGAAGTCCGTTGAATGATATCAACACCGCTATTGAAAATGCAGGCCGTTTAGAGGTGTACAAGCTCGAAAAGAACGTGAGTGTCCTTGCCACTATCGCAGGAGCCGGGCCTATGATTGGTTTCTTGGGGACAGTGATAGGGATGGTCCTGGCCTTTCACCAGTTGGCTAGCAGTAGCGGGCAAGCAGAAATGGGAAGCCTGGCCGAAGGAATTTACTTAGCGATGACCACAACGGTGGCCGGATTGATCGTAGGGATTATCGCATATATAGGGTACAACCATTTGGTGGTAAAAACAGATAAAATAGTACATCAAATGGAAGCCACAGCGGTCGAGTTTTTAGACCTGTTAAACGAGCCTGCTCAATGAACTTACGTGGAAGAAATAAAATAAGCCCGGAGTTCAGTATGAGTTCGATGACTGATATAGTTTTTCTGTTACTCGTCTTTTTCCTGCTTACCTCTCCGGCGATCACTCCGGATGCTTTGGATCTCATTTTACCCAAGGCGAAGGGGAAATCTACTAACCAGCATAATGCATCTGTGAGTATCACGAAAGATGGCGCGTATTACGTCAATAAAGAACGGGTGAGTGAATTCAACATAGCAAAAGAATTGAAAGCGGTATTGGATGGACAGGAAAATCCCACCATCATCATACGGGCAGAAGAAGGTGTCCCCATCGAAGATGCGGTTTTCGTAATGGACATCGCCAATAAAAATAACTATAAGGTGATATTAGCCGTTAGGCCGCATTAGTTTTATTTGGGCAAGCCCCTCCTGCGCCAAAGGCTTTGGAGGGTCGGGCTTTCGGCAGTCGCTTCCTCCATAGTTCGTAACTAAGGAGGAGAGCTCCAACAAAGCCTCAATCCCTCTTGCAGTGGAAACAATAACAATTTACAATACCACTGGGAGATAATACCTTTAACCCATAACCTTGAGCCTGGTAGACACTAAACATAAAAAGAAAAGCATGACCATCACGGTAATTCTACACGTGATCATCCTTATTTTGTTATTCTTTTTTGGGCTTACCTACCTTGACCCCCCTCCCGAAAAGGGCATTGCGGTGAACTTTGGAACTACAGACTATGGCAAAGGTGACATACAGCCAAGCGAGCTTGTCAAAACAGCCCCAAAGCAAGCCAGCCCGGAGCCCATTCCTGAAACCAAAAACGAGGTGAAAGAAGAAGTGGTCACTCAAGACAACGAAGAGGCCCCGGTGATCAAAAAAGAAGATAAGAAAGAAGAGGTTGTGGAAACACCTAAGGAAGAACCCAGGAAAGTGATTCCGAAAAAAGTGGAACCCAAACCCGATAAATCTACTACAGACGCCCTTTCAAGTCTTATTAACGGTCCTAAGAACAATGGCACTACCGGGGGCAGCGAAGGAGATGATGATAAGGCAGGTGACAAAGGAGACCCTGAAGGCGATCTTAATGCAAAAAGTTACTACGGCAATGGTATAGGTCTGGATGGTGATGGGAATTATCGTTTAGGGGGTAGGAAGGCGCTTAACAAAGCCAAAGAAATTCAAAAATGCAATGAGGCAGGCAGGGTGGTAGTGAGCATTGAAGTGGACCGTAGCGGGAAGGTAATCAGCGCCCGACCCGGAGTGCGGGGGACAACCAATAATACAAGGTGTTTGTTGGATCCGGCGAAGAAATCTGCTTTGGCCACTCGTTTTAATTCAGATGCTGATGCCCCGGCAAAACAGATCGGGAAAATTATCTACAACTTTACCCTTTCCAATTAATATCTTCGTTTTCATTTTTCAGTATCTTTAACCAAAATTAGTTGGTTATGAAAAGATTTTTCGTCCTGTCGTTGCTTGCACTAATGGTGTTTGCTTGTGAAAATCCTTCAACCCTGGTGCCACCCGAAGCTTCAGCTAAGGCGCAAGGTAAAATTTCAAAGATCAAACCTCAAGACACCCCACATGACTTTATGTTCATGCAGCGTGCGTATCCTTCCGGAGAAATTAGAACAGAAGCCTATGCCGAAGCTATTGCCTGGAAAAGAGAACAGTTACAACGCAGTTCAAGCAATATCTTGTGGGAATTCATTGGACCAACGAATATAGGCGGTCGAATCACCGATATTGAAATACCTGTTGATCAGGCACAAACCTACTTCGTGGGTTCCGCTTCAGGTGGAATATTTAAAACCACAGATGCCGGGGCCAATTGGACACCTATTTTTGACGATCAGGAAATGTTGTCAATAGGAGATATTGAAATTTCAAAAAATGATACGGATATCCTTTGGGTGGGAACCGGGGAAGTAAATGCAGGAGGTGGCTCATTGGCCTATGATGGCGATGGGATCTACCGTAGCGGCGATGGTGGTATCACCTGGGAAACCAAAGGACTCCCGGATGTGGGAAGCATAGGAAAGATAGTGATCGACCCAAACGATGATAACACCCTGTTCGTGGGTGCCATGGGACCCCTTTTCAGGGATGATACCAACAGAGGTGTCTATCGCTCGACCGATGGTGGGGATACCTGGGATCAGGTTTTGTTCGTAAGCCCGATAACGGGAGTTATAGATATGGCCATTCACCCGAATAATGGGGATATCGTTTACGCTGCCAGCTGGGAGCGTATCCGGAGACCCGAAATGCGACTATATGGAGGTGCCACTTCCGGATTGCACCGTTCGTTGGACGGCGGTGATACCTGGAATGAAATGACAACGGGCTTACCGAGTAACCCTTCGGATAAAGGGCGGATTAGTATCGATATTTCGCTCTCCAATCCCAATGTCTTGTATGCCCGCTATGCCGATGCCAATGGGAGCATTCAAGGGGTCTATAGGACAGCCAATGGAGGCGATACATGGACGGAGATGAACTCGAGTCAGTTGATCAATGTGGGATTTCACTGGTGGTTTCGTGGAATTTATGTAGACCCAACCGATGAAGATATTATATACAATGTAGATTTTGTGGTTCAAAAATCAACGAATGGAGGAAATAGCTGGTCGAGCACGTTTCCAAACGTTCATGTGGACCAACATGCGATGGCGTTTAACGCAAGCGTTTCAGGAGAGGTACTGTTAGGCAACGATGGAGGTTTCTATAAAAGTACAAACAACGGATCTTCTTCGGTTAAAGATAACACCTTACCTATCACTCAGTTTTACCGTTTTTATGTGGATCCTCAAAATGGAGATAAGATCTATGGGGGTACACAAGATAACAACACCATACGCACCACCACAGGTGGCTTAAATGATTGGTCGGCTATTTTTGGTGGTGATGGATTTCAACCGTTGGTGGATGCGGACAATACCAATGTGATCTATGCCCTATCTCAAAATGGGAATTTGGGTAAATCTACAAACAATGGTTCGTCGTTTTCTTCGGCATTAAATGGAATTCCCGGAGCCGATAGAAATAATTGGAATACTCCCATAGCTTTTGATCCTAATGATTCTCAGGTTTTGTATTATGGAACGCAGAGACTATTTAAAACGACCAATGCCGCGGGAAACTGGACTGCGATCAGCCCCGATCTTACGAACGGTTCGGGAGGAGGTAACCTTACCTTTGGGACGATTATTTCAATAAGTGTCTCACCTTTTGATAGTCAACGAATTTATGTGGGTACCGATGATGGAAATGTATGGGTTACACCCGATGGTGGCACCAATTGGAATAATGTTTCCTCCGGGTTACCGGATAGATGGGTGACCAGTGTGTATGCCTCACCTATTGATACCGATGTTGTGTATATTACTTTGTCCGGCTATCGATATGGGGAAGACAGCGGTCATGTTTATATGAGCGAAAATGCCGGGACATCCTGGGTAGATATAGGAACTGGCTTGCCTGATATTCCCGTGAATGATATCATAATGGATCGATTTGCCAACCTGTATCTTGCCACCGATATAGGCGTACTTGCTTCACTTGATGATGGGGCTACATGGGAAGTATTAGGTGATAATATGCCAGCGGTAGTGGTAACAGATATGCATATTCATGAGAGTGATGAATTATTGTATGCAGCGACCTATGGGCGTTCGGCATACAAGCTCGATCTTTCCAGTAATCCTTTGAGTACAGAAACTTCTGTTATTGCAGAAGATATTTCGGTCTATCCCAATCCGGCAACAGATCATGTAAATATTGTGCTGTCTGATTCCGCTGAAAATGTTTCGGTCGAATTGTATGATACTATGGGTAGAATAGTTATCGATAAGGTCACTTCCGAAGAAAATAGGATCAAGATCAATATTTCAGGAATTGCTTCAGGTGTTTACTACCTGAAAATTTATGTCGCGAAAAGAAGTGTGGTAAAAAAACTTATCATTAAATAATCTAAAATTACAGGCCATAAACTATCAAGAAACTTTGGATTGGTTGTTCGC
>SMVB01017323.1_pt1 | contig 12507 bp, 11 predicted proteins | sample 2456461 | NCBI WGS metagenome assembly SMVB01 (sample SAMN11095934, study PRJNA526329) | marine sediment metagenome | biome: Marine sediment; feature: Surficial sediment; material: Deep marine sediment; isolation source: Hadal surficial sediment | place: Pacific Ocean | collected 2014-05 | depth...
CGTCCGGAAATAAACGTCACATTTCGCCGGCCCTCGGCGCCCGTGGCTGCGTTGCGCCTCCTCGGAAACCAGCTAGGTTGCCTGCGTCGGCGCGCCTTGCCACGAGCGCCGATGCCGCGCCGAAATGTGACGTTTATTCCCGGACGGGCCCTAAGGAGTGAGCGCCGCGAGCGCCCCGTCGATCAGGCCGTACACGAGCTGCTGGTCCGCGCAGTCCGTGAGCCAGTCGCACCCTTGACCCTTGCCATCCGGGGCGCCCCGGAGCGCGCAGCCGTCCGTGCGCACGACGGCGTGCGCGAGCCGATCGCGAGCCGCGGCCAGGTCGCCCTGCTGGAGGGCGCTCGCCGCCTGGGTCAGGAAGGACGTCAGCGCCTGCCGATTGCCCTTGGTCGTGACCCTGGACTGCGGGAGCTCCGCGACGGCCGCGAGCGCCGCGAGCGTCTGCGCCGTGGCGAATTCGCGGACGTCGACGACGGACACACGGACCTCGTCCGGCGGAGAGTCCACGAGCCCGTCATTCACTACGAGGCGGGCGACGTACAGTCCGGGCATGTCCGGCACGAGCCGGGGCGTCGACGTCCAGGGCTCGCCGAGCGCCGCCAGGCTACCGGCGGGTGTTTCCACGAGACTCCACTGGTACGTGAGCAGATCGCCGTCGGGATCGACGCTCGCGTCGCCGTCGAGCGTGACGGCGAGACCGGTGACGCCGTTCCCGTCCGGGCCGGCGTCGGCGATCGGCGGGAGATTCGCGGGCGCCCCGAGGACGTGGACGTGGTCCACCTCGAAGAAGCTCGTCACCTCGGTGCCATCGACCGTGCTCACGATGGCCACGGCGGCGATGCCCTCCGGCGCGACGACGCCGATGAAGCCTTCCACGCCGCCCATGCCCTGACCGGTGGCGGCGAGCAGTGGCGACGAGTGCTGTTGCCCATCGACGTCCGTGACGATCAGGCGGAAGTTCTGGTCCCCCTGGCCGAAGTCGTCGAAGATCCAGGCCCCGAAGCCGGTGACCGCGGGCGAGAAAGCGAAGGTCATCCTGCTGTGGACGGACTTCGAGGCGGCCCGGTTGACGAGCGCCCTACTGTAGACGGTCCCCGCCGCTGAGCTCGTGCCGAAGTTCGCCGACAGGATCTCGGCGCCAGTGACGACGCCCCCCACGCCGGCCAGTCCGACATTCACGGTCACGCCGCCGGCAGAGAAGTGTGCGACCACGCCCGAGATGCTCTCGAAGTCCTCCTCCGAATACTCGCTGCCAGCAGCATCCAGCCAGCCCTGGTCGCCGGTGGGAGAATCGCCGGGTCCGACGAAGTAGCTGGGTCCCTGCGCGAGCGCGGGCGCGCTCAACAGGAACGGCAGCGGAAGGAATGCGCAGCGTAGACCGCGCGCCATGCTCCCACCGAACGACGCCGTCACCCTGCCGTGTATGCGACGTCTCGAACCGAGATCTTCGTACATCTCTCGTGCCTCCTGCCGAGCTCCATGCTTGCAGAGCTACCCGTTGTCCGGCCCCCCCCATGGGCGCTCCACTACCCGGAGCCGGCTTAGCGAAACCCATCGGCAAGTGCGGAGCTCGCTCTTGAGGAGAATCAATGAGGCGCAGGAATCGGCCGTGGCCGCCCCCTCCGTGCCGTTCCCTACCTACACTTCCTGCCCTTCCTGCTATGTCTTCGCTCGACAGGCACAGGCCAGACTCAGGCCAGATCCAAGACGCCGGACAGCCGACCGAGCGCACGGTAGAGCAGCGTCCGCGTCGCCCCCTCGGAGCGCCCCATCCTGGCCGCGATCTCCGCGTGGGAGCAGCCCAGGACGCGGGAGAGCGTGATCACCTCGCGGTACTCCTCGGGTAGCCCGTCGAAGGCGGCTTCGATCCGCTCCACCTCCTCACTCGCCTGCGCCGCACGGCTCGGCGTGCAGAAGGTCCTGTAGCCGTCGAGCAGGCCACCGGCGACCTCGCCCTCGGGCACGGCGCGGTCCCGGGGATCACTCCGTCCAGCCCGCCATGTCCAGGAGGAACGCGTACTGGAAGGCGATGTCCTCGTAGCGCCGATAGCGGCCGGAGGCGCCGCCGTGGCCGGCATCCATCGTCGTCTTGAGCAGCAACAGGTTCGCGTCCGTCTTGTGCGCGCGCAGCTTCGCGACCCACTTCGCCGGCTCCCAGTACTGAACCTGCGAATCGTGGAGGCCCGTCGTGACGAGGAGATTCGGGTAGTCCTGCCGCTCGACCTGGTCGTACGGCGAGTACGAGAGCATGTAGTCGTAGTACGTCTTGTCGTTCGGGTTGCCCCACTCGTCGTACTCGGACGTCGTGAGGGGGATCGTATCGTCGAGCATCGTCGTCACGACGTCGACGAACGGCACGGCCGCGACGATCCCCTGGAACAGGTCGGGCCGCATGTTCGCCACCGCTCCCATCAGGAGGCCGCCGGCGCTCCCCCCCTGCGCGAAAAGGCGCTCCTCGGACGTGTAGCCCTCCCCCACGAGGTGCTCCGCGCAGTCGATGAAGTCCGTGAAGGTGTTGCGCTTGTTGAGCAGCTTGCCGTCCTCGTACCACTGCCGGCCGTACTCCGACCCGCCGCGGACGTGCGCGATGGCGTAGGTGAAGCCGCGGTCGAGGAGACTGAGCCGGGCCGCGCTGAAGCTCGCGTCGCGGCTCGCGCCGTAGGAGCCGTAGCCCGAGAGCAGGAGCGGGCGACTGCCGTCCTTCGGCGAGCCTGCGCGGTACACGAGCGAGATGGGCACGAACGTCCCGTCGCGCGCCTTGCTGTAGATACGCTCCGAGACGTAGTCGCTCGAGTCGAAGCCCCCGAGGACCTCGTCCTGCTTCAAGAGCGTCTTCTCCCTCGTCACCATGTCGTAGTCGAAGACCGAGTTCGGCGTCGTGAACGAGCTGTAGGAATAGCGCAGGACGGACGTGTCGAGCTCGTGGTTGTCGCGCGGACGGGCGCGGTAGGTCGGCTCGCCGAAGTCGAGGTAGTGCCCGCTCTCGCCCGACCACGGCCGGACGTAGATCTGGGTGAGGCCGCCCTTCCGCTCCGAGAGCACCAGATGGTCGGCGAAGATCTCGAAGCCCTGGAGCAGGACGTCGCGGCGGTGCGGGACGACCACCTCCCACCTGGACCGCTCCGGCCGGTCGACCGGCGCGCGCATGAGGCGGAAGTTCCGCGCCTCGTCGTTCGTACGGACGTAGAACCAATCTCCGAAGTGGTCGAGGCGGTACTCGTGGTCGCGCCGGCGCGGCAGGAAGACCGCGAACTCGCCCTCGGGGTTGTGGGCGGAGAGGGTGCGGACCTCCGTGCTGAGCGTCTGCGACGAGGTGATCAAGAGGTACGCCTTCGAGCGCGTCTTCGACACCGAGCACCGGAACGTCTCGTCCGCCTCCTCGTAGACCAGCTCGTCGGCGGCGACGTCCGAGCCGATCAGGTGGCGCCAGATCTGGTACGAACGGAGCGTGCCGGGATCCTGTTTGGCATAGAAGAGCGTCCGGTCGTCCTCGGCCCAGACGATGTTGCTCGTGACGTCCGGGATCGTGTCCGGGAGCGTCGCGCCCGTCGCGAGATCCTTGAAACGGATCGTGTAGAAGCGGCGCCCCGTGGTGTCCGTCCCGTAAGCGAGCAAGGTCCCGTCGGAGGTCACGGTGCGACGTCCCACGGAGAAGTACGCGTGCCCCGCGGCCATCGCGTTCAGGTCGAGCAGGACTTCCTCGGGCGCGTCGAGCGCGCCCCGCTTGCGGCAGTAGACCGGGTACTGCTCGCCGTCCGCCTCGCGCGAGTAGTAGAAGTATCCATCCTGGCGGTAGGGCACGGACTGGTCCGTCTGCTCGATCCGGCCCTTGATCTCCTCGAAGAGCGTCGCTTGCAGCTCCTGCGTGTGCGCCGTCACGCTCATCGTGTAGGCGTTTTCCGCCTCGAGGTAGGCGATCACCGCGGGGTTCTCGCGCTCACGCAGCCAGTAGTAGTCGTCGATGCGGACGTCCCCGTGCTTCTCGAGCCGCGTCGGCAAGGCCTTCGCGCGCGGCGCCGGAACAGTCGCATCCGGCCCCACGGCGGCGGCGGCCCGGGACGAAGGCGCGCCGCAGCTGAAGGAGAGGGCGAGGGCGAGGAGTGCGAGCAGCCACGGGGCGCGGGGTGCGGTCATGAGGTTCTCCGGATCCGGTGTACGAGGGCGAGACAGTGATTCTACCGGCGTCGTTCCCAACACCCTTGCGCCCGCTCGCGAGTTCCGTGGGGCCGGGTCCCGCGCGACCCTAGCAGCCCTCTGTGAGAAGGCCTCCCAGGTCAAGGGGGTTTCGTCTGTTCTGGGTGCCGGTTGAAGAACGCCCTACTCCAAGGAAGCCCTCTCCGCCGCTGCGGCGTCGGACTCGCCGATCCGTGCTCGACGGCCCTACAGGGCCGCCTCCGCCGTCTCGACTTCATCCTCCTTGCTTCGCCGAAGGACTCGTCTCGCGACGGGCCTGCTTCCACGGGTTGCTAGAATGACCGCTCCGCGCCCGAGCGCCGGGCGTAACCCCATCCACCGGCAATCTCGGAGACGACCCCATGCTGTTCGCCCTCCCATTCCTCGCAACCGCACTCGCCCTCGCATCGAGCCCCGGGGCTGCGGGCGGCGTCGACGAGACCTGGCCTGCCTGGCGTGGTCCAGACGGAACGGGGGTCGCCCGCAGCAGCGCACCACTCTCCTGGAGCGACGACGAGAACATCAAGTGGAAGGTCCCGATTCCCGGCCGCGGCTACTCGACGCCGATCGCCTGGAATGGCCGCCTCTTCCTCACGACCGCGGTGCCGCTCGAGGAGCTTCCGGAGCCCGAGGGCGGTGGCGGGGGACGCGGCCGGGGCCGCGGCCGACCCTCCCCCCCCCAGCCGGAGACGGCCTTCATCGTGCTCTGCCTCGACGCCGAAACCGGCGCGGTCCTCTGGGAGCGCACCGCGAAGGAGGCGAAGCCGCACGAGGGCTACCATCGTCAGTACGGCAGCCACGCTTCGTACTCGCCCGTGACGGACGGTGAGCGCCTGTACGCGTCGTTCGGCTCCCAGGGCGTCTACTGCTACGACCTCGACGGCGCACTGTTGTGGGAACGCGACCTCGGCGCAAAGCTCGAGATGCGGCGCGCGTTCGGCGAGGGCGCTCCGCCCGTGCTGCACGGGGACACGCTGGTGCTGCTCCAGGATCACGAAGGCGACAGCTTCATCGTCGCGCTCAATGCCGAGACGGGCGAGGTCGAGTGGCGCGTGGAGCGCGACGAGCCCTCCTCCTGGGCCACCCCGCTCATTTTGGAGCACGACGGCGTCTGGCAGGTCGTCACCGCGGCGACGAATCGGGTGCGCAGCTACGCTCTGGCGGACGGCGAGCTCCTGTGGGAGTGCGGCGGGCTCGGGGCCAACGCCATCCCCTCCGTCCTGCGTCACGGCGACCTGATCCTCGCGATGACGGGTTACCGCAACTCCAAGCTGCTCGCGATCGGTCTGGGCGGCGAGGGCGACCTGACGGACAGCGACGCGGTGAAATGGACGGCTGAACGCGGACTCGCGTACACCGCGTCCCCGGTCCTCGCCAACGGCAAGCTGTTCGTGCTGATGGACTCCGGCTCCGTCTCATGCTTCGACGCCGCGACCGGCGAGCCGTACTACGTGCAAGAGCGCATCGATCGCGGCTTGAAGTTCAAGGCTTCCCCCATCGCGGCCGGCGGCAAGCTCTACTGCGCCAGCGAGAGCGGCGATGTGTACGTGCTCGGGATGGGGACGGAGCTCGAAGTGCTGGGCAAGAACACCCTGGACGACGAGTTCTTCGTCGCCTCACCCATCGCCGTGGGCGGCGAGCTGTACCTGCGCGGGCGGGAGCACCTCTACTGCATCTCCGAGCAGACGGCGGAGAAGTAGGGCCGGGCACGCGGGGACGCCCCGCCGACGCTCTGAGTGAACGCTGGACGACGGGTGACTCCGGCGATAACTTCGGTCGCCCTCGCCGAGGCCTGCGATGAGCGCTTCCCACTTCTGGCTCGCCGATCGCCGCGTGCGCGGACATCTCTTCGAACAGGCGGATGAAGCGCTGCTCGAACCGCTGGCACAGTGCCTGGTCGGCGCATCGCAGCCCGAGGAGCTGGGCGCGACGGCCCTGAAGGCCGGCCGTGTCTGGCGCCTGGGCGACAAGGTGATCAAGCGCTATGCCTCGACGCGCTGGCGGGATCGCGCGCGCGCCTCCACGGCCGTGCGCGTCGCGCGCCTCTACCGGCGGATCCTACCGATCCAGAGCCCGCGCCCGCGGGCGGTCCTGGAGCTGCCGCGCGCCCTCGGCGCTCCGAATTCCATGCTCGTCATGGATCGGGTGGAAGGCGAAGTGATCAAGTTCCATTGGAGCGCGGAACCCGCGGCTCAGGCGGCCTTCGGTCCCTTCATGGCGGAGCTGCACCGGCGCAAGCTCTTCCATGGCGACTTCCACATGGGCAACTTGATGTGGGATGGAGCGGGCTACGTGCTGCTCGACATCGAGAGCCTGCGACCGGCCTGGTCCGTCCTCCAGCCGCAGCGGCTCTATCGCCGCCAATGGGTGCGGGTCGTCTCGGACCTGGGGCACGACGCCCCGGTGGAGGCCGCTTATCACGCCTGGTTGTCCGCGACGAAGCTCGCCTGGCCCGCGGGCGCATGGGGCGAGATCGCGCGGGAGGGCGAGCGCGCGGGCGCGGAACGCCGCCGCCGGCACGCGGCGCGCACGGCCGCGATCCTGCCCGCCTCCGAGGAGTCATGAGTGCCCCCATCGCCCGCTCCTGGCAGGTCCTGCGCGAGAGCTTCCGGAACCGCCGCCGCTACCACGCCGCCCTCGCCGCCAAGGCTGGCCGACGGCTGCTCGGGCGCTACGACGCGCAGCTCGCCGGCGCCTACTTCGTCACGACCGAGCGCGGGGTCCTGCACCTCGAGGGGGGCCGCATCCGCCAGGCCTTCGACGTGCCCTGCTACGGCATCGCCTTCCATGGCGACCACTTCTACGTCTCCGCCTGGTTCGGTGATCGCACGTCGCTCATGCGCGGGCAGCGCGGGGCGTTGCTCGCGGGCTCGGGCGCCCTCGGGCTCGAGGAGCTCTACGGGCTGGACGTGCGGCGCAGCAATGAGCGCATCCACCAGATCTACGCCGGCCAGGACGGGCTCTGGATCGCGAACACCGGGCGCAACACGATCGCGCAGTTCGATTGGCAGAGCGGCGAGCTGCGCCTGGAGCTGGCGCCCTTCCACGACGAGATGGGCGCACCCGTGCTCTTCGACAACCACCACATCAACAGCGTCTCCGCCTACGGCGAGGTCGTGCTCTTCGTCGCCTACGGGGTCGGCGGCGGTTCCCTGTTGTGCGTGTGCGAGGGGCGGCGGCTCACCGGCTATCGCTACGAGCACATGGGCGTGCACGACATCTTCCTGAGCGAGGAGGGCGAGCTCCTCTTCTGCGACACGTTCGCCAGGAAGTGCAGCGCCCGGGACGGTGTGGTGCACCGGGGGGCGGACGAGATCGACCCGGAAGGCTTCCGGAACGGGGGGCGCTTTCCCCGCGGGCTCGCGGGGGATGGCCGGGAGCTCTTGATCGGCAGCTCCTTCGAGGGCCAGGGCAGAGAGCGCTTCCGCGGCCGCGGGCAGCTCGTCGTCGTGCGCGCCGGCCGGGTGAGCGGGACCATCGAGCTGCCCGCGGCGCAGGTCTACCAGATCGTGAGCGCGGAGGGCCGACACGTGCGGCCCCCCGCGAGCGCCCCGACACCGGACGAAGTGCGCGCGCGCTTCGAGGCGGCGTTCGGAGCGGCGGTGTTCGAATCCCGGCTCAGCGAGCTGCCCGCGGACTATCTGCCCCACCGCGCCTTCCCCGGCGCGCGGGTGAAAGCCTGACGGGGAGCGCGCGATGCGCATCCTGTTCCTCCAGAAGCACGCGGGCAGCGGGGGCTCGAAGGCCAGCCTGGCCACGACGCTGGAGATCTGCCGCAGCGCGCCGGAGGTGCAGGTCGAGTTGCTCGTCGGCGAAGAGGGGCCCCTCACCGCGCGCGCCCGTGAGCTCGAGGTGCCGCTGCACTTCGGGCACATCCCCGAGTGGCGCAAGCCCGCCCAACGCTTCTTCATGCGCCGCCACCTGGGCGCGATCCTGCGCAGCCTGCGCGGGCGGGAGTTCGATTGGGTCGTGAGCAACGAGATGTGGTGGGCGCCCCAGGCCGCGTGGATAGCGCGCGGGCTCGGCGCGCGTTCGGCCGCCATTCTGAGGGACGGCATCGCCACGGCGCGCAAGGCGGCGAGCTATCGCCTGGGAGCGCTCGACCGCCTGCTCTGCGTCTCGGCCAGCCTCGCCGAGCCCCTGCGCGACGCGCCGGGCATCAGCGCCGGCCTGCGCGTGGTGCACAACGCGGTGCGCCCGCCCGCGCCGGACGAAGGCGCGTCGCGCAGGGTGGCGGAGGCTCTCGCCTCCAGCCCTCACATCCACGCTTGGATCGCAGTGATAGGTACCGTCGGCGACCGCAAGAATCAGATCGCGGCGCTCGAGACCCTGGCCGCCCTCAACGAACGCTCGGGCACGCCGTGGGGAATGTTGCTGGTCGGCCGCCTCGAGCAGGGCTATGGAGCGCAGCTCGAAGCGGCCACCGAACGCCTCGGCATGCAGGGCGCCGTGCGGGTGCTCGGCGAGCTGCCGACGGTGCGACCCGTGCTCGAGGTCGCGGCCTGCGCCCTGCTCACGAGTCGGCGCGAGGGCATGCCCCGCTCGGTGATCGAAGCCTTGCGGCTGGGCAAGCCCGCCTTCAGCACGCGGGTGGAGGGCGTGGACGAGATCTTCGGCGACGAGCGCCCACGCTTCGTCGCGGCACCCGGCGCCCCCAGCGAGCTCGCGCAGCTCATGCTCTCCACCCTGGAAGCCATCGCGAGCGACGGGCGTTTCTTCGCGGAGCTGCGCCGTCGGACAGACGAGCGCTTCTCGGACGAGGCCCACCTCGCTGCCCTCCGCGCCGCCCTGGAGTAGTGCGGTCGCCCCGACCCCGCTAAGGGCCCGTCCGCGAACAAGTGTCACGTTTCGGCGAGCCATCGTCGTTCCTGGCAAGGCGCTTTGATTCGTATGCGCTGGATACTCGGAGAGGTAAGCCCCGGTCTGCCGAAGGCAGATCGAGACGACGCCTTTGGGTCGTTCGAAGGGGACCCCCGCAACGCAGCCAGGGGCGACGAGGGCCGCCGAAACGTGACACTTGTTCGCGGACGGGCCCTAACATCCGCTTCATGGGCATGCCCGACAGACTCGCGGAGCTGAGGGCGCACTTCCGGCGCCCGCGGGCACGAGTGGTCGAGTTCCCCGGCACGGAGTCCATCGCCATCGCGCCGCTCGTCAGCCCGCTGCGCCTCGACATCCTCGTGCGACGGGACTGGTTCGGATTCCGCGCCGCGCAGCGCGGGCACTTCGACGCCGACTTCGAAGCCATCCTCGAGGCTTCGCTGCGGCACCCCTACGGCATCTGGTTCCGGGAGGTGGTGGCGGGCAGCGTCCAGCCCGAGTTCCTCGCTTCGGAGCAGCGCTTCCTCAGGGAATTCGCGGCCCGCCTGCGGCGCTCGATCGCCCTGTAGGATTCCTTCGAGGTGAACGGCTTCGATTCGGCGCACCCCATCGCCCTGAACGCGGGCGAGCTCGTGCATCCCACGGCCAGCGGCAAGCGCACCGCCGCCGAGCTCTACGCGGGCGACGGATGCCACCACCTCGCCTTACTCATGTGCGCGGGACGCGAGCGACTGGAGCCGGGTGAGTATGTCGTGCGCCGCTTCGTGGAGTACACTCCGCGCGACAACATTGGCCTCCTGCTCGCGGCCCTGGGCGGGCAGGCGGGCGATCACTGCGTACTCTCCTTCTCCCAGGGCACGCGTATCCTGTCGGTGGTGGATTGGAGCCGGCTGGCGGACGGGGATCGAGCGCCCGACTCGCGTGATCGACGACGCTGACGACTCCCAGTCAAGCTTGCATCGGGTCCGGCTCCGCGAGCCTGTAGCTCGTGCTCCTTCCCCCACCTGGATTCTGCACCAGCACGCCGTACTCGAGCAGGTCTCGGATGTCACGCAGGGCCGTATCCGGTGAGCAGCGGGCCAACCGCGCGTACTTCGAGCTCGTGAGGTGTCCCCGAAATCCGTCGAGCAGACGGTTCAGCACCTTTCGCTGGCGCTCGTTGACGGGGTGCCGGTTCACCCGCTCCCAGACTCGGGCCTTGCGCAGGACATGGCCCAGGGACCTGTCGGCCGCGGAGACGGCGCGGTCGAGACAGCCCAGGAACCAGCGCAGCCAGGCCGTGATGTCCAGGTCGCCGCGTTGCGCGCCCTCGAGCTCGAGGTAGTACTGCTTGCGCTCCGCCTCGATCTGTGCGGACAGGCTGTAGAAGCGCTCCTCGGTACCGTCGGCCCTCGCGAGCGCCATGTCCCCGATCGCGCGCGCGATGCGGCCGTTGCCATCCTCGAATGGATGAATCGTGACGAACCAGAAGTGCGCGATGCCCGCTCGCAACACGGGATCGAGCTGCGCTTCCGCATTGAACCCGTCGAGAAAAATCGCCATCTCCGGCCCCAGTCGCTCGGCCGCGGGGGCCTCGAAGTGCAACTGCTCGTGCCCCGACGGCCCGGACAGGACCTGCATTGGGCCCACATCCTTCGGCCGCCAGGCGCCGACCGTGATACGAGAGAGCCCGCTGCGCCCCGTGGGAAACAGCGCAGCGTGCCAGCGGAACAAGCGTTCTTCGGTGAGCGGTGCGAGGAAGTTGCGCGTGGCGTCGAGCATCATCTCGACCACACCGTCGACCTCCCGGTCGCCGCGTGGAATTCCACCGGCGTCGAGACCGAGCCGGCTTGCGATCGACGAACGAACTTCGTCCGCGTCGATCGTCTCGCCTTCGATCGCCCAGGATTTCACCACGTCCGTGGTCAGCATTTCGAGTCCGGCCTCGGCGCGGTACTCGAAGCCGAGTGACCGCATGCGGCCGAGGTGCAGGCCCTGGGCGTGGCGCACAGCGGCCAGCGGGGCGGCGAGGGCCCCGAGGTCCCAGGTGAAGTCGGGCCAGTTCGGGAGCTCGTGAATGAAGGTCATGGTGTGGAGGAGCCTCCGTGGGGGGACTCTATCGGCTGGTCTGGGCCGTGGGGGGCTATTCTCCGCAGATTTTGCGGCGAATAGACTGCCTATTCACCGCAGATCACCCAGAAGAGCGCCTGCACGGACCTCGGAGAGGTCATCCCGGGCGGGCAGCGCCTCGACTGCGACCGCCGGGTGGCGAGGTCCCTCAGCCGCCCCGATACCGGTCGAGCACCTCGTCGATCGCAACGACGCCGGTGGGGAACGGACCGACGGCGCCGAGGTCCGCGCCGGCGCGGCACAAGCGCTCGACGATCGCCGGGTAGTCGACGCCCGGCACCGGTGCATTCGCGGCGCCCCAGCAGGTCCCGTCGAGCACGGTCCCGCCGTAGGTGTTGTGCGCCTCGAGCGGTGCCCCGCGCTCGAGCAGCCACTCGAGGATGTCGGAGCGCCCGTACCAGGCGGGCGCCGCGTTCGTCCGCTGGCATGCAATCCTCGCGCTGGCACTCGTCGGGATTCGCCAGCTGCGCGGCCGCCTCACGCGGGCGCGGTCTTCGGCACGATGTCGGTCTGCAGTCGTGGGTCCGCCGCGGGGATGGGCGTGGGCTCCAGGCCGAGCTCGGCGCGCACGATGTTCGTGCCCTGCGCGATCGCCACGGCCTTGAAGAACGCGATGTCGCGGTTGCAGCCCTGGCGCCCGAACCCGCAGTCGCTCGAGATGATGAGCTGCTCGGGGGCGATGTACTCGAGGGCGCGGCGGATGCGGGCCGCGATGTCCTCCGGTCGGTCCACCTGCAGCGAACGGTGGCTCACGACGCCGACACAGACTTTCTTGGGCAAACGGCCCTTCAGCGCACCGAACAGCTCGATGTCCGCGAAGTCGCGGTCGGTCATCTCCACCGTCCAGACGTCGCCCTTGCACGCGTTCATGTACAGGTCGAACGAGGCCGCATAGCTGTCGTTGTCGATCACGCGCTGCATGTTCGGGTTGCCCCAGCACGTGTGGATCCAGAGCTCGATGTCTTCGAGGCCCTCCACCTCGCGGTTGAATGCCTCGACCATGAACTTCACCTCGTCGCTGTCCGCGCCGTAGGTGTTCGCCCAGAAGTGCAGCGTCGGCTCTTCGATCTGGATGCACTCACAACCCGCGTCACGGAGCGCGCGCAGCTCCACGTTCATCGCCTCGGCCATGGCCCAGATCACTTCGCGATTGTCCGTGTAGACGTCCGTGTGAATGTCGAGGAACAGGCCCATCACCTGCGAGCAGCACGTGCCGAACTTCACGGGTTTCTTCGTCCGCGCTTGCGCCATGCGCCAGATCTTCGCGTAACCGAGCGACCGGTGCTCGATCTTGTCCACGACGTGCGGCCAGCGCCAGCCGGTGTAGATCTCGTTGAGGAGGGTGCCCGGTGGGTAGCGCAGCCACGGGGAGCGGGTCTCTTCGGATTGGAGGTAGTCGCCTTC
>SMVB01169819.1_pt1 | contig 12505 bp, 11 predicted proteins | sample 2456461 | NCBI WGS metagenome assembly SMVB01 (sample SAMN11095934, study PRJNA526329) | marine sediment metagenome | biome: Marine sediment; feature: Surficial sediment; material: Deep marine sediment; isolation source: Hadal surficial sediment | place: Pacific Ocean | collected 2014-05 | depth...
CTATAGTGATGTATTTGATAAGGCTAAGGGCGTTAATGAAGTCGATATTTTTGCTGTCCTTCCGAAGCCCCATACGATAGGTGATGTGGCATCACTGGTGTCCCGGGCCTTGTCGCACAATTCGGCTGAATCAGATCAGGCTGACAGTACCGTATAGGCTGTTGGCTGTTTTTTGGGGTGTTTCTTACTGCATTCCAGTATTACAAATTCAGTTGGTTTGATTTTTCAAATAGACCCCTGGCTCGCCAAAGCGCGATTGCAAGAGCCATAAAGACTAGAGAAATTATTAAGCTACTAGCTATTCCTCCCCCTCCATACAGAAGACTCCATACAAACATACCGATCGAAATCTGTACGACATAGAGGCTTGCCCAGGGAAACATCCAGGGCCTCATCTTCCAAAAGCCGATGCTGCCAGCTGCATATACAAACCAGTGTAAAACAGCGGTTGCCTTTGCCGCCCACCCGGTGAACATATAGCCAAACCACACTTCCTGATCTTCAGCCACCGGTTTAAGGAAGATATCCCAGGGAACGTAAATCACGGCCATATAGACACAGAACAGCATCAGGCCGTTCATCCAAATCGGGCGAAGTTTTAATTTCGCCCGCAGCGTGTTGATCGCTCCGCTGATTGCTGTCTCATCCTGGTTTGGCATATACCGAATTCCTGTTATGATTTTTTTAGCGAAAAACACACATCGTCAAACTGTGATTTCACTCCCTTCTTCTATTTCACCACCCACCAAAACTACTGCCCTGAGCCCAGCCCTGTGAACTAAATTCGGTAACACCGCAGGGTGAACCGAGCTAGCCAGAAAGGCGCAGGGCTCACAGAGCTCAGTGCCAAAGCAGAGTGCCTTGCCTACCGAGAATTCTTTGCCAACTAGAGAATTGAGATCTATACCGCTGCTTACAAGATTACGACGAAAGTCACCATAAGCCATATCTAAATTGTGCTCTGACAAGAACCTATCCAATTCTTCTTTGGCAATCAGGCTCAAGTGATTCGAGGGAGTCTGTTGATCCTTAGCGAGAAGCATTTCCGACTTTTTATAGTAACGATCCCCGATTATGCCTTTTCCCTGCACAAGATTTGCGCGCTCTACGCGCTGTACAGGCTCTCGACTGTCGTTAGCGATGTAAATTTGTTCGACTCTACCTGCCATTCTTATCCTCGCTTATCTCTGTGTGCAGCGTCGATGGATGTCATGCCAAAACTCTCTAGTCTTGCTCCGATAGTAGTGCCAACACGGCTCCTGCTGGATCTTGAATTACACAAAAGTGACTGCCACCCATTCGGCGTGGTCCATCCAGAACCTTGCCGCCAAGGCTTTCACATTGCCTGGCGCTTTCAGCGACACTATCCACTCGCACGTAAATTAGCCATTGGGCAGGTATATTGGCGTTGCTGTTGCGAGCATGGCAGATACCCGCGATGGTGTTCTCTGAGCCCGGCAGATTAATATTGAAATCATTGTAGGTGCCCATGTCCACTTCGGAGCTGGACCAGCCTATCACGGAGCAGTAGAATTTTTTCACTCGCGAAGCATCGTCGACAGTAAGATCCACCCATTCGATGCGACCTGTATTAGATGGGGCCGGTTGCTTATCTTCTTCGTTGTTCTGTACGTCCTGGCTGATCTCTCATTTATACAAAAGATCCCAAGATTATGGATTGGCAGTCCATCCAGGTTCACTCGGTTCTTCTAAAGTTCTTTGTGTTTAGGTGAGTGCTAACTGTCTGCCGACAAGTTTTTCAACTGCTCTACCGATGGCCGCAGACTCCTGGCCTTCCTAGTTTGGCAAGCTGAACACATACAGTGCATTGCCATTACTTGGATGTCTTATTTCCGGCGCAATAACGCGTGGCACGGTTCGTGGGCTGACTCCGCGGGCACCCATGGCAGTGGTCACCGCTATGTATTGTTTGCCATCGATAGCAAAGCTTACCGGATAGCCTTGTACCGAAGTACCCAGACGGGTCTCCCATAGAATTTCACCAGTGCGGGCATCGAAGGCGCGAAAGCGACGGTCCAGGTCTCCCACAAAGACGAGATTACCTGCGGTCGAAATGGTGCCGGTGAGGAAGGCAGCTCTTTGTTCATAACTCCAGATTTCCTGCATGGAATCTACGTCGTAAGCAGCCAGCTTCCCCATGTTACCGCCGGAGCCTGGCATCTCGAACCAACGACGATTGGCAGCTGTGCCTCCAGCACCTGGCACCAGAGGAACTTCACGAGCAGAGATCTCGAGGCAAGACTGGCTGAGTGGAATGATCAGGGCGGCGCTCGGCTCGTGGTATGTCATGGAATGCCAGTCCTTGCCGCCAGCTGTACTTGGGCAGACGCTTATCCATTGATCAAGCTGTGCATTGGCAATATCGTCGCGATAAGTGACGGCGCCAGTTGTTGGGTCGATGTGGGTAAATGCATTCTGGAAGACAGTTTCGAGATGGCTGATAAACTCACCGGTGACTCGATTGTGTTTCCACAGTATGCCGTGTTTGCCGATGGAGAAAACAAGCTTGTCATCACCGCGATCGATCAGAACTCGTTCAAACACTTCGTCGAGATCCAGTGCTTCTGCAGGCACATGCTGGAAGAACCAGTCGAGTTCACCAGTCTCTACGTTCAGGGCCACCGTGGAATTGGTAAACAGGCCCGTATCGAAGATGGACAGGCTACGGCTAGCTGGCATCCAGGGTTTTTGTTGTGCAGTTCCCCAGTAGGTAATTTTCGAATCCGGGTCATAGCTGCCGGTTATCCAGGTCTCGCCGCCCGCGCGGAACAGGTCATCTATGTCACCCCAGGTATCGCCCCCCGGTTCACCACTCTCGGCGACGGTGGTAAAACGCCAGATCAGTTCGCCGGTGTTGGCATCGTGGGCACTGATAAAACAGGCCTCTTCGATATATCGAGAACATCCTGCCAGGCCCTGAATGATTTTGCCATCGGCCACGATGGGACCGCTGGAATTCTCGAAGCCCTTGCTGCCGTCGGCAATTTCGGTTTCCCACACGGGCTCGCCAGTGCGTGCATCCAATGCGATCAGGCGTGCATCGGTGGTCGCGTGGATGATTTTATCGTTGTAGATAGCGATGTTGCGCATGTCTTCGCTGTCAACCGGACCCGCATGATGCTCCCAGATCAACTCACCGGTCTTGCCGTCCAATGCCTGAATAATGTTGCTGGGGTTAATCAGATAGATGGTGCCATCATAAACCAGTGGGGCAGGCTCGGAATCGCCATCGTGCATGCTCCAGACCCATTCCAGTTTCAGGTCGGCGACATTGTCGGTGTTGATTTGATCCAGGGGGCTATAGCTCCATGCTTGATAATTGCGTCTATGCATAGGCCAGTCCCCGGCAGCGGGATTGGTGAGCATGGCATCGGTGACTGGTGTGAAATTTTCGACCGTGCCAGGGCGAATTACCCCGGTAGGTGCCTGGTCCTGCCGCCCCTGTTGTTGTGCAATGGCACTTGCCGCACCCGGAATATTGCTTGCCAGAGGGTAGTCGGATTGCGCTGTGAGCGGGGGGTTAATATCTGCAACGCCGCTGGTTCGCATAACGTGGGCGACCAAATTTATATATTCTTCGTCACTAATATTCTCGTTGTCACCGGGAGGCATATTGGATTGGATGTAAACCAGAAAATTAGCAGGAGATTGCAACCCCCATTGACCCAGAAATGCCTGGCCGCTCAATATAGGGCCAAGGGCACTGCCTTCAAGATTGGCACCATGACAGGCCGCACAATTGTTAGCGTAGGACTCTGCCCCGGCATCGGCTTGAGTTGCGAAGGAAATCTCTGCAACCGCAGCGTCTGGCCCTTCCGTGGATTCATCGCTGTTACAGGCAGCGAGCACTGACAAACAAAGTATTACTGCAACATTCTTTTTATTATTCATGTTTAGTTCTGCCTAACAAGTCTACTTGGTTGTTGTCAGGGTTCGGCCTGAGCGGTTGGTGCTTGTTTCTTCAGTTTTTCTAGCAACACCCGCGTTACCTATTCCTGTTATTCGGGTAAGCTAAAAACGTATACAGCATTCCCCCAGCGTGGGTAAGTGATTTCAGTGGCAATAACACCTGGTACCGTTCGGGGACTGGTACCACCTATTGCTGCAGTGACGGCAATATACTGCTTACCATCTACCGCGAACGAAACAGGGTGGCCTTGTACCGAAGTACCGAGTCTGGTCTTCCACAGAACTTCGCCGGTGTTGACATCGAAAGCCTTGAATTCTCGATCGAGGTCGCCCACGAAAACCAGGTCGCCAGCGGTAGATATGGTGCCGGTGAGGAATGAGGCTCGTTGCTGATAGCTCCACACTTCCTCCATAGTATCTACATTGTAAGCGCCGATCTTGCCGAGGTTGCCATCGGTGCCGGGCATCTCGAAAAACTTGCGACTGGCTGCGAGGCCACCACCACCCTGAACCAGAGCGACTTCCCTTGCCGCATTTTCCAGACAGGTCTGGCTAAGTGGGGCTATCATGGTGCCGCTGGGTTCATGATAAGTCATGGAATGCCAGTCTTTGCCGCCAGCGCTGCTGGGGCAGGCGGAAGTCCATTCATTTAGCTTGGCATTCTGAATGTCTTCTCGATAGGTGACTGCGCCGGTGTCGGGGTCGATATTAGTAAAGGCATTTTGAAAAACAGTTTCGGTGTAGCCTTTAAATTGACCGGTAACGCGATCGTTCTTCCACAAGATGCCGTACTTGCCGAGAGAGAACACCAGCTTCTCATCGCCGCGATTAACCAGTACCCGCTCGAATACCTCGTCCAGATCCAGTGCTTCGGCGGGAACGTGCTGAAAGAACCAATCAAGTTCGCCGCTGTCGGTGTTTACCGCTACCGTTGAGTTGGTAAACAGACCGACATCATTAATAGTCAGATGACGACTCACCGGTACCCAGGGTTTCTGTTGAGCAGTTCCCCAGTAGGTGAGTTTCAATTCGGGATCGTAACTACCGGTAATCCAGGTTTCACCACCCGCGCGAAATACGTCTGCCAGGTCACCCCAGGTATCACCTCCTGGTTCCTGCATTTTTGCGATGGTATTGAAACGCCAGTCCAGCTCGCCGGTATTGGCATCATGGGCACTGATATAACAGTCTTCAGGAATATACCGGGCACAGCCAGCGAGGCCGAGAATGATCTTGCCATCGGCCACAATAGGTCCGCTTGAATTGGAGAAGCCCTTGCTGGCATCGGCGACAGCAACTTCCCATACCTGCTCACCGGTGCGCGCATCCAGTGCTACCAGGCGGGCATCTGTAGTGGCCTGAATGATCTTGTCGTTATAGATCGCGATATTGCGCATGTCCTGACGGTTCGCCGGACCCGCCCAGTTTTCCCAGATCAATTCACCGCTGGCGGCATCCAGGGCTTGAATCACATTGCCTGGATTAATCAGATACATGATGCCGTTGTAAACCAGCGGCGCAGGCTCGGAATCGCCTTCATGCATGTTCCACACCCATGCAAGGTTCAGATTGGCAACATTGCTGGTGTTGATCTGGTCGAGGGGGCTATAACTATGCGCATCGTAGCTGCGTCGATGCATTGGCCAGTCAGCGGGGTCAGGATTTTCCAGCATGGCATCGGTGACGGCGACGAAGGGTACGAAATCGTCGACGTTGCCAGCCACGGTCACACCTTGTGGTGGTTCCGGTTCTGGCCGTTGACGCTGAGCCGCAATAGCAGAGACATTATCGGCGATAGTAAAGTCTGAATTTTCGCTTAAGGCTTCGGTGACTGTATCCATGCCATTGACGGCAAGAATATGGGCAACAATCCCGATGTAATCTTCATCAGTTAGAGATTCGTTCCCTCCAGGCGGCATATTGGCCTGGATGTTATTGAGCAATAAGGCCGGCGTCTGCGTACCCCATCGTTGCAGGAATGCGAATCCGGAAAGAATTGGCCCTAATGTAGTGCCTTCTAGGTTAACGCCATGACAGGCTGCGCAATTGGAGGCAAAAGCGTCTGCACCCTGCTCTGCCTGCGAGTCAAAGCCGCTGGTCGTTGCTACTACTTCAGCTGCGTCAGGGGAAGTGGTCTGCTCACTGCCGCAGGCCACCAGCGCCATAAACAGCGACGCCGCAAGCAGGTTTCTTTGTGTGTTTGTTGTGAATACTGCGAATTTCATTCTATCAACCTCTGTGATCTGGGTTTAGTTTCTTGCAAAGATCCAGCCCCGAAGCTCGCCCGGTGCATTGTTCACGCTGTGTACTTGAATATAGAGCTCATTCTTCTTCAGCGCCTCTACCTGTGCATCGCTCAATTCCAACTCGGCGGAAATCTCACCTGCCGTGCCGGCAGTCGCCTGTAATTGGTGTACTACCGGGCCAGGCTGGGCGGGTGGGCCATTATGAACATGGGCCATAGTGGCAATCGAGCTCATGCCGCTGAAGCTGCCAGACACGCTGAGCATATTACCGTCAAGGGTCAATATGACCTCGCCTTCACCGGTAATAGTGGCCACAGTCTGTGGAGTGGTGGGCATTGGCGACAGGCGGGCACGATAGGTCTCGATCTGTGCCTGGGCAGATGCTGAAATTAATAACAGTGTGGCTAATAACAGGGGGATGGACTTGTGGCCGAGTTTCATAATTACCTCTGGGCTCTGGTTCTGAAAAAGTAGGGTGGAAATTACCATTATCTGGGGCAAATAGGAATGTATAGACGCACGGCCATCGTTTCTACTGATTCCTGCCCATTGCACTGGAACTACACCAGAACAATGGGCTGCAGTTAGCGAGGTCGCTGCATTTTATTCATCAAGGCCTTTTCGAGCTGCCTATCTGGGCACTATCGAACTGCTTGTGGCTGCCATCACAATAGGGCGGATTGGCGGAATGCTTACACATGCAGAGGAAGGCATCGACATTTTTATCGGCGATGAATTTTTTCGGCGTCATGCCAGTACCACTATGGCTGCCGTCGCAGAACGGTTGATTCTTCGACAAGCCACAGGCGCAATAAAAGTATTCCTGGTTTTTCTCTAGTTGAACCCTGGTTGGCTTGTTATCGTTAATAACTGGTTTTGACATATCGAGATAGCCTTTTCGTGTAATGGATTAACGGCAACTAAAATTCACCGCCGTCCAGTTAGCAGGATCATTCTCACCGCCAACAGGCCCTGTGTAGCGAGCCTGCTGTGGAACGGCGCAAACGGGGCGCTGGTTGTCGACTTCACCACCGGAGCTGTGGGTGGCGATCACCGCCTCGGGCGCGATGCCGTTTTCGACCCAGTCCACCAACGGGACTAGTTTATCCCAGCTATTGGGCCCCGGGCCTCCCGCGCAGTGACTCATACCGGGGGGCAGGAAGAGTCTTGCATTGTCTCTGGCGGCGGAGAGGTTACCATCGAAGGTAGTGTCCACCATATCGTTATAGTAATTAAGTGTTGCCTCTGCCACCGTCAGAGAATCCACCAGGCCATGATAGATAATCAGCTTACCCCCGCGATCTTTCAGAAATCGGCTCAGGTCAGGATCGGCAGCATCGGTGATAGAGATCATCAGGTCGGCCTTGCCGGATGTGTAGTCATTTACATCAAACTCCATCCAGGAATACTCAGGCATAGCACCCGTCTTACGTGCCTGATAGGTATAGTCGCTGATGTCGGGAATAGTTACGCCGGGGTCTTCTTCATAGAACAGATAATTCATGTGGTCACCCGCCGGACCCACCAACATGCCCGGGGCGTGTCCGTTGCCAGCGTGGGGTACAAACAGGCTCGTCCACTGCATCTCGGAACCTAATAACTTGCCTGGGTAAATCTCAACACCATTGCTGTCGTGAGGACCAGCTTAGAAGTCAACGATGGTTTGTATCTGTGCATCGGTAAAGCAGCTATCGGAGGCGTTGCCAGAGGGGCACTTCAGGTCAGATAAGTCCCGCACGGGATCGAAGCTGCAACTGAGAGGGTCGTTAATTACACCATCTACTATGCCGTCGTTGGCATCACAGGCATTCAATACCTGGCCATTGAGTAGCTGTAGCAAATTAACACTGTCATAGGCGCCGTCACCATTGGTGTCCACCGCCAGGTTACCCACCATGTTATCCCTGAAGATGCGCTGCAGATGCCAGATTCCCGCTACGTTCAGCGCCTGGTAAAAATTGGCTGGAGCACCGGCGACGATGCCATCAAAGTCGCTGGGATAGCGCTGTGCCTCCATTAGGCCCTCACGGCCGCCGGTGGAGCAGCCTTCGAAATAGGAGTACGCCGGTGCCTGTTGGTAATAGCTGCGCACCAGAGTCTTACCCGCCATCACCGTCAAGTGCACGGCTCGGTAACCAAAATCGATCTCTGCCTGGCGGTTATTGTAGGCAAATGAGGAACCCGGCTCGGTGCCGCTGTCATGGCCCATATTGCTATTGGTGACCGCGTAGCCCTCTGCTACACGATGGTCGGCGAAATCCAGATCGCCATCCTTGCCACCATCTCCCCATTGCAGGAAGCGGCCGTTCCAATTCGCTGGCAGAGGTAGCTGGGCATGAAAGTGTATGGCCGGGCTGATGATGCCGCGCACGTAGCAATAAGGCTCATCGCTTTGATCGTTGTCGCGAATTGAGGCAGAGGTGATGGTAAGATTGCGCAGTTGCTGCAAAGCCTGACAGGCTTGCTGTTGCTCGTTGCTGACCCCCTGCGGAAGGCCCACAGCAGGAACACTAAGTAGGCCGAATAATAAAACCGGAAGTATGGATTGTTTGGAAAAACGTGTCATAGCGATGCCTTTCTTGCTTTTTAGAATTGAATTTCAGCGGGCTGTAGCAAAATAAATAAGAGGGATCGACTTTATCACTTAAGGCGGGCAGGAACAAAAATAGCTGACTGTCCTTAGTCGGGGCCAGCCTGGACACTTAAGTTGGAGTAATTGAGAGAGATGGAAAAAATTGCCAGTAATAAATGTTTCGGTGGTGAGCAGTTACGTTATCGACACCATTCGAAGACGCTTTCCTGTGAGATGACATTTTCCATTTACTTGCCGCCGCAGGTTGCGGATGCTGGCGGTGCTAAATTGCCGGTGCTGTACTGGTTGTCAGGGCTGACTTGCAATGACGAAAACTTTGTACAGAAGGCTGGAGCACAGCGGGTGGCATCTGAATTAGGCATAGTCCTGGTGACAGCCGACACCAGCCCAAGAGGAGAGGATGTGCCTGATGATCCGGAAGGCGCTTACGACTTTGGCCTGGGGGCTGGTTTCTATTTGAACGCCACAGAAAAACAGTGGAGCGAGCACTACCGTATGTACGACTACATCGTCGACGAGCTGCCCTCGTTGTTAGGCGAGCATTTTCCGATCGATACAGCGCGACAGTCTATCTCCGGGCACTCCATGGGTGGCCACGGCGCGCTCACCATAGCCTTGAAGAACCTCGACAGCTACAAATCAGTTTCTGCCTTCGCACCGATAGTTTCTCCTATCAACTGTCCCTGGGGGCAAAAAGCCTTAAAGAACTACCTGGGGGATGACCCGAGCTTATGGGAATCCTACGACAGCGTTTGTTTAATAAAGAACAATGCCTCAGCTATTCCCATGCTCATCCACCAGGGATCGTCGGATCAGTTCCTGGAAGAGCAGTTGAAGCCTGAATTACTAATCGATGCTTGTGAGAAAATGGGGTTTCCCCTGAACTACCAGCTAAAAGATGGCCACGACCATAGCTATTTCTTTATCGCCACCTTCATCGAAGAACACTTACGTTTTCATGCCAAATATCTTAATCAAGCATAAATCTGAGACCGTCAGGGAAAGTGGAATTCTTTACTTTGTCTTTAACTGGCCACCCAGATTATCAGCCCACATAGAAGTGTAAGGGCTTGACTAAGTCTGTCGGTAATTGCAAACAGCAGCGGGTCTTCATCCAGTTTGCCCTTGTGGGCAAAAAACCAGATTCGTCCCAGTAGAAGTAACAACAGGGGGCAGATCAGCCATAGCAATCCGGGGCTGCTGTACAAACGCGTAATGTCGGGTGCGTTGATATAGAAAGCGAATACCGCGACCGCGATCAGACTTGAGCCAACACCGACAAAGGAGAGCAGCTTAAGATCTCCAGTGCCATAGGCTCGACCATCTACCATTGTCCTGTCTGTGGTTAGAAGATTAGACACTTCGGTAAACCTCTTCACCATCGCCAGCCCTGCAAACAGGAACACGGAAAATGCCAATAACCAGAATGTAGTAAGCACGGAGATGGCAGCGGCGCCAGCAACAATACGCGCAGTATAGAGTGTGGCGAGGGTGAGTACGTCTATCAATAGCAAACGCTTAAGGGCAATGCTGTAAAAAGTAGTCAGCAGCCAATACAGAAACAGCACTAGAAGAAATTCGGCAGGTAACAACAGGGAAGATGCAAATGCCATGAGCAACAGCAGCGGTGCGCCAATAAAGCCGTAGGCAAGAGACAGCTCACCGCTGGCGAATGGTCTGAAACGCTTGGAGATGTGCTGTCGATCGCTGTTCAGGTCCAGCATGTCGTTTAGGAAGTACACGCTGGAGGCGCACAAGCTGAAACTGACGAAGCCGATGCACGCCTGCAATACTAAATCCAGCTGATCAACCTGGTGTGCGAGTATTAGAGGTAGAAAAACCAAACCATTCTTCAGCCACTGGTGCGGGCGCATGGCTCTCCAGAAATTTTTCAAATCGGCTCGGGAACTGTCAAAGCGTTTAATGGCTATGCCATTAGCATCGAGTCTTGTGGTCAGAGAGTCGTTGCAATTCACCATCAGTACTTCATCGGCTTCCAGCCAGATAGGCAGATCGGCGCTGGAGTTCCCCGCATAGGCAAATCCGGTGTCCTGATTTAACTGTAATATTCGCTCCAGCTTGGCGTGTGATTTGAGATTTATCTGTTCATCACTTCCCATGGAATCGATAAATAAACCCATGTGATTGCTGATGTCTCGAACTGGTTTTAGATTGGAGGCAGAGATGAGTATGATATCGCGGCCCTGCTTTTGCTGGTTCAGAAGATAGGTGTAGAACTCAAGGTTAAGGGGCAATAACTGGTAAGGGATATCGACCCGTTGCGCCAGTTGCTGTTTTAAGTTTGCCCTGCCCTTCAGTAGCCACATCAGTACCATGAAGATTAAAAATGGATTTTTCTTGATCAGCAACAAGATTGACTCAAACATCAAGTCTGTCTTGATGAGTGTGCCGTCGAGATCGACAAATAGCGGGATATTGGAACGTAGGATAGACAAGGTTCTAAAACTTCAATCGTTTAAAGATGAATTCCGGAATTCCATTCACGATAAACATAATTGCTCGCCAGTACCCTGGTGCATAGACTGTGTGTTTGCCTGCCTTGATGCTGCTTACGATTTTTGCAGCGATTGTTTCCGGGCTAGACCACAGCAGACCCTTCTTAAGCTGGGCGGTCATCGGTGAGTCCACCAGGCCTGGTCGAATATCGACAACATGGACATTGTGTTGGAAGAGCATGCCCCGCAGCCCTTGTAGATAGGTAGAAACCATAGACTTTGCGGCGCCATAGACAAAGTTTGGCTGGCGGCCACGGTCGCCAGCCACCGAGCTGATCACCGCGATCGTGCCATTGCCTTGTTGCTTGAGCCTTGCCGAGAGCAGGGTGAGCAGTGAGATAACGCTGAGGCCGTTGACGTTGATTTCCTGCTGCGCCAACTTGAAGTCGATTTCAGCTTTCGCCTGATCTGGCAGTGAGCCGTGGCAGATCAACGCCAGATCTATATTCTCAAGGAAGCTTGTGGCCTTCTCTATGGCCTGCTCGTGCTCTTTGTGCCTGGTCAGGTCGAGGCTAGTGCTCCCGACAGACTGCGCGCCTCTTATCTTCAGATCTTCAACCAGTGCGCCTAGCTGTTCGTCATTACGAGCGATAAGAAATAATTTATTTTTCTGCGCCGCATAAATTCTGGCGGTGGCTTTCGCGATGGCAGAGTTTGCACCGATGATTAGTATATTCATTTGTCGAACTGCTTTTAGCTTAACCCGAGACGAATCGATTGATGAGAAGAGAATACTCCCTTTGGATCGTATTCCTGTTTGATCCGTAAAAAATTCTCCCAGTTTGGATAACCTGCCTTAAAGACTGCCTCGTTCATCCGTGCGTCTTTGGCGAGATAAATTCTGCCGCCGTGACCTACGACGATCTCATCGAGTTCAAGCAGCAGGGGGAACAGTCGATCCTCCCGCTTGAAATCCAGGGCCAGAGTATAACCATCTTTAGGAAAGGACAGCATGTTTTTATTCTCGGCGCCAAACTTTTTAAGTACGGAAAGAAACGAGCCTTTTCCAGCATCCGATACTCGGCTCAACACCTTCGTAATTCCCGCTAATGCGGCGTCTCCTGGAATTACAAATTGATACTGCAGGAAACCTCTGGAACCGTATAGACGATTCCAATTTCCGATATTGTCCAGTGGGAAGAAGTAGCGGTCATAATCGATACTTACTGAATGCCTCCCCCTCCGCTTAATGTTGAAGTAGGTTGTGTTAAACGCGCCCA
>SMVB01385480.1_pt1 | contig 12504 bp, 15 predicted proteins | sample 2456461 | NCBI WGS metagenome assembly SMVB01 (sample SAMN11095934, study PRJNA526329) | marine sediment metagenome | biome: Marine sediment; feature: Surficial sediment; material: Deep marine sediment; isolation source: Hadal surficial sediment | place: Pacific Ocean | collected 2014-05 | depth...
GATTCGGACGGTCTCGAAAACCGTTGTCCTGAAAGGGACCGTGGGTTCGAATCCCACCCTCTCCGCCATCGCATCACCATCCCACTGATGAGCGAGGAAAGCAGGAGTGGATCATATCAGAATCCATGGTTCCAGCCTTATCATGTAGCCTTGCCCGGTCCAGAGACAGATCTTCACAATTCAAGAAGAATCTACCTTGCATCCATGTGGTGAACCAGCTCAAGTGGTCAATGAGAGGTGTCCTTAGGGTGCGCGCAACAATACCTTCTTCCCGGGCTTTCATGCATAATGACATTCCTGTGATATCATCGTGCATGCCATGATCCAAAGGCCCATCCTCCTTGTAAGCCTGAGCCTCACAGTTGCGGTTCTGGCCTCCTGTGGATCTCCGATCCATTTATCCATTTACCGGACACAGACAGAATGGGTTGATCTTCGTGAATGGCCGAGTGGGTACCCGACGGGAGCAAAACATTCTCACCCGGTCGCACTTGAACCCGAAACCATTCGAGAGGTCTTGATCAAGGTCACCTACCAGAAAAGCACCCTGTTTTCTTTTATGATGGGTCACACCCGTCCCGTTTTCTCCGACTATCAAGTAACCCTCCTTTCCTCAGAACTCTCCCGCGCATTCGAACAAGTCCTTCCTCAGGAAATCATCTCATTCCAAGTACGAAATGAAGAGAACGGGAACCGGTACACGAAAGGATTCTGTTTTTTCCAGGAACACGAATTCCATCTCATTATTCAAGAACGTGATCAACCGGACTTTTACAGTCAAGCCAGTGAACCCCGGCCAATGACAAGTCACTGGAAATTTTCCCCGAAGAAAGGACAGCGACTGTCTTCAGCTCCCCTGGAAAGAAAAAGAGAAAATCCTCATTGGCTTATTATCCCCGTAACAGACATGAGGCCATCCCTATGACATGCGACAACCGTCAGCAGAACAACCACACTCAAGCCATTGAATGGAAATCCTCCTGCTGGTTTTCATCAAAAACATTTTACCGGACAGCACGAGCTATCATAATAGGAATGATTCTTTCCCCCGCGTGGGTCTACGGCGCCGACCCGGGACAACAGAACGTGAGTAAAACCACAAGAACATCCCTGAGCATTGAACAGCGCCATTCTCAAGAAATCCAGGAACTTCAGGATCGCCTCACATTCCTCGAAGAACAGCAAAGTTCCATTCTGGATGACATCGCCCAGCGAGTCATTCTAGGAGGATATGGCGTATTGGAATTCGAAAGCTTTCAAGGGTCAAATACAACGTTTGAGGGAAAACTTGAAATGCTGATTTCCGGGCAAATCCATGATCGCATTCGGTTTTATAACGAAATCGATCTTGGCGTTCCAACCGGAGAAGCCAGTGCCGAACAAGCATATGTGGATTTTCTCTTAGCGAAATGGATCAATCTGCGAGGAGGTGTCATGCTTGTACCCTTCGGCAAATTCAACCTTGACCATTTCGACCCACGACGTAGACCTTACCGCCCGCCCAATTGTCGCTCAACAAATTGTGCCTGCCACATGGTCAGACCTTGGAGTCAGCCTCTTTGGTCTCGTTCCGCTGACCTCCAAACCTGATCACGACCTACGAAGTCGCCGTCATCAATGGAATAACGGATTCCTTTTCTCCCACAAACGATGGCCTAAGAGATGCCCGATCAAAACTGTCACGAGATAATAATGGAGATAAAGCCGTCGTAGGAAGAGCCACATTCAAATTTGTGGATCAATATGAAATCGGGTTGAGTGGCTACCGCGGGGCATCGGACTATAGCAACAAGACAACCATTACCGAATATGACGTCGATTTTGAATTTAAGCCCAGAGGGATTCCCATTTGGGAAGATTTTGAATTCAAAGGAGAATTTGCCACATTCCACATTCGTAATACCAGCACACCTTCTCGTCTTTATGGATACTACCTACAAATGAATTACCACTTCTGGCCGTCGTGGCTCGACGAATCATTCCTCGGAAAACCTTTCAATCATCCCACCTTGACATTCGTAGGGCGATATGACCATGCCAAAATTTCTACCACCGCAGAGACAGGGGACCTGACAGAAGATCGATTCACCATCGGACTGAATTACCGCCCCATTGAAGAATACGTCATCAAGACGGAATATCAGATTAACAATGGCGGCATTGATCGAAAAAGCCACAATGGATTTCTTGCATCCATTGCCTGATTATTTTAAAACAAGGCCCACCACCGTGAATTCTTCCTCATTGATACGAGGACTCCTGACGTGTTTCTTAGGTCTGAGCATGTGGGGTGTCCCCTCCATCGCCCTCGCAGAGCCCATAGCCATTATCGTCAACATTAAAAATCATATTTCCTCCTTACGCGCCGCCACCATTGCCAGCATGTATCGTGGAGAGGAACTTCATTGGCCCCACGGAAAACGGATTAAACTCGTCAACCGGGAGATTTCCTCCTTCGTCAGAAACCGTTTCTATCGGGAAATTCTGAATGCCAAACCTGATCGAAAATTTTATCGCCCTGGAACGCCGATAGCCGTGCACAGTCTCATCCAGCGCTCGGATGAAGCCGTGATTCGATTTGTGGCATCCATAGAGGATGCGATCAGGTACGTTGAATTATCCAAAGTTACCGACCGTGTGAAAGTGATCTTCGTACTGCCCTCCGGTGAAGATTAGCTATGCGTTATTCTCTCTGGCAAAAATTATTGGCTCTCTTTCTGGCGGTCTTTGTGGGCTCTGTGGGAGGGTTGACCTATGCGTCCTACCACGCATCCCGGAACGCCGTACTGGAGGAATTTAAAATTCGAGGCCGGGAACTCACAAAAGCCATTGCGTCCGAATCAAGAAATTATTATCTCTCACAAGACGTCGAAGGATTTACCTCTCTCTTGCAAACCCTTGGAGAAGCAGAAGGGGTGTTGGCCATTCTCGCATACGACGCATCTCAATCTCTTTGGATTGAATTTTCCATCGTGAACATGAACCAATCAGAAATTCGCTTACCCAGCCCCATGCCGATCTTTCAGCAAAATACCTTGCTCAGCGAAGGTGCATCGGTCTCCCAATTCATCAACATCGTGCTTCATGGAACCCCTGACGCTCATCCCGATGTTCCCGGCCCGCAAGACTCCAAATCGTTTCTCGGGTAGATACGGATTCTCCTTGATCGTCAGCCACTCGAAGAACGGCTCGACGCTCTTCTTCAGCAAACCCTGTTGATCAATGGCTTCACCACGTTATGCGGTGGAGGTCTTTTGGTGTTCCTTCTCCGCCAATCTCTCAAAATTATTGAACCCCTGACAATCGCCACCCGGGAAGTGGCCAAAGGCAACCTCACCGTCTCGGTTCCCGCCACCTCCCACGATGAACTCGGGCAACTGGCAGACTCTTTCAACCAGATGACTCAACGCTTACATGACACCACCGTGTCAAAGCTTTACGTGGACAATATTTTGAAATCCATGATTGATTCTCTCATCGTCATTGGCCCCGGTGAAAAAATTCACTCGACCAATCAGGCCACCTTGACGCTTTTGGGATATCCGGAGTCAGAACTCATTGGCCAAGAAGTGGACATCCTTTTCCCCCAAAACTCGAACCCGTTTCGAGATCAGGAATTTTATGAGTCAATCCTCAATAGCACGCTTGGTCATATTGAAACACAGTACCTGACCAAAAACGGCCTATCCGTCCCCCGTGCTCTTCTCGGCCGCCATCATGAAGGAACATGACGGAAACATTCAAGGCATTGCGTGCGTGGCACAAGACATTACCAATCGGAAGCACGCAGAGGAACGACTCAGACTCTCGCACGGATTGTTGGAGTCCATTCATACGGCTCAAGCCCGCTTTATTGCAACCGGCAATCCTCATACCGCGTTTCAGGAATTTCTTGATGCTCTGCTCTCCCTCACCGATGGTCGCTTTGGCTTCATTGGAGAAAGGTGTATCACACCTGACGGACACCCATATCTCAAAACCCATGCCATTACGGATATCAGTTGGGATGAACAATCCCGGGCACAGTTTACCGCTCAAGCACCAAACCTGGAATTTTATGACCTGAATACGTTGCTCGGTGAAGCCTTGATCACCGGAGAGCCGATCATCTCCAACAACCCCTCACAGGATCCACGGTCAGGCGGACTGCCTCCCGGGCATCCTCCACTTTCTTCATTTTTAGGTCTTCCCTTCTTTTCAGGTGAAAAACTTATTGGCATGATAGGCCTGGCCAATCGACCGGATGGATACCACCGTGAGATGCAAGATTTCTTACAGCCTCTCCTTTCAACATGCGGGAATCTCATCGAAACATACCGTAACGAACAACGCCGCGCCTCAGCGGAAAAGTCGCTTCAAGCCAGCGTTGAGCGTTTCGATATGGCTGTCAGGGGCTCGCAGGAGGGAATTTGGGATGTGTGGGCCGCTTCCGATGATTTGTTCAATCCCCAGAATCCCGTCTATTACTCAGCAAGATTCAAAGAACTCTTGGGCTACAAGGACAATGAATTCGAAAACGTCATTGGAAATTGGGCTTCCCAGTTGCACCCTGAAGATCGGGCACAGGCCTTCAATGACCTGAAAAACCACTTGGAGCAACACATTCCCTACGACAGCCAATATCGAATGTTCACCAAGAGCGGTGAATGCCGTTGGTTCGCGGGACGAGGTCAGGCAATTTGGGATGAAAATGGGAAACCCATCCGAATGTCTGGCTCTTTTCGAGACATTACTGAACAAAAAATGGCAGAGGACGACCTTCATCAAGCAAATGTGAAGTTACAAGAGCTTGACCACTTAAGAACCCAATTCTTTGCCGACATCAGCCATGAACTCCGCACACCCCTCACCGTCATTCGTGGAGAAGCCGAAGTCACCCTGCGTGGGAGGGATAAACCCGTTCAGGAATACAAAACGACGTTAGGACGTATTGTCCTATTAACGAAAGAAGTTAACCAAATGGTAAATGATCTCTTATTTTTAGCCCGATCAGAAAGCGGAACACTTCTCGTCACCAAACAAGAATGTTCTCTTCGAGACCTGTTGCGTGATGTCCATCGAGAGGCCATCATTTTAGCTCAAAAAAAGTCAATATCCGTAAACCTGCACGAAACAGGTCAAGAGATTCTCATCGAAGGCGACCCTCAACGGCTCAAACAACTTTTCTTGATTCTTCTCGATAATGCAGTAAAATATTCAGAAGCCAAGAGCCAGATCGACATCTCACTTGCTATTCAAGGCCAAGAAGTCACCGTGATGATTGCCGACCACGGTCGTGGTATTCCAGAAACAGATCTTCCTCATATTTTTGAACGATTTTATCGAGTGCCCGCCATCCACTCTCAACCCCCTTCCCCGCCTGGTGCCGGGCTAGGGCTGGCCATTGCACAATGGATCACCGAAGCCCATCAGGGCCGCATCACCGTCACTAGCCATGTAGGGTCAGGAACACACATGATCGTGACTCTTTCCATCAATCAAAATTCTACCGAGGCCTCACCTTGCGAATTCTCTTAGTTGAAGACGACGAACGCATTATGACTTTTGTGAAACGCGGGCTGGAAGCCGAGGGTTACCAAATCGATACCGCACGCGACGGGGAGGAAGCCTTGGAATGTGGTCAAGACTCCTATGGTCTCATCATTCTTGATCTCTTGCTTCCAGGAAAACCTGGCATTGAGGTCTGTCGGATTCTTCGCCGTAACGAAATCTCCACTCCAATTCTGATGCTAACCGCACGAGATGCCCTCCAGGATAAAGTCGAAGGTTTGCAAACGGACGCCGACGATTACTTAACCAAACCCTTTGCATTTGAAGAGTTACTCGCCAGAATCCAAGCGCTACTCCGGCGGGGACCGTATCAAGAGACAGCGACCACCTTAACGATTGCCGACTTGACGATAAATCGCGAAACACGCGACGTGCGGCGAGGCGATACAATCTTAACCCTCACCGCCAAGGAATACGCCCTGCTCGAATACCTCATGACCCGCCCCAATCGACCACTCAGCCGCACCCTGATCCTGGAACAAGTCTGGGGACAGCACCATGACACGCTGACCAACGTTGTAGATGTCTATATCCGCTATCTCCGGAATAAAGTAGACAAAGGATTTTCACACAAACTCATCCACACCGTTCGGGATATCGGCTATAAAATTTCTGAATAATCTAAAAGACGTGAGAAGTAAAATGTGAGAAGTGAGAAGCATTGGAAACAAAAACGAGAAATCCCGTCTTTCTTATTTCTGTGCTCTCCCCATCTCCCGTCTCCCGTCTCCCTTAAGTGTCATTTTTGCCGGCAGCAATCGATTTTATCCATAGGGAATTTGCTACGATTCAACCATAGGAAAAATAGCCACACTACGATTAGGCCTGTCATGCAATCTGGCATTGCCATGTTTTTCCCTCGCTCCTTTTCCCCTTCTTCCCAACGGTACGTACGAAAGATCATCTCTGATGGCACAGACGTATTGGACAATCCGCCATCGAATCTTTCTTCTCATGACACCACCTTGACCCTCGCCGGGCTGATCATTGCGAGCGTCACAATTACTCTTTTGTACCACACAGCCTTTGAAGAAGAGGCCGCCCGGCTTTCGGAAATCACTCAGACACAAGCGCGCCTCATCGAAGCCGTCGCCCGGTTCGATCAACTGTACAGCGCAGATGATCACCCCCAGGGATCGACAGGAGCGACCCTTAGCCAGATTATCGATGCCCATAAGCCCAATAACGGGTTCGGTCAGACAGGAGAAATGACCCTGGCCCGTCGAGAGAAAGACCAGATAATCTGGATTCTGACTCATCGGCATCTTGACTTCGATGCGCCTCAACCGGTTTCGATGAAAGGGCGCCTTTCCGAAGCGATGCGGCTGGCATTGTCAGGAAAATCGGGAGTCACTGTCGGCCTTGATTACCGTGGCGAGACGGTCCTGGCAGCCTATCAGTCCATTGCCGTGCTGAATATCGGGCTGGTCACCAAAATTGATCTTCAGGAAATTCGCACCCCGTTTATTCAAGCCGGCGCTGTCACAGCCGGAGTTGCCATTTTTGTTATCGTGCTTGGTGGGTTTTTGCTCTTTCGGGTGAACAATCCCATCATCGGGAAGTTGGAGGAAAGTGAGGCGCTGACTCGCGCCATTGTCACTCATGCAGCGGATGGGATCATTACCGCCAATGAAGCCGGAACGATTGAAACATTCAATACGACCGCAGAACGTATATTTTTATATCCCGCCCGGGAAGTCATCGGACAAGATATCGGCATGCTGCTTCCGAAACCTGAGGATGAAAAACACCAAGGCTATATTGACACTTACCTCCGTACAGGACACAAGAAAATCATTGGATTTCGGCGGGAAGTCACAGCGCGACGACGTGACGGAACAACATTTCCCTTATCCTTAGCCGTGAGTGAAGTGACATTCGGCACGCGGCGATTGTTCACCGCTCTGGTTCGTGATCTGACTGAAGAAAAGATGGCAGAACGGCATCTTACCACTCAATATGCCGTTGCCAGAATTCTCGCAGAATGTACGACAATCCAGGAGGCCGCGCCACAAATTCTCCAGGTGGTGTGCCGTAATCTTGGCTGGCAATTAGGTGCCTTATGGCAAGTGGACCAGCAGGCGGGTCTGCTCCGCTGTCTCGAAGTCTGGTGCAGCGCACCACAACAGTTCTCCGAATTTGTGAGCGCCACCAAAAACACACAGTTCTCAAAAGACCAGGGCTTGCCGGGAAGAGTCTGGGCGACAGGTCAACCGGTATGGATACCGGATGTCGTCAAAGATTCGAATTTCCCCAGAGCCCGTATTGCCGGCAAGGAAAACCTGCATGCCGCCTGTGCCTTTCCCGTTCAACTTGGTGAGGCCACCTATGGAGTCATGGAATTTTTCAGTTATCACATTCATGAACCTGACGAGACCCTGCTGCATCAGATGAGTGCTGTGGGGAGTCAACTTAGCCAATGTATCGAACGACTCCAAGGGGTTGAAGAAATCGCCAGCCTGGCCAAGTTCCCTGAAGAAAATCCATACCCTATCATCAGGGTTTCTCCTGACGGGACGGTGTTATACCGAAACGAACCCGGCAAAACCTTTCTCGCTGATTTGGAAGACCGGGAACACACACAACCGAAGATGCAATGGAAACAATTCATTCACGAGGCCTTCAGCTTAAGAAAGATCCAACACCGGGAAATCACATGCAATCAACGAATTTTTTAAGTTACCTTTTCCGCTATTGCCGGAACAGACTATCTGAATGTGTATGCACTAGACATTACGGACCGTCGGCAAGCAGAAGAGGCCCTGCGCCAAGGAGAAGAACAACGCCGACAGGCTCAGAAGTTAGAAGCGATCGGGACACTCGCCGGTGGGATTGCTCATGATTTCAATAATATTCTCACTGCCATCATTGGATATACCGAATTAGCGATCACCAAAGCCGGGAAGGACAGTCCACTCCTTTCCATGCACCAGGAAGTCATGAAGGCCGGGGATCGGGCCAAAAATCTCGTCAAACAAATCCTGACATTTAGTTGCGAACAACCAACCGGCAAGAAACCGATCAAGCTCCAACCCATTATTGAAGAAGCACTCACACTCCTCAGCGCTTCGCTTCCTTCAAGCATTGTTGTGCGCAAAGACCTGAAGCTCAATGTCAGTCCGATATTAGGTGACCCAACACAAATCCACCAAATCATCATGAATCTCGGAACAAATGCCGAACATGCCATGAGAGGCACCACTGGCATATTGAACGTCAAGCTGGATGAGGTAGACATTGACTCGATGACAGCCGGCCACACCCCTGGCTTGCTCGTTGGCCCTTACATACGCCTCACCATATCTGACTCAGGGAAGGGAATGACACCCGAGGTGCTCTCTCGAATCTTTGATCCCTTCTTTACCACCAAACCGGTGGGAGAAGGCTCGGGAATGGGGCTTTCAGTCACCCACGGTATTGTCAGCGATCACCATGGAGCTATTTCTGCTCACAGTGTTCAGGGATCAGGAACCACATTCACCCTGTATTTCCCTCAGACCGTGGCTCCATTACAAGAGTCTCGTCTCACGAGTCCTTCCAGTATTCCTCGCGGGAAGGAAACCATCTTGTTTGTCGATGATGAAACAACTATCGTCACATTTGTCAAACCCCTTCTTGAAGGATTGGGGTATCAGGTCTTGGCCTACACCGACAGCCTGGAAGCCATTGAGGCATTCCGAGGCAACCCCGACACCGTTGACATCATCATTACGGATCAGACAATGCCCAATTGCACAGGCGAAATGCTGGCCATACGCCCGGACATCCCGATTATTCTCTGTACAGGCTTTAGTCACATCATGACCGAACAGAAAGCCCTTGCAATGGGCATTCAAGCATTTCTGCTCAAACCATTCTCGACCGAAAATCTTGCCACAACCATTCAGCAGGTCCTTGACAAGCACACTGATCGCAAAAAGGAACACCCGCTCAAGACAACTCCAGCCTAAGGGCTTGTCGGAACAGACCTCACTGCCCCGCGTTTCTGGAAAATGCATCACAACTGTTCCTGCTTAGCCTCCACAGTTTTCAGGCTACATTGTATCTCGCACCTTGCCTTCTCCAAAAAAAATCTTTTTATTCGTTTCCCATACACGACCTCTTCGTCTAATAACCTAGACACCATGGCGAGAACGGGAAACAACGGATCATGAACCTTCTGCTTGTAGACGACGATGAACGGATTGTGCGCTTTATCAAACGAGGCCTCGAAGCCGAGGGCTATCAGGTTGATGTGGCCCGGGAGGTGAAGAAGGGCTGGAGTATGGCAGGGGCAACTATCGTCTCATTATCCTGGACCTTCTCCTTCCCGTGAAAAATGGAACCGAGGTCTGTCACCTGCTTCGCGAAAAGGGAATTTTCACCCCCATTCTGATGCTCACCGCCAAAGATACGCTCCAGGATAAAATCGAAGGCTTGCAGACGGGAGCCGACGATTATCTCACAAAACCCTTTGCCTTCGAAGAATTACTCGCCCGGGTCCAGGCGCTCCTCCGCCGTGGGGCGTACCAGGAAATTCCCGTCACCTTCCAGATCCAAGATCTGTACCTGAATAAAGGAACACGCGAAGTCACTCGAGCTGGACAATCCATTTCGTTGACAGCCAAAGAATTCGCCTTGTTGGAATATCTCATGGCCCATCCTGATCGCTCCCTGAGCCGAACCATGATTTTGGAACAGATCTGGGGCTATCACCACGACACGCTCACCAATGTGGTGGATGTCTATATCCGGTATTTGCGCAATAAAGTCGATAAAGGCTTTCCGCAAAAACTCATTCACACGGTTCGTGATGTGGGTTAAAAATTTGCAGATAGATAAGGGGGGGGGTATCCTTTGGTGCTTTTCCCATGAGATTTTAATCGTTTTCTCACTGATTTCTCATTTTCCTCTGGTATGTATTGTGAATGCCCTCCCCTCATTAGCTCAACCCATCCACCCTCGCGACGATTACTCATCCCTACAGGCTCCTTGTGTGATGAATCGAATTCTTATTGTAGATGACCACGATCTTTCCCGGCACGCGATTCAGGCCGTGCTTGAATTTCATGGATATCATTGTCAAGAAATGGAGGACGGGATGGCGGCCCTCACATGGCTCGACCACAACCAGGTCGATCTCGTCATCACCGACAACACAATGCCTGTCTTAGAGGGTCTTGAACTTCTCGAACATCTCAGGACAACAACGAAGTTTCACGTCTTACCCGTCATCATGCTAAGCGGCAATCTCACCGAGGCAGAAAAGGCAAAGGCCTATAGCCATGAGGCCTTTGCCATCTTAGACAAGCCCTGTGACTTTAGTGAACTTCGGACAACAATCGCTCGTGCGTTGAAACGTATCTGAAACTGAAATTTCATACACACACGTATGTGCATCAGCATATGATCAATTCACACACCACCTTCATAGGAAACACTCATGAACATTTGCATTATCGGATCAGGGTATGTCGGCTTAGTCACCGGAGCATGTTTTGCCGAATATGGTGTCAATGTGACATGCATGGATACAGATGCCCAACGAGTGGCCAACTTGAAGAACGGCATCGTGCCCTTCTATGAGCCGGGATTCGCCGAGTTAGTTTCCAAAAATCAACAGAGCGGCCGATTGCAGTTTACGACCGATCTCTCACAAGCCGTCGAGACGGCCCTGGTCATTTTCATTGCTGTGGGCACACCATCCCGACCCGACGATTCAGCCGACCTCTCCTGTATTGATGAAGTCGCTCGAAATATTGGCGCCCACATGACTAGTTATAAAGTGATCGTGACGAAGTCGACCGTCCCCGTAGGCACAGCCGCTCGAATTCAGAACTTGATTCAGACACATCAAAACCACCCATGCCGCTTCGACGTGGTCTCGAATCCGGAGTTCCTGCGAGAGGGCTCGGCGATTGAAGACTTCATGCGTCCGAACCGCGTCGTCATTGGCGCAAGTAGCGTGGAAGCCGCAGCCATCATGAACGACCTCTACCGTCCCCTGTACTTGAGTGAAACGCCCATTGTGGAAACTGATGTGCCCACCGCCGAAATGATCAAATATGCATCGAACGTATTTTTGGACACAAAAATCTCATTCATTAATGAGATCGCGAACCTGTGTGAGCATGTGAACGCCAACGTACAGATGGTGGCCAAAGCCATGGGGTTGGACCAACGGATCGGAAGCAAGTTTCTGCATGCCGGACCGGGATTCGGCGGATCCTGTTTTGGAAAAGATACTGCCGCGTTGATCCATATCGGCGAGCAGGCCGGCTATGAGATGCAACTCCCACAGGCCACTCAACGCATCAATGATCGCCAACGTTTTCACATGTTGATAAGATTCGAGCCACGTTGAATGGAGTCAGCGGTAAAACCATCGGGTTGCTCGGATTGTCCTTCAAGCCCAATACCGATGATCTCCGCGACTCGCCGGCCATGAGCATTGCCGAACATTTGCTGAAAGAAGGCTGCGCCGTTCGTGCCTACGATCCGGAAGCGCTCGACGCGGCCACCCAAACCCTCCCGGATCTTACCCCATGTCAGGATGCCTACGACGCAGCACACAACGTTGATGCCATCGTTCTTGCCACAGAATGGAATGAATTTCGATATCTGGACTTTACCCGTCTTGCAACGACCGTCAACATTCCAATTTTTATTGATCTCAGAAACGTCTATGACCCCGAGAGAATGGCCGACTCCGGATTTCAGTACATATCCGTCGGACGCCCGCCTGTAGGAATGATCACTGAATTCCATCAGAGACCACATGACTCCCTAACGAGTAAAGAATCCCCCGACAAGCCAGATGATACTTTTACTTAAACCTAAGTTGAGCGATTCTTCCTCGGAAAATCTTCATGAAACAATAGGTTCTCCGCCCTAGCGTAGGGTATACTCATTCGGCCCACCCCTTCCTTCTGATCACCCAACACGTGAGTATGCCCCCGATGCCAAAGACCCAGA
>SMVB01268597.1_pt1 | contig 12503 bp, 17 predicted proteins | sample 2456461 | NCBI WGS metagenome assembly SMVB01 (sample SAMN11095934, study PRJNA526329) | marine sediment metagenome | biome: Marine sediment; feature: Surficial sediment; material: Deep marine sediment; isolation source: Hadal surficial sediment | place: Pacific Ocean | collected 2014-05 | depth...
ATTCGCTGTCTTCTTCTATGAGTTTTTTAATACCCTCTCCCAAAATGGAAGAGCTGCATCCAAGTAATATTTGTATTTTCTTTTCTTTTACTTCCACGCGAGCTAATTCTGTCATATAAAATTATAATACTATAGTTTTAATTATAGTATAATCTAATTTATTAACATTTGATAATTTATACGAATTAATTTTATTAACTAATCAGGAAATATTTCCCCGGCAGCTGACTGACTATCCCATTTAACTCTAGACTGAGTAAATTTGCCAAAACTGTTGAACTATCCAAATTAGACATTTTTATAATTTGATCGATATGAAGCTGTTCATTTGATAAAATTTCGTAGATAAGCCTTTCTGCCGGTTCTAAACCTTCTATTTGGACTGTATTTAAAACCTTTTTCTTGTTCTTAGCACCTATAAAACCACCTATTTCTTCCAAAATATCATCGACATCATTTACAAGTTTTGCGCCTTTTTTAATCAGTTTATTTGCGCCTTTGCTGAGCTTACTTCCTATGTTTCCTGGTATTGCAAATACTTCGCGGTTTTGCTCTAATGCAAATTCTGCTGTAATAAGAGAACCACTTTTCTCAGTAGCCTGCACAACAAGCGTACCTAAAGACAGGCCGCTTATGATTCTGTTTCTCCGGGGAAAGTTGCTAGCTTCTGGTTTAGTACCGATTTTAAACTCTGAAAGTACGGCCCCATTTTGAGATATTTCTTTATACAAGCTTTTGTTTTCAGGCGGATAAACAAGATCAATTCCTGAGCCAAGAACTGCCAGGGTTCTGCCACCGGCTTTCAAGCAAGCCCTGTGGGCAATTGAATCTATCCCCCTTGCTAGACCGCTTACTACTGTAATACCATTTCTTGCAAGCTCGGCTGCGATCTGCTCTGTTACCTTTTTCCCATATACATCAGGTATTCTGCTTCCAACTATCGAAATAGCCCTTTTATCATCTTTAATTATCTTGCCAGTTATATAGAGATAAGGAGGTGGATTATATATATTGTATAGATTCTTTGGATAGGCCGGGTCTGTGAGAACCAATAAATCCAGTTTCAACTTTTTAAGTTTTTCGACTTCCTCTTTTACAGGCTCCCAGTCATCAAACTCTTTTATCAATTTTACTATATTGGGATGAATTCCTTCTATCTTAAGTAGGTCTTTGTAATCTGCAGAAAATACCTTTTGAGGATCAGAGTAACGAGAAATCAGATTTTTATATGTTACTCCGCCAAGTCCGCTTATGCCGCTAAGCGCAATCCAATATTCATTTGTGCTCATTTTAAGTATCAAAGAATTTCCCCTGATAAGTATTGCGCTTAACAAGCTCTGAATCTATGCCTCTTAGGACCTCTATATGATTTTTAGTCCAGACAGGCGCAATTAATAAGTCCCTTGGAGTATCTGTAAAAAGCCTCTCAAGTACTAGTTCAGGTGATAATCTCTCAATAAATCTGGTTATAAATGATAGATACGCTTCGTAGTCAAATAAATAAAATGGTTTTTCTGAATACATTCGTGCAAGAGGGGTATTCCTCACAATATGCAAATTGTGAATTTTGAGAACATCTATGCCAAGACCCGATACTTCTTTTGCCATGGCAAGCATTTCATCTTCAGTCTCTGTAGGAAAACCAACTATAATATGCGCTCCTAAATGAAGGCCCCTTCCTTTAGACAGATCAATCGCATTAACTACCGACTCATAATCATGACCTCTATTCATAAACTTCAGGGTTTTATCATATGTAGACTCTATTCCGTATTCAAGGGATACATAAACGTCTTTCGCTAACCTTTCCATCATATCCAGTTTTTCCTCGTCTATGCAATCGCTGCGGGTACCAATAGCAAGCCCTACTACATCTTCATAGCTAAGTGCCTGTCTGTATAAATTTTCTAATTCATCAACATCAGAATATGTATTAGTATAGGCTTGGAAATAGGCTATAAACTTTTTTGCTTTAAACCTAGCCTTTAAATACTTCATGCCGCTTGTTATCTGATTATCGAGCGTATATCTCGACCGGGCATAGGGAGGGACAAAACTGTCATTATTACAATAAATACAGCCCCCTACAGCTAAAGAGCCATCCCTGTTAGGGCAGGTAAAGCCCAAGTCCAGTGAAACCTTATTCACTTTACATCCAAACCTGGCAGTTAAATAACTGCTGTATTTTTTATACCTTTGCATCATAATAAATTTAGATTTGAGCTCCAGGACATAAATGATTTATTTTACATATTTCACATTTTGGCTTGCGTGAACTACAAACCGTTCTGCCATGATCTCCCAGGGCATTAGAAAAATAAGTCCATTTATCTTTAGGAACAATGTCCATGAGATCAAACTCTATTTTTGTAGGATCTTTACTATTTGAAAGACCAAGCCTGCCGCTTAACCTTTTAATATGAGTATCAACTATTATACCAGGGGTTCCATATGCGTTTGCTAGTACTACATTTGCAGTTTTTCTCCCTACTCCGGCAAGTGAAGTAAGTTCTTCCATCCCTTTTGGCACTTTGCCTTTAAAATCTTCTTCTATCCCTTTTGAGCAATTAATGATTGATTTTGCCTTATTTCTGAAAAACCCGGCAGAGTGTATATCTTTTTCGAGTTCACTTTGTTTTGCTTTTGAAAAATCAGCGGGGTTTCTATATTTTTTAAATAAGTCAGCAGTTATTTCATTTACCCTTTTATCTGTACACTGTGCGGATAATATACATCCAATTAGCAGTTCAAATGGGTTTTTGAAATTCAAATGACACTCAGGGCTTGCATATTCTATTTTAAAGATCTTTAAAATAGCAATCAGCCGTTTCTGCTTATCTTTATTTTTTTTATTTTCCATAACTGAAAGAACAAAAAAAAAGGGATATGTTTGTTCATATCCCTAGTTTAAGATAAATTATAGATTCTTTGTTATTCTCTAATCAATAAAAGTTAATCATTTTTTGCAGGTTCTAAATCTGTCTTGCCTTCAAAAAAATCCTTGTTCTTATCAATGTATTCCTGCCACTTATCGGGAAGCTCATCCTCATGGTAAATAGCATCTACCGGACAAGGATCTACACATGCACCGCAATCAATACACTCTTCGGGGTGAATTATAAGTTGATCGTCAGTTTCATAGATACAATCTACAGGACATGCATCGACACAAGACTTGTCTTTAACATCTATGCATGGTTCTGCTATAATATATGCCATCTATAAACCTCCTAGCTAATGTTAAATAATATACTGCAGATGGGTCTCAATTCAAGACAAGCTTTATTAAACAGGTTCAGTTTGCATCTTCAGGTGGTGTCTCACCCGAATCTTCTTCAGATTTTATAGTTTCTTCTGGCTTAGCTGCGTCCTCTGAAGTGGCTGGATTATCTATACTACCTGTTGTTGGATTTATAGCAGCATCTTCATTAGTAACAACTTCGGCTGGTTCAAACTCGGCTGTCGGAGCTATTTCACCTTGTAGAACAGACGAAGAACTACCCCTTATTGCAAAATAACCAAGACTGAGAGATGTAGAAAAAAATACTACTGCAAGTACTCTGGTTAGTTTTGACAAAAACGGAACAGCCCCGCTGGATCCGAATACAGATTCAGACGACCCTCCGCCAAACATAGAACCCAAATCTCCGCTTTTTCCAGGTTGTAGCAAAACTGCAAGAATTAATATTATACTTACAATTATATGCAAAAACTTTATAAGTGATTCAACAATTTCCAATTCTCTAGACTCCTGATGATTTTATAATTTCTAAAAAAGATTTCTTATCTAAACTTGCTCCGCCTACAAGCACCCCATCTATATTGGACTGCGATATTAAACTATCTATATTATCTGAATTTACGCTTCCGCCATACAGTACTCGAATTTTTGACATATGACAATTAAATCTTTCACTGATAAATTTCTTGATACTGCCGTGTACTGAACTTGCCTGCTCGGGCTCTGCAGTTATTCCTGTCCCAATTGCCCAGACAGGTTCATATGCAAATATTATATTATCAAACAACTTGTTATTTACTCCGTTTAGTCCAATCTCAACCTGTTTTTTTATGACATTTAGGGTTTTACCCTGATTTTTTTCTTCTATTCTTTCTCCTATGCAAAAAACTATTTTAAGACCTTTTTTAAGAGAAAACACGATTTTGTCGTTTATCATCGAATTTGTTTCGCCCAAGGCGTATCTCCTTTCGGAATGACCAATTATTACCCAGCTACAACCCAAATCCAGCAGCATATCTGCCGAGATCTCTCCGGTATATGCCCCCGACTCCTCCCAGAATACATTTTGGGCACAGAGCTCAATTCCAGAGTTTTCAATTATCTCACCCACAGGTTCAAGACATATAAAAGTGGGAGCCAGTATCACATCTACACTTTTTAAGTCGGATACAGCAATGTTATTTACAATGTGGTTTGTAAGTTCTTTTGCTTCATCTCGCAAAAGATTCATTTTCCAATTTGCAATTACTATCCTTTTTGCCATTTCAACTCTGAAGTAACTGTAGTGCAGGTAAATGCTCTGTTTTCAAATAAGCGTATGCAGATTCAATATTATATAATATTTGCAATTTTTCATTATCCCGCATTAAATTTTTAGTAAAAAAACCAAAATCTGTAAGCACAACTACCTGGCCATCTGAATTAATTAGCGAATTATATATAGGCTTAGACTCTAAACTACCCGATTTTTCATCATCATAACCTGTCTGACCGTCCCAAAGAATCATTTTTGCATCATCAATAATTTTAGAATATATATCTAGAGTTAATTCACCCACTGAGGTTATCTTGAATTCTTCTTTCAGATTTGACCTGTCGACAGTACTGAGCGTCTTTGAATTCTCTGTCTTATAGGAAATCTTGAAATCTTCAGGCAGTGCAATCTTCTTATTTCTAGCAATGAGTGAATTATAGAGTTTATTAATCCTGTATATCGAGGCCTTATCATAATCGTCTTTAGCTATTTCATAACCAATTGATTTTAGAAGTGTGTTAGCAAAAAAACCATCTAATATGAGAATATCAATTGTGTCAGTCATTTTTTCTAAAAGCTCTATCTTTGAATAAATATCTCCGCCGCTAAAATAAACCACAAATGGGTTATTTGAACCTTCTTTCAAATCGTCTAATAATTGCATCTCTTTACTAAATGAGCACCCCACGCATCTTTCTTTCATATAATCTAATACTCCGAGATTTGAGGAAAGAGACTTTGTTAACAGACCAAATGATTCACTGACATAAACATCTATATTTTCAGATAGTTTTCTGGAAAAACCGGGCTCATTATTAACCTCGCCTTTATAGAACATCAGATTTTCTAAAAGCATTATCTCACCGCAGTTCATATCCTGCTTTATTTTTTTAACTGCATCTCCAATACAGTTTTCAGGAAAATATATATTTGTGTTTAGTTTTTCACTCAGGATATCCCCTACGCACCTAAGTGAATGTTTAGAAGAGTATTTATAATCTTTAACAGTCCTGTGAGATGCAATAACAACCTTGCTTCCCTGCTCTAAAGCGTATTTTAGAGTAGGAAGTGAATAATCAATCTTAAGGTTAATATCTACAGATCCTGAATTTATATCAAAATCATAATCTGTTCTTATAAATAAGATTTTTTCACTTATTTCTATTTCTTCAATTGACTTAATATTCATTTATATATCTATATATTCATGAAATGTATTTTTTCAATCTTGCAATTCCTTCTTTAATATTTTCTACCGAATTTGCATATGAAAACCTAAGATAACCCTCCCCACCTGATCCAAAATCAATACCAGGGGTTAAAGCCACATGTGATTTTTCCAAAATATCAAAAGCCAGTTCATATGAATTGGTATTAATTTTTTTAGTATTAATAAAAACATAGAAAGCTCCATCGGGAACCTTTTTTATATCAAACCCTAAATCCCTAAGGCCTGTAACCATAATATCCCTTCTTTTTTTATACTTGCCTACAATATTTTTAATTTTATTGTCGCTTAGCCTGAGCGCTTCGATCCCTGAACTTTGCACAAAAGAATTTGCAGATATAAACAGGTTTTGCTGTAATTTTTGAATAGGTCTTACGTAGGGGTCTGGAACAATCATATATCCGAGTCTCCATCCAGTCATAGAATAAAGTTTTGAAAACCCGCTTACAACAATTGCGCTTTCTGTAAATTCCAATATCGATTGTTCTTTTCCTTCATATACCAAACCATGATAAATCTCATCAGAGATTATAGGTATTCTAAGCTCAGCAAGTTGTTCCATCACATCTTTATTTACAAGCATGCCTGTTGGGTTTGAAGGAGAATTAATAAGTATTGCCTTTGTTTTTTTTGAAATCAGTTTTTTAAGCCTTGATACATCAATCTGAAAATCTTCTTGTTCGTAAATTCTTACAAACTTGGCAACCCCTCCCGCAATTTTTATTATCTGAGGATAACAAGCATAATGAGGGTCAGTGAGAATAATCTCGTCCCCTGGGTCTAATATGGAAGCGAAACATAAAAATAGTGCAGGAGAACTGCCTGTTGTTATTATCACATTTTGAGAGCAGACACTTAGATTATATTTTTTTTTGTAGAATAAACTCAGCTCTTCTCTTAGTTCAGCAACACCCAAACTATGAGTATATTTGGTATCTCCTGATTTGATTGAAGAAACTGCTTTTTCGCAAATTTGGCTGTCTGTATTATGATCGGGTTCTCCAATTTCAAGATGTACAATATTAATACCTTTGCGCTCGAGCTGCTGCGCGCGTTCCAAAACTTCCATAACATAAAATGGAGATATTGATTTAGCCAGTTTAGAAATCATAAGAAATTGTAATTCTATTAAATAGACCTTCTTTGTCTAGAAAAAATTATTAATAAAAAAATTAAGTTATTGAAATAAATATAACCTCTGGGTATATTGACTTTTTCAATTAATAAGGATAACTAAAAAATGGCTCAAATATGTTCAGTTTGTGGAAAGAAACCGTTATTTGGCAATAGTGTTAGCCATGCTAACAATAAAACCAGAAGACGTTGGAATTTAAATCTTAAAAGCGTAAAAGCCGTACTCGATAGCGGTGGGACTAAGAAAATAAGGGTTTGTACAAGATGTATCCGCTCAGGAAGGGTCAAAAAAGCAGCTTAATTATTTTCAGAAAACGCTTTTTTAATCTTCTTTTTAATAAGTTCTCTTTTTAACCTGCTAAGTCTATCTACAAATAATATTCCGTCCAGGTGGTCTATTTCATGCTGAAAAACGCGCGAAAGAAGCTCAGTTGCTTCTATTCTTATTTTTTTTCCATCTCTATTTAAACCTTCAACTGTGATGTTTGATTTTCTTTTTACTTCGGCTGTGAAGCCAGGGATGCTAAGACAGGCTTCCTCTCCAGATGCCTTGCCTTCTGACTGCGTAATTTCAGGGTTTATAAGCTCAATGAGATTTGTGTCGCCCTCTTCACTTTGTTCTACATCAACGACAATCACTCTTACATTTTTCCCAACCTGGGGTGCAGCAAGTCCAACTCCGGGTGCATCGTACATTGTTTGCGCCATATCTTCTAACAATCTCAGTATAGCATCATCAATCTTTTTTACTCTGGATGATTGTTTTTTCAATCTGGGATCAGGAAGGGTAAGAATCTTTAAAACAGGCATTTAGATTTATCGATTTATTATAATATTTAGATATCCTAATTAAATTAATGAGTAATATTACAAATTATCATTTATTCAATCTGGCCAACAATTCCTTACTAGCCCTAAAATGAGGAAGCTTTTTTGGAGAAACCTGGACAGTTTCTCCGGTTCTCGGATTTCTTCCATTATATGATTTATAATGCTTTGTAAAAAAACTTCCAAAACCCCTGATCTCTATTCTATCACCGGATTTCAAGACTTCTGTCATATAGTCTATTATTGTATCTAAAATGTGTTCGCACTGACTTGGCTGTAAATTAAATTCCTGAGCCAACTCTTTTTCAAGCTCAGATCTTTTCATTTTGTTTCCTCTTTGGTATATTTTAAGTAATTTCCAATGTATTTAATTTGTAAGTTGTTGTCAAGTATAATTTTCATTTAAGTAGTTAAAATCATTGAAATATTTATCTAAATGTTGTAGATTATAAAAAGTTAGTAAATAATTTAGCAAATTATTTGACAATTAAGCCCAATATAAATAATCTTTTATACTAAATAACTTGTGGAGCTGTGAATGGGAAGAATCGAAAGAATTTTAAACAAAGTAGATTCATTTAACGAAACAGGCAGATTCGAAGAGGCTATTAAAGAACTGAAAAAGGCAATCGATATTGCTCCTGAAGACCCGGATGTTTTACTTTCATTTGCGCTTACATATGACGGCATGAATGACCTTGAATCATCTATGTCGTACTTTCATAAGGCAATAGAGATATGTCCTGAAGATGCTTACCTTTGGACACAATACGGAATTACCCTTTCGAGAAATAATAAATACCACCATGCAATTAAGGTATTCCAAAATGCTCTCATGCTAGACCCTACATATACTATTTCCAAATGGAATTTAGGGCTTACTTATAGATCAATTGGTCACTTCGAAGAAGCAGTTAACGAGTTTACCGAGTGTTTGGATATAGAACCAAATTCTGAATATTTTAAAGACGAAATTCATTATCAGCTCGGTCTTTGTTATTTTGATATGGGATGGACCTCAGAGGCAATCTCAGAATTCAGAAAACACACTGATATTTCTCCAGATGATGTATTTTCTCATCTATCTATTGGCAATTGCTACTTTGATTTAGGTTGGATCGACGAATCAGTAGACAGATTCCAGTTTATTATTGATAAAAATCCTGCCTTTATTCCAGCCTACAATTCTCTTGCGATATCTTATGCAGAAAAGGGTTGGTATGACGAAGCCTTAGAAACACTAAGAGGCGCTTTAGAGATAGATCCAAACGATGAATCAGTAAAAGAAAATATCGACTACATACAGGGTCTTAAAGATAGTGAAGACGGACTAAAAACTATTATCATGTATCTCCTTCTTAAAAACAAGCTCAGAACAGATTCCTTTTCAGAAACAAACTAATCATATCTATCTTGATGTTATAGTCACCAAGTTGTCCCCGTAGCTCAGCAGGATAGAGCGCAGGATTCCTAATCCTGAGGTCGTGGGTTCGAATCCCGCCGGGGACGTAATAACTTCAGGGACTTACGACACCCCATAAATTTGCAGCTATTTATTGCTACATTTCAATTTTGTTTATTTATAGTCTGTAATAAGCTCTATCAACTAAAACCATATATCTGATGTACATAAGTGTAGGGAGGTGGAGAAGCTAAGGTTTTATTATAGTGTTAATGCAGAGTTAAATACTAAAATATGGTTGACATGTAGTACGAGATATGATCAACTCATGCAATCTAATATTCAAAGGAGAATGGTTTATGAAACATTTATTTATTTCAGTAGTAGCTTTAGCTATTTTGTATGGTTACTCAGTTTATTCCTATGCAGGCAATCAGCAAAATAGTGCTAATTCCGGAAATGTCACATCTGTTGTTCTATATGAATTTGCCATAGAGGAAGATACTACTCCTACACCCGATCCCGACCAACCAAAAGAAGATGATACAGAGGGAACGCCTGATCCCGACCAACCAAAAGAAGATGATACAGAGGGAACGCCTGATCCCGACCAACCAAAAGAAGATGATACAGAGGGAATGCCCTGTGGCTGAGAATGTAATCTAGAGGGTGATTTTCGAGATATAAATTGTGGAGAAGAACAAATTTGTACAGCTTGTTTGGAAGAACTTCAACGTGCAGGGCAATTACACATTCAAATGGTTATAATGTGCCGGCAAGACACGAGGATGTGATTCAGTATCTTTTGACAGGGAATGCAGACCCTTTTTTTGGTCAGAATTGAGGAATGCCCTGTCCTCAATAAATCAAATATTATTAATAATGTTCAAAACCCACAATCAGAGATAACCCCTTTGGTTGTGGGTTTTTTTGTTATAAATTAGTATTCGCCAACTTCTCAACAGATTCCAACTTAATTTCTCGGCTATCAGGTAATCGTACTGCGTGAAGAGCCCAAACCTAAACTCGAGTTCAGCGTCACGCTGCCACCCACAGCAATGATGCTCACGGTTCCTTGCGTGTACTCTCGGTAAGGAAAGCTTGTAATGAACTAATACACTGTTTTGGAATATATTCATATAACCGAATATTTTTGGCTGTTACGCCTTCATGGGGTTGGATGGTGATTTCTACTATGGTTTTCCCAGGGTCTTTGCACAGTTCGTATATTCTAAGTACGTTTACGTTTGCTCTTGTTTGTATGTACCTATCCCACTCCAATTGGATATTGTCTGGACAATTAGTGCAACTTGTTTGTGGTTCATTCCCAAAGTCGTAGGCTTCTTTGATGATTTGTATTGTTTCGGTATCGTGTAGTTGTTCTGTTTGGTAGGTGCATGTTGGTTGAGTACAACCAGGGATTATGTTTATTGTTTTTCTTTGCCTTCCACAAAGAAGCTGATTCGTTCTCTGCGTGGGATCACACACACATAATCAAGCACTGAAAGGCTTAACTGTATGGTGGTTGTGCTGGTGTGATTAGTTTGTTGTTTTTTAGTAAGAATACGTTGTTTTGTGCATCAGATCTTATGCTGTCTGCTATGATTGGTTGTTATTTTTGTATGGTGGGGTCTGGTGCTATGCCTGTTTCTGTGAATATTATTTGGTCTGCGTTACACGGAAGTATTAAAGTTTCTTCTTGTACTGTTCCGTGTCGTATATTATTTCCTATTGTTTCTATGGTGGTTATGAATTGGGCTAACTCGGACTGGCATTGGGCATCCACCACTTTTTGAATAGCATGGAAACCAAACCACATAATAAAGATAATAAATATTGTGTCAAGCCCCCGAATTTAGGTCCACCTTTAGAGTTATAAATTTTCATATTTTTGTTTAGTGAGTTGAAATAATTGTTTGATAATATTCTTTAGTTTTATTGTTCGATATAATAGTTTTTGGAGCAGGCGGTCTGTAACCAAGTGAGCTGTGAGGCCTTACTTCATTGTAGTGTATTCTCCACTGCTCAATAAGTATTTGTGCTTCCTTTAAGTTGTAAAATATCTCTGTGTTAAGCAGTTCATCTCTAAGTTTTCCATTAAAACTCTCATTGTATCCGTTTTCCCATGGAGACCCAGGCTCTATATAAGCTGTCTTTACTCCAATACTTTCAATCCACTGCCTTAAAGTCCTTGCTGTAAACTCACTTCCATTATCAGAGCGTATATAACCAGGGATACCCTCTGTAATGAACAAAGTGCTAAGAGTATCAAGCACATGATGGGCTTTTAAGCTTGATCCTACTCGAATTGCAAGACACTTCCTTGTATATTCATCTATCACTGTAAGCATTCTTATCCTCTTTCCATCTTCAAGCCTGTCCAATACAAAATCATAGCTCCATACATGATTCTTCCAGCAGGGGCGAAGCCTTATGCATGAACCATCGTTAAGGTAAAGCCTTCCTCTTTTTGTTTGTTTAATTGGTACTTTAAGTCCTTCTTCTCTCCATATCCTTTCCACTCGTTTATGATTTACCTTCCAACCTTCTGCTCTCAGTAGTGCTGTAATACGTCTGTACCCATATCTTCCATATTTACTTGCAAGACGCACTATATCCTTTCTTAAAACCTCTTGCTCCAATGATCGGAATGGTTTATGTCTCTGCACCGAACGTGACTGACCAAGTACTTTGCAGGCTCTTCGCTCTGATATTCCAAGCTTTTGCTGCATATGCACTACACATCTCCTTGTTCGCTCGGTGCTTAGAAGTTTCCCCCTGATGCCTCTTTGAGTATTAGATTGTCCAGCGTGAGGTCTGCAACTGCTGTTTTAAGCCTTGAGTTTTCTCTCTCAAGCTCTTTTAACCTTCTTGCCTGATCCACTCCCATACCTCCATACACCTTCCTCCATCTATAATAAGTGTTCTCGGATACTCCTATCTCTCTGCATATCTCCAATACACTTTTGTGTTGGGAGCTAAGTACTTCGGCATGCCTTAAATGCCTTATTATCTGCTCTGCTGTATAACGCTTCCTGGGCATTATAAGATTCCTCCTATCTATAGGGTTTATTATCTAAAAATCTAACTTAAATACTGGTACTATTATAGGGGGGAAGGTCAAGGGTTTCTGATTGGGAACGATTATTTTATCGTGAGCTTTACAAATCTGGATTAAAGCCTATTCCTCAGTATCCAGTTGAAAAGTACGTCCTAGATTTTGCATTGATTGATAGTGATCGTTATCTCAATATTGAGATAGATGGAGAAATGTATCATCGTAATTGGGATGGAGAGTTATGTCGGCGTGACCAGATTAGAAATCAGAGATTAATGGAGCTTGGATGGGATGTTATGCGATTCTGGGTCTATCAGGTTAGGGATGAACTTGATATGTGTATTAAGAGAGTACATG
>SMVB01243546.1_pt1 | contig 12501 bp, 11 predicted proteins | sample 2456461 | NCBI WGS metagenome assembly SMVB01 (sample SAMN11095934, study PRJNA526329) | marine sediment metagenome | biome: Marine sediment; feature: Surficial sediment; material: Deep marine sediment; isolation source: Hadal surficial sediment | place: Pacific Ocean | collected 2014-05 | depth...
AGGGCAGCCCAGCTAACATGATGGGCGGCGGCAATATGACGGGCATGATGAACATGATGGGCCAGATGAGCACGATGATGGAGACCTGCAACAAGATGATGCAGGGGATGATGGAGAAGCATGAGCAGAGTCCTGAAGCACATTCCCAGCAGCAGAAATAGGTAAGAGATCGCGGTCTGCGGTCCGTCGAGAACGGGCCGCCGGCCGCTCCGCCATTCATGTGAACGGTGAGGAGGTTGGGCGCGCCGCCATCCATCGTCTCATCCTCAAAATATCGAGAGTCGCTCATGAAGAAACGATCTATTGCCTATATGGCCAGCGGCGATCGGAGAGTGCTGCACCCAAAGGCCGGACAGATGGCAGCACCGACCAGCATGCATTACTGTCCATAAATCCGTTGCCAACAGGGAGCCGTCCACAGATGGGTGTAGACCGGAAGAAATCGGGGACATAGCCGACATTCCTGCCCAAACGGCAGATTTCTACCCGATACCAATAACATAGATGCCGAGCGGAGGCTTTCTTCATGTCTGGTTCCGATCGACTTCTCGATCGCCGGCGCTACCGTCGAAGAGAGCAACAACGACGGAGAGGGCAGATGACGATTCTTTCCAAACTGACCTTGACGAAGAAGACCAAGGCAACATTGCCGCCTCAGTGCTCTCTGGGCATGATGCACCCTTCCGCAGGAGACGGAACCGGGTCGATTCCAGTTTGCCACCGCAAAGACTGAAGGAATAGTCGGTTTGCAAACCACCCCTAACCTATTGAGACACAACCCCCATATTTCCCAATAGTTTGCTCCTAAGTCCCTGAAATCCCACGATACTCCCGAGCCTCTTAATCAGCGGGTCGGGGGTTCGAATCCCTCTGCGCCTACCAAATAATTCACCGCTAGGTCAATGGCTTGGCGGGTTTTTTTAAAGGAACTAGGGGAACAAACGCCGACGTCCAACTCTTTTGGCATCGAACGTCCAATTTTTCCATCACTCGGCCTTGCTTTCCAGGCGCTGGGCGAAGGCGCGGGCGGCGGGTTTTGTGGTGCGCAACATGTAGCGCTCGATGATGGTGTCGATGGATTTCGGGGTGTGGCCGGTGACCCCTGAAATGCCGAGCGCATCGACGCCGGATTCGGCCATGCGGGTGACCGCGGTGTGGCGCAGATGCATGAACTTGAGCGCGGCCATCTCGACCCGGCCGGTCTCGTGCCACTCGGCCGGGAACCAGGTCTCGCCGGTCTTCGCCATGTCGCGTACGGCGCGGGCGCGGAGGCGGGCAAACTCGTGGCGGAAATGGTCCTCCTTCAAGGCCTGCCCGGTGGCTTCGCAGAGCAGCAGTTTGGTGCCGGCGAGCCCGCGTTTCTCCTGGGCCGCGGCCTCGGCCTCGAGGCGCGCGGTGAACCGGGCCACCATATCGACCGGCAGGTCCACGCGCGCGCCGGTCTTGGACTGCTTGAAGAGGATCCGGCCGCCAGCCCGCAGATCATCGAAGTCGTGGGATTGTCGGATTTCCCCCATTCGATACCGCAGATGGGGCCTTTCGTGCAGCCAGCACGCATCGCCAGCCCGCTCATGGACAGGCCCAACCCCTCTCGGCGTTCCTTTACAAAACTGGCTAAACTCACGGCTTCTGGCCTTGTGGATGGCGTGCCCGGAATCGGAGCCGTCGTGGCCTTAGTATTTATGCGGATCGTCGAACTCGTGGCACTGCACGACGAGATCGGGGACAGCGCGGGGCTTGAGGGCGGGGCCGGGATGGCGCGGGCCGCTGTGGCGAAAAAGTGGGAGGCCTACCCTGCCGAATTCGGCAGAAACCGGTAAAGGCAAAATTCCTCCCACCGCTCGCGAAACTTTCGAAACTGAACAAGAGCAGCGCCCCGCCCCTGGGCACCACTTTTTCCGATCACGCGGCCGCCGCAGATTTTAGGACGGGGCCGCAGCGAGCCATTCCGGCGCGTCTCCCCCGAGGACCGGGGTCGGCTGCGACCAATGGGGTTGGGTTTCGGACAGAGTTAGGACCGGGCCGAGATGCCGCAGCGGTCCTCTTGCGGTTTTCGATTCGATGCGCAGCGCGTTCAATTCCCCATCCGACAGCTCCATGTCCCGATCGGCGGAATCGGTCTTGCCTTGGCGGTAGATGAACATGCCCGATTGGCACAGCGAGACCCGGACGTGATAGCTGCCGCCTTCGCGCGCGCGCCGCGCGAGCGCCAGCAACACACCGTAAGCACCGAGGTAGCCGGTTGTGTAGTCGCAGGCGGCCGCTGGAAGCAGGCTCGGGCGGCTACTTTGTGAATTTGCACTGCCATCCATGCAGATGCCGGTCACGGTCTGGGCGACTTGTTCCCAGCCGGCGCGATGGCTGAACGGCCCGTCGGCGCCGAAACAGCTAATGGAGAGCGTGACGATGCCGGGGCGAATTTCCGCCAGGGCGTCCGGGCCGAAGCCGAGGCCACGCAACATGCCGGGCCGGTAGCCCTGGGAAAAGACGTCGGCGCCGCGCACAAGATCCTTGAGTTGCGCCGCCCCATCGGCGGTCTTGAGGTCGAGATAGCAGCTTCGCTTGCCATGGCTGGTATCCATGACGTGTTCCTGGATCTGCGGCAGATGCTCGGCCGCCACCATCAGCACCTCCGCGCCGTGCTCCGCCAGGGTCCGCGCCGCGATCGGCCCGGCGAGGATACGGGTCAGGTCGAGCACGCGCGTACCGCTCAAGGGCCGCTCGCCTGCCGGGAACGGCTCGGGATCGCTGTCCGCGATCTTGACGATCTCGACGATCGGCTTCGCTTTCAGGGCCTGGCCGTGGGGATGGTCGAGCCATTCCGCGTTGCTGCGCACCATGGCGCCACAGGCACGGGCCGCGTCGATCGCCGCTTCGAGGTCGAGTGCGTCCCAGAGCGCGACCGCCTTGCGGACGGATTCCGGGTTGGGCTCGCAGCCGAGCACTCTTAGCACCCGCTCCCGCAGGTTCGGCAGGCCGAAATGCGGCAGGAACCAGCGGCCGTCCTTGGTCGGCCAGGGCTGGGTGATCCGAAGCATGGCCTCATGGTCTTCGTTCACCACGGCCGCGAAGGCGCCGTCCGGTCCCGGCCTCTGCATATAATATGTGCCGCGCAGGGCCGCCGCCGCGCGCCGCGCGTCGATCGCCGTGCGCTGGCGGCGGCCGGTCTTCAGCGCCCAGATATCGGTCGCCGCGACACCAACACCGGCCAACACGGCAGCGCAGGTTTCTCCGATCTTGAATCGCGTGGAAAACACCGGATCGGCGCCGGTCATCTCGACCTCGCCATCCTGGGGCGGTCCTTGGCCCCGGATATCCATGATCTCTTCGAACGCGGACGTCATGCCGATATTTTCAATTTCCGAATATTCGAAAATTTTCGCGCGCCGACAACGGTAGCCGGTGACGATTGGAAATGCTACGCTTTCCGTGAAATTTGGCGGTTTTGCCAAGAAACGAAAAAAATATTGCCATAGGGAGATAGAGCCATGGTCAAGAAGATTCTAAAACTGTCACGCCGCCGTTTCGTCGCAACGGCCGCCGCCGGCACCGCGGTCGCGACCGGCGCGCTGGGCTTCCCGGCGATCGGCCGCGCGGCCTCGTCTGTGAAGATCGGTGTCGTGCATCCGGTCACCGGATTCCTGCAGTTCTCGGGCACCCAGTGCCGCTATGGCGCGCTCGCGGCGATCGAGGAGATCAACGCCGCGGGCGGCATCAAGTCGCTCGGCGGCGCCATGCTCGAAGCCGTCCTGGGCGACGCCCAGTCCAAGGCGGAGGTCGGCGCGGCCGAGGTCGAAAAGTTCAATGAGGCCGGGGTCGCCGCCATCGTCGGCGCCTATGCGTCCGGTATTTGCCTCGCCACCACCCAGGCGGCGGCCAAGTACGGCATCCCCCACGTCGTCGATGTCGGCGTGAACGACAAGATCGTCGGGCGCGGACTCACGAATACCTTCCGCTTCGGCCCCGGTTTCGGCAACATAACCAAAGCGGGCACGGACGGCCTGATCGCCATCAACAACGCGGCGGGAAATCCGACCAAGTCCGTGGTCATCGTGCACGAGAACACGACGCCGTTCGGCAGCTACATGGCCGGCCTGATGACCAAGGGCTTGGAGCCCGCCGGCTTCGAGGTCCTGGACGTCCTGCCGCATCCGACGCCGAACAAGGACTTCCGCAACATCGCGTTGAAGATCAAGGAACTCAATCCGGACCTGGTCCTTCCCTCGCACTACTACAATGAGGGCGTGCTGTTCCTGCGCACCCTGCAGCGCCAGCGCGTTGCGCCCAAGGCGATCTACTCGGTGCTCGGCGGTGCGTCGTCCCAGTATCGATTCCTCACCGAGTTCCCGGACGCGGCCCAATACGTCATGGACTGCAATCATTGGTTCGATCCGCAGAACCCGAAGGCGCAGACCTTGCGCAAAAAAACCGAAGCCGACGGCAAGAGTTTCTCCTACGAGGTCTTTTTGGCCTACACGGCGGTACGCTTCGCCGCCGACGCCATGGAGCGCGCCGGTTCTGCCGATCGTGGCAAAATCATCGAGGCCATGGCGGCCAGCACCTGGAGCGACCACTTCATGCCCTACGGCGCGACCCAGATGGTCAACGGCCAGAACCAGGGCGCCCTGCCCCTGGTCATGCAGATCCAGGGCAAGGAGATCGAGGTCATTCACCCGCCGGAGCGCAAAACCAAGTCGGCAATCTTCCCGCGCCCGGCCTGATAGAACCGGCGCATCGCGCGATGTCTGGGGGCGGCCGGTGCCGCTCCCGGCCGCCGTTCGGGACCGGGGACGCGTGAATGGATTTTCTGGGGATCGAAATCACCTTCTACAGTTGGCCGACGGTGCTCGGCTCGGCGATCAGCGGCGTCTTCCTGGGCGCGATCTACGCCCTGGTGGCGTTGGGTTTGACGCTGATCTACGGCGTCCTGCACATCATCAACTTCGCCCACGGCGCGCTGTTGATGCTGGCCATGTACGCGGTCTATTTCCTCTGGCACCTGTTCGGGATCGACCCTTACGTCGCGATGCTGATCGTCGTGCCCGGCGGTTTCCTGTTCGGCTACGCCCTGCAGCGCAGCGTCATCGGCAGGGCGAGCCACGGCCGCGACGAGATCGTCCTGCTGGTCACCCTCGGCGTCGCCATCGTCATCGAGAATGCGGCGCTGTTCCTGTTCTCCGCGAACGAGCGCAACGTACAGGTGCCCTACGATCTGGACGGCATCGATCTGGGAGTCACCTACGTGGTCTGGACCGAGATCGCGGCGCTCGCGGGTTCGCTGCTGATCACGCTCGCGTTGTGGGGGTTCATGACCCATACCGACACCGGCAAGGCGATTCGCGCGGTGGCCAAGGAACGCCAAGGCGCCCGGCTGGTCGGCATCAACGTCGAGCACATCTACGCCATCAGCTTCGGTATCGGTACGGCTTGCGTCGCGGCGGCCGCCAGCCTGCTCGCGCCGACCTATGCCGTGAACCCGCAATTCGGCTATCTCTTCGTGCTGATCGCCTTCACGGTCGTCGTGCTGGGCGGCATGGGCAGTTTCATCGGCGCGCTGGTCGGCGGCTTCGTGATCGGCATCACCGAGCAGTTGGGGCGCCTCTTTCTCGGTGAAAGTCTCGGCCTGATCACGATCTCGGTGATCTTCATCCTGATCCTGCTGTTCCGGCCGACCGGGTTGTTCGGTCAGAGAGTGTGATGAGCGACCGGACGCGTGCCATCGGCTGGGCGATCTTGGCGGTGTTGCTGCTGGCGCTGCCGCTGTTCATCACGTCCGGTCGCTGGATCGAGTTCATCGAACTCACCCTGTTCGTCGCGGTGATGGGGCAGGGCTGGAACATCCTCGGCGGCTATGGCGGGCAGTACTCCTTCGGCCACGCCCTGTTCTTCGGCACTGCGGCCTACCTTCAGGCGCTGCTGCAGTACCGTTACGGCTTGAGCCCCTGGTTCGCCATGTGGTTCGCGCTCGCGGGCAGCATGTTGGTGGCCTCCTTCGTCGGTTACCTCAGTTTTCGCTATGGGTTGCGCGGCTCCTACTTCGCGCTGATCACGCTGGCGTTTGCGGAAGCGTTCCACGTTCTGGCCCGCTCGTTCATTTCGATCACAGAGGGCGGCCGGGGCGTGCAACTGGCGCTCAATCAAGACCCCGAGCGCGCCGTCGCGACCTTTCAGTTCAACTTCGCCGGCGACTTCCTCAGGTCCTACGGCTTCTACTACACCATGGTGGCAATCGTCGCGCTGGCCTATGCCGCGACCTGGTGGATGGAACGGTCGCGGTTCGGCGCCCAGTTGGTCGCCGTGCGCGAGAACGAGGACGCCGCCCAGGCCCTCGGCATCGACGCTTTCCGGGTCAAGATGGGTGCGATCTGCCTGTCCGCGGCGATCATGTCCTTGGCCGGTATCTACTACGTGCAGAAGTTCTTGTTTATCGATCCCGGCATCGCCTACGGCCCATCCAAGTCGGTGGAGGCGTTGTTCGCCCCGATCATCGGCGGCCTCGGCACCCTGCTCGGCCCGCTGGTGGGCGCTCTGTTCATCCAAGGCGTCGGCGAGATCGCCAAGGAGGCGATCGGTGTGTTCTGGCCGGATCGCCCCGGCGTCGATCTGATCCTGTTCGGGTGCATATTGGTGCTGGTGTTGGGCTTCCTGCCGCGCGGTTTGGTCGGGCTGATCGATGACGCCTGGCGCCGCTGGGTGCCCAAAAGTCTTCCGGGGGCGGGCCGCGATGCTTGAGGTCCGCGCCCTGAGCAAGACCTTCGGCGGCCTCAAGGCCGTCGAGGACGTCGATCTTCGGGTCGGGGAAGGCGAGATCGTCTCCCTGATTGGACCCAACGGCGCCGGCAAGACGACCCTCTTCGCCCTGATTTCCGGCTTCCTCGGACCCGACCGGGGTTCCGTGCGCTACCAGGGCCGCGAGTTGGCCGGGCAGCGGCCCCACCAAATTTGCAAATGGGGCGTTGTACGCACCTTCCAGATCGTGCAGCCCTTCGCCAATCTCAGCGTGCGCGAGAACATCGCCGTCGGCGCCCACACCCGCATCCGCGCCCGCGGCGCGGCGCTGGAACGAGCCGGCGTCATTGCCCGGCAGCTCGGCATGGGCGCAATGCTGGACCAGCCGGCGGGCGCGCTCACGGTGGCCGGCCGCAAGCGTCTGGAACTCGCCCGCGCCCTGGCCACGGAGCCGCGCTTGCTCCTGCTCGACGAGGTCATGGCCGGCTTGACGCCCACCGAAGTTGCCGAGGTCGTCGATTTGGTGCGGGGTATCCGCGACTCGGGCGTCACCATCTTCCTCATCGAGCATGTCATGCAGGCGGTCATGAGCCTGTCCGACCGGACCTACGTGCTCAACCAAGGCCGCCTCATCGCCGAAGGCACCCCGGCCGAGATCGCTGCGGCGCCGGAGGTGATCGAGGCCTACCTGGGTCACGGTGCCGCCGCACGCCTTGGCGCGCAAGCGAGCGGCAATGCTTGAGATTCGGAACCTGCGCGCCGGCTACGGCCAGGTCCAGGTGCTGCACGGCGTCGACCTCGACGTCGGCGAAGGCGAAATTGTGGCCCTGCTCGGCTCCAACGGCGCCGGCAAGTCGACGCTGAACAACAACGTCTCGGGAATATTCCGGCCCTTCGGCGGCAGCATCCGGCTCGGCGGCGAGGACGTAACCGCGGCACGGCCGGAGCACATGGTCGATCTCGGTGTCATTCAGGTGCCCGAAGGCCGGCGTGTCTTTCCCAACTTGACCGTGCGGGAGAACCTGGAACTCGGCTGCTACCGCAGGGCGAAGCCGCGCCGCGCCGAGAATCTGGCGCGCGTCGTCGAAGTCTTCCCCCGTCTCGCCGAACGCTTCGGCCAGATCGCGGGCACGCTGTCGGGCGGCGAGCAGCAGATGCTGGCGATTGGCCGCGGCTTGATGGCGGAGCCCCGGTTGTTGATTCTGGACGAACCCTCGCTCGGCCTCTCGCCGATCCTGGTGGAGGAGGTGTTCGGGCTGATCCGCCGCCTGCACGAACAGGGCCTCGCGATTTTGCTGGTGGAGCAGAACGTGTTTCAGTCCCTGGAGATCGCGGACCGCGCCTACGTCTTGGAGAACGGCGCCATCGTGATGTCCGGCGCCCCAGCCGATTTGATCGAAGATGCCGGGCTGAAGAAATCCTATCTCGGCATGTAACACTAAGGAGCGTTGAAACGCGATGACACAGCCCCCGCTTTCCGCCCAGTTTGCCGGCGCTCGCATCGTCGTCGCGCCCGGGGTTTACGATGCGCTCGGCGCCGCGCTTTGCGAAGCTGCCGGGTTTAGTGCCGCCTATCTTTCCGGCGCCTCCATCGCCTATTGCCGCTTCGGCCGCCCCGATATCGGCTTGGTGGGCATGAGCGAGGTGGCGGACACGCTTTCGACCATCCGCGAGCGCGTCGAGGTGCCGCTTATCGTCGATGCCGACACCGGTTTCGGCAATGCGCTCAACGTGCAGCGCACGGTGCGGCTGTTCGAACGGTCCGGCGCCAACGCGATCCAACTCGAGGACCAAACTCTGCCCAAGCGCTGCGGCCACCTCGCCGGCAAGACCCTGGTACCGGCCGCCGAGATGGCCGGCAAGATCAAGGCCGCGCTGGACGCCCGGCGCAGCGATCGGACCCTGATTATCGCCCGTACCGACGCCATCGCCGTCGAGGGCTTCGAAGCGGCGCTGGAGCGCGGATCGGCCTATGCCGCCGCCGGCGCCGACATGCTGTTTGTCGAAGCGCCGCGCAGCCGGGACCAGATGAAGCAAATCGTCGCGCACTTCGGCGGCCAAGTCCCACTGATGGCCAACATGGTCGAAGGCGGCGACACGCCCATGAGCACGGCGAATGAGCTGGAGGCCTTGGGCTTCTCTCTGGTGATTTTTCCCGGCGGGCTGGTACGCGCCATCGCCCGTACGGCGACGGACTATTTCGCCAGCCTCAAGGCCCAGGGCTCCAACCAGCCATTCCGCGATCGTATGCTCGATTTCGAGGGCATGAATGCGTTGGTCGGCACCAAGGAGCTGTTGGCAATCGGAAACCGGTACGATATGGATAATTTCAAAGACAGCGGCGAATAATAACAGGGAGTGCGAATAGCCATGGAAGAGTCGGATCTCACGCCACGGCAATACTACGAACGCATCAAGGCCAATCCGGCGCGGGCCCGTTTCGGCTTCGGCCGCAAGGCGGCGGTTCTCAACATCGACCTGCAGAAATCCTACACCTGCGTGGGCGAATTCAAGACCGCGTACGAGACCCATCCGAACCAAATCGGATTCATCAACGAGATATCGGATTTGGCCCGCTCGAAGGGGCTTCCGGTGATTTGGACCCACGTCGCCTACATGGATTCCGGCGAGGATGCGGGCGTCTGGGGGACGCGCACGGACACGCCGGATTCGCTCCAGAATATCAAAATCGGATCGCGCCGCGCCGAGTTCGACGACCGGCTCCACATCGACCGCGAACGGGACGTGATCTACAACAAGCGCATGCCTTCGGTGTTCCACGAAACGTCGTTGCAATCGTTGCTGGTGTGGCACCGGGTGGACACTCTGATTCTGACCGGGGGGTCGACCTCGGGCTGCGTGCGGGCGACCTGCGTGGACAGCTTGGCGCATGGATACAGGACCATCGTTCCCGAGGAATGCGTGGCCGACAAACACGAAATTCCGCACTACGCGAACCTCTGCGACATGCTGCTGAAGTACGCCGACGTGGTGCCGGTGGCGGAGGTTCGGGAGTATCTGGACAACTACGCCATACCGAATGATTGACGAGGCGGCGATGCGCAGCGATCCCGGTCTTTACGACTACTTCCCTTACGTCGGGCGGCCGAAGATCACCTGGCCGGGCGGCGCGCGCGTCGCCTTCTGGGTGGCGCCGAATATCGAGTTCTACGAGCTGGATCCGCCGGTCAACCCGTCGCGGCCGGCTTGGCCCCGGCCAGCCCCGGACGTGCTCGCCTATGCTCAGCGCGACTACGGCAACCGCGCCGGGCACTGGCGCATGATGGAGGCACTGGACCGCTGCGGCGTGCGCGGCTCCGTGTCGCTGAACGTGGCCGTCTGCGAGCACCACCCCGAGATCATCGAGGCGTGCAAGGACCGGGACTGGGAGTTCTTTTCCCACGGCATCTACAACACCCGCTACTGCTACGGCATGGACGAGGCGCAGGAGCGCGCCATCATCGAGGATGCCTTCGAGACGGTGAAAAAACACACCGGCCAGAAGATCGCCGGTTGGCTGGCGCCGGCGCTCACCCACACCGAGCGCACCATGGACCTGCTGGCGGAATACGGCGTCAAGTACACCTGCGATCTGTTTTGCGACGACCAGCCGCAGCCGGTGAATGTCAGATCCGGCCGCTTCATCAGCCTACCCTATTCGCTCGAGATGAACGACATCATCGTCTACAACGTCAACCGCCAGCCGCCGCGTCGCTATACCGAGATGTTGAAGGCCAACTTCGATCGGCTGTACCAGGAGGGCGCTGACTCTGGGGTGGTGATGTGCATCCCGCTTCATGCCTACGCAGTCGGCCAACCGCACCGGATCGATGCTTTCGTGGAGGCGCTCGAATACATTACCGGGCACGACGGCGTCTGGGTGGCGACCGGGCGCGAGATCGCCGAATGGTACCTCGAGCACCACTACGACGCCGCCGTCGATGCTATCGACGCGCACAAGCGCGCGTGGGGGCCGAAATCATGAGCCTCGGCGATGACTACCTCAAATATGCCAACCGCAGGTACGGGATGGACCACGACCGCTACCAGTGGTCGATCCTGCAGAAGCGCAAACCGGTGACCTGGCCGGGCGGCGCGAGGGTCGCGCTCTGGGTCGTGCCGGCGCTCGAATTCTTTCCCCTCGACCAGCCGGCGAAGCCTTTCAAGGCGCCGGGCGGCATGGTCACGCCCTACCCGGACTTGCGGCACTACACGCTGCGGGACTACGGCAATCGGGTCGGCGTGTTCCGGGTCTTCGACGTGCTGGACATGCTCGGGATCAAGGCATCGGTCGCCGTGAATTCGAAAGTGGCCCAACGCTACCCGTTCCTGATCCACGAAATCGACCGCCGGGGCTGGGAGATCGTCGCCCACGGCGTCGATATGGGGCGGCTCCACTACGGCGGCATGGACGAAGCCGAGGAGGCCGCCCTGGTCGCGGAGTCCATCGCCACGCTGCGCGACACCTCGGGCCAGGCGGTCACCGGTTGGCTGTCGCCGGCGAAGTCCGAATCCATGAACACCCTCGATCTCGTTGCCGCCCAAGGCATCGAATACGTCTGCGACTGGATCAACGACGACATGCCCTATCCCCTCAAGACCGGGAGTGGCGAGATTCACGCCATGCCCCACAGCCACGAGATCGACGACCAGACCATCATGTTGCATTACCAGCACAGCGAGGCGGCGTTCGCGCAACAGGTCCTGGACCAGTTCCGCGTGCTTTACGAGGAGGCGGGGGAGCAGGGCGGGCGTATTATGGCGATCACGATCCATCCTTGGATGTCCGGCCAACCGCACCGTATCGCGGCCCTGGAAGGCGCGCTCGCAAAAATCATGGCGCAGGACGGCGTGTGGTCGGCCACCGGCGCCGAAATCCTGGCCGCGTTCAAGGCGCAGCAATAGGCGGCATCTGTGTCCATTCTGCCGGCGCAAGGCATCGACTTCGATACCACCGTCCCGGTGGCGGTCGTCGGCGCCGGGGCCTGCGGGCTCTGCACCGCTTTGGCCGCCCAGGACGCCGGCGCGGAAGTGTTGGTGCTAGAGCGCGACGCTATGCCGCAGGGTTCCACCGCACTGTCGTCCGGCATGATCCCGGCCAGCGGCACCAATTTGCAGCGTGCCGAGGGCATCGAAGATTCGGCCGAAGAGATGGCCGCCGACATCCAACGCAAAGCGCGCGGCCAGGCCGACCCCGCGATCGTCGAGGCGCTGTGCCGCGAGTCGGGCCCAGCCATCGATTGGCTGACCGAGGACCATGGCGTGGCGTTGACGCTGGTCGGCGGGTTCCTCTATCCCGGCCACGCCGCCTTGCGCATGCACGCGCCGCCTTCGCGCCGCGGTGCGGATCTGATCGGCGCGCTGACCCGCGCGGCGGAGGCAGCGGGCGTGACCGTCGTCACCTCCGCCCAGGTCACGGACCTCTATGCCGAGTCGGACGGCACGATCCGGGGTCTGCGCTTCGAACGTCCGGACCGTGGCGTTGAGACCCTGGGCTGCGGCGCGCTGGTGCTGGCCTGCAACGGTTACGGCGGCAATCCGGACATGCTCCGCGAGTTGGTCCCCGATATGGCCGCGGCCAGCTACTTCGGCCATCCCGGCAACCAGAGGGACGCGGTGATCTGGGGCCGGGCGCTGGGTGCGGCGACGGCGGACCTGGGCGCCTACCAGGGCCATGGCTCACTGGCTCATCCCCACGGCATCCTGATTACCTGGGCGCTGATGATGGAGGGCGGCATCCAGGTCAACGCCGGGGCGAAGCGTTTCTCCAAC
>SMVB01009604.1_pt1 | contig 12499 bp, 12 predicted proteins | sample 2456461 | NCBI WGS metagenome assembly SMVB01 (sample SAMN11095934, study PRJNA526329) | marine sediment metagenome | biome: Marine sediment; feature: Surficial sediment; material: Deep marine sediment; isolation source: Hadal surficial sediment | place: Pacific Ocean | collected 2014-05 | depth...
AAGATGCCAATGGCTGTATAGGCAAATGCCAAAAAGAACAATCCTATATACGATCCTGTGGTGCTACCCACATCCCAATTAGCAGGGGGATTCCCGAGGTCTGAAATAGTAAAAATATACAATAAGGTAGGCAAAAGAGCGATGGTTATAAGCAATACGGCCCCAAAGTACTTGCCAAGAATGATGTTTCGAATGGAAATAGGTTTGGTCAATAATAATTCCAAAGTCCCCATCTTTTTTTCTTCACTAAAGGACCGCATAGTAACAGCCGGAATAAGAAAAAGTAAGATCCATGGCGCTAGTTCAAAAAATGCGGAGAGATCTGCGAATCCCATATCAAAAACGTTGTATTCACCGCTAAAGACCCAAAGAAACAATCCGTTGATCACCAGAAAAACTGCGATCACCAAATATCCAATGGGACTGGCGAAGAAGGAGTTTATTTCTTTTTTAATTATGGCTAACATTAAATATTTTAGTCTAATTGGTGAATTGTATCTACGCTCCGGACCTGCGCTTTAGAACGGAACATAGGCTTGGTTGTTGCACATATTTCCTTAAAAATCCGACTGTTTCGGTAATTTTACAGATCGATCTCATCCTCCCATTTGCTATAGGCAAAAAAGATGGTTCCGTCATTTTTATCCCGGTATAACTCTAAAAATAAACAACCTGTAAAATTGCGAATCTTCTCTTTTAAAGTTTCAAAATTATCTAAAAATAAGCTGATATTCTCTTCAGCAAATTCCATTTTTACAATTCTTGTGAACACTTTTTTTTGGTTGTTAGTTAATGGTTGTTGGTTGATAGTGGGTGTATTATTTTAATTTTGCCTACTGCCTACTGCCTACTGCCTACTGCCTACTGCCTACTGCCTACTGCCTACTGCCTACTGCCTATTGCTCACTCAAAATTAACCGTCACCGTATCCAAATATTCCAATCCGAATAAGGAAGAAGCGCTTCCTACGGTTTTCGGGTTACTTTTATAGATGGCCAATTCCAAATAATTTGAAGAATTCCACAGCGCCAATTTCTTTCCGTCCTCTTCTCTTCGGTTTGCAGAAATGTCGAAATTAATAGCATCGCTATAATTATTATGCACCGTCGAGAAGTTAGCCGTGCGGGCAGTAATCTTAAAGTCGCGTCCTTTACCAATTTTATCGAAAATATCCTTGGTGATATTGCTCACCACATTTCCGTAGTTGTCTATATAGATCACATTGCCGATCATCTGGTTTCCTTCAGCGTTTATTACTGGTTTTATTCCAGTGAGTTGTTTTATTTCAGTAATCGTTTTTCCGATCACCTCCAATGTACCGCCGCGAGCGAGGTGGCACGCCACTTTGACAAATACATCCAAAACGGGAAAATTGGTTTCTACCCGATCATGGATATTGATTTCAACAATTTTTTCAGGATTGATCTCGGAGGCCAACATCGAAATGATACCGTTGTTGGCACATACAAAGTAATGACCGTCCAACAAAACAGCTATATGTCGATTCTCCGGATTCAATTCACTGTCTATTCCTATGATGTGTATGGTCCCGGGTGGAAAACTTCTGTAAGCATTTTGAATGATATATGCCGCCTCAGTAATATGAAAAGGAGAAATGGAATGAGAGATATCAACAATCTTAATGGTATCCATCTCACTGTATATTGCCCCTTTAACCGCACCTACATAGTGATCTTTCTCTCCGAAATCGGTAGTTAATGTGACAAATGGCATTCGTTAATTGTTGATATTTTGTTTGAACTACTCCTACAAAAATAGGTTACTTTTGTGAGTAGAAAAACTATATTTACATTAGTTTCTTAACAATATAAATAACACCGCTTTTGAACGAACTTATCATTGAACTTGTCGAGATCAGTCCTCGCGAATTTTTCGGACTCCAAAACTCTAATATTGATTTACTTAAAAAATATTTTCCCAAGCTAAAAATCGTTGCAAGAGGAAGCAAGATCAAAGCTTATGGCGATGAAGATATCCTTGAGGAATTCGATAAACGCCTGACAATGTTACTGAGGCATTTTGCCGATTACAATAAATTGGATGAAAACGATATCGATCGCATATTACAAAGTGAAAGTTCCGCAGATTATGAAACGAGTGCGAGCAGCGGGGAGGTGTTAGTGCACGGGGTAAGTGGAAAACTGATCAAGGCTCAAACCGCCAATCAGCGTAAAATGGTTGAATTGACCAAAAAATATGATATGGTTTTTGCGATTGGTCCCGCCGGTACCGGAAAAACTTATACAGCTGTGGCACTGGCGATAAAAGCATTGAAGGAAAAGCAAGTCCGTCGGATCATTTTAACCCGTCCCGCAGTTGAAGCGGGAGAGAATCTTGGGTTTCTTCCCGGCGATCTGAAAGAAAAATTAGACCCTTATATGCAACCGTTGTATGATGCCTTGCGAGACATGATTCCCTTCGAGAAGCTGGAATCCTTCATTGAAAAAGGCGTGATACAAATTGCACCCATGGCGTTTATGCGAGGACGCACATTAGATAATGCTTTTGTTATTCTTGACGAAGCTCAAAATACGACTCACGCCCAAATGAAAATGTTCCTGACCCGTATGGGAAATAATGCAAAGTTTATGATCACAGGGGATCCGAGTCAGATTGATCTGCCACGACGTATGATCTCTGGATTGAAGGAAATAATGATCATTCTGAAAAATGTTGAGGGTGTTGGCATGGTTTATTTGGACGATAAGGATGTGATGCGTCACAAACTTGTGAAAAGAGTGATCGCGGCTTATAAGGATATTGAAACCAGAAACTAGATATTCAGAATTACATTTCTATTCAAAAATGAACAATACCATAACCGATACCAACTTTAACTTTCCGGGTCAAAAAGCGGTATACAAAGGGAAGGTTCGTGAAGTTTATACCCTGGAAAATGATGTACTCGTAATGGTGGCCACGGATCGTTTGAGTGCGTTCGATGTGGTGATGCCAAAGGGAATACCCTATAAAGGCCAGATCCTTAATCAGATCGCTACTAAGATGATGCTGGCCACCGAGGATCTGGTGCCAAATTGGTTAACGGCGACGCCCGATCCAAATGTGGCTGTGGGAGAGGCCTGCGAGCCATTTAAAGTGGAAATGGTAATCCGTGGTTATATGAGCGGTCATGCGGCTCGTGAATACAAAGCCGGTCGGAGATCGATTTGCGGAATACCAATGCCCGACCGAATGAAGGAAAATGATAAATTTCCTGAACCTATCATCACTCCGGCTACCAAGGCTGAAGCAGGCGATCATGACGAAGACATTTCGAGAGGGGATATTCTAAAACGCGGAATCATTTCAGAAGAAGACTATCTGATGTTGGAAGATTACACCCGAAAGTTATTCCAGCGCGGAACTGAAATTGCCGCCAAACGCGGGCTCATATTAGTGGATACCAAATATGAGTTCGGAAAGACCAGGGAAGGAAAAATTGTACTCATCGACGAGATCCATACTCCGGATTCATCTCGTTATTTTTATGCCGAAGGTTATTCAGAAAGACAGGAAAAAGACAAAGCCCAAAAGCAATTGTCCAAGGAATTTGTTCGTCAGTGGCTAATTTCTAACGGCTTTCAGGGTTTGGAAGGGCAGGAGGTGCCATATATGAGCGATGAATATATCGGGATGGTTTCCGAGAGATATATCGAACTCTATGAGAACATATCTGCCGAGAAATTTGTAAAGGCCGATGTTTCTGATATTCAGGAGAGGATCGAAAAGAACGTACTGCAATTTCTTCAGCAGTAAACCGTCCTAACGATCTTTAAAATTGAAATTATACACATAACCCAGACTTAGCTCTGTATAATCTGCCTGGCCGAGATTAGAATTTAAATGAAAGGCGAAGAATACATTATTTTTCGGATCCTTGTTATTTCCTATCAGATAGTACTTGATCCCCATACGAGTGGAGATCAATTTTTTTAATTTATATTTAGTATTATATTCTCCCAATACTGCATTGTCCGGATAGTCCCTGGGAAGATAAGACCAACCCTGATTAATTCTCCAATCTATATTATATCCGGGTTTGTGAAGGTTAAAACCTATCTGTACTTCCATCCCAATATGATTCAGCAATACTTCCCCTGATACCAAAAGGCCAATATTGGAAGCATACCACCACGGATTTTCTTTGTAATGATCAAATTCCTCCCCATCCTGGACCAATCTTTCATTGTCTACTATATAATTATAATAATTCTGATAAAATCTGTAATAAAATCCCACGCCTAGCTTAAAGGTCCTGTTCAATATCTTTCCGTATTCTCCCGAAATAATATAAACGGGCTCTTTCTCATTGAACTCCGGAGGTTTGGAAAGAACATTATTCCCATATCCCCCGCGAAATGATACATAACTGGAGATACTTCGGGTAAAATCTTCTTTTATAAATGCCGCTGCCCTTTTGTTTGTCTCTTCCGAATCTTTCAGATCGGCGGAAAGACTGACCAAAAATGAATTTAATCCTTGATTAGGTAAGCGTGTGTGACCATTGGAATGATGAAAATAACCTACTCCCATTCGCCAATCTACCTTATCACCCGAAATTAGCTGATAATGCATAAACATCCGAACTGACCAGGTGAGATCTGTAGTAATTCCCTGATTATTAGGATTGGTTAAAGAATCGTATTTTTTTGTGAAATAAGAACCCCCCATTCCAACCTGAATTTTCAAGTTCTTCTTTCTAAAAACATTGAATTCAAAAAAGGGCAATATCGTTATAGCACCTCCCAAACTATCCTTATTCCCAAAATCGGCAAACCCAATACTTATACCCGTTCTGGGACCCTTTAGTCGCTGTGCCCATTCCTGGGGATTGAAATCATGTTCCCAGCCTAAATTGAGGATGGCTCTGGTTTGGAGTCCGTGTTCGACAAAGTTCTTGTTGGCATCTGCTGTGATTCCCACCAACACTTCAGGAGTGATAACGAAGTCGGTTTTTTTCTCATGGTCCTTTTCCTGGGAAAAAAGAAAAAATGGCAGTAAAAATATAAAAGCGGTTAGTTGATGTCTCATTTACACTACAAATAAAATCAAATGAATTGAATTTCAAAATTTAAATTACATTAGATATATCAAATCATGAATTTGAAAACACTCGAAAATCTTATTTCTGAATTATCCGACATTGCCTGGGGACTGCCCTTATTGATCATTTTAATCGGAGGTGGCCTGTATCTGTTGGTGCGTATCCGATTTCTACCTTTTTGGTATTTATTCCACGCCATCGCCATTCTAAGAGGCAAGTATGATAATGACAAAGACGAGGGGGAGATAAGCCATTTTCAGGCATTGACCACAGCACTCTCCGCAACCGTAGGGATGGGCAATATCGCCGGTGTGGCTGTCGCTATTGCAATAGGAGGCCCGGGAGCCGTTTTCTGGATGTGGGTGAGTGCCGTTATCGGGATGTCAACAAAATTCTTTACCGCTACTCTGGCTGTCATGTTCCGCGGAAAAGATAGCGAAGGAAAAACTCAGGGGGGCCCTATGTACTTTATCATGGAAGGGTTGGGTAAAAAGTGGAAACCCCTGGCAATTTTCTTTAGTATTTCAGGACTTATAGGAGCCCTGCCCGTATTCAATGTCAACCAACTAACGCAGGCCATAAACGATATCGTATTGAAACCGGCAGGAATATACGACGGATTTATAAGCGACCTAACCATCGGGATCGTCCTGGCTGCCATCACCGCATTTGTGATCTTAGGCGGACTTTCACGTATCAGTAAAATTGCAGAAAAACTGGTACCATCTATGGTGGGTTTGTACTTTATTCTGGTGCTTATTATTTTGGGAATTTATAGTGATGTGGTACCTCATTATTTCAAGTTGATCATCACCGATGCGTTTTCAGCCTCCTTCTTTGAGGGGGATGCTTTTTTGGGTGGCGTTGTAGGTGGACTCATATTATTAGGTATTAAGCGTGGAGCTTTTTCAAATGAAGCAGGGATAGGTACAGCACCGATGGCCCATGGTGCGGCTAAGACAAATGAACCCATTCGTGAGGGGTTGGTGGCAATGTTAGGCCCGGCTATCGATACGTTGGTCGTTTGCACGCTGACCGCACTGGCAATTTTGGTTACCGGGGTCTGGGAATCCAGCGATACCAATGGGGTTTCTCTAACCGCCACCGCCTTTCAAACAGCGTTACCTGTATATGGTAAATATGGATTATTGCTTTGTATTGTAATTTTTAGTATTTCATCACTATTCTCTTATTCTTATTACGGCACCAAATGCATGTCATTTTTATTCGGTGCGAAGAACAAGTTTATTTACAACTATTTCTATATCGGAAGTATTATCATAGGAGCGACAACTACCCTGGAAATGATGCTGGGCCTCATCGATAGTTTCTTTGCTTTCATGGCCATCCCAACCATGACAGCAACCTTGATCCTGGCACCACGAGTGGTTAAAGAAGCCAGGATTTATTTCAGCAAACTAAAGAATGGTAATTTTAATTAGGGCTTTTCAACAGAACATTTAACCAGGCGGTGAATTTTTTAGCTCCACCGGGATTTAAATGACTCTGATTCCAATAGTCTTTTACCTGAAAAAGGACGGTGTCGGTCTCCAGGTCCAATAATTTTACATTTCGGTATTTCTGAAGGACATCAGCAATTACACTGTCCCGGCGCCGTAAAATTCCAGGATTCTTCTTGGCGTGATAGGTTTTGTACATCGGCAGTTTCGTCAAGATCACGACCAGCTCCTTTTCACTTAAATAATCGAGCATTTCATAAAATAACCGGGTGTTGATAGCGAAGATATTGAGATTGGGTTCCGTATTGATCTTAAAACGGGGCATGTTGGCGATTTTCTCCACATCGTGATCTAACATCTTGAATTGTCCCTGGTAGTTTTCAGTATTAAACCCATGATGATTGAACTTTACGACCCTGTTCTTTTTAATATACCACTCATTGATTTTTTCTGAAAAAAAGCGTGGATTTGACAAATAGACAAGCCTGTCCTTAAAGTAGGTGTTGCGCTCATAACAATTAACATCGTAGTACTTCAGGTATAAAGCGTTTTTCCAAAAATCCTTACCGTTATGAGGCAGTTCAAAGTGGCTGTAAGAAACCTCAATGATCACCGTTTTTAGATCGTGTAATTTTGGCTCAAAATCCTTGAGCAGTTTAAAATCGGTGTCGTGATGTTGATCGCCTGATGCTAAATTCAATGTTGGGGAATCCAACCATTCGGGGTTCACGGCACTTTGAATTTGGGAGGAACCTAATATTAAAGTTTCGAACTTATCATTTGTCCTTTTAATATATTCTTGATTCGCTTTAATAGCAGTAGGCAAACTCAATGACAAATATTCCATCGCCATGAAGCCTGCTACCACCGGCAGGAAAAACAAAAGGCAATATGTCAGAAACTTACGTTGCATTTAGAATTGAAAATAGATAAAAGCCTCTTTGGGTTCGGCATAGCGAATGATTAAAAGTATGAGTGTGTAATAAACGATCCAGCGTGCAGGTCGTGGTAATTTCATTTCTAATTTCTGAAGTGGATAATCCCATTTTCGGGCCGCTATTTCGGCGATGAGAATAAACACCAAATAGAATAGTTCGTACCCGATCAATGTGGTGAAAGCACCATCCATTGTAAGACTGAAGATCCGTTTCAGAAATAAAGAAACTTGCTCCATATCATCAGCCCTGAACAATAAAGCCGATAGTACATATATGACAAAAACGTATAGACCGCTGAGTATCCATGGAGCGGATTGCAATTTTCGTTGGAGTGTTTTTTTATTCCTGAAAAGCGGCAATCTCTCGATGATCAGGGCCATACCGTTCAACATTCCGAGGATGATAAACGTCCAATTGGCACCATGCCATAACCCAACCAAAGTGAACGTGAGCAATAAACCGAAGGCCCGTGTGCTGGGCGTGATCCTTTTAGATATTTTCATAAAAGGGATGTACACATAGTCTGTAAACCATCGGGTTAATGTGATATGCCAACGCAACCAAAATTCCGAAATAGTGCGGGCAAAATAGGGGAGGTTGAAGTTTTTATTCAGTTTAAACCCGAACAATTTTGCCGTCCCGATCGCGATATCGGTATAACCTGAAAAGTCACAATATATCTGGAAACAGAACAATACAAGGGCAAAAACTAATGTGATGCTATTATAGCCTTCAGGGTTGTTAAATACCATCGTGACTGCTATCCCGAGTTTTTCGGCTACAATTATCTTTTTAAAGAGCCCCCATAAAATTTGGCGTAATCCTTCCCTGGTAGTTTGCAGATCGAAACTGCGTTTATTTTCAAACTGCGGGAGCAGATGCCTTGCCTTTTCGATGGGCCCGGCCACAAGCTGTGGAAAGAATCCGACGAAGCACAAAAATTCAAGTAGGTTTTTGGTGGGCTTGGATTTCTTGAGATATACATCTATGGTATAGCTCATGGTTTGGAAGGTATAGAAACTTAAGCCTAACGGGATGGCAATATTCCAAAAAGTATAACCGGTTGTGACTTCAATTCCGAAGAGCTCCTCAAAACTCTCCATAAAAAAGTTGAAATACTTAAAGGTGAAGAGCACCCCGAGATTCCAGAAGATACTTACCCATAGATACAATTTCTGCCTGCTTTTCTTGTTTGTCCCGGAAATAGCCCTACCTGCTATAAAGTCGATAACCGAGCTCAATATCAACAATCCCAAAAACCGCCAATCCCATAAACCATAAAAGGTATAGCTGGCAAGTAGTAGTAGAATGTTTTGTGCATTTCGACGTTTCGTACCAATGGCCCAATACGCCAAATACACAATGACCAAAAAGAATCCAAAATCGAAGGAGTTAAACAACACTTAGTTGGAATATTTGATGGCTAATATAAAAAAAGGCGACCATTTGATCGCCTTTTAGAAATGATTCTTTTGTGTACAATTTACCATCAAGCAGATCGTGATCGATTAAAACTCATCGCTTGAAGCGACTCCCGATACTTCATCTCCCGTGGTGATCGTACCGCAATATTATGAGCCTATGTCAATCGATTGCCGGATAATTATACAATTCAGCTTCGACAGCCTGAAATGGATATGTTGGACTGAATTCGCTCATATCGAAGTCATTTAAATCTTCAAAATTGGGGGTATCATAGCAGTTTGAATCGCTTTGAAAAAGTCCTGTTAAAGTTCCGTAGCTAATGGACTCCCAACTCCAAAGACCAAACATACCGTCACAATTATTTCCATTTCCCGCTGGTTCCGTATTAAAAGAGTGAATGCCCGCCCAGTAGACAGGATTTCCGTTGGACAAATATCCAACATTGGTAGTAATACCATCCCCACTTTTGATAAAGCAATTTGTATAATCCCCACTCGAAATACAAAAATGTTGATATCCAATACCAAGAAATTCTGTACTTCCTAACAAGGTTTGCGTGGTTATGGATCCTTCACCATCTGCCACAGAAAAGATCATATTAAAGGTTTGGGTCATTCCCGTATCCAAAAAGGGATGTCCGTTACAGTTAATGCAAGAATAGGTGCCCGAAATAGCAGTGACCGGGGCCAAGACAGTATGGTTCGCTACCAGGATCGAAGACTTCTTACCATTGAACTGTACTTCACTAATCTCGGGATCACCGTTATCCTCGGTAAGTAAAAATTTAAAGGAGAGGTTTGGAGAAACAAATTCAAGTTCGGAAAGTTCCTCGATCTCAAACACTTTTTCGGAAGCATATACTTTATAGACATCACCAGTATGCAGATTGATAGTAGCTTTAGGATACCCCTCATTTTTCGCAGTATTATCGGTTTCCGAAGCCTTTGGAATATTAATTTCTACGATGCCCCTGTGTTCTGAATCTAATGTTGTAAAAACCCCTTTATAGATGGCTAAATTTGAGTTTTCAGCGGTTAACTCGGCTACAATGTTCTCGGATTCCAAATTGTCCAAAGAGTCTGTCGTACATGAGAAAAACAGACCGGAAATTACTATTAAAAGATAAAACTTTTTCATAATGATTTTTATAAGAATTAAATAATACAGGGATGGCTGTTTAGACATATAATTTAAGATTAATCTTCCATTTATCTTAGACTATTCGACCAACGGTATATTTATTCGAAAATCAGGCAAAAAGTGAGCTAAACTGACTGTTTTTAACTTCCTTAATCGAAATAACTGAAGGTTTCCCCGCTCTTGATTTTCAGCAATGTTTCATAAATAAGCTTTATCACGTTTTCCACATCATCCCTATGAACCATTTCTACCGTTGTGTGCATATATCGCAGCGGAAGGGAAATAAGGGCGCTCGCAACTCCCATTCCACTATAGGCAAACGCATCGGTGTCGGTACCGGTGGCTCGGGATAGTGCCGCTCTTTGGAACGGAATGTTCTTTTCTTCCGCCGTATCGGTGATCAGGTCCCGTAGTTTTTGCTGAACCGCAGGCGCGTAAGCTACAACAGGGCCATCCCCAATTTTCGCCAGGCCTTGTTTCTTCTTATCGATCATAGGGGTAGTGGTATCGTGGGTGACGTCGGTTACGATAGCGACATTCGGATTGATCCTTTCGGCTATCATCTGTGCCCCTCGTAATCCGATCTCTTCCTGCACGGAATTGGTGATATAGAGCCCATAGGGAAGTTTCTTTTTGTTTTGGTGGAGTAAGCGGGCCACTTCAGCGATCATAAATCCGCCCATGCGGTTATCCAGCGCACGGCATACGAATTTATCTTTATTCAGTATGTGAAATTCATCCGGATATGTGATCACACATCCTACATGCACTCCCATTTTTTCCACAGCTTTTTTATTTTTAGCCCCTACATCGATAAAAATGTTTTCAGGTTTTGGCGGTTCTTCTTTTACCTTACTTCGTGTGTGGATGGCAGGCCAACCAAAAACACCTTTTATAATTCCTTTTTTCGTATGGATGTTCACAATTTTTGACGGAGCAATTTGATGGTCACTTCCGCCGTTGCGTACTACGTAAATGAGTCCGTTATCAGAAATATAGTTAACGTACCATGATATTTCATCGGCATGGCCCTCGATAACCACCTTGTATCTTGCCCTTGGATTGATAACGGCGACGGCTGTTCCATAGGTATCGGTAATGAACTCATCTACATAGGGTTTTAAGTAATCCATCCAGAGTTTTTGCCCGTCCCATTCGTAGCCGGTGGGTGCCGCATTATTGAGGTATTTTTCCAAAAAGTTGAGGGATTTTTTATTTAATATCGATCTTGCCATGGTGTATAGTAATTAAGAAAACCAAAATTAGCAATTTATTGATAAGAACCCCATGGCAATTTTATATTTTTGGAACGATTTTGGAATAGGTTGCTACAAATAGAATAATGAAGTTTTCAATTAATATGAATTCGTTGGGTCTGTTACTGATTTCGGCTACTGTTTTGGGACAGGAGATCAACCCATTGGTCGAGGTAAAAAACGACAGTACTTATTCCTTCTATTATATTATAGAGGGGGATACGATTCCCAGGGAGTTTATCGACCTGGAGGAAGTGATATTATTGAATAAGCTGGAGTTCAATTCGAAAGCGGACCGCAGGCGATATCTTATTTTACGGCGCAAGACGCGAAAAGTATACCCTTATGCCAAATTGGCTTCAGAGCGGCTCACGACGATGACAGAACGCCTGAAAACTATAAAGAAAAGGCGGATTCGAAAAAAATATACGAAACGGGTTCAAAAGTATATCGAAGGGGAGTTTTCGGAAAGGCTAAAAAAACTAACCCGTACCGAAGGCCAGATCCTGGTAAAGCTCATCCATCGCCAAACGGGCCGGACCGCCTTCGCCTTGGTAAAGGAACTTAGAACCGGGTGGCGTGCCTTTTGGTATAATACCACGGCAAAGATGTTCGACATCTCCCTTAAGGAAGAATACCAACCCTTTGATGTGAAGGAAGACTATTTGATAGAAGATGTTTTGGAACGTTCCTTTCGATCCAATTTATTGGAGCGACAGGAGCCCGCCTTCGAAATAGATTATCTGAATCTCACTATCCATTGGAACGCTAAGATGTCCGGTGAGTAAGAAATAATTTACTTGCCTATTGTTCTTAAATAAAGTACCTTGGAGGTTCGTTCATTTTTTATCGGAACTCTTTATTTTTGGGTGTTCCCCCGCCTGATGCGGGGTCGGGCTTTCGCCAGTCGCTTTTTTCACTACCATTCTTTATGGCAGCGATAAATAGCTCCGACAATGGCTCAATCACCTAACACGGATTTGACTATAATCAGCATTGTTTCAATTGTTTATAAACGGTGAATAAATAATGGTCAAAAAAGTTGAATATTGTTTTGGTAGAATGAAATATTGGGTTGTATATTTGCACCCGCAAAAAGGACGAGTGACTATTATAAACACGAGTTGTTTAGTAGCGAGATTTAAGTTATTTGAAATATTGAAATTGACAGCGTATAGAGTTGATCATTTATGATCAATTTTTTACAAAGAACTA
>SMVB01094076.1_pt1 | contig 12499 bp, 7 predicted proteins | sample 2456461 | NCBI WGS metagenome assembly SMVB01 (sample SAMN11095934, study PRJNA526329) | marine sediment metagenome | biome: Marine sediment; feature: Surficial sediment; material: Deep marine sediment; isolation source: Hadal surficial sediment | place: Pacific Ocean | collected 2014-05 | depth 0-1...
GATGATCGACCCGGCGAAGCTTCTTGAAACCCAAAAAGCACTGCAGCTCATACTTGACGGAAAAGCCGAAGCAATTCCGGACCGGGATGGACTGGTCATGTTCGAGTTTGAGGGATTCGGCTTCCTGATGCGCGAGGACTATACGAGCGTTTCGGGCGGGGAATAAGTGATAATTCGTTGATTATTAGCAGATTAAGCACTTGTTCCCAAAATGGGAACACGCTAGATTGTAGCTGTGAGGATGATTGCCATCAGCACACTCCGCAGCTTTTGGGAGAGCAACAAAGATGCTGAGGAGCCGCTGAAGGCCTGGTACAAGGAAGCCAAAACGGCGGATTGGGCGACACCGCACCAGGTTAAGGCGATGCATGGAAATGCAAGTGTTCTTGGAGACAACCGTATCGTTTTCAATATCGCTGGTAATAAGTACCGGTTAATCGTGAAATTCAACTACCCGTATCGAATTGGGTACGTTCGATTCATCGGCACGCACGCTGATTATGATCGAGTTGCTGTAGAGGAAATATGATGGATATTCGTCCTATTAAGTCAGTAGACGACTACAACAATGCTCTGTCGCGCGTTGCTGCGCTGATGGACGCAAAACCGGGTACGGAAGCAGGGAATGAGCTCGATGTTCTTGCGACGCTGGTGGAAGCTTTTGAAGAAGATCACTTTCCGATCGAATCACCGGATCCGGTCGAGGCGATTCTTTTTCGAATGGAGCAGATGGGAATCGACCGGAAGGGTTTAGAGCCATTTCTCGGCGGACGCAGCCGAGTATCAGAAGTCCTGAATAGAAAGCGAAACCTTTCGATGGCCCAGATTCGAAAGCTGCACGCTGGACTCAATATTCCGCTGGAGAATTTAATCGGCGCCGGTGAGCGATAGCAAGAAAGCGAGCAGATCGTCTATCTCCGCATCGCTCAGTCCGAGTGGGCTGATCAGCGGATCGGGAACTTCATTCGGCACATCGCCATAGGTGTTTTTCCCGGTTCCCGGACTATCCGGGATCTCGTACTGTCAATTCGTGGTACACGATAAAATGACACTCGGGCAACGCGCCGGCTGACATCCGCATGGAAATTCATACCTTCTTTTTGTCTTTGCTGATCATTCTGTTGACGGCGCGAATATTCGCGGAGCCGGCTGCCGGCGTACCAGCGAACTGCCGGCCCCGGATGCGGATCCGGCGGCTTGCGCGGAGTTTCGCAAACAGCTCGAGAAACGCGCGCACGGCCTGATCGCGCCGCAACGCATCGTCGATTGTGTGGAAGCGGCTTCGAAGTTGCCGTTTCCGGAAGGCATGCAAATGGAGCGCGACACATTCCTCGCGCTCATGGCAGGATCGCAGTCTCGCGGCATGCTGCACCTGTTTTTCGCGGAACGCGAAGCGGCTCGCGTTCATGGGCTGGACAAGGCAACGCCTCTGCGCGAGATAAAATCTGTCGCTGTCATTGGCGCCGGAACCATGGGCAGCGGCATTGCGATGAACTTCGCCAATGCAGGATTGCCTGTAACGCTGCTTGAAGTGAACGATGATGCATTGGGTCGGGGACTGGAAATCATCGTCCGCAACTATGCGGGTGGCGTCAAGCGCGGCAAGATGAGCGAGGCGGATGCTATCGCCCGCCGTGATTTGATCCAGGGCACAACCGATTATGCAGATCTCGGCGAGGCAGACCTTGTTATCGAGGCGGTCTTCGAAGACCTGAGTCTCAAGCAGGATATTTTCGAACGCCTCGACGGCATTTGTAAGCCGGGTGCGATTCTCGCCACCAATACTTCCTATCAGGACGTCAACAAGATTGCCGCGGTGACACGCCGGCCGGCCGATGTCATCGGTCTGCATTTCTTCAGCCCCGCGCACATCATGAAGTTGCTCGAAGTCGTGCGCGCGGACAAGACCGCAGACGACGTACTCGCCACCTGCATGGCGATGGCGAAGAAGATTCGCAAGGTGCCGGTTGTAGCGGGCGTCTGTTACGGCTTCATAGGCAATCGCATGTTGCAGCACTACGGCCGTGAGGCGCAGTTGTGCCTGCTCGAAGGCGGCACGCCGGAGACGATCGACACGGCGATGCAGCAATGGGGCATGGCCATGGGACCGATGCGGGTGTTCGATCTCGCCGGCCTCGACGTGGGCTATAAGGCACGCCAGGGACTGGCGCCCGACGCGCGCGGCGATCCGAAGGCGTACCACGTTCCCGATGCGCTGGTCGAAATGGGGCGACTGGGCCAGAAGTCCGGCGCCGGTTTCTATACCTACGATCCGGAGACGCGCGGCTACACGTTCGATGAGGTCTCGTTGTCAGTGATCGAGGACGCGGCCGACACGCTCGGCGTCAAACGGCGCGAGATCGATGCCGGCGAAATCGTGGATCGCCTCATCTACGCCTTGATCAACGAGGGGATGAAAATCGTCGAGGAGGGCATCGCGCAACGGCCATCCGACATCGATGTCGTGTATGTCTACGGTTACGGATTTCCGGCGTACCGCGGCGGACCCATGCACTACGCGGACGAGGTTGGCCTCGAACAAATCCTCGAACGTGTCTGCGAATTCCGCGAGCGTTTCGGCATCGACAACTGGTCGCCGGCGCCGCTGCTCGAAAAACTCGTCAAAGAGAAACGCTCGTTGGCGGAGTGGGCGGCGATTCAGTTGCAGTCATGAGTCACGGAGATGTGGGCGCCTCAATCGAGATTGGACTCGAACCGTTTTATATAAAGGTGCCGTATATAAAGGTGCCGGGTTTATTTTCCATAATCATCTGAAAAATGCTCTCAGATTTACGCAAAGGCGACGGGTCAATTTTCCACGGAAAATAAACCCGGCACCTTTTTGCGGTATGCTGTGCGGATAGCGGCCTAACGATGTTTTTTCTCCATAAATCAAAGAAGAAGGCCTGCTTGTTGTAACAGCACCGCAAATAACAACGATAAGACGTTACGGTGAGGGAATATTCGATGGAAGGGACTGGTGAGACCTTCGACAGTGAGGTGTTCGGTCAGTCGACCGCACGTACTGAAAAAATCGATCTCTGGACGCGGCTGAAGCAGGCCGACAACGCCGAGCAGTTCGCAACGATCTGGCTGGAGATCCAATGTGGCCTGATGCAGGGTGTGCGGCGCGCTGTCGTTGTGCTCGGGCCGAAGGGACGAGGGCCGTTCGCGCCTGTAGCGGTCTGGCCGGTCGGAACGTCCGGCAGCCGCCCGTTGGCCGAGGGTATCGAGCACGCAATCAAGCAGCGCGAGTCCTGGGTGCGCTCCGGCAAGCCGCCTTCGGCGGACCAGTCCAAAACGCATGATTTTATCGCGGCACCGGTCATGGTGAATGACAAAATCTACGGTGGCGTGGCTTTCGAAATCAAGCATGATCCGAACCGGGATATGGACGCGGTCATTTCGAGTCTCGAATGGAGCTGTACCTGGATTGAGTCCTTTATTCGTGGTCACTGGACGCCGCCGAGCGATCGACTGATAACAGTTCTGGAAACCGTTGCAACGAGTGTTCACCACCAGCGGTTTCAGGAGGCGGTCACGGCCGTTGCCACCGAACTGGCGGGGAGGCTCGGCTGCGAGCGCGTCTGCATTGGTTTCCTGAATGGAATGCACGCCGAGGTTAAAGGTGTGTCTCACAGCGCTACATTCGGCAAGAAGGCCAATCTAATTCGCGCCATCGAGGCTGCGATGGATGAGGCGATGGATCAGCAAGCCACGGTCGTCTATCCGGCTGCGGCGGACGGTCCGTTGCAGGTGACTCGCGCTCATGCCAACCTGAATGAAAATTATGGCAAGGCCGAAATCTGTACAGTGCCATTTACGGATGGCGACCAGCTGCTGGGCGCCATCACGCTGGAGATGCCGAGCGGCGAACCCCTGGACGAAAAAACGATCAGGCTATGCGAGCATGCGGCTTCCTTGCTCGGTCCCATTCTTGAGGTCAAACGCAAGGACGACCGATGGCTGATTCGCAAGGCGATCGATAGCTGTAAGGAGCAGACCCGGAAGCTCGTTGGTCCACGCAATGTTGGCTTGAAACTGACGGCCGGCACGGCCACGGCGGCATTGCTTTTCCTGGTTTTCGCCGACGGCGATTATCGGGTCACAGCCGACGCCAGGCTCGAGGGCACTATTCAGAGAGTGATCGCAGCGCCCATGGCAGGCTATGTCGCGCAAGCGGATGTGCGTGCCGGCGACACCGTGATCGAGGGTCAGGTTTTGGCGCGGCTCGATGACCGCGATCTCCGGCTGGAGCTCCTTAAGTGGGCCAGTCAGCGTTCGCAACGGCAGCGCGAGCAACGCGAGGCGCTGGCCGAACGTGATCGTGCGCGCACCGGCATTCTTGCTGCCCAGATCGAGCAGGCTGACGCGCAAATTGCCTTACTCAACGAGCAACTTGCCCGGGTCGCAGTTACGGCGCCGTTCGACGGAATTGTCGTTAGTGGTGACTTGAGTCAGTCACTGGGTGCCCCGGTAGAGCGTGGTGACATTCTCTTCGAGGTGGCGCCACTGGATTCCTATCGGGTAATCCTCGAAGTTGACGAGCGTGATATTGGCGCGGTTATTACGGAGCAGACTGGATGGCTGGCGCTAACGGGCATGCCCGGAGATGTGATAGAGATTCGGGTCGACAAAATCACGCCGATTTCGACGGCGGAGGACGGGCGCAACTATTTTCGCGTCGAAGCAAGCCTGCTCAACGAGCCGCCCGCCATATTGCGGCCCGGTATGGAAGGTGTGGGCAAGATCGATGCCGGGCGGCGCAAGATGATCTGGATCTGGACGCACAAGATTACGTCCTGGATTCGAATGTTCTTCTGGTCGTGGTGGCCGTAAGCGGTTGCCATTATGACTGAGACTCTGTTCAGTTCATCGTGGTATCGGGTTGCCGACTTAAAGCCTCGGCTGCGCAAGCATGCCGAGCTGCACCGTCACGACTATAGGGGAAAAATCTGGTTCGTGTTGCAGGACCATGCCGGCGGCCGCTCACACCGGTTTTCTCCAGCCGTTTATCGCTTCGTCGGACTCATGGACGGCCAGCGAACCGTGCAGGAGCTCTGGGATACTTTGAATGAGCAGGACGGGGACGCGGCGCCCACGCAAGATGAGGTGATTCGCCTGCTCGGCCAGTTGCACGCTGCGGATATTTTGATCTGCGATGTTACGCCCGACAGCCGGGAATTGTTGCGGCGTTATCGCCGCTCAGAGCGAATGAAATGGAAGCAGCGAATCTGGACACCGCTGGCGGTGCGATTCCCGCTTCTCGATCCGGACCGCTTTCTGACCAGGACACTGCCTTACGTTCGATTCGTATTTACGAAGTATGGTGCCTGGGCCTGGTTGCTGACGGTGGGGCTTGGCATGATCCTCGCCGCCGCCAACTGGGCCGCGCTGACTGACAATCTCGTCGATCGTGCCCTGGCGCCGCAGAACCTGGTTCTGCTCTGGCTCGTTTATCCTTTTGTCAAAGCAATCCACGAACTTTTCCACGGCTATGCGACCAAGGTCTCGGGTGGCGAAGTACACGAAATTGGCATCATGTTGCTGGTCCTCGTGCCTGTACCCTATGTGGATGCATCGTCCGCATGGGGCTTTCGGGACAAACGCCGCCGTATGCTCGTGGGCGCCATTGGCATCATGGCCGAGCTCTTCATGGGCGCGATCGCGCTCTTTGTCTGGCTCATGGTCGAGCCGGGCACTGTACACACGGTGGCGTACAACGTGATGCTCATCAGTGGCGTCTCGACGCTGCTGTTCAACGGCAATCCGCTGCTTCGTTTCGACGGTTATTACGTACTCGTAGACGCGCTAGAGATCCCGAATCTCGGCAATCGCTCGAACCAGCACCTGGGTTACTTGATTCAAAAGTACCTGTTCGGTTCCAGGGATGCGGAATCGCCGGCGGATTCGCCGGGCGAGCGCCGCTGGTTCGTTTTCTATGGAATAGCGGCGTTTATCTATCGCGTTTTTATCTTGAGCGTCATCGTGCTCTATGTCGGGGGCCGGTTCTTCGCGGTCGGTGTGCTGCTCGCGATTTGGGCAATCATTACTCAGGTCATCATTCCGATAGGTAAGAACATGAAATTTCTATCCTCGAGTCCGCGGCTCAGAAAAAACAGGCGGCGTGCTGTGACGGTAACGGTCGGTATCGTGGCCGGCCTGATCGTGGCGTTGTTCGTCATTCCCGCGCCGCTCTGGACCAAGACGCAAGGAGTGATCTGGCCGCCGGATCAGTCGCAGCTGCGAGTCGGAGCGGACGGCTTCATCGAGCAGGTACTCGTGCCGGATGGCGTGGCTGTCGAGCAGGGTGAGGCACTCATCGTGGCCAGCGATCCGTTTCTTGCAGCACGCGTTAAATTGCTCGAGTCGCACCAGCGCGAATTCGAGTTGCAAATGAGGCTGGCACGAACCATCAGCCAGGTGCAGGTGGCCATCTTGCGAGAAGAGCTGGCGGCCGTGGCGGGCGATCTTGCACGCGCTCGCGAGCAGCTGGAGGCTTTGACAATCCGGAGTCCGCGTGCCGGTGTCTTTATCGTGCCAAACCGGCAGGATCTGCCCGGTCGCTTCGTGCGCAAGGGGCAGATCGTGGCCTACGTCATCAATCTCTCGGATCATCTGACCGTGCGGGCAGTCGTCTCACAAGACAACATCGGCTTGCTCCGAGAGGAAATTCGCAGGGTTAATGTGCTTGAGACTGTCTGGGGTGGCCGGGATTACGAGGCGACATTACTCCGCGCCGTGCCGGGCGGGTCGCTGAAATTGCCCACGGCGGCACTTGGGACGGCGGGTGGTGGTTCTTTTGCCGTCGATCCGCGTGATCCCGAGGGCAGGCAAACGCTTGCGCGCGTGTTCGAGTTTGAGGTGGCCCTGCCCGATGAGGCACGCACCAGGTTCCTTGGTAACCGTGTTTACGTCCGGTTCGATCATGGCTATGAGCCGATCGGTTTGCAGCTCTATCGGTCACTGAGACAACTGTTGTTGAGACAGTTCGGTGTCTAATGCCGTGTTACATCGACCGGGGATCCTGGCTGGCGTTTATCCGCAGCGCGAGGATATTCGGCCCGGCATGCTCGAAAAAACCGTGGCGGCCGCATCCGGAAAAATTCACCAGTACGTGCTGGGGCGGAATCCGCGGTACAAGCGCTTCGTGCGCTCGGTTGACGAGCATGCGCTGGGACTGGATGAGCTCAGTGATACGGAGCTCACGGCGCGTGCAAAGGAGCTGCGAAGATCTCTCTATGCGCAGGGATTGCTTGACGAACTCGTGGCGCAATCGTTCGCGATCGTGCGCGAATTTGCGTCCCGCCGGCTCGGCATGCGTCACTATGACGTTCAGCTTTATGGCGCCTGGGTCATGCTGCAGGGCAAGGTGGCTGAAATGGAGACGGGTGAAGGCAAGACGCTGACTGCGACACTGGCCGCCTCGACCGCGGCGATGGCGGGCATCCCGGTACATATTGTGACCGTCAACGATTTCCTGGCCTCCCGTGACGCCCAGTGGATGAGCCCGATTTATCGTGCCCTTGGCCTGACCGTTGGCACGATTACCGAGGGACTGAATCTGGAACAGCGACGGGCAGCCTACAGGCGCAGTATTACTTACTGCACGAACAAGCAGGTCGTGTTCGATTATCTCAAGGACTGCATGCTGCTCGGGCAGGAAAATCGCGCGCTGCACCTGAATCTTGAAGACCTGTACGCGAAGCGACCACGGACCAGCCGGCTGTTGCTCAGGGGGCTCTGCTTCGCAATCGTGGACGAGGCAGACAGTGTCCTGATCGACGAGGCGCGAACGCCATTGATCATCTCAAAACGGGCGAATATGGACGACCAGGAGAAGAGCTATAAGCATGCCGTCCGAATCGCCCGCTCACTCCAGTCGCCGCGCGATTTCAGCGTTAATCGCAGCCGGCGCCAGGTCGAACTGACCGACCTCGGCGCGGCAAGCGTTGCCCGGATGTCGCGAACGCTCGGGGGTGTCTGGTCGGGCAAGCGGCGCCGCGAAGAACTCGTTCGACAGGGCCTGTCGGCACTGCATCTTTTTGAACTGGGCAAGCAATACCTGGTACGGGACGGCAAGGTGCAGATCGTCGACGAGTACACGGGCCGGATCATGGCGGACCGCTCCTGGGAGCGGGGTCTGCACCAAATGGTTGAAGCTAAAGAGGGCTGCGCGATCAGCGGGCGCCAGGAGACCTTGTCGCGCATCAGTTATCAGCGCTTCTTTCAGCGTTACCTGAGGCTGGCCGGTATGACAGGCACGGCAAGAGAGGTGGCCTCGGAGCTCTGGTCCGTTTATCGCCTCAATGTGGTCACGATCCCGACCAATCGACCGACCTGTCGAACGGCTATTAAGGACCGCATGTACCTCTCGGCCGAGCGCAAATGGAATGCCGTGGTTAAGCGCGTGCGTGACCTGCACGAGCAGGGCCGGCCCGTGCTCATCGGCATGCGTTCCGTGGTGGCGTCAGAAACACTGAGCCGTGAGCTGAGTCATGCGGGACTGACACATCGTGTATTGAATGCCAGGCAGGACCAGCAGGAGGCCGAGATCATTGCGCAGGCCGGGCAACATGGGCGCATTACCGTGGCGACCAATATGGCGGGGCGGGGCACGGATATTCGGCTGGCGCCGGGCATCGCGGATCTCGGTGGTCTCCACGTTCTGGCTACCGAACGCCACGAGGCCAGACGCATCGACCGGCAGCTGTTTGGTCGTGGCGGGCGGCAGGGCGATCCGGGCAGCTACCAGGTCATTTTGTCCCTTGACGATGAACTCTTTGACGAGTTTTTTGGGCAGTGGCCGCAGCGACTGTTCGGTCGCTTCACAAAACCTGATGCACCCATTGTGTCATGGGCCACGACGTTATTGGTCGCCGTCGCGCAACGCGCAGCTGAATCGAGGCACGGTCAGCTGCGCCGCGACTTATTAAAACTGGATGAAAATCTTGGAGACATGCTCGCGTTCAGCGGGCGGGGAGAATAAGAATGGAGGCAAGAATGTCTGAGGGAAGCAAGATCCATCTCATAGTTGGTTTGGCAGTATTCGGTGTGCTAGCTCTCGGCGGCGACCCTCAGGCACAGGAGCTTGCCGGGTTCGACTGCATGATCGAACCTCACTCGGTAACCGACGTAAGCACTCGAGCGGAGGGCGTACTCGAGGAGATCCTGGTCAAGCGTGGCGACATCGTGCGTAAAGATCAGGTCGTGGCAAAACTCGAATCCTCGCTCGAAGCGATCGCTCTCGAATTCGCGAGTGCGCGGGCAAGAATGAAAGGCGAAGTCGAGTCGAGGCAGGCAACACTCGAGTACATGCAACGTCAGCGCGATCGCATAACCGAACTCTACGAGGACAATGCAATATCGTTTAACGAGAAAGATAAAGCTGACACTGACGTTCGGCTTGCCGAGACAGAATTGCAAGTTGCGTTGGACAATAAGAGCCTCATGCAAATCGAACGCGCACGTGCAGCAAGACGACTCGAACTCCGCAGTATCCGCAGTCCCGTCGACGGCGTCATCGTCGAGATTTTACTCGTGCCCGGCGAGTCGGTAGAAGACCGCGCGCGCGAGATCATGACTATTGCCGAGGTGGACCCGCTCAATGTTGAAATCATTTTGCCGGCCGATCACTTTGGTGCCGTGCAGGTCGGAACAGAGGCAGAAATAACGCCGCTTCTTCCTGGTGCCGAAGTTCGGTACGCCGCGGTCACAGTCGTTGATCGAACCGTCGATGCTGCGAGCAATACGTTCGGTGTTCAGTTGCAGCTCGAAAACAAGGACCATGCTATACCGGGTGGCATACGCTGTGACATTCGTTTCATCCCCGACACCGATGTTTCAAGCCCATAGCCGCTGATGCCATGGGGTACGTATTCATACGTATAAGATCGCGCAGATTCGGCGATCATATGTCTCAGGAAGACCTCAAGGAGTTGCGGCTTAGTCGTTGAAATCTAAGTAAACGCATTGATCCTCTACAGGGCCCGATTTTGACGGACTCGGGTAAGCGTGGTTCTATATGTTGCGTTGCCGGGTGAGTCAAAAATGACCCCCGGAATCAGCTGAGAAAATAATAATCAAATCCAGTGTCGCAACAGTACGGGGGCTATTCTCCAGGAAATCATCCGGGGATGCGGAGCATCTGTCGTTCGACGACGGCGATCCGCCGATCATTGAAGACGACGTCGACCCCATCGAGAATCGCTTCCGTCTCGAAGCGCTCGAGCCACGTGTTCTACTGTCCGCAGATCCTATCTCCGGCGAATTTGCACGCCTGATTGACGGCAGCGAAGACGATAGCGAAGCTGACGACATTGCTGCAATAATTCAGGAAGTGGAACTTGCGACGAGTGCAGAAACGGAGTCCGACGACGCCGAGTCTGACGACGGTGATGAAGACGAAATTACGATGGACTGGCCGCAAGGCTGGCAATCGGATCACGGTGTCGGTGCGCAACATTCAGCGACTAGCAGTGGTTTGCAAATTAGTCTGGACTCGAGCGCGATCCTTGGCCGTGGCAACGAACATAGTGCGAGTGGAAATTCCGGGGAGAAGCATTCGGATAGAGATGCTCTTAACCTTGTCACCGTAGTCAGTCAGTTGATCGACGAAGCGATCCAGCTGATTGATTCATTGAGCAGCAATGATGAGTCGACAGAGGTTACGGCTGAGACAGCTGACGAGAACACAACGTTTGGGCTAATCGTTAATGTGCAGGCACGCGCGCCGCCGGCGACGACGCTCTCTGTAACCAATGTATCAAACACTTCTGGAGGCGCTACCGATAACGACGTAGCGGCAGCGGCCCCTTCTGCGGTTGTTATCGCACCGACGTTCGCCACAGAAAACTCAACGAGCAGCGGCACCCTCGACCCAGACACACCCATCCCAGGCAAGCTCGACCTGGTAGTCGCCGATGACGGAGCCAGCGCCGCACCGCCGGCAGACGACATTCTTAACGCGGTCCTCAAACTGGTCGTCGATGACTGGTTGGAGGGCGAGCTGACCGACAGCCAATCGGAGTGGCTTGGCAATCTTACAATCGAGCTGACCGATCTCGACGGAGACAACGTAGCTGAGCTCCGCGGTGGGATTCTCTACATCGACTTCGATGCCGCCGGTTATGGCTGGTTCGTCATGCCCGAGGTTTTCGAAGCACTCACCAGCACTGACGACAGCCCGAGCACTGACGACAGCCCGGCAACCCTGCTCACAGGTGATGACAGTTCAGTGGGCATTCCCGAGGCCGTGACGCCCGACTATCTGATTTCGCCGAACGAAACCGCCGAGACCGCCGACGGGCTTGTGACCCTGAATCCTGACACCGGGGATAGCCTGACCAACCTGGCCTCAGCCGCCACTGAGGGCAATGACGACGATACGAGAACGCTGGCAGCGACCGAGCTGCCCACCGTTGAGCGTGCTGATGACGTCGTTGCCACGGCCGGACCGACAGGATCAGACGCCACTAATACTTCAGATCGAACGAACACGGATAGCCAGCAGGATCAAACCGCGGCCGTTGACGAAGCGGGCGAGGAAGGTTTGCAGGTCGGTGCGGTCGCCGTTGGCGTCATCGCCATGACGTATCGCGGACCGGAAGCAAACAGGCAGAACCGCGCCGGATCGAAAAACGGCACTTCGGACAAGACGGGAGCGCCGAAAGCACAAGACACGCTCGCTGCCGAGACCGATATTGCCGTGGACGAGGAGCTGGATGAAGCTACAGCCGCACGCGCGCCGCCGTCGATTTATCAGCAAGCTGCCGATTATGAATCGGTCCATGCCTCGGGCGTCGACCTGTTGATCGCATCGCCTGAATTCGAGCCCACGATTGACAGCCCAATCGCGGACGCATCCGATGAGGTTCAGCCGCGCGCGCCACCGGCAGATGATGCCATGCCGCGTGCTCCGCCGGCCAGCACTTCCCAGAACCTGGTCGTTGAAAGTGAGATTCTTGACGGCACCGACGCCGCTACCCTCACTGAAGCTGACGCGATTCTTGCCCTGCAGCAAGCGTTAGCCCTCTGGAACGAATACGCGATCGCCAATAACCTGGGCGATCTCCTTAGCAACATCACCATTTCCATTGCCGATCTTGACGGCAACATCATCGGTTCAGCCGATGGCACCCACATTACCCTCGACTTGAACGCAGCCGGCCACGGCTGGTTCGTCGACCTGACTCCTGAAGATGATTCTGAATTCACGCTGTTCCTTGGTGAGGGCCGGCTGGGCGTTGAACCCGGAAGTGCCGCTGATGGCTTGATTGATCTGCGTACTGTGCTGGTGCATGAGCTTGGCCACATCCTCGGCTTCGGCCATGGCTCGTCGCTCGCAGTAATGGAAGAGATGTTCCGCACCGGGCAGCGAATCGCACTCGATACACCTGCAGTTGAAAGCGGAAGTTCAGTTACCGCTGCGGCGACGGTCGGCGGCGGCACGGTGCTCACGATCGAATCGACCGACATCAACCCGGTCACGCTTACGCTA
>SMVB01243264.1_pt1 | contig 12496 bp, 8 predicted proteins | sample 2456461 | NCBI WGS metagenome assembly SMVB01 (sample SAMN11095934, study PRJNA526329) | marine sediment metagenome | biome: Marine sediment; feature: Surficial sediment; material: Deep marine sediment; isolation source: Hadal surficial sediment | place: Pacific Ocean | collected 2014-05 | depth 0-1...
GTGCTCTACCAGCTGGAGTTCCGCGCGTTCGCCGCGGTGCTGCTGAGCTTCGCGATGGTGCTCGTCGCCGGGCGGCCCGTGATCCGCTGGCTCATCCGGCAGAAGATCGGCGACTCGCCGGAGTTCTACAACGCGGACCTCAACGCGATGATGGCGAACAAGGCCGAGACACCCACCATGGGCGGCATCCTCATCGTGAGTTCGGTGCTGCTCACGACGTTCCTGCTGGCCGACCTGCACAACCGCTACGTGATCATCGCGTTCATCGTGCTGGGTTGGCTGGCGATCCTCGGCGGCGTGGACGACTGGCTCAAGCTCACCTCGGCCCGACGCGGACCGGGCTCGCGCGAGGGCCTGTACGGGTGGGAGAAACTGCTGTTTCAACTCGGAATCGGCGCGGTGGCGGGTCTGTTCATGTACCGCCACGGCGCCGGCAAGGTGCTCTCGCAGGTCCTGGTGCTGCCGTTCCAGCGCACCTACGTGCCCGGCACGCTCGACCCGGAGCAGGGTGTGATCATTCTCGGGGGCGTGGCGTTCGTGGTCATCTGCACGCTGCTGATCGCCGGCACCTCCAACGCGGTCAACCTCACCGACGGCATGGACGGCCTGGCCGCCGGGACGGCGGCGGTGGCGGCGTTCGCGCTGATGGTGTTCTGCTACATCGCCGGCAGTGTCGAGACGGCGCGTTTTCTCATGTTCCCCTACATCGACGGCGCCCAGGAACTCATGATCGTCTCCGGGGCGATGGCCGGCGCGTGCCTGGGGTTCCTGTGGTTCAACTGCGCGCCCGCACAGGTCTTCATGGGCGACACCGGGGCGTTGTCGTTGGGTGGGCTGATGGCGTTCATCGCGGTTGCCATCCGCCAGGAGATCCTGCTGTTGGTGATCGGCGGCGTCTTCTTCATGGAGATGGCCAGCGTCATCCTGCAGGTCGGCTACTTCAAGTGGACAAAGGGCAAGCGGATCTTCCGCTGCTCGCCGATCCACCACCACTTTCACCTCGGCGGCTGGTCCGAGCAGCAGGTGGTGACCCGCTTCTGGGTGCTCGCGGTGGTGTGCGCGATGATCGCCCTGGTCTCGATCAAGTTGAGGTAGTAGAAGAAGCTGTCAGCTGACAGCTTCCAACGCTACGTTCCATCGAGCATCTTCTCCAAGTCGATCGTCGCACCCGCGACGGTCGGCGTGTCCACGTGCCGGTGGGTCCGCAGCAGCGTGATCAGGTCGCGCAAGTCGGCGGGCAGGGGGGCCTGGAAGTTCATCGGCTGCTTCGAGATCGGGTGGCGGAAGCCGAGTACCGCCGCGTGCAGCGCCTGGCGGCCGAGCAGGGGATCGCGTGGCGAGCGATCCGCGGTGCCGGCGGCGCCGGTCACATCGGCGACGGCCAGGTGCTTGCCGCCGTACATGTCGTCGCCGGCGATCGGGTATCCGAGGTAGCCCAGGTGCAGCCGGATCTGGTGGGTACGGCCCGTCTTGAGTTCCAGTTCGACCAGCGTGAAGTCGTCGTACCGCTCCCGAACGCGGTAGATCGTGACGGATGGTTTTCCCGTGTCGTCCCAGCGGACCGCGTACTTCTCCCGCGCGGTGGGGTGCTTGCCGAGCGGAACGTCGATGACGTCGGCGAGTGTCTCGATCCGGCCGTGTACGACCGCGAGGTAACGCTTCTCGACCGTGCGCTTCTCGAACTGCCGCGCGATCCGCCAATGCGCCGTCTCGGTCTTTGCGAAGACCATGACCCCGGTCGTGTGCCGGTCAAGCCGGTGCACGACACCCGGCCGGGCGAGCTCCTGCCCCACCGAGCTCAACGCTCCGCTCGTGGCGTTCTGGAAGTGCCAGGCCAGGCCGTTGATCATCGTCCCGGTGGTGTTGCCGCGCGCGGGGTGGACGATGATGTCGTCGGCCTTGTTGACGACCACCAGTTCGGCGTCCTCGAAGAGCACGTCCAGCGGGATCTGTTCGGCCGGAATCTCGGTACTCGGCGGCGGCGGCAGGATGGCAACGATCTCGTCGCCCGCGTGCAGGCGTGTGGACGGCTTGGGCGCCAGGCCGTTGACCGTCACGGCCTGCTCGCGAATGAGCCGCTGCAGCGAGGTCCGGCTCAGGAACGGGATCCGGTCGACGAGGTAGCGATCGAGTCGCTTGTTGAGGTCGCGTGACAGACGCAACGTCACCGAGATCGGTTGTTCGTCGTCGCCGGTCTGCTTTTCATAGAGTTCGAACAGCCGTTCGCGGTCGACCTTGCCGCCGCGGGCGATCAGGTCGTCGCCGTCCAGGTTCCCACCGTTCGATTGCGGCATCAACTGGCGCCGGGTTCGTCCGGCAGCAGCAGGTCGCGCAGCGACGCGTCGATCGTGGTCGGCACGAGGGTGGCGGGGATGGCCGGCGTCGGCAACTCCGCCTGCGTGGGTAGCGTGACCGGCTCGGCAAACTCACCGCTCGTGGCCGACCGCTCGCGGATGCGACGGGCCAGTTGCGGGTAGTAGGCGTCGGCGCGGGTGGCAGCCATGTCGTACCACCGCATCGCCTCGTCCACCTGGCCCTTACATTCGGCGACGACAGCGAGTCCCTGCATCGCGCTGACCGAGTAGAGCGTGATGCCGAGCGAGCCGTCGTCGGCGTTGGCCAGCGCATGGTAGATCCGCGCGGCATGGTCGAGGTAGTCCGACCGCTGATCGTCGGTCAATCCCAGTGTCACCGCGCTTGCGGCGCCGCCAAGCGGCGTGCCGATCTGGACGAGACTCAACCACCTGTCGGCCGCGGCCCGCAGCGCCTGCTGCGGGAGGCCGGCGACATCGGCATAACGCTCCGCGACATCCTCGAAGGAGCCGGGGAGATCGCATGCGAAGAGTTCCGACCACGCGTTGTTGTAGTAGGTGACCTTGTACTGCCGCCACCTGACGATTCCGAGGTAGATACCCACGCCGACCAGCGCCAGCAGGAGGTACTGGGGCCCCTTGGTCTTGAGCCACTCGAGGAAGTCCTCGTTGATGCGGCTCTCGGTCAGATCGGTAGCGTGGATGTCTTTGAGCCGTTCGTCGATCTTTTGATGGGGCTTGTCAGCCATGGTGAGCCGTGATAATAGTCACGGCCCTGTTGTCGGGCCAGTTCACGGGTCTCATCTGAGCTTGAGTTCGACGACGGCCCGCTCGAGCCAGCCCAGGCAGGCGTCGAGGTAACGCGGATCGCCCTCGGACTGCAGGAACCCCAGCGCAGTGCCGGCGAGCAGCGCCCGCCGGATCATCGCCAGCCGCGGGTAGTCGTCCTCCACGGGCAGGTGCCAGCGTCGGCGTGCGGCGGCGATCGCCTTCACCGGTCCGTGCCCCTCGAGCCTCTGTGGTCGCGCCCACAACTGCCGCTCCAGGTACACCGCGTCCTCGATCCAGTGACCGACCCGCACTTCGGCCAGATCGATCAGGCACACCGGTCCCGACTCCATCGACTCGCGGCTCATGGCATTCGCCACGTGCAGGTCACCATGGACCCACTGGGCCGTGTCACGAGCCTCCCAGTCCTCGACGATCGAGTCGAGATGACCGCGGAGCTTCTTGAGCGCCGTCCGCCACTCTTGACGCCGCGGCACGGCGTTGGTCCGCAGGCTCCTGGTCGCTTCCTTGACCATCTCATCCCAGGGCTCGCGGCGAGCCGGTTGGTCGACCGGCCACGCCATGGCGGCCATCTGGAAGCGTGCCGCTGCGTCGGCGATGCGGGTGACGTGATCGGCGTGCCAGTGCGTACCGAGCGGGCCGTGCTCGAAATGCTCGATGACGAGCCACGACAGGTCATAGCCGCCCAACGTCTCGCCGGAGGCGTACAGCCGCGGCACCACGTTGTCGTCACCGTCCTGCAAGCGTCGCATCCACAGCAGTTCGCGGTGGACGACCGGGAGCTTGACGACCACGGCGACCGTCGCTGCGTCGGCAACCTGGTATCGCGCCGTCCCCGTGGCAGCGCCCCCGTGCTGCCAGTCGGTCCGGAACCACGTGATCTCCGAGAGCCGCCCGCCGCAGGCCTCGCCCAGCACCGGAGCCAGTGTTTCCGCCAGGTGGCGGGGATCATTGACCGGTGCTGAGCTCGCGGAATCAACGCTCGTCAACGATGGTCCTCCGGTGCCGCCCAAAGCGGCACAGAGCAGGTGAGCAGTAGATCAGTAGATCAACAACGGAAAGGATCTCCCGAACGGCCCTGTGTGCTGGACTGCGCATGCTCACCTGCGGTCTACTGCTCTACTGCTCTACTGCTCAAGATTCCGGTGGAAAAAGGACTTCTCAAGGCACGACCTCACGCGAGATTGGCCACTGAAAGGGACCCTAGGCTCTCCACCGACCCCCAACCACACCGCCAGGCGGTCTTGGTTCTGGAGTCGTCACCAACAATCGTACAATCAGCGGCCTGTGAGCGCCGAGGTTCTTCCACAACCGACCATCCGGCTCGCCCGCCACGAAGGCTGGACGCTGTTCTCCGCAGCCGAAGCCGTCATCAAGGGCGTCCTGGAGGCGGATACCGGGATCGAGCTGATCGCCGGACCCCGCCGCGGCTCGTTCACGCCACTGCTCGACCTGGGCCGCGACGAGGCGGTTTCGACGCTGCTGGCTCGCCACGGCACGGCGCTGCTGGCGACACCGGACGCGAGTCGGGCCGTGCGGCTGGCGGCACACGCCGCGTCGTCGGGGCGGCGGTCGATCGCGCTGATCCCGAACGACGAGCTTCACGAGACCATGAAGGCGATCGGTGACGCCGGCCGTTCGTCGCTGGACCGCGGCGGCGCGATGGCCGTGATTATCGAGGACGACCCCTCGGGGAGCCCCGCCGCGTGCCCTCGCCAGGCGACCTGGCAGCTTCGCATGCCGTGCATCGAGCCGGCGAATGTCGAGCAGTTGCGCGACGCCGTCGAGCATGCCATGGGTGTCAGCCGAGCCGCCCGCGGACCGACGATGATCGTCGTACACCGCTGGATCCTGCGATCGAGCGAGACGCTCGACACGCGGCCCAACCGCGTGCCCGATCCGCTGGCCGCCGCGATCGCTCGGCCGCGGCGGCGAGCCCGATGGACGAAGAAGGGCGACATCCTCCGCGTGGCGCGACGCATGGAGCTCAACCGCATGCAGAGTTCGCCGAATCCCGGCGAGCTGTTGCCGGTCGGGTTCATCGTCGTGGGCCCCGCCGCGGACGCCCTCAACCACGTCGTTCACTTGCTGCGTCTGCACGGCCGCGTTCCGGTGCTGCAACTGGGCATGCTGAATCCGATCGACGAGTCGGTCGTGCAGCGAATGCTCGGACGGTGCCACGAGGTGATCGTTCTGGAACCGCGACCCGGATCGCTGCTGACCGAGGTGCTCCGCGTGGCGGAACCGATGCGGCAGCGCAACGAGCACGTCGCGTCCGTCACCAGCCATGCCGTCACGCACGACGACAGCAATACCATGCCCGCTCTCAACCCCGACGAAGCGTTGCATCCCTCGATCCTCGCCCGCAAGATCGTGCCGCTGATGCACACGATCCGGCCCGGCCTGGAGCTGCCGTTCGTCGCCGACCCGCCGGCGCTGCCGCAATCCCCGCCGCCACGCGGCGAGATGCTTGGCGAGGCCGGTGCCCTGGCGGAGATTCGACAGGTGCTCGCCGACGTCGACCAGTGGTTGCGTGACCGGGATCCCGATCCGCCGCGGGACGACGCGGAGCAGCCGGAGCGAGTCGAACCCACCACGCTTGGCATCGACGGCAGCGAGCCCCAGGACGCGGTCGGGCATCGCGTGGTCACCGTCGAGACCTGGACGCACCGACGGTTCCTCACCGAGGGGATCGGATCGTTGCGTCAGGCGGCATGGGATACCCGGCCATGGGCGTTCGTGGTCTGTGCCCTTGATGCCGACGAGGCCACCGATATCGAGCGGCTGGCCCGCGCGGCGTTTCCCGGCCGCCGGTCCGAGGGCGTGCGGGTCGAGGTCGCCGACCTCTCGGAGCGCAATCAACTCCGCGACCTGCTCCGCGTCGTGACACCGACGACGCACGTCAGCGTGATCATCGCCTGCGACGGTCCGCCGCCACGTTTCGACGTCGACGGGCTTGAGGAAGCGTGGGCGGAGATCGACCGGCTCGGCTACGAGCCGCGCCAGCGGATCGTTCACTCGGTCGAATCGGCGTGCGCGATCCGCCGATCGTTCGAGTCGCCGCAGTCGCAGACACCACAGCAGACCCTCGCGAGCCGGATGCGAACGCAACTGACCGTCGGCCCGGTACCCAGGGCCCGTCGCGCCGGCGCCCTGGTCCGTTTCCGGGTGCGACCGCTGCTCGAGGCGGTCGAGGTCGTGCGCGACCGGCCACCGGCATCGGCATGGCGAAATGTCGGTGGCGGGCGGCTTGAGTTGCCCCGACCCATTCATGCGCGTGAGGGCGTCTGGCGGGCCCACCTGGCCGGGTTCCGCGGACCGGTGCCGGGCCTCGCCGCCGAGGTTCTCTGCGCGGCCGGTCGAACCATGGGCTACCAGGTGCGGAGCCTGCACGACCCGGCCCCGATCGGACCCGGTCGCCGCGCGTGGACACAGGTGCTCTTTACACGGCCGTCGCAGGACCGGGGACCGCTGCCGATCACGGGTCGGATCCCGTACGGCGAGGCGAACCTGCTGCTTGGGCTCGACCGGCAGGAGACGCTGCGGGCCGTGGACCCGGACGGCTCACTGCGTGTCGCGAACCTGGATCGGACCTACGTCGTGTCCAACCTCGGAACGTTCGGCGACGATGTCGACGCGCCGGGCGACGCGGCGCGGACGGCGGCGGCGCTGCGCGCAGTCAGCCACGAAGATCCGAGGCTGTTGGAGGACGTCTCGGCCGTCGCACGCCACGTGTTTCACACGGATCGGGTGACGGACCTCGTGCTGGTCGGCGTGGCGTTCCAACTCGGGCTCATCCCGCTGTCCCACGAGGCGATCGACATCGCCGTGCAGCGGGTCGAAACACGAGGGTTCGGGCGAGCCCGTGAAGCGTTCCGGTTCGGGCGCTGGCTCGCCGTTGACCGGCGTCTGTTCGCGCGGCCGCGGCTGATCTACGGCGACGATGTCGACCACGCCGTCCGACGCACGTTGCTGCTCCTGCGCTGCGGGTGGCGCCGGCAGGTGGGCTGGGGTGGGCACGGCAGCGGGGGAGGCACTCGGCTGGACGTCGGGCAGTTCGCGGGCTTCATGCGGGCGACGCTCCAAGAGATGCCGGGGCTCTCGGAGACCGACGCCGGCAGGCATGCCCGCCGCGACCTGGTCGTCGCGTTGCACCGCTGCCTCCTGTGGGGGGGCCTCGACTACGCCCGCAAGTACGCCGGGCTCGTGACCTCTTTGTATCGCGCCGACCGCGGCGACACCGGCCGCGCGTTGACACGGTACGCGATCCTGCCCCTGGCCGAAGCGATGCTCATCCGCGACACCGTCTACGTGGCAACGGTGGCGACCAGCCCGGGACACCGCCGCCAGGCCCGACGGTGGCTCAACGTCAAGATCGCCCGTGGCGACCGGCTGCAGCGGCGGTTCCTGACGCGGTTCGACGCGACGGCGTTCGGGCGGCGACTGCGGTTCGAGGTCCGCACGAGCGACTGGATCGCCTGGGCGGTCGCGTTGCTGCGGCACCGCGTCCCACAGTCCTGGCGCGGCACGGCACGAGAGCGGGAGATCCGCGAACTGGTCATCAACGTGGTCGAGCAGGCGACACGGACCGAGCCCGACGGCTACGACCGGTGGTGCGAGTCGTTGCAGCGACTGCATGACCAGGCCGTGGACGACCGGCTTCGGGGGATGGTGGTTTCGGAGTTGAAGCTGCTGATTGAGCCGGACGCGGGGTAGTGGGAAAAAGACACCGGGTGTAATTTCCCGCTGCGGAAAATTACACCCGGTGTCTTTTTCCCACTACCCCGTCGCGCCGATCGTCATCCCGACCGTCTCATGCTGGATGCCCTGGTCTTCGAGCCAACCGTCGAGGGCGACGGCGTCGTCGCGGACAATCCGCCGGCCGTCGGTCTCCAGACCGTGGGACCGCATGAAGTTCTTGAGCGTCAGCGGCAGGCCGAACTCGATCGTCTCGTGGAAGAAGTCCCGCTGCTCGACCTCGCCGCCGTACTGTTCGATGAGGTGCAACACGATCTCACGCACGAGGTCCTCGGGCGCGCTGGCGCCCGCGGTGATCAGCACACTGTCGATACCATCGAACCAGGTCCCATCGAGTTCGGACTTGTCGTCGATGAGGTAGGCGGACGTCCCGGAGGCCTCGGCGATCTCCGTCAGCCGGACCGAGTTGGAGCTGTTCTGGCTGCCGACGACCAGCACGAGGTCGCACTCCGCCGCGACCGCGTGGACTGCCTTCTGGCGATTGGTCGTCGCGTAACAGATGTCGTCGCTGGGCGGGTCCTTGATGTTCGGGAACGCTTCGCGAAGCGCATCGATGATCTTCGAAGCGTCGTCCATGCTCAGTGTCGTCTGGGTCAAGTAGACGAGCTTGTCGGGATCGTCGATCTGCAGGTGCGGGATGTCCTGCGCCGAGGAGACGACCTGGATGGCATCGGGCGCCTCACCTCGTGTGCCGACGATCTCCTGGTGGTCGGCGTGCCCGACGAGAAGAATCTGGTAGCCCTTGCCGGCATACCGGATCGCCTCGTTGTGGACCTTCGTGACCAGCGGGCACGTTGCGTCGATCGCCGTCAGGTCGCGCTCGACGGCCTGCCGACGCAGGGCCGGGCTTACGCCATGGGCGCTGAAGACCACGATGGAGCCGACCGGGACGTCCTCCAGCGAGTCAACGAAGTGCACCTTGCGCTGCCGGAAGCGATCCACGACGTGCTTGTTGTGGACGATCTCGTGATAGACGTAGATCGGCTTGTCCTGGTCCATCTGGACCAGCTGTTCGACAACGTCAATCGCCATGTAGACGCCCGCGCAGAAACCCCGCGGGTTGGGGAGGATGAGCTTCATTCAGGTCAATCATAGCAGGACCGAACCGGACCCGTGCTGGCCGATAATGGCGGCCGCCGATACAGTGTGTGTCCACATCGACGCGACGTGTCCCAGATCGACGCCACGTCAACCCCATGACCGTCAATCCCGTTCAACAACTCGAGATCTACGGACCGGATCACTGCGACACGCTGACGGTCGAGCAGGCGCGGCGATGGTGCCGGCGGTTGGCCGGCAGACGCTACGAGAACTTCAGCGTGCTCAGCAGCCTGATGCCGAAACCGCTCCGCGACGACTACGCCGCACTGTACGCCTTCTGCCGGTGGGCGGACGACCTCGGCGACGAGGTGGCCAGCTGCGAGCGAGCGCTGGAATTGCTGCAGTGGTGGCGTCGCGAGCTCAACCAGTGCTTCGAGGGCGAGCCGCGGCACCCGGTGTTCATCGCCCTGGCGCCGACGATCGAACGTCACAAGCTGCCCATCAAGCCGTTTGACGACCTGATCCGCGCGTTCGAGCAGGACCAGACGGTCACCCGCTACGACACATGGGAGCAGGTCATCGGCTACTGCCGCCTGAGCGCCGACCCCGTCGGCAGGCTCGTGCTGATGATCGCCGGCGAGCCGCGGACCGATGCCTTGTTCGAACTCAGTGACGCGACGTGCACCGCCCTGCAGCTGACCAACCACTGGCAGGACATTCGCCGCGACATCCTTGACCGCGATCGGATCTATGTCCCGCGGGAGATGATCACGATCGACGACTTCGATCGGCGGCTTGCCGCGACCGCCCGCCAGGGCCACGCCCCCGACCGCGAGTTCTTCGGCGAGTCCCGGAAACTCGTCCGCGCGTGCGTGGAGCGGACGTGGCCGTTGTTCGAGAAGGGCGAGAAGCTGCTTCCGAAGCTCCAGCCCGCGACGCGGGCGTTCGTGGGGCTGTTCCTGGCCGGCGGGACGCGTGTGCTCCGCGCGATTGAACTGTGGAACTACGAGACGGTGCTGTACCGGCCGAAGCTGAGTGCCGCCGCAAAGTGCCTGCTGGTGGCGAGGGCGTGGATCGCGTCGCGCGTGTCAGGCGGCACGGGGGCCGCGGCATGAGCACCGATCAGCGAAGACTCGACCAGGCATACAGGTTCTGCCGCGACGTCACCCGGCGTCGTGCCCGCAACTTCTACTACGGGCTCAAGCTGACACCGGAGCCGCAGCGGTCGGCGTTGTACTCGGTCTACGCGTGGATGCGTCGGGCGGACGACCTCGTCGACAATGCCACCAAGATTACCGACGACCTGCGTCGAGACATCGCGGCCTTTCGCGGCACGACCGACGCGGCGTTGTCGGGCCGCGTCACGGTCGACGAGCACCTCTGGGTGGCGCTGGCCGACACGGCCGCACACTACGACCTCCCGCGCGAGGCATTCCACCTCACGCTCGAAGGGCAGCTCGACGATCTGGCCGGCGCGCATTACGCGACGTTCGGCGACGTGCGTGACTACTGCTACCGGGTGGCCTCGACCGTCGGCCTGATCTGCATCGACATCTGGGGCTACAGCGATCCGGCCGCCCGTGAACTCGCCGTCGAACGGGGCATCGCGTTCCAGATGACCAACATCCTCCGCGACTACCGGGAGGACTTCGACGTCGGCCGCGTGTATCTGCCCGCCGAAGACTTCGAACGGCACGGCATCACGCCCGGCGAGCTGCGACGGTGGTCCAATCCGGCGGCGTGCCGCGCGATGATCGGCCGCCAGGTCGAGCGCGCGAAGGGGTACTACCAACGTTCGGCTCCGCTGGACGGCCTGATCGGCCGCAGCGGTCGCCCGACGCTGCGGGCGATGACCGGGATCTACCACGCGTTGCTCGCGAAGATCGGGCGGTCGCCTCACCGGATCGCCGGCAACCGCCGACTCCGGCTGAGCTCGCTCCGCAAGGGATCGATCGCACTCCGGGCGCGGTGGCTCAACGGTCGTGGGTCCGTGACGCCCGCCGCGGTAACCGAGGCGTGACAAAGACGGTTGCAGTGGTCGGTGGGGGGTTGGCGGGGCTCGCCGCGGCGGTGCGGCTGGCCGATGCCGGCTACCGTCCGGTCGTCATCGAGAGCCGCAAGGTACTCGGTGGTCGTGCGACCAGCGTCGTCGACCCCCGGAACAACGAAACCATCGACAACTGCCAGCACGTGCTGCTGGGCTGCTGCACGAACCTGATCGACCTCTACGACCGCCTCGGCGTGCTCGACCGGATCCAGTGGCACCGGACGCTGTACTGGACGCGCGACAACGGCGAGGTCTCCGTCATGAAGGCCGGGTGGCTGCCGGCGCCCTTCCACCTGACGCGGTCATTCATGCGGATGAAGCTCTTCGACGCCCGCCAGCGGCTTCACATCGCGCGGGCCATGTGGCGGATCATCCGTATGGGGCCCGGCGGACGGCACGCATGGGCCGAACGGACCTTTGCCGAGTTCCTCGAATCGTGCGGGCAACCGGACGCGGTCGTCAACCAGTTCTGGGATGTCGTGATCACCAGCGCCTGCAATGTCGGCGTGCATCGCGTCGGCGCCGCCTACGCGTTGCAGGTCTTCGGGCAGGGTTTCCTGGAGCACCGGTGGTCGTACACGATGGGGCTGGCGACCGTTCCGCTCGTGAACCTCTATGACACGGCGACGGAGGTGCTGCGTGCCAAGGGCGGTACGGTCATGCTCGGCACGTCTGCGCGATCGATCTCTTTCGACGGCGATCGGGTGACCGGCGTCGTCACCGCCAACGGTTTCATCGATTCGGCCGCGGTCGTCAGTGCCGTGCCCTTTGACCGGCTGGACAAGCTCGTCTCCAACACGGCCCGCGAGGCCGACACGCGGCTGCGGGGCCTCGGCCGGTTCGAGGTGAGTCCCATCCTCGGCGTGCACCTGTGGTTCGACCGGCCCGTCATGAAGCTGCCGCACCTGGTGCTTGTCGATGCCGGCGTCCACTGGCTGTTCAACAAGGGGACGGACACGGACGGACGGCAGCACATCCACGCCGTGATCAGCGCCGCCGACGACTGGATGGCGTTGTCCGAGCAGCAGATCACCGAGAAGGTCGTCGCCGACATTCACCGCGCCCTGCCGGGGTCGTCAGGGATCCAGCCGATCCAGGCCCGGTGCATCAAGGAGCGGCGAGCGACATTCGCCGCCACGCCGGGTGCCGACGCCTTCCGGCCGACCGCCGCACCGGCGCCCGCGAGCGGCCCCGCGATCGACAACCTGTACCTCGCCGGCGACTGGTGCGACACGGGGTGGCCGGCGACGATGGAAGGGGCTGTCCGAAGCGGCTACGCCGCCGCCGCCGAGATATGCCGCAAGGACGGCATCGAAGCTGCAGGGGTCGTCGATGACGTGCCGGCTTCCTGGTTGGCGAAGCTACTGCGGGGGAAGTAAATCACACCGGCTTAAAGGACCCAGGGTCCTTTAAGCTGCCTGTTCGCGGTCGCGGGCGGCGATTGCCTGCAACGCGTCGTAGGCGGCGTACTTGTACAGCTCGCTCAGCGACGGGTAGTTGAAGCACGCGCCGATGATTTCGTTGATGCCGCCCTCAAACGTCATCACGA
>SMVB01062895.1_pt1 | contig 12493 bp, 8 predicted proteins | sample 2456461 | NCBI WGS metagenome assembly SMVB01 (sample SAMN11095934, study PRJNA526329) | marine sediment metagenome | biome: Marine sediment; feature: Surficial sediment; material: Deep marine sediment; isolation source: Hadal surficial sediment | place: Pacific Ocean | collected 2014-05 | depth 0-1...
GCCAAATCACCTCTGCCCGACCTTTAAATCTCCTAAGTGATCAACCCGGCCGCCTGTCAGACAGTAGATCATTGGCTATTCAGACATTGACCATCCTCTACCGAAAAACTGCCCCACAGACTTCTTTTCGCAAAAAAAACCAATCAGGATACTTTTGAAATCTCGGAAAACACTGTTTAAAATAACTATTCACTCACATTCACAGCTCCCCACAATGGATTGGCTGTAGAGAGTTTAAGTACAAGTGACTTTACTTCAGGACTCAGTTTTAGCCTTCCTTGGTTAACGCCTCTGCATTTACGTCGCCAATAAAACCTGAAGGCTCTTCTTTGCCACCCTATCACGGTCTCAGGCTGTACAATGACCAGGGAATCTCTCCAACTGGGACAGACCTGCGATAGGACTTTCCAAAATACTCGATCACGTTCTTTCAAACTCGGGCGAGCCTGATTTCTCTTCAATATAATCAGCTGCTGGCGCAGGGCATGATTCTCAGCAGTCAAATATGCGACGACATCAAGCTTACGATTAAGCCAATTTTGGAGTTTCTGGATGAAAAACAACATCATCAAACATTAATCTGGAATTGACTGAAACGCAATGGTATCAGCGCGTACGAATACTTGCGAAGGACAGGTATTTTTCAAGCACACGAGCCCAGATCACCACATTGATATTATTAGTTGCATCTTCCAGGGTCAAAAATACGATCCCGGAAGCTGTTGATGGCCGTTGCCTGCCCGTGACAATACCAGTGACCTGTACAAAACGACCATGGTTCAGATCTTCCAGTTGCTGTGCGGTTTTACATCGGCTGAAGGGTTCGCCCATTTCCCTCAACATGGCCATTGGGTGTCGGCCAAGGGTCAATCCGAGACTGGTGTAGTCAGCACGAAGGTCATCCGCTTCCATCGGCGCTGGTAATGTAACCTTGGCGTAATGAGAGGCGTAATGAGAGGCGTAATGAGAGGCGTAATGAGATTCTTCCTCTGATACACTACCTTGTTATGCGGTAATTTTGTCAAGGGATAAGTCTGAAAGCATAGGGTGAGGACAAGTTTTGTGCATATCAGATCACTGATTAGAATTTTATTAAGCCTTACAATTCTTGCTATATTTTTATCGCATAGCGTCGGCTTGCTCCCTCTGACGATCATTAATCAATTAGAAAATATCGCTTATGACCTCAGACTTAATTTTACGTTGATCAATTCAATCGATGAAAATATAGTCATCGTCGACATCGATGAAAAGAGCCTTAAGGAAATTGGGCGTTGGCCCTGGAGCCGCGATATTATTGCCGAGTTGGTCACGAGTCTCTTCACACAATATAAGATTAAAACGCTTGGCTTCGATTTTCTGTTCGCGGAACCCGATAACAGCTCGGGGATCAACATTCTTGAACAATTGTCAGTGGGGAGCCTACGTGAAAATAAAGACTATCAGGCCCAATATCAAGCGCTCAAACCATCTCTGGATTACGATAGAATATTTTCCACAAGCTTTAACGGTCGTCACATTGTATTAGGCTATATATTCTCTCCTTATGATAGCGAAGATATTGGCTTATTGCCTAAACCGATATCAAAACTAGGTCCGGCCTTGAAAGGCAAAATTGAGTTTGACGTCGCCAAAGGCTATTCTGCCAATCTTAGTATTCTTCAGCGCAGTGCATCGACAGCCGGCTTCTTCGATAACACGCGGGTTGACATCGATGGTGTGTTTCGGCGTTTTCCGCTGATTCGAGAATATGATGACCATTTATACGAATCTTTTTCGCTCGCTGTGGCTCGTTCAGCCCTTGATTTCCCTACCATCACTTTCAATATAACGACAAACAAAGAAAATGATTATACTGCTGTCGAAGCACTGCAACTTGGCGACTTGACTATATTGGTTGACGAGCACCTGGCCGTGTTCATCCCGTACCGAGGCGAAGAAGGCAGCTTTGAATATATATCCGCCACTGACATCATTAACAAGCGAGTCGATGCAAATCACTTAATCGATAAAATCATTCTGATCGGCACAACCGCCCCCGGTATTTTTGATTTGCGCTCGACTCCGGTACAAAATGGTTATCCCGGTGTTGAAATTCATGCCAATATCATCTCTGGCATACTCGAGCAGCGTATCAAGCATAGCCCTGCATACGCGTTAGGTTTTGAAGTTGTGTTACTTATTTTCACCGGCGTATTAATGATACTCATGTTATCTTACTTATCACCACTCTGGGTATCAGTCGTTTCGTGCGGCTTACTCGCACTCGCCGTATGGATGAATATGCTCTTCTGGCACGCCGGCATTGTATTACCGTTAGCGACAATTGTGTTGCTGATTTTTTGTTTATTCGTGTTGCAGATGTCTTACGGTTACTTTGTCGAATCCCGTGGCAAGCGCGCGATTTCAAAGTTATTCAGCCAATACATTCCGCCTGAACTCGTCGATGAAATGGCTGATGATCCGCACGACGTCAGCTTGCAAGGAATAAGCCGGGATTTGACGGTACTATTTTCGGATGTACGCGGATTCACGAGTATCTCAGAACATCTGAACCCCCAAGAACTCACATCTTTAATGAATGAAATACTTACCCCGTTAACCCGCGTCATCCATAAACACCGTGGCACAATCGATAAATATATGGGCGATGCCATCATGGCGTTTTGGGGTGCGCCATTAGCGGATGACTATCACCCTAAAAATGCCGTATTGGCCAGCTTGGAGATGATCGACGTGCTTGAAAAATTGCAAGCGCCGTTTACAGCACGCGGCTGGCCTGAGATCAAGGTTGGCGTCGGTATTAATACCGGCATCATGAATGTCGGCAATATGGGGTCTGAATTTCGCGTGGCCTATACCGTGATGGGAGATGCCGTGAACCTGGGTTCACGCCTGGAGGGCTTAACCAAGATTTATGGCGTTTCAATCATTGTCAGTCAGTCGACTAAAAATGCCATGCCAGAGTTTGAGTTTTTAGAACTGGATTGCGTAAAAGTAAAAGGCAAAGATGAGCCGGTCAATATTTATGAACCAATCGGTTATTCAATAGAAATCGACAGCGCTGAAAAATCAAATGCCAGGCGATTTAGCCAGGCGTTAGATTTATATCGCCAACAGAATTGGGATGCCGCAGAACGTGAAATTCTTTCAATAGCACAACAAAACGAACATAAACTTATTTACAAAATATATTTAGATCGTATTATGCAATTCCGCAACCATCCGCCGCCAGGCGATTGGAATGGAGTATTTACTCATGCCAGCAAGTAAGCAAATAAAGCTCAAGCTGATAGCGCCATTCGGTTTGCGCTTCAAATACAAAAATCAACCAAAATCGAGGCGGGATTCAGGCATGAAAATAATGCCCAACGTATTGCTGTTAATGTCCTTGCTAATTTTACACCCGGCATTTTCGGCGGCGCAAGAAATTGAGCTATTGGCAAGCTATCAAAACAAAGCCATCGGGCTCGAACAAGTATCCGGTTTGACATACGATTCTGTCGGCCACCTGGTTGCTATTGATAGCAAATTAGGGGTGTTGATGCGTATTAAAGTCGATGGCTCAACGGACAGGTGGGCGCTCGGTAATGGCAATGTTTTTAAATCGAATAGATTGACTGGCGTGAGTCAATTTAATCAAGGTTATATTGTCAGCAATAGCGGCGACGGGAAGGTCGCGATTATTAATGCTGAAGGTCAGAGTCAACAAGTCTTTGGTGAAAAGGGTCGTCGGCTGGGGATGCTCAACACCCCGCAGAGCATTTCCCATTCAATCAATGATCGTGTCTATATTGCGGATCCAAGCCAAAGTTACATTTCTATCTACAATCGTTATGGTGTCTACTTATCTTCCATTGGAAACAAGAGCGTAGACCCAAAACAACGGCTTAAAAAACCTTCGCAGGTTGCCGTCGATGCATTGGAACGCGTCTATGTCCTGGAGGCAGGGAGCAGCGCAAGAATCAGCGTCTACCAATCATCGGGCGAGTTAGTAAAACAACACACGACAGAAGCCTTGAAAGCCTTGTTCGGCGGCAGAATGGATTTAGCGGCCATCGCTGTCGATCCTGCTGGTCGGTTATTTTTAGCCGATAACCGCAGTGGGAAAATCATGCATTATGATTGGCAAAATAACACGGTATTATTTTCTTTTGGCAGTCGGGGTAAAGGGCCTGGGCAATATCGAAAAATGACGGCGTTAGCCGTTTCGCTGGACAACAAAATTGCCGTGGCAGATACAAGTAATAAAAAAATTGACGTTTATCAATTGGCGGGTGAGCCACCTGCAGACTATGCACGCGCCTGGTTACCCAATATAGGTCTTTCAGAATCTATACCCATGCCGTGTTCATCCGGCTATCGCATGGATAACGAATCCGTACTTTGTCTAAATAGCAAGATTGATAAAGTGGGTATTTATGATATTGCATCGAAATCGTTCACGCCATTTGACGGTAAGTATAAAGACCCGATTCAAGCATCCTACACTGACGATGCAATCGCTGTGGTGAGTCGCTATCAGGTTAGCGTGTTCACAAGAGCCGGGAAATTATTAAGCCAATTTGGGAAAAGTGGGTCCCGGGACGGACAGCTCGGTCGCGCCAGCGATATCTACATTCGAGATCGTAAAATTTATGTCGCTGAGTCCTCGAATAGGCGCGTCCAGATATTTTCGATGAAGGGTGTACACCTTGGAAAATTTCCGCTGGATAAGAAAAGTACACTATTTGGAAATCCTGTTGCGGTCGCCGTTGATTCAAATAACAATATTTATGTCGCGGACGATAAAAGACAAAAAGTATTAGTCTTCTCAAAGCAACACAAGTTTCTATACGCCATAGGCGAACCAGTAGAAGCGCCAGGTAGATTCAAAAATATCGTAGACCTGGAATTTGATTCAGATAATAATTTATATGTATTAGCGTCCACCGAGCTTAATGCACAAACCGTGCAGGTTTTTAGTGGCGCAAAGCTGATATTCGAATTTGGGTCTTCGTCTAAGAAAGGGAGCACCGCGATCGCCAAGGGCACCAGCCTCTCGATTTCACTAACGCAAAAAACCCTGGTAAGTATCTTTGATGGTGACGCAAAAAATCCACGCTTAATGTCCGTAAATTATTTACAAATGCCGGCCCAGATCGGGGGCGTTAGCATTTCAGGCGGTGTAGCAACTGCGTTGATTACCTGGCAAAGACCACCCGGGAATTATGTCAGTCACTATCGAATCTACGCCAGCATGCGCCTCGATGACGAATTTAAATTGATCGAAGAAGTTACCGCAACAAATGAGACGATACAATTTGATCGAGGCGCCGGATATCAATTTTACAAAATTAGCGGCGTGAGTGGTTTTGGCAGTGAAGGCCCAATGTCTCGCGCTCGAGAAGACGTCTTTCAACGCGCCTACCGACACTATCAGGCCGAAGAATATACGGATAGCATAGAGATTTTATCGACGGCTCTATCCGAAAACCCAGATCAATTTGAACCGACCAAGTATCTTGGGTTGAGTTATCTAAAATTAAAAAAATATGCTTCTGCGAATGAATACTTCAAATTAATGTCTGCTCATTCAGCGCATAAAATTGAAGGCTTGAATCTACAGATCGAAGCATTATTCGAAAATGGCGATTACTCCCAAGCCCTGGCGTTGGTACAAGACGTTATCGAGGCGTCCGAAAACGATATAGAGCCGTATCTTTATTGCGGCAAATTGAGTCTGAAAATGGCCGACCCTATCGGGGCGGTCACTTGTTTAGAAGATGCGCTAAAAATAGATGCTGATAGTCCGCGCGTGAATTTGTTATTAGGTGAGGCCTACATAACGGCCGGTGCTGTTGAAAGTGGCATTGTAAAAATCGAAATGGCGGTGGCCGCCGCTGCCGATAGTATTCCGATACTAATTCAAGCGGGACAACTCTATGCAGATTTAAATGAACATGAGAAATCACAACAGCAATATACGGCCGTGTTACAAATCGATGACAATCATACCGATGCGCAACTCGGTTTAGCGCGAAGTTATCTGAAGACCAATGAATTGGCCGGCGCTAAAAATATTGCGATAAAATTGGCCGGGAAAAAGGCCACTGAAAACACCGGGCATTATGTCCTGGGTTTAATTGCCCTGGAAAATGAAAGCTATGGTGAGGCTGTGATTTCGTTAGGCCGGGTCACGCGTGCGGACCCTCAGAATTCATCCGCCTGGTCAGCATTATCAGATGTATACCTTCACCTGGATCAACCGGCCAAACAATTAAAGGCATTACAAAATGCGATCAACGTCCCTCAGCCTGATTTCTCAGCATTAAAGAAATATGCAAAGCTGTTAGTGACGAATCAACAATTCGATGCTGCCACAGCGGTTTTAGATCAAGCGTTGGCTTTGTCATCGACAGATTACGAATCACAAATAATGGCGGCTTCTGCCTATTATGAAGTTAAAAAATATGCGGCCGCATTTGAGCACGCACGAGATGCTCATGAACTCGATGATAAAATGGCAGAACCGCTGGGTTTACTCGCTAAAATTTCGCACAAGCGTGGCAAGACCGGTTCCGCGATTGGTTACGCTAAGGATGCCATTGCCATCAAGGCAGATGACGCCAAGATGCACATTTTGCTTGGGGAGTTGTATTTAGACAATAATTTATACGCGGAAGCAAAAGCCAGCTTCGAGCAAGCGATACTGGTCGACAAGGCAAATGATAAACCCCATCGCTTATTAGGTCTCTTATATTCCAATCGGCGCTTATTTGATGAAGCCATTAAAGCCTTTGATCTGGCCGTGGAGCTTAATCAAAGCTCCGAGAATAAGTTAGCCCTGGATAGGGCCTACGCGAATAAAAAGAAATCTTTGGAATTTTCCGGAAATACGCCTCAACTCGTCCTTGAAGATCTCAATGTAAGCACGATATTTTCAGCAGCTTACAAACAATATAATGATAAACCCGTGGGGACCATTAGAGTTCGCAACGTCGGTGCCAGCGATTATGGCAATTTGAAGGTGTCATTTGAAATCAAAGGTTATATGGACTTCCCGACATCGCAGACGATCAAAAATTTGGCCGCCAACCAGTCAATCGACATCCCACTAATCGCAGCCTTTAACAATAAAGTGCTCGATATTGACGAAGACACCGGAGTGCAAGTTGAAGTCAAACTGAGTTTTGTACGAGAAGGTCGCAACGATAATATCAGCGTCACCAGACCGATGACGATTTATGGTAAAAATGCGATTGTCTGGAACAACCCGGAGATGATTGGCTCGTTTGTCACGCCAAAGGACGATTCACTGAGGGACTTTATTCGTCAAATCATCAATCGATATAAGCCAGCGCGTGGACCACTAAGTGAAAATCTGGTCACCGCGATGACAGTTTTTGATGTGTTGTCGGCCTACGGGGTGAAATACAATGTCGATCCGAACAATCCCTATTCAGACTTAAAAAGCGGTGAAATTGACTATGTGCAATTTCCGCGTGAAAGCTTGAAATTAAAAAGTGGTGATTGTGATGACCTGTCGGTTTTGCTCAGTGCCAGTTTAGAAAATTTGGGCATTGAGACCGCATTGCTTGATGTCCCTGGACATTTGTTGATGATGTTTAACACGACAATCTCAGAACAAGATCAAGCACTAATTAGTGCGCAAAGCGATTTGTTGGCCATCCGTGACGGTGAAATATGGATTCCGATTGAAGCGACGATGCTCGCGATAAATTTCGAAGAAGCCTGGGCTGAAGGCGCCAGAAAGTACCATGAACATCTTAACGCTGGCTCATTAAACGTTATTTATCTTAAAGATGCCTGGCAGACCTACCCGCCGGTCACATTGGCGAAGGCGTCTTATGAGCTAGCCTTGCCCGATAGAGAAAGCGTTATGCCAATCATCGAAAGAGAGCACCGATTTTTATTAGAAAAAGGTTTGACGAGATTAGTCGGGCCTTATCGGGCGATGATAGAAAATAATCCACTAGACACTATTTCGCGTATGCAAGTCGCGATTATTTATGCGCGATATGGGTTGGATAATCAAGCCATAATAGAGCTCGATAATATTTTGGAAATAGATTCGAGTGACAGCGCTGTTTATAATAATCGCGGCAATATTTATTTATTACGCGGCGATTATCAGCGCGCCTATGAAGCCTATGCTCATGCCGAGCGACTGGACGCCATCGATCCAGGGATCAAATTAAATTTGTCGCTTGCGTTATATCAAGGGGGCGAAAGAATAAAAGCTCAAGAAAAATTTGCCCAGGCCGTGCAACTCGATCAAGCCATCGCACAAAATTATACTGGATTCAGTAAATTGCTAAGCAACTGAATGTTATCGGCATCTACATGAACATGCCTGACTGCTTTAAACGGAATGTTGGCTAAGTTTGAGAGAGTCTAAGCTAGAAAATCAGGGAAACTATTATGAAATTTGGAGCGATTGCAATACTGCTAACGCAGCTTACCTGTGCCCAGGTATGGGCACAAGATGCGCCCACCCAAGAGCCTTCAGCGGTTCTAGATAAAGAGCCTTCAGCGGTTATTGATAAAGAGCAGCAAGAGCCTTCAGCGACTAAGAAAGGGTCTTTCATAAATGAGCCGACCGTGATTATAAAAGAAACTGAAAACACCAGTGTTTTCAAAGGTCTTTTATTTCAGGTCTGGGATAAAGTGCGCAATTTGAGTCCAAAAGCCAATGTCAGCACGGCATCGAGAAACCGCGTAATTGCGACTGCTGGTGTCCGAAGCACGGAAACCACTGGTACGCTGTTGCAGCCCTATTGGAAGGAAGATCATACCAACGATAAACAGTTTATGCAGGAACTCAAATTATTAGTATCCGCGCAGGATTTAATTGACGAAGGCCAACTTGAAGAAAGTAAAACTGCATTAGAATCATTTTTATCCAGCTTTCCTGAAAGCCTGTTAGAACCCAACGCTCTATTTTCAAAAGGCATGGTGTTGAGTGTCTTGGGGGATAAGCAGATTAGCGTTGACACCTTCGAGAAATTTATCAGAGAAAACCCGACTCATCCGCTGTCAGCTGACGCGAAATTGATTATTGCTGAGTTAGCGGGGTAGCTATATTCAGGTCGCAAGAGTTTACCCGGAAAAAACTGTCCCTCGTAAATATTGATCCAAAATCTCGATCACTTTCAGGCTTTCTATGATGAAGACCGAGCTTATTCTTCTCTCGGGATGAGGACTCCAAGAAGTTTGGCGGAGGAAAACTCCACCAACATGAATGTTGTTTCACTCGATCACGTTGCAATGGTTTACATCACTTTCGGTTGCAGCTGAATTAGCCAAACCAAAGATCACCCCTGCCTGACAAGAAAACCTGATCAGAGATCGACCTTTCCACCTGTAGGCCAGTAGACCAGTAGACCAAGAGCCTGTCAGTCATTGACCACTCTCTGCCGAAAAACTGCCACCCTGACTTTTTAATGCAGATAATCACGATCACGATACTTTGGCAATCTGGGAAAAATGTGGTTTAAAATACCTGTCCTGTGCGATTTCCTATTTCAAGCTGCTACTGGCAATTGATACAACCCATTGCAATGCGGTTTCCATCGATATTGATCCACTGAAACAACAACATTTTCAGTAGAGTTTTCCTCGGCCATCCTGTTGGGTGTATTCACCCCGAGTGATGAATGGACACGTTGATCGTTGTAGTATTCTCGAAAATGGTCGAGTTTTTTCTGTAAATCACAGTGGTTAAAAAAGAGTATGTGTTCCAAATATTCTCTTCTTGTCGTTCCGATAACACGTTCAATGAATGGATGCGATGTGGGGGTACCAGGAACAGATTTCAATTCATCAATTTCAACAATACGTAAGTTGGCTTTCCAACGGTGAAAGAGAAATAGTGGATCATTGTCAGAACTTAAGTATCTTGGTAATGGTTTCGCGGAAATGATTTTGTTAAACATCCGGCAATAGTCTACGCCTTCACAATCACCAGCTTGCACAGCAAAACCAATGATTCTTCGCTTAAACTGATCGATGACAACCATCACCCAGTGAGATTTCAACATGGCTGATTCACATCGAAATAGATCGACTGGACGGCACCCCGGGACCATAAGCTGTCTTTCACATGGCCGATGAACGTTAACCAGGATGGACCATCGCCAGAAGGCAAGGTGTGTTTGTTTATACGCAATATTCTACCAACAGCAAAGCGACTGACTGCGATCCCGAATGCTTCGAGTATTTGCATCGAAAATCGTCCATAACCGAACGACGGATTGCGTGCCCTGTGCGATTTCCTAATGTGCGACACGAAGTTGTGCGAAAGAGTTGCCCACACTCTGATTGGGCCATCTGTGTCGCACATTAGGAAATCGCACAGAACACCCTCCTACTCTGGGCAATTCGACCAAATGACCTGTTACAGATGCCGATCTGGAAACTGAACAGAAATCTTGAGATTATACGTCAATGACGTATAATCGGCTTCATGTATACGGTTATTGAGACCCCGACCTTTCAGGAAGATTCAGGAAAGATATGGTCTGACGAAGAGCGAGGTGCATTTTGTGCCTGGCTGGCAGCAAACCCCGAAGTTGGCGACGTTATACCAGGAAGTGGCGGCTGCCGTAAAGTACGCTGGTCTATCGCTGGTTCCGGCAAACGGGGCGGTGCAAGGATTATTTACTTCAATCGCCTCGCAAACGGAGAAATATGGCTTTTGGTTATTTACAGCAAGAGCGTTAAAGGCAATATCCCAGCGCACATACTGAAAACAATCCGGGAGGTTATTAAAGATGAGTAACAAAGAGAAGGCCCTAACCCCAGAAGAACTGGGAAACAAGCTCTTGAACTCTGTTAAAGAAATGAAAGCTGGTAAGGCTGCTCACGTAACACAAATAGCCACTAACGAAGTGGCAGCTGCCAGGCTCAAAACTGGGCTTACCCAGAAACAATTTGCACAAGCCCTGCAAATTTCATCACGCACATTGCAAGAATGGGAGCAAGGTCGCAGAAAACCATCGGGCGCGGCAAAAGCATTAATACAGATTGCTTTTCGTCATCCTGATGTAATTAAAGAGGGACTCACGGGCTAGCAACAATATATCTAGAGGGCGGGTGTAAATCTCGACAATTCCATCATCGATCATTCACACCGTCTCTGCTAACGCGCATTATCCGTGACTTCCAACGATTCTCAAAGGTAGGCCAATCAGTCTGAAAATCCCCGTGTCGGTGACCTGGGCGGCCCCGTACGATTCCATCGGATCGCCGCATCGCTCTGGCCACCAGATTCATGGCTTTTCGCGCAGCGAAAAACATGAATGGGAACTTCCAGAACTCACGGCGGCAGCGTTTTTACGCAGTAAATATGCGAGAGCCCCATCCAAGCATGAATATCTTGCAGCATTAAGCTGACTTGATGTATCGATTCCCTATTTCAAGAAACAGGTGCGAAAAGCCGTAATTATCCCATGGTCCACCGTCAGAGCCACGTAACCTGCACCACCGAAAAATTGACGAGCCGTACGGAATCTCTGCATAGTCTAAGCGAAATATCACAGAAGAAATAATTCATCTCTCACAGCAGATCTGGTCAACGTAGTACATCCACAATTTAGTAAATCTAGCAAGATACAGCAATGCTGGAAAAAACTGCGCAGGTAAGTTCACTCCCAAAATCTCACGGAGGTTTTGTTTACCAACGACACAAACCTGAAGAAACTGACCTATACAAAATCATTGAGCAAAACCTTCCTTCATTCCAATCCCATCTTTCTAATGCGGACATTTCGTTGCCAGCTTTTGTCCATGAAGAATTCCGCAGTTACCTTCGATGCGGTTTGTTGAAACATGGTTTTCTTCGCGTAAAGTGCGATGGCTGTCGATTCGAACACCTTGTCGCATTTTCGTGCAAACTTCGCGGCTTTTGTCGGGGGCGCCGAGCCCATCCTGCGGTGCTCGTCGTATGGTAGAAATATCTGCACACTTGATTGACCATGTAATCCCTGCAGTGCCTGTACGACAATGGGTTCTCAGTTTTCCATGGCCGTTGCGTCTACTTTTCGCTCGTCAACCCGACACGCTTAGCCGATGCCTCGCTGTCATTATTCGTGCAATAGAAACAGACCTCATCCATCGCGCTGGGCTAACTCGATCCAGTGGTGCACGAAGCGGTATTGTGACCCTGGTACAGAGATTTGGAAGTGCCTTAAATCTAAATCCGAATGCGGCCCAATTCACCTACATATGATCGCTCTCGACGGCGTTTACACAGTTGGCAAATCAGGCAAAGCTAAATTTCATCGCGTAAAGGCACCAATTCAAACAGAGCTGCGAACCTTACTCAATCGAGTGATCCAACGTGTAGTTCGTAGGCTGGAACGAGAAGGTCTGCTCATTCCCGATCCTGAGCAACCATGGCTTGATCTTGACTTCCATGAACCAATCGATGCAGTCAGTGCTGCTTCTGTACGATATCGAATCGCCATAGGTCCCCATTCCGGTAGCCGTA
>SMVB01252901.1_pt1 | contig 12492 bp, 8 predicted proteins | sample 2456461 | NCBI WGS metagenome assembly SMVB01 (sample SAMN11095934, study PRJNA526329) | marine sediment metagenome | biome: Marine sediment; feature: Surficial sediment; material: Deep marine sediment; isolation source: Hadal surficial sediment | place: Pacific Ocean | collected 2014-05 | depth 0-1...
AGTGCGAGACAACCCATATAGTCGGCGACCTCCTTGTGCTGCCGCGATAGTCTGGATCTCCTCGGGCGCGCCGTCAAGGTGACGGCACGCGCGACATGCCGGGTAACGTTAGCTCGTCCGGTCCTCCAGAGTTTCGTGTACATCATACCCGGTGAACTGACACATAGTATATGTCCCGGGGTCCGCGTGAGGATTCCGTTCGGTCGGCGGCACGAGATCGGACTGGTCGAATCTGTCGACGCGCGCCCCAAGTCAATGGAAGAACCGGGCAAGAAAGTGCGCTTGCGGGAGGTGCTCGAAGTACTCGACGCAGAGCCCCTCCTGGATGATGCACTCCTGCGCCTGTGTCGCTGGACAGCCGACTATTATGTCGCGCCAATCGGGCTGGTACACCGAGCCGCTCTGCCACCGGGGCTCCTGTCGTCTCGAATTCGCACGGGGGCCGCACAGAAGACGCGCCAGGTCGTTCGGCTGACGACGGAACTCCCGACTTTGCTGGCGCGGGACCGGGCGTTTGGTAAGGCACATCGACAACGGGAGGCGTTTGAGGTCATTGAAGGACTCGGCGGCAGCGCCGCCCTGTCCCATCTCGATACGGGGTTGGGATTCAACCGGAGCGTCATCCGGGGGCTGAGGGATCGCGGCCTTGCGGAAATCGTCGAACAAACGGTCGAGAGGGATCCGTTCGAGGTCGAAGATCCGGTCGAAGCTCCCCCGCGTTCATTGACGCCAGATCAGCGCGTAGTGCTGGACGGCCTGATAGGGCAGCTGACGACTGAGAATCCGGGCATCGCGCTGTTGAGGGGAATCACGGGAGCCGGCAAGACGGTCATCTACCTGCGGCTCATCAAGGCGGCGATCGACGCTGGTCGCAGTGCCCTGATCCTCGTACCTGAGATCGGCCTCACACCACAGACGGTAGCCCGCTTCCGGGCAGTATTCGGTGATGGCATTGCCGTTCTTCATTCGGGTCTGTCGATCGGAGAACGTCACGACGCCTGGCGAGCTCTGCGTGAAGGCAGGAAACGAGTCGCAATCGGTACCCGGTCCGCCGTCTTCGCACCCCTCACGGATCTGGGTGTCATCGTGATCGATGAGGAGCACGACGGCAGCTATAAGCAAAGTGAGACGCCCCGATACCATGCGCGCGCCCTGGCTGCCATGCGGGCACGAACAGAAGGTGCGCTGCTTGTACTCGGCTCGGCCACGCCTTCGTTGGAGAGTTGGCACAATGCACTTGAAGGACGTTACCAGCTCTACGAACTGAAGAATCGAGCCACCAGGCACCAGCTGCCTGCCGTTCGGCTGGTCGATCGACGGATCCGGAAGGCGGAGAATGTCGGCTCGGTGCTTTCAGAAGAGCTTCAGGCAGCAATAAAAACGCGCCTGAATGAGAACCATCAGACTCTGTTGCTGCTGAATCGGCGCGGCTATGCCACTGTTCAACAGTGTACCGCGTGTGGTTGGGTGGCGATGTGTCCTGCATGCAGCGTATCGCTGACATGGCACCGCCGTCGCGCGCGCCTCGTATGCCACCACTGCCGGTGGGACGAGGGAGTGCCGGATCGTTGTCCGGAGTGTGCCGAAGAGAAACTCACGTTCGGCGGAATCGGAACGGAGCAAGTCGAACGCGTGCTGAGCGAGACATATCCTGCCGCAACGATCGCGCGAATGGATGTGGACACGACGGGCGGAAAGTGGGCCCATGGCCGGATTCTGCGCCGTGTCCTCAATCGAGAAGTCGATATCCTGCTTGGTACGCAAATGATCGCCAAAGGTCTGGACTTGCCGGGCGTGACGCTGGTGGGCGTCATTGATGCTGATGTGGGTTTGAATCTGCCTGACTTCCGGGCCGCCGAGCGCACCTTCCAGTTGTTGTCCCAGGTGGCCGGACGTGCGGGTCGTGGAGACGATGCCGGAGAGGTTCTGATCCAGACGCTCCGCCCGGAGCATCCGGCCCTGCTTCACACGCTGACCCATGATTATGTTTCGTTCGCGACGGCCGAAATCGCGGACCGATTAGCGCCCGGATACCCACCGCATCGGCGGATTGCGAACCTGGTCGTATCGGGTCGAGATGAGACGTCCGTCGCAGACGCCGCCGAAGAATTGGCGGAGTGGTTGGAAAGCACGATCGATACGGGTAAGTTGAGCGTATGTGTCGTGGGTCCGGCACCGTGTCCGATTGACAGGCTTCGGGGACGCTGGCGCTGGCACATGCTCTTGAAGGCGGACACGGCGAGCAATCTCGGTCCGTTGCTTCGGTACGCCGCCCGGCATTCACCGGTTGGCGGATCGTGCCGGCTGGAAATCGACAGAGATCCCGAGTCGATGCTTTAGTATCGAACGATCAGCCGATCGGCCGGTGCATAGACCGCAGGCACGCCTTCGGGGAGCTCGTTGTCGGGCCCCGCTTGCAGATCACCGGTGCGCCAGACCGCAGTGACTTGCTGGCCCTCCTCGTAAAGCCCCACGAGCCGAAGGTTTACGGCTCGGCGCCGGCCACTGAACGAACGGGACGGCATCAATCGTGAGACTGGCGTGCGGATGGTCCATTGGCGGACGATCCATGCCCCATCGGGCAGGCGATCAAACTCCACGTGTCCCCCCAGCCGCTCTGTATTGAACGGCAGGTCGAGGACTTCGTACCGGAAGTCGAGCGACTGGAGTTCCGCTGTTTCCTCATCAATCCACAGAACGCCTGAGATGTCCGGCAGTCGGCGTCCTGGCAGCGGTACGAAATGCAGGCCGATGCGGCTGCGCCCGTCGACTCTTTCACGCTGCAGTCTGTAGCAGTGTCTTTTTCGAAAGGACTCTGACAGCAGCACCTCGGCATCTGGTGCGTGAAACTTGACCCCTCCGGCGCCGGTGGGTCGGACCCAACCCCCGAAGGCAAGATCGTCGGCGAGCGCGGATCGAACAGGGTGCCGTCCGTAAACCCTGATCGATTCGAATTCTGTTTCGCCTGTCTGGTTCCCACGCCTGTCCAGGTCTCGGCGGCTGACCAGTGCGTCAAACCGGTAGTATGTCTGCTGGCCGGTCCAGAACGTGGCCTCCAGCGCCTTTCGCGCCTCTTCCCAGACTCTGTACAGTGCGAGTGCGTCTTCCCGAAGCATCCCGCACTGCGACTCGGCCTCTACTTCGACCGTGAGGTCAGTGAGGCGCACCGGCGCCAGCGGGACTCTGATCTGACGGCTCACCACCTCCCGGCCACCGATGACGATGAAGTCAGTCGTGAAGTCAGCCACGCCGATTCGTTCCACACGAATCCGGTACGGGCCTGGTTCCGGAGCACGGATCCGATAGGTACCGGCCTGAGTCGTCAACGCACGACCACGTTCTCTGCCTGTCTCATCCAGCAGCACCAGGAACGTGCCGGGAAGCGGCTGGCCGTTCTCCATGTCCAGTACCGTGCCAGTCACAGACTGTCCAGCGGCTAGCGCCGACCAGGACAGGGCAACGCCCAGGTAAAAAACGGTCAGCGTCAGTGAGCGGTGGTTCATCGCGCCTGTTCGAGGGCAGCAGCCGTCGCGGCCAGCCCAATGAGATGCGAGACCACGTTGCGCCCAAGCTCCGGCGGGTTGTAGCCACCCTCCAGAACAGACACGGTTCGTCCACCGGTCGAACCCGCAGTCTGGCCCACAAGCTGCTCTGTCAGCAGTCGGAAGTGCTCGGATTCCAGGGTGAAACCCCCGAGCGGATCGTGCAGGGCCGCATCGAACCCGGCAGAGATGATCAACAGGTCGGGCCCGAATTCGGCGGCGACTTCCGCGGCTGCCTCGACGAGCGATTCTATGTAGACAGTGGGTTCCAGACCCGGAGGCATAGGAAGATTGCGCGTCGTGCCCAGGCCTGCCCCGTGCCCGGATTCCGAGGACGCACCCGTGCCCGGGTAGAGTGGACTCTGGTGCATCGACAGATAGTAGACGTCCGGGTTGGAGTAGAAAATCTCCTGCGTTCCATTCCCGTGATGTACGTCCCAGTCAACGATAAGAATCCGCTCGGCCAGGCCTTCGTCACGGGCGACTGCCGCAGCAATCGCCACGTTGTTGAGCAGGCAGAATCCCATCGGGCGGTCGGACTCGGCGTGGTGACCCGGGGGCCGAACGGCGGCGAACGCCGTACGGGTCTGTGCCGTAAGCACCGCCCTCGTCGCGTCGACGGCACAGCCGGCAGCAGCGAGCGCCGCGTCCCACGAGTGCCCGGACACCACCGTGTCGACGTCGAGTTGGCCGGGCTCACCGGAAGCGGCGGCAATACTCACGATTTCCTGCACATGTTCGATGTGACGTTGCGTGTGTACCAGTCGGGCCAGCGCGGGATCAAGCGCCGAAGCGTCCATCGGTGTGACGTTCGCGTGAAGATCCGGCAGTGCAGCGCCAAGTGCCTGAGAAACAGCACGAAGCCGCCCCTGGTGCTCGGCGTGCCCCCACCCCGTGTCGTGAAGGCTGCATGTCGGATGATGATAAAACTGAAGCCGGTCCATCGATTCTCGTTCGATCCATGTTGAACGGCGCGGAGCTCTGCTCTAAGTTTACTCCATCACGAAACCAATTCACTCCGGGAGCGACCAATCTACCGCTACGAGCAGTTCATATCACGGAACTTGATGGCCCGCCTGGTGACGGTCATGGTGCTGGTCTCTTCCGTCTCCGCCTGTGACATCGTCTGGGGCGGGGCGAGCATCGCCCTGGAAAATCCCGCGCCCGTCCCCGAAGCCTCGGCGGAAGAGCTCAGTCAGGCTGAGACTGCCATTGAGCCACTTCCGACAGGTGATCTTCTCTATCTGGTGCGGTTTACGGATGCGAAAGGGGGCGTTCGTCTCGTAGCCGCTGCTAGTCTCATCGCTGGAGTGCTGACGAACCTAGGGCTTCCGCAGGCCATCGACGATGCGTACCGGGCTCGATTCGATTCCGAGTTTCAACCGGCTGGCCTCGAACTCACGCTCCACGCAGGGGGCAGCCGGATTGGAAGCGTGATTCTCGATGGGACAACAACGCAGCCGAACGCTTCCTGCCAGAGTGTCGCGGGTGGTCATGCGTTATTGCTGCCCGGCACGACGTCGCCGGAGTATGCCTTTGCATGGGCGGGCGAGGGAGCATCGGGAGCGGCGGTAGAGTATCTCGCACTCGAGCCCGATTCGCGCATGGCGACGTTCGGTCCCGTGTTGGCCGAAAACCTTCTTCGCCAGGGTGGAGAAGTCCGACCCTACCTTGCGCAGCGCGCGGAGTTGCAGGCGGTGCCGTGGGTTGGTGACGAGCGGCCGGCGATGGCGGCCACTTACCTGGTCAACGACGATCTGGCGAGTGGGCCGCCAGCAAATGCCGCCAGCTCCCTATTCGTACTGGCACGGTTCACCAGGACACGCGGCTATGTGCCCGAATGGTCCGAGGTGCGCCTTTACGGGAACGGCGAGGACAGGGAAGCCTTTACTTACCTGGGTGCTTTGTCCAGCTCGGCTGGGCGGATCGATTTCGTCACTCGTTACGATGGTTCCAGTATGCGGTTGGCTGCCAGCCTTGCCGATGAGGGGGAGCGAGGCATCGACTGGATGGAAGAAGACAGTACGTGTTCCGCACTGACACTTTTGGGTACATAGGGAATATGACCACCTTCAGTTGGACCAATGCGTCACTCACCGACGTGGGCCGGGTACGCGCCAGCAACGAAGACTCGCTGTTCACGAACAGCGAGGCCGGTGTGTTCATCGTGGCCGATGGCATGGGTGGTCATGCAGCTGGCGAGGTTGCGAGCGCTATAGCCTCGCAGACGATCGGGGCATCGGCATGCACGGCGTGTGGATCACTCGATGCGATGAGCGAACAACTGGTTGCCGCGTTTCTTGCTGCTGGTGAAGAAATTTCGTCCCAGGTCAAGGAGGATCCAACGAGATCGGGGATGGGAACGACATGTACCGTTCTCATGCTGCAGGCAAAGGGGTACTTCCTGATCGGACACATTGGCGACAGCCGTGCCTATCTGTTGCGCAACGATGTTTTTCGAAGGGTCACCCGTGATCATTCGTGGGTGCAGGAACAGGTCGATCAAGGCCTGATCAAGCCGGAGCAGGCGATGGGCCACCCCCACTCCAACATCATCACGCGTGCGCTGGGTACCGATTCGATGCCCACGCCTGATCTCTACTCCGGTCCCCTTCAGGCCGGCGATGCATTCCTGCTGGCGTCCGATGGACTGACGGACATGGTCACTGACCAACGGATTGCTGAAATCCTGGCTTCCAACCATACCTGCCAGGAAGTTGTAGAGACACTGGTGGCGGCTGCGAACCGCAGCGGGGGATCGGACAACATCACGGTGTCGTTCGTGCGGGTCCGGGCGGACGATACCTGATTCGAATCAGGGTCTCGGGAGTGCCTGCTTCGTCGGCAGCCCTCTAACGCTCCGCCAGGAAGGCCTCCGCCGCCTGTGCATCCATCCGGAGCAAATCGAGCAACCAGGCAGCGTCAACCGGCTCGGCCGGACCCAGGACAAATACCCGCAATACCCGCGTCGTGTGGTGAAGGGAGCGTCCAAGTCTGGGCAAGTCGATGAGACCGGCTTCGCCGGCTGAGGTAAGCCGCTGGACCTCGCCGTGCCGCCGGACGAGGAGAAGGCGCAACTCCAGCATGCTCGGGTTTGACGGATAGTCCAACATGACCTCGCCCGGCATGCGGCCCATATCTGCTGCCAGCCGATCCTCTACCTGCCGAACAAGATCTCTTCGTCCCGGAATCCAGTCTGCCAGGTCGGTTGGTAGTTCGTCACCAAACAACTCCAACGCCCGCTTTGGGAGACGTCGATGGGCGATAGCGTCCAGCAGACCGGCGAGGACGGGAAATTCCGCCGTTCCTCCTGCCGAAGTCATGCGCGTCGAAAGCATGCCCAGGAGATCTTCGTCGGTCGGCCCGGCCAGCTCTTCGCGTCGAAGCAACCCTGCCTCGAGCGCTCCCTCCACGAGTCGCCGGAACGCGACCGTCGCGGCCCGAACCGCATGGTGCCAGTAGACGTTCCGGAACATCTGGTACTTGGCGAACATCAGCGACTCCAGCGCACTGATGCCTTTTTCGGTTACTGCGATCTCCAGGGGTTCGCCGTCCGATTCACGGGCGAGAGTCAGCGACTCCAGCAACCGGTCCACGTCCACGGCGCCATACGGAACCCCGCAAAACAGCGAATCACGACGGAGGTAATCGATCTTGTCCAGATCCAGCGACCCGGAAACGAGACCCTGCAGAGGATGGTTCGATTCCCCCCGGATCAACTCGCCGATCAGCCGGGCGGCATTCGGCGCCACGTCCATGAGGACATTCCGGATCGCCGGCGCGGCGAGAAATCGGTCTGCCAGCTCTTCATGGTGACCGGGAATCGTATCGGCCTCCAGCTCTTCCATGGCGTGGGAGAATGGATAATGGCCGATGTCGTGCAGTAGAGCTGCCAGGCGCACGATGGGAATGGCTGTTGTCTCGACGGCCGTGAGCTCCGCGAGGGATCCGCGCGATCGGAGAGCGTCGATTGCCCGACCCGTGAGGTGATAGACTCCGAGAGCATGGAGAAACCGGGTGTGGAAGGCTCCCGGGTAGACCAGGTGAGCAAACCCGAGCTGTTTGACGTGCCGCAGGCGTTGAAACTCCGGCGTATCAACGATTGCGGCAGCAGCCTGGCCGAGTCCGATGTTTTGCCACAGCGGATCCCGGACTGTTCGAACGATCCCACCCTCGTCGTTGGTCATCAGGTCACGCTGCGGTTCCAGCGGCTCCATGTCCAGTGTGCTTGCCCTCGTGAAACCGGATGAGCAGTATCCGTCAGCGGCATCGTTTACTCGTCGCAGGAGAGGAACCGTGGAAATCCGACCGGCTCAAATGATCTACCTGGGCCATGGCAAGTATTGGCGATCCGACGAGATCGCGGGACTGCTCCCGATCGAGAACGGCCGGGGACCAGGCCGTCGAACAGAGGTATACGTGACCACACGCGAGGAACCAATCGTGGCCTCGCGCTCCCAGCAGACCATACTTGCTGACATGGCATCGTTACCTGATGGGGTCGCCCATGACGACGAGATGGCGAGTGCCCTGGAGGGCTTGCTCGAAGAGTTGGATGAGCTTCCGCCCGTTTTGCGCCGCATGCTCGAGCGCGAAGGGCAATTCGAAGTCGACTTCTGGGTTCAGCGTCTGAAGACACTGCATCGCATCACCGAAGAAGCGGACGCCGACGAGCAGGAGGACCTGTTCCGCGAGGCGTAACTACTCGCGCGGCCACTCCAGTTCTCCAGCAGGCTTGCTACAACGGAAACCCCCGTAGCCCTGGCTGGTACATCCAGTCGTGAATGCTCCAACTTTTGCAACGCTCCCCCCCGGCGTTTTGATATTGGTCCGTATATTCCTCACTCTCCCGCTGCTTGCCGGTGCGGCGGGGCCGTTGCTCGCGACCGTGCAGGAGTCGACGTGGAACGACGGTCGCAGTCTCGACCTCATCGATGCGGCCATCGAAGCAAGGCAGACCGGACGGTATAGCGGCGTCGATCGGTTTACGGCGTATGCGGAAGGGCAAGTCCACTACCTGGCGGAATACGGTGACGACGCGGGCGACCAGGTGGTCCGATCGGACCGAATCGCCCTCGAATTGATTTGGCAGCGTGGTGTCGGATCTCTGCAGACGATCGTGGGTCGCCGCGAAGTCAGCTGGCTCCCGACGAAAATCAAGTATCACCTCGACCACCTCAGCCTCGTCGTCGATAACTTCGGCGACCGGATCCGGATCGGAGACGGCGACGAAGTCAGAGACGTACTGAATCCGGTGGCTGTCGGAGCACGCAATGTTTACGAGTACCGACTCGTCGACTCCCTGAGCATGTTGGTTGGTGGAAAGTTTACCGAACTCTACCGGATAGAAGTGCGGCCTCTGAGTTCGGACAGCGCAGGCGTGGTCGGAACGCTCGACATCGAGCGCGAGTCGTTTGCGGTCGCCCGGCTCGCAGTCACGTTCACACCCGTATCCTATGTCGATCCCACGGTGCGCTCAGTGAGCGTCGATCTGCAGAACGCGCTCGTGAGCAACCGCGTGTGGTTGCCTGCGGTGCAACATGTGGAGGTTCGGCGGCAGATCAGATTCCTGGACATGCCGTTCGGGGGGACGATCCGGACAAACTTTCGCGTGCTGAGTTGGGACCTGGATCCACCCGGCGACATGCGGATTCCTGTTGGAAATAAGGTGCGATCCGTGAACGAACGGGAACTTCGGCGTTACATGGGTTGGCGCACGCACGAACCGGACGGAGCACCGCAGCTGGTCCATGCCGACTCGGCGCTGTTCGAGCGCATTCGATCCGAGGCGATCCGTGTCGTTCGCGGACGGTATCTCGGCGGGACGTCCCGTCTCCGGCTCCATGTGCCCAGGTTCTCTTCGCTGTTGCGAGTCCGACGCGCAGAAGGCCTGTACGTGGGAACGGGCGTGCGATATGACCTCAACGGTCACTGGTTCGTGACAGTCGGAAGTGGCTACGCTCTCGGGCCGGAGACTTATGAGGGTTCCGGTCTCATAGCGGGCCGTTTCGGCGAATTTCGGCTGGGCCTCGAGGGCTTTGTGGACCGACCGACCGACATCGGTCCATGGTCCGCGGCATCCGGTCTCATCGCCACGGGCGGTGCGTTGATAAGAGGCGATGATTTCGTCGACCCTTTTTACGAGACCGGGGGACGTGCCTGGGTTCAGCTCCCGATCGGCGGGGGCATGGGAAAGCTGGCGTTGTCGACCGTGCAGCAGGACGCTGCGACTCTCGAGTTGAACCCGCTGGGTGATACACGACCGCGGCCCCTGACTCCCGTTCGGGACGGTCGGGATACGCGCGTCTCCATTGGCTGGACCCGAGATCTGGAACCGCTCGCAGGCTCGAACCTGCGTTCTGAAGTGAACATAGACCTGGCCGCGGCGGGCGACTTCAGCTATTCGCGCTGGGTAGCCGAGATCAGGGCCGTCCCTACCGAACCGGATGCCGACTGGGGCTGGGAAGGCCGGGGAGGATTCGGTCTGGTCACCGGCGACGCGCCGCCACAGCGCCTGCTGCTCATCGGCGGTCGCAGTACCGTACCGGGCTTCGGATTCCGATCCTTCGCGGGCGAGACCGCGGCGTTTGGCCAGTTGGCGCTGTCACGCAAGGTGGTCTATCCTTGGCTGCGTGTACGGGCGCTGGGTGCGATCGGCTGGTCCGGGCTCGACGAAGACGACGATTCGCTCATGCAGCTCGGGTTCGTGGACTCCGACGGCATTCAGACATCGATCGGCGGTGGTGTGTCGATCGCGTACGATCTGATCCGGGTCGAGACGGTGCGCGGAATCGGCGACCGCGGCGTCTGGGAATGGATGCTGTCGGTGAATCCGCAGTTCCGGGCACCGCTGTAGGGTTTCCTCAGCCGCCCTTGCTCAGATACCAGCTCTTTCCGACGCCGATGTCCACTCGCAGGGGGACATCAAGCTCGATCGCACCCTCCATCTCTTCACACACCATCGTGCGAAGCTGCTCCACGTAGTCTTCAGAAGATTCGAACAGCAGTTCGTCGTGCACCTGAAGGATCATCCGGGCCGACGTTTCTGCCAGGCGCTCATGAATCCGGATCATGGCAAGCTTGATCAGGTCCGCCGCTGTTCCCTGAATCGGCGAGTTGGCCGCCGTGCGCTCGCCAAATCCGCGTACTCCCGGGTTCCGGGCACGAATTTCCGGGATGTAGCGCCGCCGTCCGAGCAAGGTCTCGACGAATCCCTGTGATCTTGCCTGCTCCTTCATGGCTTCGAGGTATTGGGCGACCCCCGCAAAGCGCTCGAAATAGCTGCTGATGAATTCCGTCGCTTCCGAACGGTCGATACCGAGCTGCGCGGCGAGGGCGACCGGGCCCTGGCCATAGATCGTCGCAAAATTGATTGTCTTCGCCTGGTCGCGCATGCCGGGTGAAACGTCATCCGCCGACACACGGAAGATGCTGGCAGCCGTCTCACGGTGAATGTCCCGGCCCTCCCGGAATGCTGCCACGAATGCCGAATCGGCACTCAGGTGTGCGAGAATGCGTAATTCGACCTGCGAATAATCGGCCGACAGGAAGACACAACCCTCCGCCGGCACGAATCCTTTTCGAATCTCACGACCCAGTGATGATCGAATGGGGATGTTCTGCAGGTTGGGGTCGCTGGATGACAGCCGGCCCGTAGCCGCAACCGTCTGATTGAAACTGGTGTGGATGCGTCCCGTCGCCGGATCGACCATCGACGGCAACTTTCGCACATACGTCGAGTCCAGCTTGTCCAGTTCCCTGTGCTCCAGAATCAATCGGGGAACGGCATGGCCATCCGCGGCCAGCGCGCTCAGCACCGACTCGTCCGTGGATGGGCCGGTCTTGGTCTTTCGAAGCACCGGCAGCTGCAGTTTCTCGAACAGGAGTGTCCGCATCTGGGGCACGGATCGCAGATTAACTTCGCCGCCGGCCAGTGCGTAAATCTCGTCCTGCACCAGTTCAAGATCGTGAGCGAGACGCTTATGCAGCTGGTCGAAGAACCCTATGTCGATCTCGATTCCCGTCCGTTCCATCGCGGCGAGCACTGGTACGAGCGGTAGCTCCACATCTTCGAGTAAGCGTGTCATCTCGTAGCTGTCGAGATCCTCGCGCATGGGTACGCCGACGGCGAGCAGTGCCGCCGCACCGCCGCCTGCGTGTGCCGCCGCCCTGTCTGGACTTGCCTCTGCGATCGGGATGAGCGATCTGCCCGTGCCGCATACATCCGCACGAGTCAGCACGGTACGACCCAGCCGTTCCAGAACCACAAACTCCAGATCGTGCTGCCGTTTTCCCGGATCGAGGCAATAGGACGCAAGCGACGAATCGAACTCCATGCCGGCCAGCCGGACGCCGGCCCGAGCGAGCGCGTGCAGGTCGTGCTTTGCGTCGCTACTCCATTTCGGAACGCCCGGGTCCTCGAGCAGCGATCGAAGTTCTGCCAGTTCGTCGGATGCGAGTGGTGGCAGGTTCATGGCCGCGGTGTCCAACGTATCGAGAGCGAGAACCGGATTTCCCTCTTCGTCCACGGTCGTCGACGATTGTTCATGAGCAAACGACAGGTACCAGGACTCGTGCTCACTGGCGGCCAGGCCGAGCCCGACGAGATGTGTTCGCAGAGGATTTCCCGACGTCACGGACCGGATGCCCACAGCCCGCGCCTTTCGTAATGAGGAAACGATGTCGGATATACGATTCGTATGCACCACGACTTCGCAGTCGGCCTGGTCCGGAGCTTGGTTGGCGGGAGACCCTTCTGCCGACGAGATGTTCGCCAGATCGACGAATCCGCTGTCACCCTCGGACTCTACCTTCGCATCCGGAGCGAACTCGCGGGCCAGCCTGTGAAATTCCAGCTCTAGGAACAGGGCGCTCAGTCGTTCTCGATCCGGCGCGTCTCTCCGCAGGCCGTCCAGGTCCAGGGTGATCGGTACATCTGTGCGGATGGTCA
>SMVB01220978.1_pt1 | contig 12491 bp, 12 predicted proteins | sample 2456461 | NCBI WGS metagenome assembly SMVB01 (sample SAMN11095934, study PRJNA526329) | marine sediment metagenome | biome: Marine sediment; feature: Surficial sediment; material: Deep marine sediment; isolation source: Hadal surficial sediment | place: Pacific Ocean | collected 2014-05 | depth...
GAACTCCACAACAACTGTACTGAATAATCTTCAGAATCACCTTGATCCAGCTCACTCCAGATAGCGTACTCGGAACCACCACTGTCCTCGGGATAACTGGTGCGCTGGCTGTCGCTGTAGCGCAGGCCTAGCTGCAGCTGGCTCCGTTCGGTAATTGGGTAGGCCATCATGCCATTGAAAAAATTGAGCTCTCTATCGCTGGCTTCAACCACATCGCCACTGTCACTGCGACCCGCTGTTAAACCGAAAGAACCACCCTTGCCGAAGCCACCGCTGGCAGTGAGGCTGCCCCGATAATAGCCATCACTGCCACCCTCGGCGCGCACAACGACTTCGCCATCAACAACAGGCCGGCGCGTCACTATATTGACAACACCGCTCAGGGCATCGGCACCGTAGATTGCCGACTGGGGCCCGCGGATAATTTCGATGCGTTCAATCTGGGCTGGGTCCAGGGTGGAGAAATCAAACGATCCACCGCGCGTGTCCACCGGGTTGTTCACCTGTATGCCGTCAATCAACACCACCGTAAAGTTAGCTTCACCGCCGCGCACATAGAGACTGGTAACACCGCCGGCACCGCCCTGTTGGTTGACGCTGACCCCCGCAAACGTCGCCGGCAATTGCTGCACGCTGGTTTTATTGAGCTGCTCAATCTCCGCTGGCTCCAGCACCGAAATCTGTCCGCTGAGCCGGTCGGAAGGCAATCCCGACTGACTGCCAATTACCTCGACAAACTCCAGTGGCAAATCTTGTGCTGCGCCCTGTTGCGCAGCCCCTGGCGCGGCTAGAATTAACACTGGCAGCAATATTTGTCTATTTAATATCATAGTGTTACATCAATTCTGTGGTTTTTTTTCAAGAATACGAATATTGCGATACAGCACGCCGTTCCAGTGATCCTGAAAGCCAATATGCCCCTTTAACAGGCGCCCGTATGCCGGTCGGTCGGTAAACTTGCTGCGCTGGTAAAGCACCTCCCACGCCGGGCTCATCTGTTCAAAGGTCGCGGTCTGTTGGTCGTTGAGCCAGAACTCCACATGGGGACCATCGGCAATGATGTGTACCCGGTTCCAATACCCCACCGGCTGACTGGTATCTTGTGATGGCACAATCATGTCGTAGTATGCGCCGGCCCGATGACTGGGATTTTTGGCATCCCGGTGACCGGCGTTGTCCAGTACCTGCATTTCGTAACCACTGTGGTGTATGGTCCGACCCGACTCGTCACCGCGGATAAATATGCCACTATTGCCCGCTTCACCAATGCGCCATTCCAGCTTCAACTCAAAGTTGCCAAACTGCTCCCGGCTGATCAGGTCGCCACCGGAGCCGGTCCAGGCCAGGCAGCCCTGCTGCACACCCCAGCCATCAATGCTGTCACTTTTATAATTACGCCACTGCTCCAGGGAATGACCATCGAACAGCAAGCGCCAACCCTCATTTTGTTCCTGCGCGGTTAACTGGTTAACACACTCACCTTCAGCCACCTGCAGTTCTTCACTACAGGCAGATACCAATACGGCGATGACCAGCAACAGGCCCGTGCGACTCATGAATCGGCCAGCGCCTGGGCCCGCATGCTCAGTTCGGCGGCCTTGAAGGCATGGCTCTGACTCATGGCATGCTCGGTTCGATTAATGCAATCCAGAATCAGCTGGCCAAAGAAAGGAAAACCGCTGTTACCCAGGCAATCGATCTCGCGCTCGCCTTCATTATTTACAAGAAACAGGCTGGATGCCGGTGCCTGCCTGGCCACATCAATATATTTACGCAACTCCATGGTCCCCTCGGTGCCGGTAATAAAGGTGCGGCCATCACCCCAGGTACGCAGCCCCTGGGGTGTAAACCAGTTCACCCGGGCATAGAATGCGGCGCCGTTGTTACCGGTTAATGACATCTCGCCAAAGTCTTCCAGGTCGGGCATTTGCGGTGTATTGAGATTGCCTACCCGGGCGAAATTAACCGTCGCATCGTAACAGCCCGCGTACGTCAGAAACTGCTCTACCTGGTGTGAACCAATATCCGTGAGGATACCGCCGTAGCACTGTTTGTCGAAAAACCACAGTGGCCGTGTTTCCAGGGCCAGCCGATGCGGCGCCAGGTTGAGCACCTGCAGCACCTGTCCTATCGCACCCTCGCGAACCATCTCACCGGCCATCCAGGCTGCATCGTTGTGCAGCCGCTCGGCGTAATAGACCATGTATTTTTGGCCGGTGACCTTGGCAACATCCCTGATATTCGCCAGTTGTTCCAAAGTGGTGAAGGGCGACTTGTCGGTAAAGTAATCCTTACCCGCGGCCATGACCTGGCGCCCTATCTCGGCACGCTCATTGGGTATTGCGGCACTGGCGACCAGCTGAATATCCGGGTCCAGTAGTATCTGCCGCAAGCTTTGCGCCACCTGTACGCCGGCAAACGCTTCCTGAAAAGCAGCACAGCGAGAGGGGTCCGCATCGTACACCCATTTACAGGTAGCACCGGCGTCTCGCAAACCGTTGCACTGACCATAAATATGGCCGTGGTCCAAAAAGGCGGCGGCAAACTGGAATTCGCCCGCTTCGACCACGGGCTCACTATCTGCTGACGGTGCGTAACTGGCGCCGTTTTTTATATCTACCATAAATCCAACTTCACTAAAGTACTGTAAATCGCGCTGGCCAATACCACGGCGATACAAATCACCATGGCCAGGTTAAAAAGCAATGCCCGGCCACCGCCCGCGGATTAGCCAACTTGTCGAGGAACACTTCACTGCTGTCCATCTGGCCATCACCATTGGTGTCGGTCAGGCGCACCACGCGGCCCACCGGGTCAAAGCGGCCTGTTCCGTAGGCATCTGGCATGTAGCTGCGCATTTCCACCACGTAGAGACGGCCGTACTCATCCCAACTCATGGCAACCGGATCACCGATCAACGGTTCTGCTGCCACCAGTTCGATTTCAAAGCCGGGGGCAATGCGAAAATCGGCCAGCGCCTGCGCAGGGCTCAGCACCGGCGCCGGTTCAGTATCCAGCGTCTGGTAAAATTTGGGTTGCTGATCCCGGGGCGTTAGATCCATCCAAACCAGCCCAAAAAACCCCAGCAGCAGCGCAATAATGATTAACCGGCTGAGCATCTAGGGGGTTCCTTTGCAGACCTGTGTATCCATGGCCCAGGTAATAGCATTTTCCAATAATTGCTTGTGCGTGCTGTCCTCATAGGCCTTGGCCTGGTGACCCAACGCTGAGTAGATAGCACGCCCCTCGCCTATGCAGCGATTCCAAACCACCGGGTGATCGCCCATGCGCAGATCATTTTCAGCACCCAATATTTTCTGTATCGGTGAGTAGCTTTGCTCATCGATACTGACAAGTATGGTGAAATCCTTACCACGGGGACTCCGCTCCCAGGAGTACCACTCTTCTTCGTGCTGCCAGTTTTTAGGTAAGCCTGTCATGACCGGGTGATCGGGCATTTCGTTAGTCACGTCTGCAACCTGGTACTGGGGATCCATGGGGTGTGCTGTGAACTTCGCACCCAGCAAATTCTCCACGTACCAGGGCCAGTCCTGGTGAGAACCATCGCCGGCGGCGTGCACTCCCAGCCAGCCGCCACCGTCTTGCAGCCAGGTCTGGAATGCCAGCTGCTGCTCCTGGCTGAGAATATCCCCGCTGGCGTTATGAAAAATAACCACCGCAAAGCGCGACAGGTCCTCGGCGTTAAAGACTGCGCCATTCTCGGTGTGGAACATGGACCAACCCTGGGCTTGCGCCAGCTGTTCAAAAAATACTGCCCCCGCCTCAATCGCCTCCTTATGTCTGAAACTGTTGGTCTTGGTAAACACCAGGATGGCCGGCAATTCCACGGATGCTGGAATCTCCGGGGCAACGGTTTCATGTGCGTGCGAGGGAAAAAAGACACTCCAGGCGCCAATATATTTTAGCAATGCCAGGCTGCCAACTATCCACACCAGCAACAGGATGCCTACCCACTTGAGAATTTTCTTCACCGTTGAATTCAATGCACCATCTCCAGTTTATTGGCTGAACCCCAGCCTCTACGCACCGTATCCAGTGCACCATTGTTTTGTAAGGCCCGCAGCTGTGGTAACAAGCGGGAGCGAAGTGTTTCGTTGTTGGCAAGTTGCGGCGGGAATACCGATTCCAGTGCCAGCACGGCATTCATATACTGATGCATGTCTCCGCTGGCTGCGTCCGCTGCTACCGCAAACGTCTCAGCAAGAGGATCATCCACCGGGTCGGGACGGTAGGCGGTAATCACTTTGCCCTGCCAATCACTTGCCCGTATGGCCCGGTGATGCTCAAGCTCATCCAGCGGCGATTCCGTGGTTGCCAGCAACTCAATATTGAAACGCTCAAACAGCGCGCGAGGACGAAACTGTACAGCCTGCAGAGCAGCGGTGATGCTGTCGTAGTAGTCATCGGCAGTATCAGCAGTGAGTCGGTTCTCGAGTCCGAATACTTCTGCAAACACCGTCTCCAGCCAAACCCGTGATGGCGTACCCCGATACAGATAATAGTGCTGGGCGAACAATCTCCATATTTCCCGGTTATCGGCTGCTGCATTTTCACCGATACCCAGTTGCTGAAGATCGATACCCTGGCTGTACAACATACGTAACAGGTAGTGATCAGGTTTAATCAACAACTCGGTGGCATCGGCAAAACAATCATTGCTGGCAAACCAGGCGGGATCCGTGTGACCGTGGGGACTGATAATGGGCAACTGCGCCACCTCGCCATAGAGGCGACGCGCGATGCTGCGCACGTGCTCCACTGGGGAGAACAGGCGGTCGGGAGAAAGTAATAATGGTTTCGTCATGGTTTTCAATTCAGCGAGTATTCGGAAAATTCATCCATAACCCGACGCAGGTGGGTATGCATAGCGGCCCGAGCCTGTTCGGGGTCCTTCTTTTGCAGTGCGTCAAAAATGGCCTTGTGATCGGCAACAATGGGTTGAGAGCCCCGCTCCCTGAGCTTGGCGTGAAAGGCGGCGCTGGTTTCCGACTTGTTGCGCAATCCCCACAGCCACTGGATGGTGGTGCTCAGAGCACTGTTACGACTGGCTTCGGCTATAAGCAGGTGAAACTGCTGGTCGACCCGCTCCGAGGCCTCGGTATCTCCACCGTCCAATTCTTTCATCTGTTTCAGCAAAGAGCGCACCTGGTGCAGCTCCTGTTGGCTGATACGTTGGGCGGCCAACGCTACCGCTTCACCCTCCACCAGCATTCTCGCTTCCAGAATCTCAAAGGGTCCCGGCTCGTTCAGGCAACCGACCAGACTGTCTTCACCTGGATGCTCACGCACGTAGACACCAGAGCCAGAGCGTATATCCACCAGGTCACTGACTTCCAATGCGATCAGGGCCTCGCGGATAGTGGGCCGACTGACCTTGAAACGGCTGGCCAGGTCGCGCTCGGATGGCAGGCGCTCACCAACAGATAGCTGCCCAGAAAGAATCATCTCACTCAGCTGTTCGGCGATCTGCAGGTAAAGTCGCTTTACGCTGACACTTTCCAACTGCATGGTTATTGCCTCGTTATGCAAGTTGACCATCCTACGATTACGGTGTTAGTCTGGTCAAGTGGTAAGGCCAATTTAATTCAATACCTGTCTGGAATACACCAACATGTTAAAGATTCGCGCCGCCCGCGTCATCGTAAGCTGCCCCGGGCGCAACTTTGTCACCGTCAAGATTGAAACGGAAGATGGTATTACCGGTATTGGCGACGCCACTCTCAATGGGCGCGAACTGGCGGTAGCCAGCTACCTGGAGGATCACCTGATTCCCTGCCTTATCGGCCGTGACGCCCACCAGATAGAGGATATCTGGCAGTTCTTCTATCGCGGTGTGTACTGGCGCCGCGGCGCGGTGGGCATGTGTGCCATTGCCGCCATAGACGTGGCCCTGTGGGATATCAAGGCCAAGGCCGCCAAGCTCCCGCTCTATCAACTACTGGGTGGTCGCAGTCGCGATGCGGTCATGGTGTACGGTCACGCCAACGGTGGCAGCATTGAAGAAACCGTCGACGAGGTGGGCCGTTATATAGACATGGGCTACAAAGCCATTCGCGCCCAATCTGGCGTGCCCGGCCTGGATTCAACGTACGGCGTGTCGGGCGACAAAATGTATTACGAGCCCGCCGATGCGGACCTGCCCAGTGAAAATGTATGGTCCACCGCCAAGTACCTGAGCCACGCGCCAAAGCTGTTTGAAAAACTGCGCGATACCTATGGCTATGACCACCACCTGCTACACGATGTGCATCATCGCCTCACGCCTATCGAAGCGGGCCGTCTCGGCAAGGACCTGGAGCCCTATCGCTTGTTCTGGCTGGAAGATGCTATCCCGGCCGAGCTACAGGAGGGCTTTCGCCTTATTCGACAACACACCACTACCCCACTGGCAGTCGGTGAAATCTTTCATTCGATTTATGACTGCCAACAATTAATCACCGAGCAGCTGATTGATTACATACGTGCCACCCTGGTACATGCAGGCGGCATCACCCACCTGCGGCGTATTGCCCACCTGGCCGAGCTCTACCATGTGAAAACCGGCTTCCACGGGGCCACCGATTTGTCACCCGTCACCATGGGCGCAGCACTGCACTTCGATACCTGGGTACCTAACTTCGGCATCCAGGAATATATGCGCCACACGCCAGAGACCGACGAGGTATTCCCCCACGACTATTCCTTTAAGGACGGCTATCTGTACGCGGGCGAAACGCCGGGGCACGGTGTGGACATCGATGAAGAGCTGGCCGCCAAATATCCCTACCAACGAGCCTATCTGCCGGTGAACCGGCTGGAAGACGGCACCATGTTCAACTGGTGATTTACGTGCTCGGCGAGGCCATGCTGGAGTTGACGGCTGACGCTGACGGCCAGCCGCAGACAGCTGTGGCAGGCGACACCTTTAATACCGCGGTAGCCCTGGCGCAATTGGGCATTGAAGTGCAGTATCTGACCGGTCTGGGAAGCGATGCCGACAGCGGCAAGATTATCACCACCTGCCAGCGGTGGGCGGTGTCTACCGATTTGATTGCGGTGGTGGCCGACCTGACAGCAGGTCGCTATACAATCCACCTGGACCCGCACGGCGAACGCAGCTTCACCTATGACCGGGATTCATCAGCCGCACGCGCCCTGTTTTGCGATCCTCAGTTGCTGGCCCGGCAACTGGAAAAAATCACCCCTGGACAATGGATTTACTTGTCCGGAATTACCCTGGCAATAGCCAGCCCACAGTGCCGAGAATTGCTGACAGATTTTTTGCAGCGCTACCGGGCCACACAGGGGCAGGTCGCTTTTGACTGCAATCATCGCCCCCTGCTATGGCAAAGCCCATCGCTGGCGCAGAAAGCTTACACGGGCGTACTGCAACACTGCGACCTGTTTTTTGCTGGCAGCGAAGACATCAGTACCGCATGGGGAATAGAGGCCGAAGCCGTGCCTGACAAAGTAACAGCCTTACAACAGCCACTGACGGTACTTAAACGTGGTGGCGACAGCATATTGCTGTATACCCACGGCGCCGTGAAGGAAGTTCCTGTTCAGCCAGTGGCGAAAATAGTAGACAGCACCGGCGCTGGCGACATCTTCAATGCCGGTTTTCTGGCAGCTCACCTACAGGGACAATCACTCATCGAGGCATGCATGCTGGGACAGCGCCTGGCCGCGGAGTGCCTGCAACATCGCGGTGCGCTTTTGCCAGCGCCCTGTTGGCAACGCTATTAATGCGTGGATTACCTATGCAGCAGCGCCCAAAAGCAAACCCATTGGCAGCGCGTAAAATGTCAGATCGTCCCGTTTAAAGGGCAGTATTTCCTGTCCGGTATAAAACAGGACACCTTGCTCAAATGCCTCACCTGAAAATTCCGCCAGCGCTGCCAGCCCTTTGAAGTCCTGAACATTGACACTTGCCGAGGCCTTCACTTCAACACCAATAATATTGCCATTGCCTCGTTCCAAAACGATATCGACTTCGCGCTGCCTGTTATCCCGAAAGTGGTACATGCCTATCTCTTCTTCAGCCCAGGATGCCTGCTTGCAGCATTCCATATAAACCAGGCTTTCCAACAGCCCACCGTAGTATTGGCTTTTCAACAGCTGGTCCTCATTACGAAGACCCAGCAGATGACAGGCAAGCCCGGTATCCACATAATGAATTTTAGGCATTCGTGCTGCCAGACGCTTGGCTCGATTCTTCAAGTATGCGGGTACACGACGCACAATGAACATCAGGTCGAGAATTTCCACATAGTTTTTTACCAACTTGTCATTCAGTTCAAGATCATTGGCAATATTGGAGTACTTCAAAAGGTTGCCACTGAGCCCAGCAAGATAAGGCACCATGGCTTGCAGTTTTGAATGATAGTCACCGCGAGCGGCGTACAAGCTTTCAAAATCCTTATAAAGCCGCCCCTCAATATATGATTTAAACCAGATTTGCTTGGCGCGCGGACTTTTACTTTGTACTTCGGGATAACCGCCCTGCAAAACCAGGTTGGCAAACTGCTCTCGACTGGTGAATGGAACAGAACGTGATTGAAAACTCCCCGCTAGCAAATACTCAATAATATTCAGCGACTGGCTCCCTGTTTTACTAAAAGAAAACTCACCAAGAGATAACTCACTTAAAGACAAGGGGAAAAGCTCCAACCTGGCCATATGGCCAGGTAATGCCTCCTGAGTCCGAGCAGAGCGAAAGATGTCCACCGAACCGGTCAAAAGAAACTTGCCTTTTTCATCCGGCTCCAGCTTGTCGGATGCTTCTTTTATGGCGGGAATCAAGCCCGGCGCATATTGGAATTCATCAAGCACCACCCGTTTTGAGCCCAGTGAACGTATAAAACCATGGGGATCACTTTCGATGGACGCCAGTGTTGCCTGGTCATCCAGTGTGATGTAAGCCATATCCAAATGATTGGCAACAGAACGCGCCAAGGTGGTTTTACCCGCTTGTCTGGGGCCGGTAAGGTAGAGCACTCGAAATTCCGCAAGCAGCTCTTCTATCAGTGGCAGTAGGCTTCTGGCATACATAAATTTCTTTCCCAAACTGGGGATTAACGCTTTTCACATCCATTTAATACGAAAAATATACACCATTAACACGAATTTTCCCACCACTTAATACGAATTATAGAGGCTCTTAACACGAATAATCAAAGTGCCTGAATAGGCCCTACGGAACAAGGTCCCTGGCGGTAATCACCCTTAAACCCAGGGCCAGAGGTGCAATGGCCCAGGGCAGGTTAAATACCATGTAGTAGATAAAGTTGGGCGGGGGATTGAGATGCGCGGGCTCCTCGGCAATGGCCCAGCCATGCAGCGCACGCAAGGGCGGCCACGGACTATCGGCGGAAACCGGCACACCTAGCCCCTCTGGCAGGCTAAACAGAAAGCCATAGACGATGGAGATGGAAAAGAATGCAATAAACAGCAGGTCTACCGGACGTTTAAAAATGGATGTCATCGCTGTTTCTCTTTTATACGCGTTTTGCATCGGAGGCTTCCTTACGAGTTTCTGCGGCGAACTCAGATACGGGTAAGCGCATCAATCGCAACGCCTCCTCCTCCGTTTGCTCAAATCTCTGTGCATCTGTAGTGACACAAAATTCGACCATAATTCCATTGGGATCAGTGAGGTATACAGACGTACACCAGCCGTGATCGAGCTCCAGCATTTCATCCACGCCACGCTCACGTAACTGTTCGATCATCTTTTGCAGCTCGTCGAGGCTGTCGAGCCGAAAGGCAATATGATTGGTCCACTGGGGCAGCCCCAGACTGGTGGAGATATCAGTCTTGTAATCTTGCTGCTCACCAACCCCATTGACCTCAAAAAAGGCCAGACTCTCCCCACCGCCCATCCCAAAAAAGAAGTGTCGAAAGTACCCATCTCCCTGCAGGTGATTCTCGGTGTGCAACAAAGGCATACCCAGCTTGTTGGTGTAAAAGTCATAGGTTGCTTCCGCATCGCGGGTCGTATAGGCGACGTGGTGGACACCTCGCGATCGTACTTTGGTATCAGACATTACATCCCTCGTATGTTTACTTGTTGTTTCCCATTCATCGTATTGATGTATATTTATAGTCAAATTACCTAGAACGTGTTTTCAGTTATAGCTGAAAAATTTCTTTAGTCCAGCGGAAACCGATCCATGAAAGTACTGCTTCACTACGACGCTGGTGAACGATTGCAAAAAGATGTGGCCGCCTTTGCCACACAGGGTCTAAACGTGGTGTGTTGCCCCGAGGGCCCCAGCCAGCCGTTTTTGTCTGAGCTAAAAGATGCCGAGGTTCTCTGGCACGTTCTGCAACCTGTAAATAAAGACATCATCGCCCAGGCGCCCAAATTAAAACTGATCCAGAAGATTGGGGTGGGCGTTAATACTATCGATCTGGAGGCAGCCCAAGCCAGCGGCATTAGGGTCTGCAATATGCCCGGCACCAATAGTCGCGCGGTAGCGGAGATGAGCCTGATGCTGATGCTACAGGCGCTGCGCACAACTCCCCTGTTGGATCAGGCCTGCCGCGGCGGACAGTGGTACCTGGATGCCAACAGCACGGAAAACCTCGGTGAGATGGGCGGCAAAACCGTGGGGTTGGTGGGCTTCGGCGACATACCACAATTGCTGGCACCCATGCTGGAGGTAATGGGAGCCCGGGTTATTTACACGGCGCGGGCTGAAAGACCCGCCAGTAACGACAAGCAATACCGCTACTGCACGCTTGATGCGCTGTTGGCGGACTCGGATATTGTCTCTTTACATGTACCGCTGAACGACAGCACGGCGCAGCTTATAGACAGCAAGGCCATCGCGCAGATGAAAACAGGCGCCATTCTAGTCAATACGGCCAGAGGTGGCCTGGTCGACGAAAGCGCACTGTACCAGGCACTTACTGATGGCAAGCTGAGCGCCGCCGGCCTGGATGTTTTCGCAACTGAACCCACGCCCGCAGACAATCCATTGCTAAAGCTCAACAACGTGGCGGTTGCACCCCATGTCAGTTGGTTAACCAATGAGACCTGGGAACGCAGCATGGGGGTTGCTGTAGAAAACTGCCTGGCTATCAAAAACAACACACCGCTGCGCTTCCAGGTTGTCTAGCCGGCATCCGCCGAATACCAGATCGGAGAAGTCCAGGCCCGTTCCTGAATCGTCTTCGGTAGTTGATCCGTCAAACATCCATCCGGGCGCTCGCCTTCCGGTAGTGACAGGCACAGGCGAGCAGACCAGCGACAACTAGGATTTTCCACTATGCGCGCGTAATAGACTGCATCCTGACCGACGTCAAAATCAGGGTCTCGCCACACGCCGCAAAGATTGGTGGCACCCGGCCCACGTGGCGTACAGCTGGCCAGGTCAACATCGGCACCATTATTGGCATCACCGGCAATATCGTGCACCTGTTGATGAAACTCGCCACCCTCGCCCACCCAGCCCTTGATGATTTGAAGTCTTTGCAACAAACCACCGGGCTGGTCTTTTATGCCGGGATCGGACTGGGCAGAAACTGCAAACACCGGCGAGCTGGAGCCAGTGGGTGCAGCAGCCAACACACCTCCCATTGGCACGCCGGCCTGGTAGCCCTGTTTGGCAAAGTCTGCGCTATCGCACATGCCCTCTGGCAGTTCCCAGGCGGCAAATAGTCGCGGCACAATGCGTGGCCCGCTGGTAGCAAATGTTTCCCGACGCTTGAGGGCATCGAAAATGGAATCACGGTTATTTTCTTCCGCCCAGACACCGGCCAAACCACCGGGGTTCCAAAATCCCGGGCCTCGCGTCTTCTCGCCGATAGTCAGCAGCGCTGTGGGAGTAAAACCAAACTTGTAGGGCACATCGTATTCGGAAACCGCCCCCGGGGTAGACATGTGATTGTCAGTGCTACCGATAAAACCAAAGGGGTAGGGATTAACGCCGATGCGCCGCTCTTCTCGCAGGCCTGCCAACAGGGCATAGCGAACGTGATCAACGGTGGATATACAACCCTTGCCCTTCTGCGCACCCCAGCCCGCACCCGCCTCACAGTCGACCAGCTGCTGGCGCCCAAGGTCTCGCACCTTCTCAAAATTACACAGCTCATCCACGGCGCCGATCACGTTGTACATGCCATTGCGGCACTCGCTCTCACCCTTGATTTGCATCATCTCTACGATGGGCTCGAGCCGCGCGCGCAGGGCTGCTTCTTCCCGCTGTCGCGCCAATGGCAGGTCGGCATATTCCACCTTGAATATCTGTCCATTGGACAGATTGGGATTGTGCGGAATCGCAATAGCCTCACAACCAGTATCGGTGTCGTTGCACAGATCGACCAATTGGTGGCGTAAATCCATTTCTACCGGGGTCTCCAGTGAAGAAATGGGTAGCTCCGGGGAAAGTTCATTGCGCAAAATGATATTGCGGTGCACCTTGGTGGATTGGGGCGAATGGCTGTATTCCCAGGCGTGGAAAGTTGTGAACTGACAAGCACTGGTA
>SMVB01281055.1_pt1 | contig 12490 bp, 8 predicted proteins | sample 2456461 | NCBI WGS metagenome assembly SMVB01 (sample SAMN11095934, study PRJNA526329) | marine sediment metagenome | biome: Marine sediment; feature: Surficial sediment; material: Deep marine sediment; isolation source: Hadal surficial sediment | place: Pacific Ocean | collected 2014-05 | depth 0-1...
ATCAACTGGGATTACACCATTGCCGATGCCAACCTCGACTTCCTCGCTGCCGGCGAGACGGTTACGGTCGTCTTCACCATCACTGTCATTGATGGCAATGGCGGGACAGACACTCAGGATGTCACCATCAATATCACGGGTGCTAATGACGCACCAGTCATCGCGGTTGTCGATGTGGTCGGTAACATCGCTGAAGGTGGTACCGTCAGTGAGACTGGATCAATCACCTTCACAGACCTCGATCTGACCGATCTGCCGACCGCGACCGAACTCACTAACTCGGTCAGCACCAATGTAGTCGGTGGTTTGACCGCGGGTCAACAGACCGCGATCGAGAATGCGTTTACCATCAGCCCTGATGCTGGCAATACCAATGACGGCACCATCAACTGGGACTACACCATTGCCGATGCCGACCTCGACTTCCTCGCCGCCGGCGAGACGGTTACGGTCGTCTTCACCATTACCGTCAATGACGCTAACGGCGGAACCGATACCCAGGATGTCACCATCAATATCACCGGCGCTAATGACGCTCCGGTGATCGCGGTTGTCGACGTGGTCGGTAACATCACCGAGGGTGGTATCGTCAGTGAAGCCGGTTCGATTACCTTTACCGACCTCGATCTGACAGACCTGCCGACCGCGACAGAAGTCACTAACTCGGTCAGCACCACTTTAGTCGGTGGTTTGACTGCAGGCCAACAGGCCGCAATCGAGAATGCCTTTACTATCAGTGCGGTTGGCACTAACACCAACAACGGCACCATCAACTGGGATTACACCATCGCCGATGCTGACCTCGACTTCCTCGGCGCCGGCGAGACGGTTACAGCGGTCTTTACCATTACCGTCATTGACGGTAATGGTGGCACCGATACCCAGGATGTCACCATCAACATCACCGGTGCCGACGATGCGCCGGTAATTGGTGGCGTCGCCACCGGCACAGTGGCCGAAGACGGTATCTTAACCGTGAACAATACCCTCACCATTACCGATGCCGATACTTCGGATAACCCGATCAATTTCATCGATGTCGGCGCCACCCTCGGTGGCAGTGGTTACGGAACCTTCGAGATTACCGGTAATATCTGGATCTATAACCTCAACAATGCCCATGCCTCGGTGCAGGGCCTGATTACCGGCAGCAGTCTGTCCGACAGCTATACCTTCACTGCCACGGACGGATCGACCCAACTGGTAACCGTGACCATCAACGGCAACGACGACGCACCGGTAATTGGTGGCGTCGCCAGCGGAGCGGTGAGCGAAGATGTCGGCCTGGTCGCCGGCAACATAACTATGGCAGCCGCGTTGACGGTTTTCGACGCCGACGCCGGACAATCCAGTTTCGTGGTTAATACCTTCGCCGGCAGCTATGGCAACCTGAGCATCGATGCGATCGGTAACTGGAGCTACACGGCAGACAATTCTCAACTGGCCATCCAGCAACTCGATGTTGGCGAAAGCGTCACCGATACCTTCAATGTCAGTACCGCAGATGGCACCGGCCAGCTTGTGACCATAACCATCAATGGTAGCGAAGACGCACCAATTCTGAACGCTGCGATCAGCGGCCAGCTTACCATCGAGAACACCGCGTTCAGCCTTACCCTGGCGGCCAATACTTTTACCGATATGGACGCCTCGGACATACTGACCTACAGCGCAACCCTGGCAGATAATTCTGCCTTGCCTGCATGGCTGAGTTTCGATGCGGCCTCGCGAACTTTCAGCGGTACGCCTACCCAGGCCGATACCGGCTCTATCAGCATCAAGGTTACCGCCAGTGACGGCAGCAGCACGGTAAGCGAAACCTTTACCGTTACCGTTGCCAGTCTCGATCCTGTCGCGGAACCCGGCCCGGTGATTCCGCCCGGAATTGAACCGCTTGTTATCGACGAAACTGACGATGAAATTAGCGAAACCATCGAAATTGTCATTCCCGAATTTGCCTCGGGCTCGGTGGACAATGTCGTTGCCCCGCCATTACTCAACCCCGACGATAATCTGTCAGGTCAAGTTCTTTTTGAAGAAATATTACTGGAGCCTGCCGATACAGGCGCTAATGACAAGGGGAAATTCAGTCATAACATCAGGGATACCCGGGAATTGCTTCGCCTGCGTGCCCTGCGAGATCAGTTTGCCAACCTGTCGACCCTGAGCCTGTACCAGGAAAGTGCCGATGAAATCGAGGCCCATGAAGAAAATGAACTTTGGGCTACAATAGATAGGATGCACAAACAAATGGACGATGAAGGATTGCAAAATAGCAGTAACAGTAGTGTTCAAGTGGAAATTGTAGTGGGATCGACCATCACCCTGACTGCCGGTTTTGTCAGCTGGATCTTACGTGGCGGGGCGCTCCTGGCCAGCATGATGTCCAGCGTTCCCCTGCTCCATCGATTTGATCCCTTGCCAATTCTGAAGTCCCGAAACGACAAGGAAGATGTAACTCCTGACGAAGACGAAGACGAAGACATAGATATTACCGAGAACAATCAGGACAACAATGTAGAGAAACTTTTTTCCAGGCAATCACCGGATAGATCATAACCATGAGTAGCGTCAACAAGTCCCTCGCCTTGATACTTCCGGCAATGCGCATCAGTTTTGCCCTGACTCTGCTTTCAGCCTGTATTTTGCTCGGCGCGGAAATGTTGGGATTCACCCCCAACGAGGATCAATACCTGCTGGATACTCGCAAGAAAATCAGCGAGTCGCTGGCAATTCAATTCTCGGTACTGGATCCGATTGCAGACATCAAAAAAGCAAAAACACTGATGCGTTATATCGTCAAGCGTAATTCCGAAATTCTCTCCGCTGGCATTCGCCCAAAATCCGGGACACTGGTATTTCAGTCCAAAATACATGCCGAATTGTGGCGTGACTATGACGAACAGCAATCAAGCTCGACCCATGTCAGTGTACCCCTGTTCAGCAACGGCATACTCTGGGGTACCATAGAATTCGTATTTGAACCGCTAAAAAGCGATTCCCTGCTGGGATTTATCCACCGACCCATCGTCAAAACCGGTGTTTTCATAATGCTGATCGGTTTCTTTGTTTACCTGGTGTTCATGATGCGAACACTGAAACAACTGGACCCGTCGGCGATTATTCCGGAACGGGTTAGTGCCGCCTTCGATACGCTTTCGGAGGGCGTCATTATCATCGATGAGAACGAGCAAATCCTGCTGACCAACAAGTCGTTTAGCGAGAGCATCGGCAGACCTTCCAATTCGCTCATCGGCAGCAAGGCGTCTGACCTGGGTTGGCAACGAATTTCGAAACAGGTATCGGGGCTCGAATTTCCCTGGCTACAGGTGCTGCAAAGCGGCAAGAACTCGATTGGGGCCCAGCTAATCATAAAATCAGCCGATGGCCACAAAATAAAATATCTGATCAATGCTTCTCCTATATCGGGAGGCGAAGACAAACCACAGGGCGTTTTAATAACGCTGGGCGATATTACCGAGCTGGAGCAACGCAACACCGAGCTCCAATCGATAGTCACTCGATTGAAGAGCACGCAAAACCAGGTCCAGCAACAAAACAAGGAACTGTCTTACCTGGCGGCCCGGGACCCGCTCACAGGCTGCCTTAATCGGCGATCCTTCTCGGAACAGTTCGAAGTTTTGTTCGACGCCTCACGCAATTTTGACAGCGCGCTTTCCTGCATCATGGTCGATCTCGACAACTTCAAAGCAGTCAACGATACCTACGGTCACTCCACAGGCGATGAAGTCATAAAACTGCTGGCGGATATTCTCAAAACCAGCTGCCACAAAGAAGACCTGGTGGGACGTTACGGCGGTGAAGAATTTTGCCTGGTGTTACCCGGGATGTCGCCGGATAAGGCGGTAACAGTCGCGGAACGTATTCGTATGCGCATGAAAGACGAATCGATGAAGCAATTCAAGGGCGAACCCTGTGTGACCGCCAGCCTCGGCGTTGCCAGCATGCTCGACAATCCCGAAAGCCCCGGCAACTTGCAGCACAAGGCCGATGAGGCCCTCTACACAGCCAAGGAATCGGGTCGAAATCGAGTGGCGCGCTGGCATGCTGAGCCGACTAGCAGAGGAATTGCTAAAATCGACGAAAGCGAAATCACGGCAGAGGCGACTGATAATACCGAGGTAAGGGGTTTGCAACAGCGAATCAATGAACTCGAGATCATTGCTTCGCAGTTTTCTTCGGAGCTCGAATACAAGCAAAGTTACGACAGCCTTACCGGTTTACCCAGCCAGTTCATGTTCTACGACCGCATCCTGCAGGCGATAGAACGCGGTCATCGGCATGACCAGTTATCCGCGATACTGGTAATCGATATCGAAATGTTCAGCCAGATCAATTCGACCCTGGGACGGGCCGGTGGCGACCTGTTGTTGCAAGAGGTGGCGAAGCGTTTGAATACCATTATCCGCAAGACTGACGGTGTAGCACGCCTGACCATATCGCGTTTCACCGGTGACGAATTTGCGGTGTTGCTCACTGATATTTCCCAGAAAGAACAGATAACCTGGGCAGTTAAAAGATTGCTCGATGTCGTCAATCAAATAGTAGAGATCGACGGCAATACCATTTATCTTTCCTGTCACGTGGGTATCAGTGTTTATCCGGCGGACGCCGACGATGTCGATGACTTGCTGAACAAGGCGATGACCGCAAAGAAGTACAGTAAAAAGCACAAATCCGAATTTAACTACCGTTTCTTCGACAAGCATATGCAGGAGCAGTCGATCAGGCATTTGCACCTGGAGAAAGATCTACATGTTTCGATACTAAAAGAAGACTGGCAACTGTTATACCAACCGAAACAGGATATAAAACTAGGAGTCATCACCGGTGCAGAGGCCCTGATTCGCTGGAATCACCCACAACGCGGTATGCTGCTACCATCCGAGTTCATCGAGTTCGCCGAACAACGCAATCTTATTATTCCGATCGGCGACTGGGTTATCAAGCAAGCTTGCCGACAGCTTAAAATATGGATGGGACAGGGTATCAATGACTGCAAGATTGCAATAAATGTATCCAGCGTACAGCTTACTCAACCCGATGTGGTTTATACAATACTCTCCACCCTGGAGAAATACGACGTGCCACCGCGGCTGTTCGAGATCGAAATTACCGAAACTATACTGATGGATAATGTGCAGGCGGCGATCGAGTCGCTACAACGCCTCCACTCCCGCGGCATCTCGATCGCGATCGACGATTTCGGTACCGGCTATTCCTCACTCAGCTATTTGAAAAACCTTCCCATCGACAGGCTCAAGATCGATCGCGCTTTCATAAAGGACATATGCCAGGATCCTGCCGATCAGAAAATCGTGCAAACCCTGATTACCATGGCGCATTCCATGGACATGCGGGTGGTCGCCGAGGGTGTGGAACATAAAGAGCAGTATGATCTACTGGACCAATATTCCTGCGATGAAATACAGGGATACCTGCTGAGCAAACCGGTGAGCGCGGAAGACCTGCAGGAATTGATTGGAAAATCCCGGAAACGATTCGAAAACGAACCTAAAGTGGTCCAGCTACACTCCTAGCCCGTTTCGCGTCGAATATTGGGTTAACAATGGCACCAAAACACCGCGCTCGATCTCCTTATACACATTGAAGGTTGGCATCAGGGTGATACCGAGCCCGACAACCTCCGCAATAAAGCCAAGGTCGCGGCAAGCCGTTCATAAACACAAACGCCGGGGCGTTTGGGCCTGCTTTGTTGAACCTACGGTTGAATTCACAGGTTCAGAAAATGACGGCTACGCCCTGTTTGGCTGGGTACATCATGCTCTGAATGTACTGGCTGTATATCGGGATTTAAATCGGTCGAACTAAATCAAAACACCGATAATACGCCTAACGAAGTAACAACCAACTTAACTGATAGAGAAGCAAAATCATGAACGCAGAATTACCAACAGTGGAAGGCGAATTTGTTCGCTCGGTATCGGATTTTAGAAACTGGGTTACCCAGGATGGCAGTGCCGGCCCGGGCGGTGAAGGCGGCTTCTCCGCCGAGCCAGATCGCTATCACCTTTATGTTTCCTACGCCTGTCCCTGGGCGCATCGCACGCTGATTTTTCGTGTGCTTAAAGGCCTGGAAAAAGTCATCTCTGTATCTATAGTCCATCCGTTGATGCCGGCAGAAAGCTGGGTATTCGACGACTACCCGGGCGCTACCAAGGACCATGTAAACAAGGCCAACTATCTGTATGAGAACTATATGAAGGCAGACCCGGCTTTTAATGGCCTGGTTACGGTTCCGGTATTGTGGGACAAAAAACGCCACACCATCGTCAATAATGAGTCTTCCGAAATCATACGCATGCTGAATTCTGCATTCGACGAATTTGCCGGCGCCGAAGTTGATTTTTATCCGCCAGCCTTGCGGGAAGAAATCGACGCGATAAACCAGCCTGTTTACGACAACGTCAACAATGGCGTCTACCGCGCCGGTTTCGCCAGTTCACAGGATGCCTATAACAGGGCCTACGATAGCTTGTTCGATACCCTGGATGAACTCGAGATAAAGCTGTCGAAGCAACGTTACCTGGTCGGTGAGCAAATAACCGAAGCAGACTGGCGACTGTTTACCACCCTGGTGCGTTTCGATGCGGTGTACTACAACCACTTTAAGACCAACAAAAAGCGTTTGATGGATTACCCGAATCTATGGGCATACACGCGCGAGCTTTATCAAGTTCCAGGGGTCGCGGAAACAGTGAACATGGATCACATCAAGTATCACTATTTTGCCAGTCATCGCTCAATCAACCCGACCGGCATTGTGCCAAAGGGGCCGGAAATTGATTTCATGCGACCGCATGGGCGTGACAGTATTTGTTAAAGGGTAAACCTCGAGTCATGCTGTGGAAGCAGATTTTATGAACCTGGTCCGTCCCTGCCTGATGTTGTCGGCATCGGGGGCAGCTATGCCGCTCTCGGTGACGACGACACATTGTTACGATGCGGCCTAGAGGTATATGTAGGGGAACGGACCTCAACGAATTCAAACTTCGCGCTTCTTCGATATTACGAAGGTCTCGTCGTTAAACCAGATGCCATTGTGCTTGTGTAAAATATCAGCGGTAGCGTCCAGGTATTCACCAGAAGACACCACCGGCTCCAGGCGCTCGTCCTCGATCTGGCCGACGTAGATTGCCGCGTTCCAGGCGGCAAAAAGGGTCGAGGTCCCGATCGCATCGCCGATCTCGGTTGGTAGTGTGTGCATGCGGTAACGCATCAGCGATTCTGTGTCGGAGCCAGCGTTGAAATCGTATTGTTGCGCCTTTCCACCGAGGAATTCCTTTAAGGTCCTGATCAATTCGTGCCGATTTACCGGAAACGGATCTTCATCTGGCCAGATTTTACGCACCAGTTCGAGCCCGGGATCAGCGCCGTAAGACTGCGCCGCCAACAAGCGGCCACCGGGACGCAAGCTGCGTACCAGCGGCGCCAATACATGTTTAATCTTGAACTCGGCGCTGATGCGCGACCGCCAGGGCTGGGATGCCAGAATCATGTCGTAGTCACCACCGGCGGCCTGGCCTCTACGCGGGATGATATCGTCGAGCAGAAAGCGTTGATCCTCACGGAAAATGACCAGCACCGAAGGCCGAACATACATCGGGTTGCCGGATTTTTCGTTCGCCTTCACTTGCCAGCCGTCGACCAGGTCTTCATCCAGCCCGCGCAACTGCTCGCCAAATTCGTCTGCGGTATAACCCTGCAAGGCTACCTCCATCCAGTTCAAGGCCGCTGCCTTGGCCGCATCGTTGGGCATCAACCAGGGGGCTTCGGCATAGTACAAATTGGTCACGATAATGACGCTGGAGGGATGTTCAATAAATCGGTCGGGTAATTTATCGAGTGTGAGGCGCACGTCCTCGAGACTCACCTCTTTACCAACAATGAAAAACGGTATCGTGGGGAAGCGTCTATGCATCGCCCGCATCAGGTGACTCAATACCGTGCTATCGCCGACACCGGCGTCGAACAACCGAAGCGCAGGTGGTGTTGGCCGCAAATGAGCCAGTTCCTGCGTGGCACGCTCGGCTACCTTCCACTTTTCATTACAGGTATTGACGAAGGCCAGGTATTTCTGACGGTTGTCATAAAATCGAAACGGCCGATGATCAATTGGATTGCGCTTCATTGTCGTCTCCTTTGTTGTTAATCCGACAAACAGTCTTCCCAGGGATAATGGGTCAACAACTCGTAACCTCGCTCGGTTACCAGCACCTGTTGCTCGAGTTTGACGCCATCGCGCTCCTCTTCCGGGCCGATGTAACTCTCGACACAAATAACCATGCCTGCTTCAAGCGCGTTCATTATTTGACCACAGGATGCTGGCTCATCAGGCGCGATGCTCGAAATAATTCTCAATTTCGGCAACGACCCGTTCGATATCCCTGGCGCCGATATCGAGATGGGTCACCAGACGCATCGTCGGGCGCTGATCACCGAATAGAATTTGCCGCGCCGCCAGAAATTCCCGCAGGGGTTCATGATCTTCAGGCGCTGGCCGGATAAATACCATATTGGTTGCGACTTCGACATCCAGGTTGTCGATGCCAGAGATGCCCTCGGCAAGGCGCCGGGCGTTGGCATGATCCTGCGCCAACCGCTCGACATTATTATCCAGCGCGTAAATTCCGCAGGCGGCAATGATACCCGCCTGGCGCATACCACCGCCGAGCATTTTGCGTAACCGGCGAGCTTTGCGGATAAATTCAGCCTGTCCGCAGAGCATCGCCCCTACCGGCGCACCCAGACCCTTGGAAAGGCATAACATGGCACTGTCGAAAGGCGCGCATATATTTGCTGCGGGGATGCCCAGGGCAACGGCGGCATTCATCAGGCGCGCACCATCCAGATGCACTTTCAATCCCCGGTCACGTACCGTCTCCGCCAGCAGGCGGTGATGTTCAGGATCCTGCAGATGCCCTGATACGGTATTTTCCAGGGATAACAGTCGCGTTATCGGATTATGAAAGTCATCCGCCTTGATTGCGCCGACAACCTGCTCGATAGACAGGCCACCTGTCGCATTGGTCGGGAGCGGGTGTACCACCACACCGCCAAGCGCCGAAGCACCGCCGGCTTCATGCTGAAATATGTGATATTCCTCCCCGAGCAGAACTTCTTCACCCCGTCCACAGTGCACCAGCACCGCGACCAGGTTAGCCTGGGTGGCACTGCTCAGAAATAGCCCGGCCTGCTTGCCCAGCAGTTCGGAGGCCATGACTTCCAGGGCATTCACTGTCGAGTCTTCACCGTAAACGTCGTCGCCGACAGGTGCCGCAGCCATGGCTTCGTACATACCCACCCCGGGCCGGGTAAAAGTATCGCTGCGCAGATTGATTATATTGTCGTCAGTCATGATAATTCCACCAAATCGAGGCGCAATGTTAGGCCGGAATTCACCTCCAGGGAAAGCGTTTTATTTCATCCTCGAATAGATGAATGCCTTTGTCCCCGGGCTCAGGTAATATCCGCGCATGAAAACCCCGAGACCGACCGACAAGAGAAATCTGGTAGCCGCCTGCGCCGCAATTACCGTGTTCGGTTTCGCCTTTGGCATGAGCTATCCGCTGCTCTCGCTGATACTGGAATCCCGGGGTATTTCCAGTGACATGATCGGTATTAATTCGGCGATGATGCCGATCGGGATCCTGTTGTTTTCACCGGTAATTCCCTTTGTAGCCAGACGTTTCGGGGCCCGCAACGTCGCCATGACGGCGGCCATGGTCACCGCCGCGATGATACTGTCATACAAGGTTTTCGATACCCTGGCCGCCTGGTTCCTGATACGCCTGATCCAGGGCATGTCGATATCCACCCTGTTCGTGCTCAGCGAAGCCTGGATCGTCGGTTCGGCCGGGGATGCCAATCGAGGCAAAATAGTCGCCATCTACGCCAGCGTGTTATCGGGCAGCTTCGGGGCCGGCCCCCTGCTCATCAGCTTTATCGGAATCGAGGGTTGGTTACCCTTCGTGCTGGGCTCGGCCGTGGTGGCCATGGGGATTATTCCGTTTATATTTATCCGTGAGGAGGCGCCGGCCGAGCCCGAGGAAGCCCAGCCCTCGGGAATTTTCAATTTTGCCCCCAAGGCACCGATGTTGCTCGCGGCGGTGGGCGCATTCGCGGTGTTCGATGCAGCCGCGTTGTCGCTATTTCCGGTTTACGGCATGAAAAACGGGCTCGACATCACCACCTCGGCAAATCTCCTCACCGCGTTGATTCTGGGTAACATGGTGTTGCAATTTCCGATTGGCTGGCTTAGCGATAAATTTCCGCATCGCTGGGTACTGGTGGGTTGCGCGCTGACTACTTCAATCATGCTGTTGCTACTCCCCCTGGTAATCGGTTCCGCATTGAAATGGCCGTTGCTGATCTTGATGGGCACTACCGGCTACGGCGTTTACACGGTTTCGCTGGCCGCACTCGGAAACCGTTTTAGCGGCAGCGAACTGATCAATGGGTCAGCCTCGTTTGCAGTCGTTTGGGGATTGGGCGCGCTGTTCGGAACGGTGTCGGGTGGCTGGGCCATACTCGGCCTGTCGACCCATGGATTGCCGCTCAGCCTCGCCGCTGTCTACCTGCTACTGGCCGTCGGTATCACGCGCCGGCAGATGGCCTTGCGACAGATTAAGCCAGACGAACCATGAACAACGTCGCGCATAAATCACGTCGCTTGATTCGACTCGCCGTTTCGACGACCAGGGAGGCGCAGAGCTAAACTCGTGACCGCCAACAAGAACCGCCCCCCCGGTAACGGACCGGGAAGAGCGACGCGCGCAATCCTTGTCCAAGGCGATTGACTCGATCGGGCAATCCAGTTTTCTCCCGTATTTGATCGACTATCTTCGCGTCGATGTGCCCTTTGTGGGCATATTGTTATTGCTGCTAGACCAGAGCAACAGACCCTTTCACATCTACGACACTATCCGCACTTCGTATCGAATCAATCTCGATATGTACCTGGATGGTGTCTATCAACTCGATCCGTTTTACACCTGGTTTTGCAACCACAAAAGGACCAGCTCGATGCTGATACAGGATGTGGCGCCGGATCGCTTTCAGCTGACGGAATATTTCAGACGCTACTATAAAAATATTGAATTGCGCGATGAAGTGGCCATTTTTACAGATTTACAGGATGGCCGATTCCTGTTCTTTTCAATTGGTCGCCGGCGTTTTGAGCGACGCTTTCGACATAGCGACTTGAAAGCCATCAATCGTGATTTGCCCGTATTGGCGGCGCTTTGCAGACAGCACTTTAGCGAGTCTTCCTACAATCGGGAGAGCTTGTCGGGCAAGGATGTGGAACGACGCCTGGAGTTCGCACTGGAGAGATGCGGTGAAGAAGCGCTGACCCCTCGTGAACACCAGGTGGCTGTCTTTATCCTCAAGGGACATTCCTCCAAGTCATTGGCGCGCGAGATTGATATCAGCCCGGAAAAGACCAGAGTATCGACCTCAAGTTTCAGCCGGGATTCTCCCAGGTCGCCTGGTTTTGTATCGTCTTCCTGTACGCACCGATCGCCGTACTGGTACTGTTTTCATTCCATCAAAACCGCTCGGTAGCGATGTGGACAGAATTTAGCCTGGACTGGTATGTAAAAGCCTGGAACAACGAAGGCATCCAGCATGCGGCACTGGTATCACTACAGGTGGCGGTAATCAACCAGCCACTGATGGTGCCGGAGGTAGTCACCGCGGTCGCCACGCTGACATTCTTCGCCATCATCAAACAGGCCACCGGCATCGGCTACCTGATTGCCGCCCACACCGCTTTTTGTGTCCCCTTCGCCTATATGCCGATACGCGCCAGGCTCGAGGATATGAATTTAAGCCTGGAACAGGCTGCCGCGGACCTGTATGCCCCGCCTTTCAGGGTTTTCCGTCGCATCACATTACCCCTGTTAATGCCCGGCATTCTGGCGGGCGCGATGCTGGCGTTTATCGTTTCGCTGGACGACGTAATCATCACGGCATTCGTCGCGGGCCCCGGTGAAACCACCCTGCCCATATATATCCTGGGACAGATCAGGCGGGGCGTAACGCCAGAAATTAATGCGGTATCCACCGTGTTTCTAGGAATTTCGGTCATTCTGGTCTCTTTTATTTTCCTGTTTGGAAAAAACAAGAACTAACCCGAACAATTCATGAATTGTCCGGGCTAAATGGAGCACGATTCACAGGTATCTGTGAGCGCAAGTGAAGTAAATAAGAGGTTAAACACTAACTGAGGTAAAGCGAATGAAACACAAGATATTAACCATAATAATGGCCATGGGCCTGACCTTAACGGCAGGCACGGTGTCGGCGGGTGGGGAACTGCATATCTATAACTGGGGCAACTACACCAACCCGGACATGATCAAGAAATTCGAACAGGAGAGCGGGATCAAGGTGACGCTCGATAGTTACGACTCGAATGAAACCATGCTGGCCAAGGTCGAACAGG
>SMVB01142839.1_pt1 | contig 12489 bp, 9 predicted proteins | sample 2456461 | NCBI WGS metagenome assembly SMVB01 (sample SAMN11095934, study PRJNA526329) | marine sediment metagenome | biome: Marine sediment; feature: Surficial sediment; material: Deep marine sediment; isolation source: Hadal surficial sediment | place: Pacific Ocean | collected 2014-05 | depth 0-1...
GTTGCGAGTAACTGCAGCAGTGGTGATTATCTTTTCGAGCATTCTATATCTCGTCGCTATCTTCAAAGGTGCGGGTAATCTGTTTCAGCAATTTCTGCAAGTTCGCTACGAAGTTGCCGTGGGTATCGTGCTGGTGGTCGTGATGTTGTACACGTCCGTTGGTGGTTTTATATCGGTGGTGAGGACCGATGTACTGCAGGGCATCCTCATGGTGATCGGGTCGGTGACGATTTTCTACTTTGTCACAGACGCAGCCGGTGGGATAACCGTACTCTCCGAACTCAAAAACCGACCTGGTAGTTCGCATCTGTTCGACTGGAACGCGGCGATCCCCCTGGTTGTGTTGTTGGGAATTGCGCTCAGCGGTTCGCTGAAGCTCCTGGTCGATCCGCGTCAGGTGTCCCGTTTTTATGCCTTGAAGGATGATCGCAGTGTGAAGGTGGGCCTCTGGGTCTCGCTCATCGGGATCGCGTTGATCATGTTCTGCCTTTTTCCGATTGGCCTGTATGCCCACTTCCTGCTCGATGGCGTGACCGAAACGGATATGATCGTGCCAACTTTGGTGAATGATCGTTCTGTGTTCCCGTTGTGGGTTGGCGATTTTCTCATTATTGCCATGCTCGCCGCGGCGATGTCGTCAATGGACAGTGTGCTGCTGGTTGCGGCTTCCGTGTTGTACAAGGACCTGGTCGAGGTCGTCAGCCCGGTAGCACGTCCCCTGGCATGGACCCGGGGCGGTGTTGTCGGGTTGGCAGCGTTGTCGGCCCTGGCCGCCCTGCGTCCACCTGGCGACATCATCGAGATTACAATTTTCTCCGGAAGCCTTTATGCGGTCTGTTTCTTTCCCGCGTTGGTGTTCGGTTTGCACTGGCGTCAAGGATCGGCCAAAGCGGTACTCGCGTCGATGGCGCTGGGGGTCGGTGTGCTGATTGGTTGGCTGGTACTTGGCTTGGGTGCATACGTACACGAAGTATTTCCCGCACTGTTTGTTTCTTGCGCAACTTATGTGCTGGTGGCTCGGGTGACGACGGATGCGATCCAAAGATGGCCTGATGTGTTGACACCTGATTAGCCCGGCGACGTTAGGAGCAGAAAGGTCGCACCTGATTGGCGGCTTCGATCTGATCCGCCAATGGAAACGCTTGTGCATCATTGAAGAAGTAGTAGATCAACCCGTTCGGCATCATGATCACCCGTATGCCAGACAAGCCGGTCATCACGGTGACCCAGGGGTCACAGTGATAGTGCTCGCCGAGAAGGCGTGCCGGTAGAGCCCAGGTGCCGTTGTTGTAGTAAAACCCGTAAAAATTCATGGGAAGGCCTCGATCTTCAGGATCTTGCTGCATGGTCGCTGCCAACGCCTGAGGGTGTAATACCTGCCGACCCTGTATTTTACCGGCGTCATGGGCGAGGAAACGGGCAACTTTCACGATCGAATCCGAATTCCAGAACATGCCGTAGCCACCGAATGCTCTACCACTGTTGTAGATTCCGTTTTCACGTGTCCGTCGGCTCAACCAAACGTCGGGTGCAATCTGCAACGGTTTCAGAACGTTGCGAACGAGATATTCAAAGCTGTCGGTGATCGCCGCGTTTCGGGCACGCAGGTAGGCGTCCATTGCCGATACCAGAACGTAGGTATCGGAGGTCAGGTACACCACTTTTTCACCGGCCCTGGCGCCGTGTGGCAGTTCGAACGATGCACGCAGTTTGTCTGCCGCGTTGATTTCGCCAAAGAACATGGGTGCAACCTGATCGGCCACGGGTGATGGATCGAGGAAGTTACCTGTCGCCATGTCACCGGTTTGCCCGAAGGTCACCTCCCGCCAATTACCTTTGGCGCTGGAAGCCTCTGGCAAGTAGTCCATGATTTTCTGTTGATAGATATCCAGACCGTATTCCTGCGCCAGCGCCATCATCACCACGGCTGGATATGCCGTTTTTGCGGTGGAAAAGGAGGTCAACATCATCTGCCCGCAATAGGGATACGCACCCGAACGGGTTCGACAGTCACCGGTGTAGTGAACTCCTTCGAAATAGATGCCGTGGATGCTGAGGTCGTCGTTATCAGGCAGTCCAGCGGAGAAGCGGGCGAGATTCGCCTGCGGGTAGTCCCTGGCAAAATCCGCATAAGCCTTGGTTGGTATTCGAGCGGCTACTTCATCTCTGAATTCCGCGATGATCTGTTGGGCGAGTGGAAGTGCGGTGGGTGTGTACACCACGGACACCGCACCCCACATATCAAATTTCAGAAAGTGGCAGGTCTCCTGGTTGATCAATATCGAACCGGATTGTCTTTCCCCTTCTTTTCCGCTAACGAGTGTGAACCTCAGCAGGCCGTTGTGCGTGCAGTTAGCTTCACGCGACATCAGGGTAAACGGTATCGACGCCTGTACGACGCCATCGCTGTCTTGCCAGATTCGACCTGGACCCAGGAGGAAGTCGAATCGTGAGTGCCTGGATGGTATCAGACCTCGGCGCACTGGAATCAGATTGGTGCCATCGGAAACGTAGTCGAAGCGGAAAGCCGGCAGGGTGTCACTCAGTGGAGGAATGAACTCTGCACGAACGTATTCTTCGATCTGCAGTTGATATGGTGTGACGGTGAGCGTGCCGATGAGGGGGGTTTCGGGAGCTGCTGCATGATCGGGCGGTTGAAAGTCCGCGGCGATCGGTTTTTCTGCGCCAAACGCAGCCGTTGTGAGGACGGATAGACTGAAGACCAGTATCTGCACACGGATGTTCATGTAGACCCCCTTAGCCTGCATTATTCATGAACAAGCTACTGCGACCCAATGGGAAGGGACCCGCGCCCTACAGTCCGCGCACCCTGCCTGCGAGGCCCGGCGTTTTACTACTGGCAGTTTGCTTCGCAGAACTGCTTGGCAATTCGCTTGCGAATTGCCCGCGACCCCAACCTCGCTACGCTTCTTCATGAATAATCCAGGCTAGGTTACGGCCAACATGCTACTGAAAAAAGTCGTGGCACCGGATGAGCGAGTTTGGCATCTGCAAAGGTTTGCCTATTCGATAATGGCCTGATGAACCAGCACCTGAAAATCATGGCGGATGTTGATGTGCCGGTAAGGGCGCACCTGGGTCATGAGGACGGCGACGATCTCCTGTTCGCGATCGATCCAGGAAAGCGTGCAGTAGGCGCCGCCCCAGTATGCCGATCCCAGTGACAAAGGGGTCGCTGCGGCGCCCCGGTCGATGACGATACCGTAACCAAGACCAAAACCCATACCGGGACCAGGCAGCCAGAGTGGTAAATCCCCCGTATGGTTTTCCATCATGAGGCTCACCGTCGTCGGAGACAGGATTCGCACTCCATTGAACTCACCACCGTTCAACATTGTCTGCTGAAAACGCAGATAGTCGTCGACGGTCGATACCAGACCGCCCGATCCCCGGAAAAGTTTTTTCGGCCCCGTTACCCAACGGCTTTTCGCCGAACCGGGATCCTGCAGCTCGATGTGGTTGGCCTCGCCCGGCCGGTATTGTGCGGCGAGGCGGGCAGCCTTCTCTTCGGTGAGAAAGAACTGCGTATCTGTCATTCCCAAGGGTTCGAAGAGCCTTGCGTCGAGGAATTTGTCCAGCGGTTGCCCCGACATGACCTCCACCAGCCGGCCGACTACGCTGGTTGCCGCCGAATACTGCCAGGCGGTTCCGGGTTGGTAATTGAGCGGCAAGGTCGCGAGACGTTTTATGTAGGCCTCCAGATCGTCCTCGGGTAAGGCGCGCGACGCCTCGCGGTAATAGTCGCCGTTGCCGATGTAGCTGTTGGCGAGTCCCGAGGTGTGGGTCAGCATGTCTCGAATCTGGATCGGACGATCCACGGCCACCAGCTCGCCTGTTTCTCCACTGGCGTCGCTGGTTGTCGATACCAGGGGATCGGCAAACTCGGGTAGAAATTTGGCAACCGGATCCCGTAGCTGAAAATGACCTTCCTCCCACAGCATCATGAGTGCTACCGAGGTAATGGGTTTGGTCATCGACGCAATGCGGAAAATCGCGTCCCGTTGCATAGGCCTGCTGTTCTCAACATCCATGTCGCCCTGCATCTTGAGGTGCACGAGCTTGCCGCGCCGCATTACCGCGGTGATTGTTCCGGGTACCAGCCGATCGTCGATGTAACGTTGCATCGCCGGAGCGATCCTGGCGAGGCGTTCGCTCGACATCCCGACGGATTCGGGGGTTGCGGTGGCCAGTGTTGCCCCCAACGCAGATTGTCCGCAGATAGCAAACAGCACACTGACCATGGTTGGAAAAAAAGTAGTTTTCACGGAGCCCCCTGATATAAATCCATTACCGTATTAGACAGATTATCGGCTTTTTGCCGCTTCCACCTCTCGAATCGAGTCCCTGGTGGCCAGGGTTTCGAGCAGCAACTTGAGTTCGGGAAGTTCGCCCAGCAAATCCTCATCGAAAATTTTCTTAACGATCATCGAAGCCAGTCCAAACGTGTAGAACGCGTAGAGATCGGCGAGGGTGAACGTCTCACCCGCCGCGTACGGATTACATACCAGCAAATTCTCCACTGCCCGCATGCCTTTGCTGAGATCCTTTCTGGTACTCGCCTTGATTTCGTCACTCACCGATTGACCAAAAAATGCTTCTGGCAGACAACGCCTTGCGACCAGTTCCACGTTGAGCTCGAGGTGGCGGATGAGTTCGATGTTCTTGGCTCGTGCTAGTGGATCACCTGGCAACAACGGCGGCTCCGGCTGGATGTGGTCGAGGTAGTCGGCAATCGCAAAAGCCTCTGAGAGAAACGTGCCCTCGACGTCGATACAGGGCACCTTGCCCATGGGGCTCCTGGCGAGATAGTCGTCCTGCTGAGAAGGCGGATCCTTGACCTCTTCGAATGCCATCCCCTTCTCAAAAAAACAGGCTTTAGCCAAGCTGTAATAGTTGCTCAGAAGGATGCCGTGTAACTTGATCATGTCATTACCTCTTCAGCGCGCTTGTCCGCTGCGGGCGGCGTCGCGGTTTAAATTCGAAATAGGATCTGTTGATGACGTCGTGCACTTGGGCCAGCTGCTTCTGGCAGATGTCTGCGAACGCATGAAGTGCCTCCCCAGTGAGTAAATGTACCTCGGTGTTTTGTAAGTGGCGACGCATTCTGTTGACGGAGCGCAGGGCTTTCTCGTTACGCGGCAACGAATGCAGGCTATTACGTAGACTGTTCAACGAGTAGAGGAACGAGCGTGGTAGTCTGGGATCACGGAACAGAAATTCCAGCACCGCGCCCTGTTGAATGGGTTCCTGGACGCTGATGTTGTAACTTTGCACCGCGTTCAGGGACAACAACACGCTGCGCCACTGAATGTCAGCAAAGGGAGCAAGTTCTATCGCGGATTCCAGGAGGTTGTCTGTCCCGACATCGATGATCCGGCTGGTCATGTCGGCGCGTTCAATGAAATTTCCCATCCGCAGAAAATTCCAGTGGGCGTCGTGCAACAGGTTTGCCGACATGAAACCTTCTATCCGTTGCACGAATTCGGAAACATCGGCAAGACCGGCTACCCGCCGGGTGCGGCTCAACGGCTCGCAGAGGTGCTCCTTAGCAAAAAGGTGGAGTTCGTTGATGTATTCGAATGCCTGGTTGGGAATAATGCCGCGTAAGGTTCGAGCGTTCTCTCTGGCCCATTTCAACGAGTTGAGCAGCGAGCCGGGATGACGAATATCGTTAATGAGGAAGCGCGATACGTTGTTCTCGTTGGTATGGTCGTACAATGTGTCGAACAACGTTCTGCTGCCTGTTATGTTCACGATGGGTTGCCAACCGCCGAATGGCAGCCTTTTCGGCAGGTCCATCAAAAGGTTGGCGTGGACGCTGACCAGTCGTGCGGTGTTCTCCGTGCGCTCGAGATAACGGCCGAGCCAGTAGGTGCGTTTTGCGGAGCTTGATAAAGTACGGTGACTCATTCGAAATCCACCACCCAGGTGTCTTTGCTTCCGCCGCCTTGTGAAGAATTCACGACGATAGACCCTTTACGCATCGCAACCCGGGTGAGGCCGCCGGTGGTGACGAAGATATTTTTTCCGGAGAGTATGAACGGCCGCAGATCGAGATGTCGCGGTTCGGCTCGCACGTCGATGAGGGTAGGAGCCGTGGACAAAGTCAACATGGGTTGAGCCATATAATTACGCGGGTTTGCGAGTATCCGGCGGGAAAATTCTCTGCGTTCCGCTTTGCTCGCTTTCGGGCCGATCAACATGCCGTACCCGCCGGATTCGTTGGCCGGTTTCACGACGAGTTTGTCGAGGTTGTCGAGAACGTAGTCGCGCTGTTCTTTTTCCACGCATCGGTAGGAAAGCACGTTGGGGAGTATTGGTTCCTCGTTCAGGTAAAAACGGATCATATCGGGTACATAGGTGTAGATGACCTTGTCGTCCGCGACGCCGCAGCCGGGCGCGTTTGCCAGGGCGACCTTACCCGCGCGCCACGCACGCATAAGCCCAGGCACCCCGAGCTTTGACTCCGGATTGAACACTTCAGGGTCGAGAAAAAGATCGTCAATGCGACGGTAGATCACGTCCACGCGAATAAGACCCTCGATGGTGCGCATGTACACGTAATCGTCGGCCCCGACCACCAGGTCGGAACCTTCCACCAACTGCGCCGCCATCGCGTTTGCGAGGTAGGCATGTTCGAAATAGGCTGAGTTGTAGATGCCGGGTGTGAGTACGGCAATCTGAGGGGATCTGACCTCGGTGAGCGAACGCAGGCAACGTGCCAGTTGATCCGGATAGTCGTCCACGGGATGGATGACATAGTCTTCGAACAGCTCAGGGAAAATTCGTTTCATGACTTCGCGATTTTCCAGCATGTAAGAGACACCTGACGGTACGCGAAGGTTGTCTTCGAGTACGTACATGGTGCCCTCGATGTCGCGAACCAGATCGCTGCCGCATACGTGAGACCAGACGCCGTAGGGTGGACTGATACCGACACACTCGGGACGAAATTCCCTGGATTTCTCGATGTATTCGCGTGGCAGCACGCCAGCTTCGAGAATTTCCTGATCGTGGTAGATGTCGTCGATGAAACGGTTCAGTGCGCTGACCCGTTGTTTCAGCCCTGCTCCAATATCGTCCCACTCCTTTTTGAGAATCAGTCGCGGAATGATGTCGAATGGCCATTCCCGGTCGATTGAGCCGCTGCCTTCGCCCGTGTAGACGGTGAAGGTGATACCCATGGAGCGAATAGCGAGCTCCGCAGCGGACTTACGTGCGAGAAGTTCATCGTCGGACAACTTTGCCAGCACCCGGCACAGGTTTTTCGCGCCCTTACGCGCGCGTCCCTTTTTTGTGATCAGTTCATCCCAGACCGACTCGGCCTGGTAGGTGTCCCAGCGGATGGTCATACGTGTCGGATTCAGTGCTTCCCTTGTGTCCATAGTAGAGATAAACCCGTCGTCTGGGTATCGCGGGTGAGCTTGCGTTGGTTAGAATGCCTACCCCCGGATGGAATCGAATAATCCATGCTTCACGGTAATGTCCAACCCGATTACGCAGACGTCGCATCCGCGCTCATTCGTCAGCTTCCGAAGCAACAACAGGCGGGTACGGCAGTATGCGTCTACCACAAAGGCGTCTCGGTTGTTGATGTATGGGGAGGCATCAAAGACTCCCTTGGCAACGCGTGGGAAGAAGATACCACCGCCCCGTCTTTTTCCACCACCAAAGGGGTGATGTCCACACTGGTTCACATACTTGTGGATCAGGGTAAAGCCAGCTACGACGATCCCGTCGCCAAACATTGGCCGGAATTTGCCGCCCGCGGCAAAGAGCACATAACCATTCGTCACGCGTTATGCCACGAAGCGGGGTTGTACCGGATTGCGGACATGATCAACCGTCCAGCCGAGATGCTCGATTGGGAACACATGAAGCAACTGATTGCGGATGCGGAACCGGCACATTCTCCGGGCGAAGCGCACGGCTACCATGCGCTCACCTATGGATGGTTGATCGGTGGTCTGATCGAAGCCATCTCGGGTAAATCTCTGCAGGCTGTGCTCCAGGAAGAACTGGTAGATCCTTTGCAGCTCGATGGTATGTTCATCGGCATGCCCCACAACGAGCTATACCGCCGCGCCGAGCTGACCAACGGAGTCTCCCGCCCTCCAAAACCTCGCGAACAGTGGCGGGTAAGGCTCCAGGACTGGGTGGAGATGGGCCTGGAGAAAGTAGGGGTTGAGCTCGCGGAATTCCGTTCCGCGCTCACCCCCTTCAACGAGGAGTTCGATTGGAACTCGCAAGATACCGTCCAGGCCATGATCCCAGCGGCCAATGGTCAGTTCACAGCGCGCTCGCTTGCACGCATGTACGCGATGCTTGCCGGAGGCGGGCAGGTTGACGGTGTGCGGGTGTTGTCCGAGGAGCGGGTTCGGGAAATCTCGGAAGTGCAAAGCCGGACACGAGACAAGGTGTTGTTCATCCCGATGCACTGGCGCATGGGATACCACCGTGCCTTCACGTTGGGAGTGAGAGCACCCGAAGCGTTCGGTCATTATGGATACGGGGGGAGCGGCGGTTTCTGCGATCCCAGCCGTGAGTTGGCGGTGGCGCTGGTGTTGAATAGTGGCGCGGGAACTCCGACCGGCGACAGCCGCATGCCGCGAATCGCCCGCGCCGCGATCAAAGCCGTGGATCGGCTGAAGTGACGGGAGAATATCGACCCTGTTGGTATTCGAGCGTAGCTGAACCTCCTATCTCTTTCGGGGTCAAAACCTGATCGAACGCAGACTGGAAAGCACCTGCGGATGAGCGCAACATGACCGGGGGGTACACGGGGATGAAGATATACCGTTGGTTGGGGACGTTATTTGCCTGGTTGGTGCTTACCACGGCGCACGCGGCTGAGCCGTCCGAAACCCACGAGCCGACCAAGGCACAAAGGCTGGAAACCATTCTCACCGAAGCGCTGCCGGAATCGGAATATCGCGAGATGTCGCGTTGTTTGTGGACCACCAGCTATCGCACCGTCGAGGTGCTGAATGATCGCTATCTCATCTTCCGGGGCAGCAAGCAACGGGTTTGGATCAATCGCCTGCGTAATCGTTGCCATGGACTACGCAAAAATCAGATCCTGATATTCAAACGTACCGGCATGAGGCTTTGCAGTACCGATACCGTAAGCTCCAGCAGTATTGGCTTCGGGATCACGGCGAGGTGCATGTTGGGGGAATTTGAGGAAATTGACGAACTGCGGGCGGATGCGCTGGAGGAAGCTCTTCGAAAGGCGCGTCGGTCATGAGGTGGTTGGCCTGGGCTGTGGTTTGTCTGCTCGGCACAGGTTCCGCAATCGCTGCGCAACACGCCGAAGAACCGCTGGATCTGGAAGCGATTTTGGGGACAACGGCGGCGAAGGAAGACTACGTTGAGGTAACCAAGTGCATCCCCCGACACAAAATTCGCCGCGTTGAGGTTCTTGATGAGAAACACATCGCCTTCAAGGTTGGCCGAAATAAATACTACCTGGTGCAGTTGGAGAAACGCTGCCCGGGACTGAATCGCCAATCGACGCTCGTCTACGAAGTCAGCAGCCCCCGATTGTGCACGCGCGACAGCATTCGGGGCCGAAACGGGGTGGGTGTCGCTGCGTGGACGGGACCGCGCTGCCGCATACCGAGCTTTCAGGAAATCACCGAGGACCAGCTGACGCTGATCAAGGATACCCTGTACAACAAGCGACGGTAGCCCGAACTACCCCGAAATGATCGACGCCAACAGTGCCAACGCGCGTGGCAGGTCTGGTGAGCTGTCCAGAATCGGACGCAGCGGATCTTCGCTCAAACGGCGCATGCGGGTAACGGCATTTTTCAGATGAAACTTCGGGTTGGCGATTTTGCCGTTGACCTCTGACCACTTCAGAGGCATCGAAACCGAAGCGGCCACTTCCGCACGGGCACTGAACGGCGCCACCAGCAACCGGCCGTGGCCGTTTTGCAGATAATCCACGTAGACTTTGTTCTCGCGAGCTTTGATCGACCGGGCGATGGTCGCGATGCTCGGATAGCGATCCACGATTACCCGGGCGAGCAACTCACCGAGCGTTCTAGCATGATCGTGAGTAAGCTGATTCGCCAGAGGAATCAACACGTGCAGACCACTTGCCCCGCTGGTTTTGGGGAATGCCGGCAGGTTGATCTCGTCAGTCAGCTCGCCAATTGCCCGGGCGAGTTTGATCACATCTTTGAACGGCGCTGATTTGGGATCGAGGTCGAGCACACACCAGTCGGGATGTTCGAGGTGGGTGATACGACTGTGCCAGGCATGAATGGGGATGGTGCCCATATTGGCCAGGTATTTGAGCGCTGCGGCATTTTGTACGATGAAGTAGTGCACCTCCCGCTCAGCCCCTTCGCTCCATATCACCTCGCGTTGAATCCAATCGGGCACGAAGTCGGGCGCGTCTCGCTGGTAGAAGGACTTGCCGTGAATACCATCGGGAAACCGTGTCAGTACCAGCGGTCGGTCACGCAGATAGGGCAACATCCAGGGGGCTATTTTTTCGTAGTAGCCCACTAGATCACCCTTGGTAAGATTCTTTTCCGGAAAGAAAATCTTATCCCGGTGGGTGATCTCGACATCAGGCTCCGGTGCCGGGGTCAGTTGTTGAGAAATTGGGTTATCGAACCCTCCTCTACATTCGGTCGCGACCTTGTCGCCACGGAGTCGTCGAAAAACCGGCTGTCTGAGTTGCCCGTCCCGCGTGTACTCTTTGAAGCCGATTTCGCACACGAGGCTTGCTTCGACCCAGACGATTCGTGAGTTCGCCGTTTTGTCTAGAAGCGCTTCGCCGTGAGGAAGATCGTCGAGTGCAGCGAGTACCTCTGTTCGTTTTGCGCCACCAAGTCCGGAGCCGACCCGCCCAATATAAGTGAGCGTAGAATTTCGGTATTCGCCGAGCGCTAACGAGCCGAGGTCCAACGGATTGGATCGGTTCGGTAACCAACCAACGATGACAAAATCATCCGTGCGTTGGTGGCGCACCTTTGTCCAGGCGTTAGAACGTCCGCCGCGATACCGTGAATCTGCCCGCTTGGCTACCACACCTTCCATGCCGAGTTTTATTGCGGCCTGGTAGGTCGACTTTCCCTTTGCGATGATGTGCTCTGAAAGCCTGAGCGGTCCTCGGCTCGGCAGCAGGCGGCGCAGATAAGACTTTCGTTTGATCAGAGCCAGCTCACGCAGATCGTACTGAAGAATCTGCAGTGCATCGAACACGTAATAGGTGCAAGGCATTTCGATAGCGGCCCGTGCAACTTCGAGTTCGCCAGACAAGCGTGCTCGTTGTTGGAGTAAGGAAAAGCTGGGTACACCCTGCTCGTCGTGGACTACCAACTCTCCGTCGATCAGAAACTGATCGAACGGCAGGCGAATGACGCTTTGCGCGATTTCCGGGAAACTGGCCGTGAGATCGTGGCCGTTGCGTGAGTGCAAGGTTACCTTAGATGCGTTTTTTTCCGCGAGCAATCGATAGCCGTCGTATTTCAGCTCATAAAGCCAGTTGTCGTTATCGAAGATCTCACCGGACGAGGCGAGCATTGGTTTGGCAGACACAGTGCGTTTCGTAAGCTTCGCAGCGGTTTTTTTCAATTCACCAAGTAAGCGAGCGGCCTTGCGCCCGGGGTGTTTCAGTTGCGCGACTGTCAGTCCGGAGTGTATCGAGTCGTCGGTGTAAGGGCTGTCTTTCTCGGACCATTGATCTCTTTCCTTAATGAACAGCCACTCGTTGCCTTGGTTATTTGCACCTTTCATTCGCACCAGGGTCCAACGCCCGTGCAGTTTGTGACCCTTGAGTTCAAAGAGGAGTTTGCCCTTCTCCAAGCCTCGTTTGAAGTTGTTCAGGGGAACGTAGGTGCCTTTGTCCCAGATGATGACGTGACCTGCACCGTAGTTGCCTTCTGGAATACGGCCTTCGAAGTCCGCGTAGTCCAGCGGATGGTCCTCTACATGTGCAGCAAAACGTTTGTCTTTCGGATTACGCGAAGGTCCTTTGGGCACTGCCCATGATAGCAATACGCCATCTAGCTCGAGGCGGAGGTCCCAATGCAGATGTCGCGCCTGGTGTTGTTGAACAACAAACAACTTCCCCGTTTTCGGAATTAACAAGCGACCGAATGGTTCCGGTGTAGTACCTGCGTGACGCTTGTCACGGTATGTTTCTAAGCGTCTTGAGGGCATACAGTTCCTGCGTTATAGTCGCGCTCCGCCCCGCCGTAGGAGAAGTTCCATGGCAGCACGCGCCATCGGATCCAGCACCATTTCGTTCGGACTGGTTGCTATTCCTGTCAAAATGTATTCCACAGTGGATACGACAGCAGCTATTCGTTTCAATTACCTGAGCAAAGATGGCTCCAGGTTGAAGCAGCAGTATATCCGCACCTCCGACAACCAGGTAGTTGAGCGAGAGGACCGGGTTCAGGGTTATGAATTTGCCAAAGGGCAATACGTATTGTTCACGGCAGAAGA
>SMVB01323551.1_pt1 | contig 12489 bp, 13 predicted proteins | sample 2456461 | NCBI WGS metagenome assembly SMVB01 (sample SAMN11095934, study PRJNA526329) | marine sediment metagenome | biome: Marine sediment; feature: Surficial sediment; material: Deep marine sediment; isolation source: Hadal surficial sediment | place: Pacific Ocean | collected 2014-05 | depth...
AATGGCGGAGAGAGAGGGATTCGAACCCTCGATAAGCCTTTTGAGCCTATACTCCCTTAGCAGGGGAACGCCTTCGACCACTCGGCCACCTCTCCACGAGAAGAGGCGACAGAATAGCGGTTTAGGGCTCCTCGGTCAAACCGACATGCGGTTTTCAACGGAATTTCAAGGTACTTGATCCAGATCAAAAGACTTGTGAAGTATCCGCACTGCGAGCTCCATGTATTTTTCGTCCACAATCACCGAAATTTTTATTTCGGAAGTGGAGATCATTTGAATGTTGATACCCTCTTCCGCTAGAGAGCGAAACATTTTACTGGCGATGCCAACATATGAGCGCATGCCCACACCCACCAAAGACACTTTGGCTATCCTGTCTCCGCCGACCACATCTCGCGCACCAACGTGAGGCTGTACCTGACTCTTGAGTATGTGCATCGTTCTAGCAAATTCATTACGATGTACAGTGAATGAAAAATCTGTCATGCCATCGTGACCAACATTTTGAATTATCATATCTACATCGATATTTGCATCGGCCACAGGGCCAAGAATCTGATAAGCGATACCAGGGCGATCTGGTACGCCCAATACTGTGACCTTGGCCTCGTCACGGTTAAATGCAATACCCGCAATAATCGCCTGCTCCATATTTTCGTCTTCCTCGAAAGTAATTAAAGTGCCTTCGCCTTCTTCTTCGAAGCTTGATAGAACTCGTAATCTGACCTTGTATTTGCCTGCAAATTCAACGGAGCGTATTTGCAAAACCTTGGAACCTAGGCTTGCCAACTCCATCATTTCTTCAAAGGTGATAGTCCTCAGTCGCCGTGCTTCTGGCACAATACTTGGGTCTGTGGTATATATACCATCCACGTCTGTATAAATCTGGCATTCCTTAGCATTAAGCGCTGCTGCCAGCGCTACACCAGTTGTATCAGATCCGCCACGACCTAATGTTGTAATGCTACCGGATTCATCCACGCCTTGGAACCCAGCTACTACCACGATATATCCAGCATCTATATCCGAGCGCAATTTGTCTTCATCGATATTAAGTATGCGCGCCTTGTTATAAGCGTTGTCAGTATGTATACGTACTTGTGCCCCAGTATAGCTTCTGGCTTTGACGCCCATCTCAATAAGCACCATCGATAACAGCGCTATGGAAACCTGTTCACCAGTAGAAACCATGACATCCAACTCTCGTGGATTGGGATTATTCTGAGCCTCCTTGGCCAAGGCAAGGAGACGATTGGTTTCTCCACTCATGGCAGAAACCACCACTACCAGTTGGTATCCTAAGGATTGAAATTTTGCTATTCGACGAGCAACATTTTTAATGCGCTCAATACTACCAATCGATGTGCCCCCGTATTTTTGAACGATGAGAGTCACGATTACTAATGTTTCTCCGTAATTTCTTATAAATATATAGATATTACCTGATTCCTAGAAAGTACACTAAACATGTGCAATAATATCTTTGAAAAAATATGTAATATGTGAGTAATGAATAAATGTACAGAATAGTAAAACAAACTAAATCTTAGTACACATCGAAAAAAATGGGTTAGATATTCAGGTTAACCTGTAATCATTATACGAACAAAAATATGACTCGTAGAGAGCCTAAATCATGAAACTCTTTGATGAGATATCCAACCCCAGTGAAATTCGCCGTAAACTTAGCCTCAACCAGTATGATTTCTGGAGTATGGTTGGAATCACCCAAAGTGGTGGATCACGCTATGAGAATGGACGGAGCATGCCGAAACCGGTAAGAGAACTGGTACGATTAGTTCACATTGAGAAAGTTGATCTATCCAAAATCCGGAAAGATGATCTGATCGTAGCTAGGTTGCTTAAAACAAAGAATCCAAATTTATATAAAAGCCTAAAGAAAACAGCCAAATTGAAGTAATCTTGACTAAATATCTACTAGGACTAGATGGTTACTTCCTATATCTAGTTTAATTAAAATCGGCAAAACAGGGATAAGCGCGTTACATATCAAGTTTAACAGTAAGGCCAAGGTCGTAAATTTTCCTACCAAAGGACTCCATCCATCCTTGAGTGACTTTTGTAAGACGTGATGCCTCCGGTTGCATCGAGGAACGCGCAAGTCCATATAGTAGCACTCCTTTCAGTGGCACACCTTCCCGTAATAATTCCTCAATAAATTTTAGATAAGCTCTAGTTTCTATTTCGGCTGGAAAATTACCATCAATTTTAAATACGCAAGTTTGGAGCCAAGTGGGACATAATGATGCGGCTAATTGTAGATTGTTGCGAAGTCGTCTAGAACTCATTCGAGTATTGTTAATATGTTGCCTCCCTTCGCGCGTGACACTATCTAGTTTGAACCAGACCTCACCGTTAAGTTTCGCTAACCGTCGTAATCCCGCCTGTACATTCGATCGATCAATCAGGCTCCCGTTTGTAATTAACACCAGTTTGAGTTCTTTAAGTGAATCGAAGCCATATTTTACTCTCCCAATTAAATCTATCACCTGTTCAAATTCCTTGGCACTGGTAGGTTCACCGTTTCCAGATAAGGCAATGTCATTGATACGTCTCGCACCTGGCGTCACCTGTTCCTGCATGAAAGAACCATACAATATTTCCTGCAAAAAAGTATAAAGCTCTGTTTCGAGCCTGATCAAATCAATCACCGGTGCTGCCCCGCGCGTTAACTCTGGTACTTGGCAATAGATACAGCGCCAATTGCAAGCATTATTGGGATTAAGGTTGATGCCCACCGACACGCCTCCAGCGCGGCGCGAAACCACTGGATAAATATAGGTTAACCCAGCGTTGTCACGATTGTGGTCGGCTACATTTAATAATTTGGGAGTACGCTGCAATGTTACAATCCTTCTTATGTTAATCTCTAGTAAATTGGAATTCGACGCCGGTCACCGTATCCCATCCCATAATAGTCAGTGCCGCCATCTTCATGGCCACCGCTACGCCATTGAAATTACCTTATCTGGCGACATTATCACCGATGAGGGTATAGCCAAGCAAGGTATGGTAATGGATTATTCAGAAGTAAAACGTATTGCCAAGGACGTCCTTGTAGACAAGTGGGACCACGCTTTTCTAGTGTATTCAGGAGACTTACAGGTACTGCAATTTCTACAATCCATAGAGGATCACAAAACAGTAGTACTAGATACGCCACCTACAGCAGAAAACTTGGCACTGACCGCATTTTACATACTTGATAACGCCTATCAGGATAACTACGGCAACCGCCTCAGACTAGAGCAAGTTCGTTTATTTGAAACGCCCAATTGCTGGGCCGATGCAATTCGAGGAAAAATTTAATATATCCCAGTAATTAGTAATATTTGGCCTGATAAAATCTTCACTACTTACCAATTGATTTTTCCATTATCACTACGTTATTTCTAATGCAACTTCCTACGAACTGTTTGATAGTATCAAAATAAGAAAAATATACGGCAAATAAATTTACGACACTTTGTAAAGCACTTCTATCTTTTACAAGAGGTTGATATTGTGTTGTAAATATTATGAAATAAAGATTACAGACCGCACAGAAAATATTGGAATTCGAAACAAAATTACTAAAATTAATATGCTATGAGTCCTAAGAAACCGGTTTCTCCTTCCGCAGTAATAACCCGTTTGCGTGCCAACCTAAAACTGTTCGTACTTGACAGCAATGTGTTGATGCACGACGCCACTAGTCTATTCCATTTTCAAGAGCACGATATTTATATTCCCACGGTGACGTTGGAAGAACTAGATGACAATAAAAAGGGTATGTCAGAAGTGGCGCGGAATGCACGTCAAACTAGCCGTTTTCTAGACGCGATTGTAGGCAGTGCAGTTACCGATATTGACAATGGCATTTCGCTGCAATTACATGGTAACAAAGATGCAACTGGGAGATTATTTCTATAAACCTAAGCAGTTAGTGCAAACTTACCTGTACAACTGACAAGTAGAAAATCGGATAACCAGATTATCGAGGTGGTAAAGTTCCTGCATGAAACTCACCAAAAACGCAAAGTGACGCTAGTTTCTAAAGACATCAATATACGCATTAAGGCACACGCATTTGGACTAGCAGCAGAGGATTATTTCAACGACAAAGTTCTGGAAGATACCGATCTGCTTTTTTCAGGAATCTTAGAATTACCGACTGACTTTTGGGATAAGCATTGTAAGGAAATGGAATCATGGCAACAATCAGGCCACACTTTTTACCGGATACGCGGATCGCTATGTATGAATTTTCTAATTAATCAATTTGTGTATCTTGAACATGATAATCCATTTTACGCACAGGTAAAGGAACTTATGGGTAAATCAGCAATTTTACAAACTCTTAAAGACTTCACCCACATGCAAAACAATGTGCGGGGAATCATCGCACGTAACCGTGAGCAAAATTTTGCGCTAAATATTCTTATGGACCCAGAGGTAGATTTTGTAACACTACTTGGACAGGCAGGTACTGGTTAAACATTGCTAACTCTAGCTGCCGGCCTTATGCAGACACTAGAACACAAGGTTTATTCGGAAATCATCATGACTCGCGTCACCGTACCAGTAGGCGAAGATATCGGCTTTCTACCTGGCACTGAAGAAGAAAAGATGACCCCATGGATGGGCGCGCTGGAAGATAATCTGGATGTTCTATGCAAAACTGACAATGAAACTGGCGAATGGGGACGTGCTGCCACCGATGGCTTAATTCGTGCGCGCATTAAAGTAAAATCCCTTAATTTCATGCGTGGACGCACATTTATTAACAAATTCTTGATCATCGATGAAGCACAAAACCTCACGCCCAAACAAATGAAAACACTCATCACAAGAGCTGGCCCTGCTACAAAAGTAGTGTGCTTGGGAAATATCGCGCAAATAGATACACCTTACTTGGCTGAGGGAAGTTCAGGCCTAGCCTATGTAGTAGATCGCTTTAAAGAATGGAATCACAGCGGACATGTGACGCTTCAACGTGGGGAACACTTCAGACTAGCAGATTATGCTACGGAAGTATTATAGGGCCCAGCTTCAATAATGTGAGGGTGATGCATAACTTTCAAACCTTGTATATTGAGCTAGGAAGGTAAGATCAATTTTACCTATAGGGCCATTACGTTGCTTGCCAATGATAATCTCGGCGACTCCTTTATCTTGTGTTTCGGGGTTGTAAACCTCATCACGATAGATGAACAAGATCAAATCCGCATCCTGCTCAATGGCACCGGATTCACGTAAATCTGACATCACTGGACGCTTATGTGGATTCGGGCGTTGTTCCAAACTGCGGTTCAATTGCGATAATGCTAGTACCGGAACTTGTAGTTCTTTTGCTAGTGCTTTTAAAGAACGGGAAATTTCTGAGATTTCGGTAGCTCGATTCTCACCTTGGCTACTGGCGGACATTAATTGTAAATAATCCACCACGATTAATCCAAGGTCACTATGTTGACGATGTAGTCGACGTGCCCGTGCTCTTAACTCCAAAGCATTTAATGCTGCAGTTTCATCAATGAATAATGGTGCATCATTTAGCTTACCAAGCGCATAGGTAAGTTTAGACCAATCCTCATCCAGCAAACGCCCGGTACGTATCTTGTGCTGGTCTAGCCTACCGACCGAACCCAACATTCGCATTGCTAACTGTGCACCCCCCATTTCCATGCTAAACACCGCTACTGGTCTCTTTAGCTCAAGTGCCACATGCTCAGCAACATTGAGTGAAAAAGCTGTCTTACCCATGGATGGTCTACCTGCAACAATGATTAGATCTCCTGGCTGAAAGCCGGATGTTTTCTGATCAAGATCATGGAATCCGGTAGCGATACCCGTAACATCACTGGGATTCTCTTGATTGTAAAGTACTTCGATACGCTCAACCACTTCCTTGAGGAGTGGTGGAAAATCGCTAAAACCCTGTCTCCCACGTGCGCCTACCTCAGCAATTTCAAACACCTTAGTCTCAGCTTCATCTAGCAAATTAGCGGCGGAACGTCCGGCAGGATTATATGATGAATCAGCGATCTCCACTCCGACCTGGGCAAGTTTACGCATCACCGATCGTTCGCGCACAATCTCTGCGTAGCGACGAATGTTGGCTGCTGATGGCGTGTTCTGTGCCATCATACCAACATAGGGTAAACCCCCAGCATTTTGCAGTTCAGCGGAGGTATCAAGTGACTCAGCAACAGTGACAACATCCGCCGGTTTGTCGTGTTCAATCAGCTTGCAAATGTGGCGGTAAATGAGACGATGATCCAGCCGATAAAAATCCTCCTCATTAATAACATCAGCTACCTTATCCCAGGCGTCATTGTCTAGCATCAGTCCCCCTAATACCGATTGTTCAGCTTCAACTGAATGTGGCGGAGTCTTTAAGGACTCAGGTAATTGATCATTAGTTACAGTGGTTAGGATTTGGGCCATAAAAATTAGAGAAGATTAACAAATCGAATGATAAGTAATTCTACCATTAGTCGCAACGAGGAAAAAATAAAAGGCTGTCCCTAGCCTTTTATTTATCTGACAGAAAATGTGAAATCAGAAAGTAGCTTCACCCAACACTGATACAGTGATGTGTACTAATACGTCACTATGCAAAACGATAGACAACGGATGGTCTCCTACCTGCTTTAAGGATCCCTGAGACATACGAACCATGGCTTTTTCTATCTCAAAACCTTGGATCTTGAGAGCATCCACAATATCGACATTAGTAACTGATCCAAATAGCTTGCCGTCAACTCCAGCTTTTTGAGTGATTTGAACCATCAAACCATCGAATTTAGCCGCATAAGCCTGGGCAGCAGCCAAAATTTCCGCTTGAGTTTTCTCCAATTCAGCACGCTTAACTTCGAACTCGGCAATAGTAACATTTGTTGCCCGCTTTGCTTTACCCTGAGGAATCAGGAAATTTCGTGCATAACCGTTTTTAACATTAACTACATCACCAAACTGGCCGAGGCTGACAACCTTCTCCATCAAAATAACTTGCATACTATCGCCCCTCAGTGTAAATCGGTATAAGGTAACAGCGCAAGAAATCGTGCTCGCTCGACGGCAACACCTAATTGGCGCTGATAATGTGATTTTGTGCCAGTAATACGAGCAGGAATGATCTTACCATTTTCATTAATGAAACCTTTCAATAACACAACGTCCTTGTAATCTACCGCCTTGATGCCTTCTGCTGTAAAACGACAAAATTTTCTACGCTTGAATAATGGACGGTTGGCATTCTTATCCTTTTCTTTGTCCTTGCCGTTTTTACGTCTAGATATAAAACGAGCCATAATTCTTTCCAATTTCCTGATTAGATGAGATATACATTAATTAACATGTAACATCAGCTATAAACTAATGCAGTTTGCCAGATGACTATTTAGTTTAATTATTTGTCCGTTCTATGTTCCGATGTTAATTTCTACAGCATCTTCCATTTGTGAGACAGGTCGTGTCTTCTCATCACTCATCATTGGTGAGGGTGTAATCACCGGACCGTCCATCCTAACAGTAAGATAACGGAGAATTGCGTCGTTAAACTTAAAAGCATGGTCCAGGTCGTCCAGAGTTTCCTGATCACACTCAATGTTCATTAGCACATAGTGCGCTTTATGAACCTTCTGAATTAGATACGCGAGTTGGCGGCGCCCCCAATCTTCCTGGCGGTGAATTTTCCCATTCTTTGCGGTCACCATACCATGGTAGCGTTTTATCATCGCAGGTACTTGCTCGCTCTGATCAGGGTGCACAATATAAACGATTTCGTAATGCCGCATGTAGTCTCCTTCTGGGTAAAATCTCCCGCGATGCGGACACGGTGAGATAAGGATTGAGGAATGCAGCATTCTAACGAATTAATGAATCAATATCAATCATAAAGAACTTTTAAATCGTAAAGTTGCAAAACTATCAATAAACTAAAATCTCAATTACTTGATGCTCTTACTGCTTTTAACTTTGATTCTTCCAAGTTCGTTCTCTATCACACCTTTGTCGGTAGGTCTCGAATAGGCATATACCCGCACTAACTGAAACATTAAGGCTTTCAACACTACCTAACATGGGTATAGAAATCAGTTGGTCACATGTTTCGCGAGTAAGCCGCCGCATGCCTTTCCCCTCCGCGCCCAGCACCCATGCAACAGGACCATCGATTTTAGCGAGCTGAAGATCGCAATTCGCCTCAGCAGCAGTTCCAATTATCCATACACCGTACTGTTTCAATTTCCGCAAAGTTTGGGCCAGATTGGTAACTGAAATATATGGTACGGTATCAGCGGCTCCACTAGCTACTTTGTGTACCGTGGCTGTGAGCCCCACCGCGCGGTTTTTGGGCGCAATCATAGCATGAACACCAAAAGCATCCGCAACTCGAAAACATGCCCCCAAATTATGCGGATCCTGAACTCCGTCCAAAACTAGTAACAATGCTGGTTCTGTCAGAGTTTTGAGCACGTCCTCAATGTCAATATGACAACAGGTTGTGTCTATATTTGCTGCCACGCCCTGATGACGGATGCTACCAGACATGGCGGCAAGCCTTGCCTCATCGCAGAAAATTAAGCGAACACATTGAGTTTCTGTGAGTTTCTTCAAGTCACGCGCACGCTGGTCACGACGGGTGGAATCGAGAAAAACTTCCTTGATACTGTCGGGATTCTGTCGTAGGCGACTTGTGATGGCATGAAAACCAAATATAAGGTGGACGTTAGACATTAAATGATAAAAGTTCTTGAAGAAATCAGTAAAACACCATCCACGACCTAATTTGATTAGAAATTCGACAGAAACTTGTAAAAATAACTTCAAATTCTATTCGTTCTTGCCTGCCGGCACAAAATCAATCTTGCTGGTTTCTAGGTCAACTCGTACAATTTTAACTCTCATCCGGTCGCCAAGACGATAATGTCTACCACTACGCTCACCTATCAGCATATGTTTGACGGCATCAAAATGAAAATAATCTTTGGGCAGTTCGGAAATATGCACCAGGCCTTCTACATAAACACCATCTAGCGCTATAAACAAACCAAAACCGGTGACACTACTAATGACACCACAAAAACATTCGCCAATTCTGTCTTGCATGTAGAAGCACTTGAGCCACGATTCCACATCGCGGCTGGCTTCGTCAGCTCGACGCTCTGTCTGTGAGCAATGCTTGCCCAGTTCATGCCAGTCACCAGGAGAATAAGTTGTTCCATTGAGCGCTGCTTTGATTGCGCGGTGCACCAGGAGGTCGGGATAACGCCGGATGGGTGAAGTAAAATGGGTATAGGACTCATATGCTAGCCCAAAATGGCCAGTGTTATCCGGGCTGTAAACAGCCTGACGTAGTGATCGTAGCATTACGGTTTGTAACAATTGTGCATCGGGTCTATCTTTAATTTTTACCAGTGTCCTCGCATAATCTTGAGCACGAGGCTTATCCCCGCCACCTAGCTGCAAACCAAATTCTTTAAGAAAGTTACGTAAAGCATCAAGTTTTTCCGGTGTGGGACCCTCATGAATACGATATACCGTGGGTTGTTTGTGTTTCTGCAGAAAATCTGAAGCACACACGTTGGCCACTAGCATACATTCCTCGATCAGGCGATGGGCATCATTGCGCTTCACTGGCAAGATCTGTTCAATCTTACCTAGGTTGTTGAAAATCATCTGGGTTTCTATAGTTTCAAAATCAATCGCGCCACGTCTCTCCCGTGCTTGCAGTAACACCTTGAATAATTTGTAGAGCAGCTGGATGTGCGGCATTATTTTTGCATGCTGCCTAGCATCTTCCCCCCTAGGATCGCTCAGCATCGCTGCCACCTTAGTATAGGTAAATCGCACGTGGGAGCGCATTACTGCTGGATAAAATCGGTAATCATAAAAATCTCCATCGGCATTGATATTCATCTTGCATACCATACACAAACGCTCCACTTGAGGATTAAGTGAGCACAAACCATTGGAGAGTACTTCTGGTAGCATCGGAATTACGCGTCTCGGGAAATATACAGAGTTGCCACGATTAAGCGCCGCCTTGTCAAGCGCATCGTTGGGACGAACATAATGACTAACATCAGCGATGGCGACATATAGTTTGTAACCCTTTCCATCACGCTCGCAATACACTGCATCGTCAAAGTCGCGTGCGGTTTCACCGTCTATAGTCACCAGCGGCAAATGACAAATTTTCTCCCTCCCGGCCAGATCTTTTTTCATCACTTTGTTAGGAAATTTGGCGGAAAGCATTTCTACTTCGTGCGGAAACTGGTACGGTAAATCATGCTTACGAAGCGCAATTTCGATTTCCATTCCTGGCGCAGTATAATCTCCCAAAATCTCAACGATGCGACCAATGGGCTGTGCATTTTCCCTAGGCTGCTGTATGATCTCTACCGTCACCACTTGGCCTGCCCTGGCATCCATAGACTCTTCTTTTGGCACTAAAATATCCTGACTAATGCGCTTGTTCTCAGCCTCTACAAATAGGATACCGTAATGGACGCGCAATCGCCCGACCAACTGCGTTATGACGCGCTCCAATACTTCTACGATGGTTCCTTCTTTGCGCCCACGCCGATCTATACCAATTACACGCACCATCACGCTGTCTCCGTGCAACACCTTGTGCATCTCCTTGGAACTCAGAAACAAATCGGGGCTACCATCGTCGGGAATTAGGAAGCCAAAACCATCAGCATGGCCTTGTATCTTGCCCTTGATAAAATCCAGTTTTTCTACCACATAGATGTCGCCTTTGCGATTACACATGATTTGACCTTCTCGCATCATTGCAGAAAGTCGTCGGCTAAAAATTTCATTTTCTTCTTCTGTAATTTTGAGCAAAATTTGTAACACTTGCTCAGTGATGGGAATACCTTGTTCTTTCAATGTTTTCAATATGAATTCTCTGCTTGGCAACGGATGCCCGTAACGTTCTTTTTCTCGCTCAAAATGGGGATCAAGATTGCGTAGTTTATGTCTTTTTTTGTTTGACAAAACAATGATTTCCTATAAAATTGCGGCTCTGCTCAGGATCCCGATTCTGGATGCTGAATCGCCCAGATGGCGGAATTGGTAGACGCACTAGGTTCAGGTCCTAGCGGTGGCAACACTGTGGAGGTTCGAGTCCTCTTCTGGGCACCAATTACCTATCTCAGTATGTATCGTCGAGACTCACTAATAAACAATACTTTATTAAAAATAATAGTGTTATGTAGATATTACGCCTTTACATCTCATCACATCTCTTGACAGATCGCGTTATTTAGGGAACACTTTAGGGAACAATTTATGTTCTCTATCTATTTTAAGATGCCAAAACGCGTTGTTCCCTTAACCGATATTAAAATCAAAAAAGCGAAGCCAGGTCCGAAGCCACGCCGGCTGTTTGATGGTGGTGGCTTGCACCTTCTCATCAATCCAGATGGGTCGAAATACTGGAGGCTGAAATACCTGCTTCATGGTAAGGAAAAACGTATTAGTCTTGGAGTATATCCCAAAGTAACTCTAGCCGTTGCGCGAGACCTTGCAGCAAAAGAACGGCACAAGCTAATGGAAGGCATTGACCCAGCTACCGAACGCAAAGCCCATAAAAGAACAAAGCAAGATGAAATAGCCAATACCTTCAAGACTGTGGCACTAGAATGGTATAAACACAAACTCAAAATCTGGTCACCAGCTACTGCGCGTAAAGTACGCGAAGCTCTAGAAATTGACCTAATACCCTCCCTTGGTAACAACTCCATCTCCACGCTCACCACCCCCAAAGTCGTTGACGTGCTTCACGTGATTGAAACCCGCTCCCCTCACATGGCAGACAAGGCACGACAATATTGCGGCGCGATCATTCGCTACGCGATTCTTACTGGTAAGCGCGAGGAAGGCCGCCTGCTCGATCTACGCGGTGCACTGAATCCTCTAGTAGAAAGCCATTTCAATACATTCAGCGAAAAGGATCTGCCAGGATTTATGAAAAAACTTGATACCTACAAAGGGGCGGCACAAACAAAAATCGCAATTAAATTGCTGATGCATACCTTCGTACGGCCTTTTGAAATGGTAGGCGCACAATGGTCAGAATTTAACCTTGATACCGCCGGATGGAATATCTCCGCAGATCGTATGAAGATGCGACATCAGCATATCGTGCCATTGGCAAAGCAAGTAATGAAACTACTTCAGGAGCTTCATAAACTAAATGGGTGCAGCCCTTTTTTGTTTCCAAGTGAACGCGCACCGCTCAGCAAGTCCATGGCACGCGACACCTTGAGTAAAGCTCTGCGTTCGATGGGCTTCCAGGGACTAGCTACGCCACACGGATTCCGTGCAATGGCTTCAACCATGCTGAACGAGATGGGTTTTCACCCAGACGTGATAGAACGCCAGCTTGCCCACAAGGAGCCTAACAAGACACGCGCCGCTTACAATCGCGCCCAATATATGACCGAACGCACGAAAATGATGCAACATTGGGCG
>SMVB01430722.1_pt1 | contig 12489 bp, 12 predicted proteins | sample 2456461 | NCBI WGS metagenome assembly SMVB01 (sample SAMN11095934, study PRJNA526329) | marine sediment metagenome | biome: Marine sediment; feature: Surficial sediment; material: Deep marine sediment; isolation source: Hadal surficial sediment | place: Pacific Ocean | collected 2014-05 | depth...
CCGTTCCCTCGAAGCGAAGCGGGGGCAGCGTGATATCGATCGTCGTCGGGGCGGCTTCGCCAGCCGCAAGGCGCGCCGCCACCTGCACCGGCGCGAAACCCGCCGACACTTGCCACGCGATCGATCCGTCGTCGCCCAGCCACGCCTCCAGAACGGCGGCCTCGGCGTCGGGCGCCAGGGCGATGGCCAGGGGTTCCACGTCGATGGGGCGCGGGCCGTCGATCCGAATCGCACCGAGGGACAACAGGTCGCGATCGCGCAGGGTCAGCCGCAACCGCCGATCCGCGTATGCAAACGCGGCGTCGAGCCGCGCGGTGCCGTTGGTGATGCGCACGCTCTCGCCAAGCGCCAGGGGGCCCGACACTCGCGCGGCGATCAGGCCGGAGAATCGGCCTTCCGCGCCGGACAGCGTCATGCGCGCCTCGGACACGGACAGGCCGAACGGTGCGTCGCGCCATTCGTCGATGGCCAGGACCGCGCCGTCGATTCGGTTTAGGCGGAGGCGTCCCGCGACGTGGTCGATGGCGAAGGACACGCGGTCCACGGACCCGCGCGCGCTCAGTGCCTGGCCCAGGGTCGCCTCCAGACGGCCGGCGAGGATAAACTCGGTGGCGCCGGACGGTGTCGCGGCGAGGCTGAGCAGCGGCGCGGCGGCGGGCCTGATCCGCAAGGCAAGCGCGTGGTCGAGATAGGGCGCGAGCCACGGTCCGGCGTCGAGACCAAATGTTTTGAAATGGACCCGCGCCGCCGTCAGGTCGAGGCCGTCGCTGCGCGCCGTCAACGCGCCGTCCGACAGATCGAATGACAAATCGCCCGTGGCGCCAAATCCCTCGACCAGACGCGGCACCGTCACGCCGGACACGTCGATGGCCAAGTCACCTTCCAGGGCGAGCAGTCCGAGACGTTCGGACGTCCCCCGCGCCGCCAACAGGGCGGCCAGGTCGGTGACCGCGCCGCGCGCCGACAAGGCAAGGCGCGGTGGCCGGGAACCCAAACGAAGCACGGAAAAGCTACGCCGTTCCATGGCCTCGGGCGAGGCGACCTCGAGCTCCGCCGAGACGGTGAACTTTGGCGCGCCGCCCGCGATTCCCGTGACCACGACCGCGACGTTGGCGACCAGCGCCTCGTCGATCGCCGCCACCCTGAGCCCGAGCCTTGCCTGGTCGCCGTCGAAGCCGAATTCGGCGCTGCCGGGCATCGCCAGTCCGCCGACCGCCAGGTGCGCCGCCTCGGCGAAGCCGTCGACCGTGACCTCGCCATCGGAGCCGCGCCGGCCGGCGACCTGCACGGTGAGACCGGCGCCGCGCATTCCGAATCCGTCGAACCAACCATGCGCGATATCGGCGTAGGCATCCACGGCGCCGTCGGCCGCCATATCGATATCCACCGTGGCGTCGAAGGCGGCGAACGGCGCCTCTAGGCGCATGGTGAACGCGCCGGCGACGACACCGTCGGGGCCGAACCGCGCGCGGCCGTCGAAGGGCACGGTGACGTCGCCCAGCCCGGTCGCGACTTCCAGACGGGCATCGCGAAGCGTAATCTCCGCCACGTAAACCGGCGGTGGGGTCGCCGCGCCGCGCGTGTCCGGCTTGCCAAGAAATCGCTCGAACGGACCGAGACGGAAACGCCCGTCCTCGAATTCCGTGCGCCACCGCGCGCCGCCGATCACGACCCGGTCGACGCGGCCGTTGCTGAGACCGTCCAAGTCGTAAAAGGCGGTGATATCGGAAATGGCGAGGCGGCCCGCGTCGCCGGACAGACCGGTGATCTCAGTGCGCGTCAGGCCGACGTGGCGAACCTCGAACGTAAAATCGCCAAGGCCCTGGTCCGCCAACCAATCACCGGCGATCCGCTCGACGAACGCCGGCAGCAGGAATTCCCAGGCCAGCAACACCGCCAGAGCGGCCGGCACGACCAGGTAGAACAGAAGTCCACGCAACCACCGCGCCATGTCGGCGATGAGTCGTGCCACGGATCCCGCCCCTCACAACAATGCGCAGGGTTACAAGCGCATCGTGCCGGCATGCCGGCCCCGTTGTCAAAAGGGGAAAATCGCCGCCGCGCGGAAGCGCGGCGGCATGGCGGCGGTACAGTTAGTCGGCGAACACCAGGACAGGTTCTTGCCGCGGCGCGCGGCGCGCGGCCGGGCGGCGGCGGGCGCGTATCTGGGTCCGCGTCTGGCCGGCCTCGCCGCGCATGGCCTTGCGCAGCTTGTCGAAGGCGCGGGTCTCGATCTGTCGCACGCGCTCTCGGCTGACCCCGAAGTGGCGGCTCAAAGTCTCCAGCGTCTCCGATTTTTCCGCGAGCCAACGCCGCTTAAGGATATGCCGCTCGCGGTCGTTCAGGTGAACCATGGACTGGGCCAGCAATTTGCGGCGCTGCTCCAGCTCTTCCTTTTCCGCAAACTTGGTTTCCTGGTCCGCCGAGGGGTCGACCAGCCGGTCCTGCCAATCGCTGTCGCCGCCATCCTTGGGCAGTACGTTGAGCGAGTTGTCCGGTCCCGACAAGCGCTGGTTCATCAGCACCACGTCGGCCTCCGGAACGCTCAACAGGCGCGCGATCTCGCGCACCGTCTCGGGCGCCAGATCGCTGTCGTCATTGGCGTGCAGGCGATGCTTGACCTTGTTTAAATTGAAGAACAGCTTCTTTTGCGCCGCCGTGGTGCCGATCTTGACCAGTGAGCGCGAACGCACGACATATTCGTTGATCGCCGCGCGAATCCACCACATGGCATAAGTCGCCAGGCGGAAACCGCGATCCGGGTCGAAACGGTCCAAGGCCCGCACCATGCCGACATTGCCTTCCGCCACCAGATCGGCGAGCGGCAGGCCGTAGCCCCGGTAGCCCATGGCGATCTTGACCACCAGGCGCAGGTGGCTGGTCACCAGCTTGTCGGCCGCGTCGGAATCCTTGTTGTCGCGCCAGCGCCGCGCCAGGCTTTGCTCTTCTTCCAGGCTCAACATGTCATAGCGGCGAATCGAGCGGAGGTAATGACCCAGACCGTCATCGAACCAACCGTTCGCGCGGGCGGCGGCCTTCATCGGTCCAGCCCCACGCGCGCGTGGCGAACCGGCGGATTAAATGCCCGCCGGCGGGGAGCCCTCTTGCGGTTTGCCGCGGTGGTCTTAAATGTCATAACGCTTCCTCCCAATGGCCATGGCTTAAAATCGCTCCACCGCTTCATAAGCACGTGGCGTGCCAAAATTTTAACGACAATAATTTCAATGGGTTACGTTAAAAAACCCGATCCGGCGCCGTACCGCCCGGTCGGATTTTCGCGTTCTGCCATTGCATTTTGCGACGCCGGGGAGGACCGGCGGCCCAGGTTCGATCAGGGATAGCGCACCACGGGGCTGTTGCCGCGATAGCTGAACAGCGGCGCGCGGCCGCGTGGTTTGTCACCGCCCGGCAGGCGGCCGACCTCTTCCAGCATGAACTCCGTGACATCGACGATCGGCAGGCGGCGCGCCTGTTCCAGCGTCACCCAACGCAGGTCGAGAAGCTCGCCGCTGCCCGCCAACGTGCCCACCGCGTGGCGCGCCTGGGCGAGAAAAAAGCGGGCGTGGAAGCGAATCGGGCTGTTGGTGGGCGTGATGGCGCGGCCGATATACGACAGGCGATTCAGCGCCGGCGCCATGCCCAGCGCGCGCATCGCCGCCCAGGACGGACCCTCGACCGACCCGACGTCTCCCGCGCCGCCCAGCAGCAGGCCGGTCTCCTCGAAGGTCTCGCGCACCGCCGCGACGGCCAGCGCGCGCGCCATCGCCGCGTCGCCGAGGCGCGCCGCGGTTTCCGCCGTCAGGGGCGCCGCCGGCACGGCGCGCCGGTCGTCCGGCTCGACCCGGCCACCGGGAAAGACATAGGCGTCGGGAATGAAGGCGGCCTTGGGCCGGCGCCGGCCCATCAGCACCTCGACGCCACGCCGCCCGTCGCGTATCAGGACAAGGCTGGCGGCATCGCGGGGACGAACCGGAACGCCGGTCACGCCCATATCCGTAAGGGAAGCGCGGCGCCGCGCGGTGGAGTCAAAAAACCGGGATGATGTCGTCGGGATCGAAGGCCACGGTTTCACCGTCGATGCCGATCTCGGGAATCGCCGGGAACGCGATGCCGTGCGGCTCGATGATCCCCTTCATCCGCAGCACGGCGGCGCGCCAGTTTTCGCGGCGTTCCTCCAGCGAGAGAATTCCCAGCCCGGCCTCGCGCGCTACATCTTCGAGCAGGCGCAGCGATGGGCGGAAGTTGTCCGGCAGTTCCCAGAACTCGTCCGGCGGCTCATAGAGCACGCCCGACAGGAATATGTATCCGGCGCGTATCTGGCGGGTGATCGTATGGCGCTGCTCGTCGTCGAGCTTGGGTAGCAGATCCTGCAACACGATCATACAGATTCCGAGATGCCGCGCCTCGTCCTTGCCGATGCAGCGGAACGCCTCCTTGAACACCGGTATGGTGGTCTGCTTGAACATGCCGTGGAACAGGGTCGAGGCGGCCAGTTCGCCCATCAGGAACGAAGTGAACAGGATTGGCAGCGGGAACCTGTGCACGCCCTTCTTGAAGGCCTCCCAATAACGCGCGCCATTGTGATAGAGCCATTTCGCGTTGTTCTGGGCGAGCTTGCCGAGCGCGGTTTCCGGCTCGTAGCCGAGCGGTCCGCCCGGCGTCAGCGCCTCGATGGCGCGCTGGCAGATTTCTTCGTGGTTGACCTCGTCGCGGACGATCGAGAAGAAGCATTTGCGCAGCGGGTCTTCCTCGTGGGTCTCGTAGGTGTGGATCAGGGCGCGCGAAAATACCGCCGGCCCGGAGCTGTCGAACACCGCCAGCAAGGTGAACCAGTGCGCGATGGCGTAGCGCTGATCGAGCGTGAACTCTTCAGGGTCCAGCGTGTCCCAGGGCAGCCGGTTCGGCGCCCATCCGGGATCGCGCGCGCCGTCGTAGATTTCCCGTAGCTTCGGCGTTTTGACGTGCCATTCGAGGGGAAAGATATTGGCTTCCGGGAATGGCGGCGGGTCGGAACGGCCAAACAGGATCTTGGCCGCGTCGGGCGCCTCGTCGCCGTGCGATGGCGGCGCGCCGATGTCCGCCGCCAGGTCTTCCGCGGTCCCAGAGGTATCAGGGTTCATCGATCGATCTCCATGACGGGACGTCCGCGCGTTCAGTTGGTCGGATTCTCGCGAGCCACGTAGCGGCCGTCCTCAAGGTCCGAGAACAACTCAGAGACCTGCGGGTGCTCCACGGGCTCTCCGGTCTCGTCGCGCAACAGGTTTTGCTCCGATACATAGGCGATATATGACGACTCGTCGTTTTCGGCGAGCAGGTGATAAAATGGCTGGTCCCGCGACGGCCGGACGTCCTCGGGAACGGCCTCAAGCCACTCCTCGGTGTGATTGAACACCGGGTCGACATCGAAGATCACCCCGCGGAACGGATAGACCCTGTGCCGAACGATCTGGCCGATAAAAAACTTCGCGGTTCTGATGGTCATGGTCCATGGCCCCGCTGGTTGCCCGGGTCGCGCGAGCCCCGGGACGAATGAAGGCGTCCCCGCCGCCCTTGCCTATAATTAAATAGGGTCTTTTGCCGCCCAGCGCCATGGCGCAATGCTCTTTTGGTCAATCGTTAGAGCAGATTGTGGTTGATGGGAATCGCCACAGGCGATCCCATTAACCGCGTGAATCTGCTCTATTTCATAAGTTAGACCGGATTCACGGGATTGATCGAACCCCAAAAGTGGGTTCGATCAATCCTGATCCGGTCTAGCGCCCGCCATTGCGTCGATCTTAGCCGCCATGATGAAGTCGTTTTCATGCAAACCCTTGATTTTCTTGGTTTGCAGGGAAATCGTGGCGTAGCCCCAGCCGAACGCGACATCGGGATGATGACCCTCGTGCTCGGCCAAATCGCCGACTTTGTTAACGAATTCCAGGGATTCGGCAAAGTTCCCGAAGCTGTAAGATCGGTGGATTTCATGGGCGCTTTCGGACATCTCCCAGCCCGCCGCTTGCGCCATGAAATTTTCCGCCTCCGGCCGGGTCAGCGGCGGGATACCGCCGCGGCATGGGGTGCAGGTCTTGCCAACCAGTTCGTCGGTCATGTCGGATTCTCCAAATTCGTAGCGCCTCCAGCCTTGCATTATACGGTCTTGGCGCGCGCGAAGCGCGCCCATTTCGCTTGCCCGTGACGGTCTGCGCGGCTCTACTGGGATCGGCAAGGATGTCCATGACGGCGGCGGGAGGACGACCATGAAACGACGGGATCTGCTCAAGGGCGGCGCCTTGGCCGCGGCCGCGTCGGCGTTTCCGGCGCCGGCCATCGCCCAGGGCCGGGTGCGTTGGAAAATGGTGCTGTGCTGGCCGAGGAACTTTCCCGCGCTGGGCACCGGCTCCCAGCGCATCGCCGATTCGATCCGCGAGATGTCGGATGGCCGCATGGAGATCAAGCTCTACGGCGCCGGCGAATTGGTGCCGGTCTTCGAGGTCTTCGACGTGGTGCGCGAAGGCACCGCCGAATGCTCTCACGACCCGCCGTATTACTGGGTCGCGAAACATTCCGCGACGCCGTTCTTTTGCTCGGTCCCGGGCGGGTTGACGGCGCCGGAGCACGCCGCGTGGATTTATTTCGGCGGCGGTCAGGCGTTGTGGGACGAACTCTATGCCGGCTTCGGCCTCAAGGCCTTTCTGGCCGGTAGCGGCGGCGCCAATGTCGGCGGCTGGTTCCGCAAGGAGATTCACAGCCTGGCCGACTTCAAGGGCCTGCGCATGCGGATTCCGGGACTTGGCGGCGAAATGATGAACCGGCTCGGCGCGGTCACCGTCAACCTGCCGGGCCCGGAAATCCTGCCCGCGCTGCAGACCGGCGTCATCGACGCCACCGAATGGATCGCGCCCTATAACGACCTCGCGTTCGGCTTCCACAAGGTGGCCAAATATTACTACGCGCCGGGCGTGCACGAACCGGGGCCAGCCGCCGCGCTGACCATCAACCGCGAGGCCTGGGAGGCGCTGCCCAAGGACCTCCAAGCCATCGTGCGACGCGCCGCCGGCGACGAAGCGTTCCGCATGTTGGCGGAGATGACCACCGGCAACGCCGAAGCGTTGGGCGCGCTGGTGAACAAATACGGCGTGCAACTGCGCCGTTTTCCGCCCGACGTGTTCACGGCGATGATGGCGGCGGCGCGCGACGTGGTGGCGGAGGCCGGGACGGGTAGCGAGCTGAACCGCCGGGTTTACCGAAGCTGGTCGGATTTCCGCGAAAAGATCGTCGCCCTCGCCCCGCTCACCGAGCTCGGCTACATGGCGATTCGCGACGGTTGAGCCATGATTCCGCGCCGGCGGGTGGGAGCCCAACTTGCGTCGCCACTATTGTGGGACCCGACAGCGCCATGACAGAACTCTTAAATTTCGATTTATTAACAACTCGTTAAACGAGTCACCTGACAACGTACATTGAATCTACGTCCCGCGAACGAGTCGCAATTGCCGCAAAATGGCCATATTTGCTCAGCAAAATCGCCACATTCGGAGGCCATATACGTACTCGAAAGTTTTGATAATCGTTTTTTTAGAGGCGCTTCGACGTCTCTGCGCTCCAAAAGCCCCGCCGTCTCGTCCCGGCGGGGCTTTCCACGTCTAGAGTAGATCACGGTCTTTCTTTTATCGGCCGCCAGGCGCGCGCGCGCCGCTCGGCTTCGGCCACGGCTTCCACCGACATGCGCCGGGCGATCGCGCGGCGGCGCGCCTCGGCCCAGGTTCGCCCTTGCGCGGCGGCCAGGCCGAGCCACATGTGGGCGGCGGTCAGGTCGCGGCGCACCCCCGTGCCACGGGCGTAAAAATCACCCAGGTTGAGTTGCGCGTCGACATTGCCTTGCCTGGCGGCGCGTTCGTAAAGGGCCGCGGCGCGGCGCATGTCGAACGGCACGCCCTCGCCGCCGCTGTACAGCATGGCGAGCGCCGCCTGGGCCTCGGCGTCGCCGGCCTCGGCCAGACCGCGCCAGATTTCAGCCGTGGCCCGCGTATCGCCGCCATCATAGGCTTGCAGGCCGTCGGCGAACGACTGTGCCTGGCTCCGGCCCGAAACAACGGCCAGCGCCGCCGCGATCAAGACACCCATGATCGGTCTTACTCGCATCGCTCCACAATAGCAGCGCGATCCGATCGCGCGGTATCACGTTCGCACGAGATGGCGGCGGCGCCGGCGCCGCTGTGCTAAATTGACCGGCGCGACATGTGGCAGGAGGAAACCGAGCCGATGAGGACAATACCCGGGGCGATACTCGCCGCCTTCCTTTGCGCGGCCGCCGCCGGCGGTGCGTCCGCCGAGACTATCGATGTCGAAATCTGGAACTTTTCGGACATGGACCGGTGGATCCAGATCACCGACCTGAACTGCAACACCGTTCTGTACCAGGACAAGATGGAAGCCCAGGCCCGGTTTCCCTACAGCCTGTGCACCGACGGAACCGGCAAGGCCAAGCTGAAGTTCTACCTGCGCGTCGGCTGCAGCAAAAACAAGACGATTATCGTCGAGGACATCGAGGACGGCGCGACCATCGATTTCTGACGCGGTGGGCCGCGACCCCGGGGAGGGAAGCATCATGGCGGGACGGCTTGAGGGAAAAATCGCGATCGTCACCGGCGTCGGATCGATCGGGCCGGGCTGGGGCAACGGCAAGGCCACGGCGGTCCAGTTCGCGCGCGAGGGCGCCACGGTGTTCGGCGTCGACATCAATCCCGACGCGGCGGCCGAGACCAAGGCCATCATCGACGGCGAGGGCGGCGCCTGCGCGGTCCATCAAGCCGACGTCGCCGACGACGCGGCGGTTGCCGGCATGGTGGAGGCCTGCCTGGCGGCCCACGGCCGCATCGACGTGCTGCACAACAATGTCGGCATCGTCGAGGCCGGCGGTCCGGAGGATATCGCGGTCGAGAACTGGGACCGCCTGATCGACGTCAACGTCAAAAGCATTTATCTCGCCTGCCGGCACGCCATTCCGCACATGGTGGCGCAAGGCGGCGGCGCGATCGTCAACCTGTCCTCGATCGCCTCGTTCTATGCGTTGGGCTACCCCTGCGTTTCTTATTCGGCGTCCAAGGGCGCGATCAACGCGATGACCCGCAACATCGCCGCCCAGTACGCCAAGCACGGGGTGCGCTGCAACGCGATCCTTCCCGGGCTGATGGACACGCCGCTGGTGCGCGCCTCGGTGGCGGACGCCTACGACGACCCCGACAGCATCGTCGAGCAGCGCAACGCGTTGTGTCCCATGGGCTTCATGGGCGACGCCTGGGACGTGGCGCACGCCGCCGTGTTCCTGGCCTCGGACGAAGCGCGCTACATCACCGGCGCGGAACTGGTGGTCGACGGCGGCATCACGATTGCCATGACGACGTAGATCGCGCCCGGGCCTATTCGCCCGGGCCGTTGTTGAAGTGGCCGGCCTGATGGTACCAATCGGGCAGGAACGTGATCGAGTTGGGGGTCAGGCCGCGCGCCTTGAAGGTATCGATGCTGTCCACCACTTCCTGGCGTTCCAGGTCGATCACGGTGATCGTTCCGTCGCTCAGGCCGGGGATGTTCAACAGCGAATTCTGGACATAGGCGAAGCGCTCGTCCGGCGTGATGGCGACATGGTGCGACCCGCCCCCGGTGGGCAGTTGCTTCAATAGTTTCGGCGCCAGGGGTCCGTCGCTCACGTCGAAGATCAGGAAATGGCCGGGCTCGGCGGTGGTCACGTAAAGCCGGTCGGCGGCGCGGTTGAAATACATCTCAAGCGGCATTTGCGCGTTGTTCGCCTGCTTGCGGAAATCGAACACTTTGTGGATGTCGAAAGTCTTCGTCGCCGGATTCCACACCGCCGCCACCAGCGCGTCTTCCATCATGCTGGTGATGTAGGCGACCGGCGGATCGGTATTCGGCACGAACAAAACCTCGACCGGCGCCGCGCCTTTTTTCTCGGCGATGTTGATCCCGCCGAGATGCCTGCCGGTGCTGAGCTCGACGATCTCCAGCGTGTCGCCGACCGCGCTCATGTCCGGCGCCACGCAATTGGTCACCAGCAACCGGTCGATGCCCTCGTGCAGCGCGATGCCGTGCGGATAGGTGCCGTCCATCGCCACCGTCTTGATCGCCTTGTCCGCCACCGCGTCGCCGATCACCACGTTGGACGATCCCATGCAGGTCAGGTACCAGCGCGTATTGTCGTCGGAGAAGACGATGTCCTCCTGGACCTGGCAGCCGGGCGTCGGGATCGGCTTCATGCGATAGGGAAACGTGGTCAAGTCGATGACGTGCAGGACCGGAACCCCCAGCGCCGTCACGTAAGCCTTGGTCAGGTCCTTGTTGTAGAAGATGTGGTGCAGCATGGTGTCCGGCGGCACCGGAATATCGAGGATGATCTTGCCGTAATCGGGCGACGCGCGGTCCAGTTCCATCACGGCGATGCCCTCGCGCCGCGCCTCGGGCCCGGACCGGAGTTGCAACGCCTCCAGCGAATCCTCGGCCATGCTTTCGTAGTTCAGTATCGCCAGCATTTCCGCGTGCGCGGCGGCCGGCGCGCAGAGCGCGGCAAGCGCCCCCACGACCATCAATCCGTTACGGTTCATCGTAACCTCCCGATGTGTTCGCCCCATATTGGGGCCATGGAAGCGCCGTTACAAACCAACCCCCACTCGTCATCACCAGGCTCGACCCACTGCTGTCCGGTTTAATTTCGGAATTTCGGACGAAAGCCTTGGTCCATGCCGATTTCGATGTCGTCACGGACATCGGCACACGAACCCGGGAACCCACGGCGCAAAGCCCCCTCCCCCCTCGCGGGGGAGGGATGGGGTGAGGGGTGGCCGCGCGCGGTGGGGCCACGGAAACCAGACGGGCGTGGCGAGACCGGCATTTCTCAACGGTTTGCGGCGGGCAATCGGCATCGCAACATGCCTCTGGCCCGTCGGCCACCCCCACGACTCTTCGTGTGGCACCCCCACCCCGACCCTCCCCCGTGGAGGGGGAGGGGGAAGAGTCTGGCGCGCCGCTAACCCTTAACCGGACAGCAGTGGGCTCGACCCGGTGATCCATGAACACGGACTTTTCGTGCTCCGCGCGCCGGTCCGTGTGCATGGATGGCCGGGTCGCGCCCGGCCAAATCGGGGGAGCGGGCCGCGGCCACGCTCCCGCCTCCCCCACCTCACTCGCCCTTCTTCCAGTGCTCGTACATGGTCCGGCCGTCGATGCCGTGGGCGATCATGCAATCGACGAAGCGGTCGCTGTCCACCCGGTCCTGAAGCTGGCCGGCGCCGATCCTGGGCCGCGCCTTGACCTCGGCCTCGCACACCGCCGCGGCCCCATGATAGGCGGCCTCCCGTTCCTGGTCGGTGGCCTCGCAGGCGGCCACGGCGAGCGCCGCCGCGGCGAGCGCGATCGTGCTTTTGTTCACCGGCTCTCTCGCGGTTCATAGAGGACCGACGGCGCCATGCCGCGCGCCAAATCCTCGGCCCCGAAGCGGTCCGGCACGCGCAACAGGTGAGCCGGGCAGGCGCGGCAATCGCTGGCGCCGAAACCGGGCACGGGGAACCCGACTCCAGGCCGGTTCCGCAAGGTCTCGACGATGGCGCATTCGCGCCCCTCCGGGATTGCCACGGCGGCGGTGACGCGCCCGGCCTCGGTCAGGCGGTCGACATGCCAGTGGCGGGGCTTGCCGCGCCGCGCGTGCCGCGCCACGCGGGCACGGATGCCGCCGGGACCGCGCGCGCTGCCCGCGTAGACGTACAGCCCCGGACCCAGCGGTACGCCGCCGAGACGCTCCGGCGCGGCGACCGCGCGAGGCAGCGCGAGCAACAGCGCGTAGGCGCCCGGCGCCGCCGGCAGCGCCGCGATCGCGTCGACCCGGATCACCTGAGCGACCGCTCCGCCTCGGCCACGTCGACGGTCCAGTCGTCGATGCCGTTGCCGGCCGTGTTTAAATGACTGGCGAGGTAGTACAGGCGCTCGGTCTCCGGCCCCGCGCCGGTCTCGAAACGGTCGCGCAGGTAGTACGGCGGAATCGCCTGGTAGTGCAGCTTGACCACCACCTTGGCGGCGCCGAGGATCTTGTTCAACGGCACCCGGTAAGTGAGCTCGTCGCCGCCGCCCGCGCCGGGCAGGTAATAGGGATCGGTCATCGGCGCGCAGTCGTCCGTGGCCGGGTCGTACTCGCAGGCGATCATTTCGTGGTAGTCCGCCGGGATCACCTTGCCATCGCTTTGGCGGCCCCATCCCTTGGGCAGCAAGCGCGTGTCCTTCACCTTCTTGGCCAGCGATAAGAAGCTGGTGGTGAGTTTGCCCGTCGTGTCCAAGTGGCGTTCCTCGTAGATTTGCGCCTGGTCGCGCCGCGTGATCACGTCGTGATGCGGTTGCCATTCGGTACGGCTGAACTCGGTATCCAGCGGCGCGCCGTCGCCGTCCAGGATCACGCCGAGCGGTGACGGCCGGCCCGACGCCCACAGCACCCGGCCATTCCCGGTC
>SMVB01308962.1_pt1 | contig 12486 bp, 7 predicted proteins | sample 2456461 | NCBI WGS metagenome assembly SMVB01 (sample SAMN11095934, study PRJNA526329) | marine sediment metagenome | biome: Marine sediment; feature: Surficial sediment; material: Deep marine sediment; isolation source: Hadal surficial sediment | place: Pacific Ocean | collected 2014-05 | depth 0-1...
GTGGAAGTATTCCTGGGCTGAGGAAACGTCAACTGTTATCCCACGCGCCGCATTCCAGCCACCACCCACCAGAACAACGGGCGTGCCGAGTACAGCGGCTTCCACAGCAACCGTCGAGTTGTACACCAGTGCGACATCGGCCGTGCGCATGACGGCGTGTGCCGTGACGTCGGTCTGCGGGGGAACCAAATGAATATTCGCCGGGAGTTCGCCCACTCGCTGCTGAAGCCAAGTGTCCAGGGGGTCCTGCGCTCCGAAATGATACTCCGCGGGGTGGATTTTGATGACCAAGTGGTGCTGAGGGCAGCGCGACATGAACGAGACCGTCTGAACTACCCAGTCGTGAGGGTAATCGAACGCCGGCTTCGTCTCGGTTCTGGGGGCGTCGAAGCTCACATTGGGAAACATGGCGAAGACGAGCCCTCGTGTTTTGCTGGGTAGCCCGATCGTACGCCTCACCATGTCGGGATCATTTGAGTGGCCAAACCAGTCCCCGCTGATGTAGCCGTAGGGACGCATTTCACGCTGCAGCATGTATTGATCGAGTGCCTGCTCTTGGGGCGGAGTCAGCGGGAGTTCACGCCAATATCGCCACTCGGGCATCGCCTGGGTACCTCCAAGCGGTCTATCGCGAGAGCATCTATAACTGAGACCCTTTGCACCGCCATCGAGGATGTCAACGGGGACGCCTGCATGGGTTGCTACAGCTCGTGGGACGCCCCAGGTGTTCTTGAAGCCATCCAGGACGACCAGTTTGTCAATCTTCAATTCTTCAATGGCGTGTTCCGCGATGACTCTGAGGTAAAGGGCAGCAAGTACAAAATCCCGCGCCTTGGCGGCCATCTCAGGGTTGTCGGGATCAAATCGACCCATCTTGAAGTGGCTCTCGATCGTCCGCAGGATATGATGTCCTAGAAGCACTCCCCGCCATTCAAGATCGGGTATATCCTGAGGTGAAACCTTTTCGGCGATAGCCTCACACGCCTGGCGTTCCTCCGGAGAAATAAATTCGCTATACCATCTGTATCTAAGCCGCATGGCTTGGGCGAACGGGGCCGCGTTCTTATGGCACCACCGTGTGCAGGCGCTTTCCTCATGATCGATCTTGCGGGCCGCGCAGGCCGGGAGCAATGAATCGCACAGCAAGGCGGTGACTTCCGCGCCCCGCATCTTCAGCGCCAGCCCGATGAAGCCCAACCTGGAAAAAATGTTCTCTCCACCCCACATTCCGGAAATCAGGATTCGTCTGTACCTCAAATCAGCAAGCGGCTCGATGGTTGGGAACTCGCGACAGATCTGCTCGATCCGTGAAGCAAAATCCGCCCCTTTCAGGATACGCAGTGGCTTGAGATTCTGTTGGACCACGCCGTCAAGACTTGGTTTTGCTTGGGTCGGGCGATCAGTGAGGTGACTTTGTTCCAAGGTCACTGGGGTACAACATCCTACGTTTCCAAGAACACTTGGCGCGTTTCGCCAGCGCTGGAATCCCCGCCGCTGGCCCTGGGAGGAGTCGAAAATCCAATATCGGATAACATCGGCAGCCGTTTCCGCGGCCTTGATTGCAATTGAGAGACTCGGATTCGCAGACCGAGATAAACGATATACTGTTGGCCCGGCCAACAGGCCAGCAAACTCATCGGAGCTTCGTGTGACTGGGAGTATCTGTGCAGGATCAAATCCTCGAATCACTGCCGCGGTCTGCGCCTACAACGCCGCGGCCTTCCTACCCGACTGCATCACCAGCCTGATGGACCAGTGCATTGCGCACGATGAATACGAGGTGCTTCTCATCGACAACAACAGTACCGATGATACGAATGCCATTATTAGGGCTGCACAAAGACGTTACGGCGTCAGACTAAGACTTTTCACAGAACGGGAACAAGGCTTGTCGGCGGCGCGCAACTGTGCGTTGACGCATGCCAAATCGCCGGTCGTCGCTTACGTCGATGCGGATGCTGTGGCGGACACTGGCTGGCTCGCAGCAATACTGGCTTGTATTGACGAATTTCCGCGCAGCGCTGTCGTTGGAGGCCGGATCGAAGTCCAGTGGGACAGCCCCAAACCCAGGTGGTGGGACGATCGGCTGGACGAAGCCATGGGGCGCTTCAGTCCGCGCAGCGATCAGGGCATGCTCAAATACCCCGGATATCCTTACGGCGGAAATTTCGCAGTTCGGACCGAGGCGGCCAGGGAACTCGGCGGATTCTGCAGGGGGCTCGGCCGGAAAGGTGCCAAGCTCATGGCCGGTGAAGAAGGCGAATTATGTCTGCGGCTGGAGCGACAAGGATGGACCATTCACTACACGCCCCACGCGCTCATACACCATCGCGCGACCGCAGACCGCCTGACGCGACCGTACATTCTGCGGAGGGCGTTTCACCACGGCCGAGCTCAATACCGGCTCGAGGCCAACCACGACTTTGAATCCGGCCTCTACGCATCGCCAGTCGGGCTGCTCAGGGGTGTGATCCTCAACACCCTGCGGCGGAATCTGAAAATGCCCTACTTCAAGCACCTCTTCTTCCGGGTCGGCTACCATTACGAGCGTCTCGCTAAGAAGCTGCGGCGGCACGCACGTGCGGACTCAGACAGTCCTTGATCTTGTCCAGGACTCCCGCCAATACCCGGTTATAGGAATACTTGTTCAGCACGATCTCCCGCAGCTCGGCGAGCACAGTGTCGTATGCCGATGTGTCAGCAAGATAATGTTCTGCCAGGCGCTCGAACTCCGCGGCTGATCGGAATACAACGCGATCCAGACGAGGGAAGAACGCCGCAGCCGTTTGCATGTGTTCACCGTCTTGCTTCCGACGTCTGAATTGCTGCATGGAATGGCCGCCAAAGCTGTTGGGACTGTATCGTGCCAAGACAAGCAGGCCGCTGGCCAAGGCCTCAAAAGTGCGCTGATGCTGAAACCCGCTCGGAATCGTTTGCAGCGCCAATCTCGCACCTCGGTACACCCTCCGCAGGGAATCGCCGTGTTCGATCGGGCCGGCGGCAAACCTCGCCAACTCCGGATGATTCTCCCAGCCCCTGCCGTAGATTTGAAATCGGCGTCCGGTCCGTCCGGCCCATTCGCCGACCCACCCCAACGTCTGCTGCCGATAAGCCAGATCGAACAGGCGATGACAATATTGGTAGGCAATCTTCTCGAAAGTGTTGTCCTGCAACCGAATGCCGAGCTCATCGAGGATCGGCCTCAAGAACGAGACGGGCTCGATGATGTGACCGCCGCGCCTCAGCGTATCCATGACCCGCTCGTATGTCGTTTGCAGAACCGGCTGCAACACCGCCGAGCTTTGCTTCTGCCAGTGCTCGAAATGAGCGTCCACTGTATCCTGCATATGCCCCACGTAGACGATATCGCAGGACGGATTCTCTCTATCGCTCGCGGGAACTGGACCGTCGTGGAAGATTCGAGTTGAGACTGGAAACGGCGCGTCGAAGAACTGCTTCCGTGGATAGCCGAACTCCTCGACGCACCGCCCGCGGTAATAGCCGCACACAAAATCTAGAGGACCAATCGAGGCGCCGGCTCGGGCATTGAGCAAATTCGGCAGCGGATCCTGCACCCAGGTCAGCGTCGGAATGTTAAACAACAGATTGTTTTGCTCGCAACGCAGATGGTCGAGCAGAACGCATAGGACTGGATCAAGTTTCAGGATGTGTCGCAGTACTTGAAGACCTGTAAGCTGAAGATGATCTGCTGCATCGATCAGCAAATGAAATTCATAGCCCATTTCCTCGAGCGCATGCCCGATGTCTCGGGCAGAGTACTGCAACATCGTTGTCGCCCGCGAAGTCACGACGACAACCGGGCCCTTGTCCTGCACCCGCGCTCGCCAGTAGTCCAGGTCGCGCTGGGCGTAGCGCTCCGTGAGCTGCTCCACGATTTCCTGGTATGCGTTCTCCCGACGGAGCAGGACGCCCTCGTGAAGAGACAGCAGTCTCTCCCGCAGCACGGCGAAGCCCGGCGGCGTGATCGCGCAACAAGGCGCGCTGGCCAGATCATCATGCCCGTCAAGAAACTCCGCCAGGGCCTGGAGCGCCCCCGCTCCGCAGAACACGAAGAACCGCTCATCCGCAAGCTGCTTCGAGCGGTCCACGACGTGCAACCAGGCCGCCAAGTGAGACAACTCTTCGTCAACCAGAAACACCGCCAAACTCTGATTGAGGCCGATCGAGGCTGTGGCGTCGAACACGCGCTCCACCATCGGACCGAGCGAAATGCCGTCGATGAAGATCGGCGTACCATGGCGAAGCCTCGGCAGCTTGAGATTCGCGTCGTGCGCATGGTCCGTAATCGCCGGCAGCCACTCACGATAATGCCCCGCTTTGCGGCGGGACAACAGATAGTGCCCATCCGTCGTACGGTACAAATGCAGGCCCCGCAGCGAATGGTCCAGCGCCTGTTTTTGTTCCGCCATCTGTGGATGATGCGCGATCAGCAGAGCAAGATTCGCTTTGTATGTGTCGGCCAGCTCCGCCCAGGGCACGCGCCCCATCGGAACCACATCCGCAGCAGCCTGCCATTTCTTGGCCGTCTGTTGATCAAGATCCGTGCGGAGTTGGAGCAGCTCGCGGACGAGCCCGCCCAGGCCGACATCCACCAGCCCTCCAAGCACCAGCTCCGTGATCTCGGCGTCGTCAGGCACCGTCGCCAGATACCGCCAGCCGGCATCGAGCACGGCATAGGCCTTGCCTTGCTGCCGGAGCGCGAGAATGTGCTGTCGAACTTCTTGAATGTTCATTTTGGTCCAAGCCGTCTTCCACTAGCCGAGGTTGCTCCCTGTGCTTTGTATCGGAAAGATCAACAGCCGGCATTGACCCGCTTGTGCCCCCGCGTATCATAGGGCGAGTGATGAAACCGTTGTTCGTCTCATCTATGATCGGAATCGCTTCCTTCGTCGGCTGTCATCGGCCGGCAGCGCCGCAGGACCCGACGCAGGGCGTAGTCCTGGCGACGAATGATGACGACTTCCGCAGGCTGTGGGAGGCTTGCCAGGCCGTGCTGCGGCGGCACCGCTTCGAGATCGATCGCAAGGACCTGCGGGCTGGGCTGATTACCACATTTCCGCAGACTTCGCAGCATTTCCTCGAATTCTGGCGACATGACGTCGATACGCCCTACGACCTGGCCGAGTCCAGTGTGAGTACCGTCCGCCGATCCGTAACCATCCAAATCTCCAAGCCACAGGACGAGGGCGAGTACACCATCGACGTGGCCGTCAACAAGGAGCGCCTGCACGCCGTAGAGCGCCAGATCAACAGCACAGCCGCCGCCCTCCGCGTTTTCAGCGCCGACCTGCCCACCACCGCCGGCCGAAAGTTCGACCCCGCCACCGACATGACCTGGACGCCCGAAGGCAGAGATGCGGCCATGGAAAAGCGGCTGCTCGAGGTCATTCGCAAGCGCTGTGAAGCACACTAGGACAGGCATTGCCCAAGTTTCCGCCTCTAAACACCTCCGTTTACTTAGTGACCGATCGCTTTCGCTTGCTGCTCTGATGGCCATCGCATGGACTATGAGCCGCTGCACGATGGGATGCACCCCGAGAGAACGACAGAGTGTGCAAGTGAACGACGAACTCAAGAAGCGCCTGTGCCGGCATCTGCGGCCGGCTCGGCATTCCGCTCTTATGAAGATCACCTGCCAGAAGCAGCCCGGGAGACGGTGTCCAACCGCCCTTTGATCTTTGCTGGACGGCCGAGCTCGATCGTCCGATGGAGAGATATACTAAGGAGATCCTCAATGAGCATACGTCATGGCAGGCAACTCACCGCTCTTATAATTTCTCTCGTGCTTGGCTGCTGGGGTTGCAGCCCAGATGGTAGCGGCGAAACGACGTGTGACCCACTGGCTCCCAAGTGCGCGGACGGGCTTGTGTGCGAATCGGTGTCGGGCGGCGAATCAAGGTGTGCCGCTCCGCTGGTGATTCGAGGCCGCGTCTTGAACATCGCCGACGATGAACCCATCATCGACGCCCGAGTCCAGGCGGTCGATGCCAACGGCGCTGCAGTGGGCACGTCAGCAGCCACGGATAGCGATGGCGCATATGAGTTGTTGGTGCCGGCAAATCGAAATGCGAATCTGACGCCGCTGTCTGGTTCGTATACGTTGCGGGCACAGGCGGCGAGCTTCATCGAATTCCCGACAGCCATTCGCCCGGCCCTACCTCTGGATGTAGCAACTGCCGCAGCGGAGGACGACGGTTGGGTCATCGAGAACGCATTGACCACCATCAAGCTCATAGCGCTGCCGGGTGACACGTCCGACCTGGGCTCCATCTCCGGCGCCGTTCAGGCGAAGACCAATGCCAGCTTGCTGTTGGTCGCTGAAGCCGCGGGCAAGACGCTCACAGGATTCAGTGACAGCGCCGGTGCATATATCATTTTCAACGTGCCTGCCGGAACCTACTCGGTCCAGGGATATGCTGCCGGCGTACAACTCGAGGCAGTTACCACATCGGTGCAGCCCGGCGAGCGGCAAAGTGGAATTGACTTGGCCGAATCAGATCGGCCGCTGAATACGGTGTCGGGCAGTGTTCAAATCGTCAACGCGCCGGGCGGATCATCGACCAGTGTCATCCTGGCCGTCGAAAGTACCTTTGTTGAAGCCGCCGGCCGGGGAACCGTGCCGCCCGGTCTGCGCGTCGGCGACGTCGAAGGTGCCTTTGCCATCGGAAACATTCCCGACGGGAGCTACGTGGTGCTGGCGGCCTTTGAGAATGACGGCCTGGTTCGCGATCCGGACCAATCCATCGGCGGCACGCAAATAGTCCGCATCGAGGTGCCTGATCCCGATCAAGGGAACATGCTGTCCATCTCCGAAGGGTTCAAGATCACCGGGGCGCTCGCGGTGGTCACACCGGGGGCCGACGGGCCGGAGAAAGTAGACACGACCACGCCGGTGTTCGAATGGGCAGACGATTCCAGCGAGGACGGCTACGAGATCCGCGTCTTCGATTCGTTCGGCGAGGAGATCTGGAGCGATGAAATCGCCTCAATCAGCGGCGTCGAGACGGTCATGCACACTTATGCCGGGCCGGCTCTGGAGATCGGCATGTTCTACCAGTTCCGTGCCACGTCCTTCCGGGAGCGTAACGGCCCGCGAACTGCGATCAGCACGACTGAGGACCTCAAAGGTGTCTTCTATTACCTCGGTGATGCTGCCGCGGCTCCCTAACAAGCTCGCCTGCGATCGAGAGATCGGGCATCGCCCAAACGACTCCCTTCGGGCATGTGCATTCATTGAACGACCGGTAATTTGCGCTCGCGGCTCTCAGCGCCGTCGCACGATTCCCCTCACTCCAGTACAATGGAATCCTGCGAAACAGGATGGAGTAAGCGGATGAGCGGCACCGGCGACCGTCGACAATTCTTTCGCGAGAGCTTCCGCTCGATCATGAAGCCAGTGGCGGAATTCCTGACCGAGCGTATGAATCTCGAAGAGCCGGTCCAACGCACGCTGCTCCGCCCACCGGGGGCGCTCCCGGAGGCGGAGTTCCTGGACGTGTGCTACCGCTGCGGCAACTGCGTTGAGGACTGCCCCGCCGATGCGATCAGCCTGTACAGCAGCACCGCAGACAACCTCAACCGTACGCCGATCATCGATCCGGACATCGGTGCCTGCGTGGTCTGTGACGAATTGGCCTGCATGAAAGCCTGTCCCAGCGGGGCGCTGCAACTGGTCGATTCACCGGCGGACATTCGCATGGGACTGGCCGTCGTGGATCACTCTGTTTGCGTGCGGACGACGGGCGAAGACTGCACGGAGTGCATCACTCTGTGCCCCATGGGAGACTCCGCGATTCGTTTGGACGCCGCCGGGCAAGTTGAAGTGCTCGACCCCGGCTGCGTCGGCTGCGGCGTGTGCCAATTCCACTGCCCCACCGACCCCAAAGCAATCACCGTCACTCCGCTTTGAGAATTATACGACTGTTCGTAGCGGCCTGCGCTGCGCAGGCCGGCGCAAGCATTACAGACATTTCGATCCGCTCGTCAGGGCTCACTTGCTCGGATCGATCAACGCCTTAATCACCCGGCCGGAGGCGACTTCTTCGAGTGCCTCATTGGCTTCGGACAGGCCGAAGCTCTGGAGCCGCAGGCGCGTCCAGGGATCCGATCGTACCCTGTCGCCCATGATCTGCGTGCCCAGATAGAAATGCGAGAAATCCGACCCCCAGCAGCCGCGAACGTCGAGATGCTTCTTATTCAAGTCAAGGTGTGGATTGAAGGACACCTCGCCGTGGTCCGTGTATTGCCCAACGATCACAACGCGTCCCGCATCGCGCGTGAACCGCATGGCCTGCACTACGGCCGCCGGCGCACCCGAGGCCTCAATGGTAACGTCCGCGCCCCTGCCCTCCGTATGATCCAGCACCCACTGACGACGCGACTCTTCATCATGCTTCTCAAAGTCGAGGGTCGCCGCCGCGCCAACGGTCTCGGCGGCTTCGAGTCGGTTTTGCGGTGCGCCGATGCACAATACGCGGAGCGCCCCTTGCATCGCCGCCAAGATAATACACGACAGACCGACCGGGCCGCTACCCAGCACCAGTACGGTATCACCGATCGACACGTCAGCCCGCTGGATTGCGTGCAGCGCGGTCGGGAGCCCGCAGCCACCTGCCATGAACGCGGATGGATCGCCCGCCTCGAAACGAATGCAATGTGTCCCCGGTTTGAGATACACTTTCTGGGCCCAGCCGCCGGTCAGCCCGTCTTCCAGGCCATACGTGATTCCGTAGACCTTGCGGTGTGGACAGCGCGTCGTAGCCTTTGCAACAAGGCAATGCCAACATGCGTTGCAGGTCTTGTGAACATCCAGAAACGTGACTCGATCGCCCTCGGCGAACGGCTGACCGTGAACATCGAGCAGCTCGCCTCGAATCTTCTCGAGGCGCCCGATCGAAACATGGCCCGGGATTATTGGATATGGCACCCCGGCGAGTCGGCCCTGCTGGAGATGAACGTCCGTCCCACAGACTTCGCTTAGCTCAACTTTCAAGAGCGCCGACCCCGGCTGTAGTTCGGGCTCGGCAATCTCCCTTAGCTCCACGGGAACATTGGGTTCAGGCATCACTGCCGCCAACACCGCACTCATAACCACCAGCCTCCACCACCGGATATCAAATACATTTCACATGTCACTGCGTTCTCAGAGCGACCCAACCAAGGATCTCGAACCGAGCCAGCAGCAGGCAAATACGCTGCCTTCACACAGTGACAGCGCTACGCAAGATCACATTTACCCAGAGCACTCTGCTGGATCAAGAGCGAAAGCCGCGAGAGAGCGTAGGGAAGTGCGGTGCAAGAACACGACCGGCATGGCCGACAGCCGTGCCGAGTTTGTCGAACTCACGATCCTCCACGGGAGTCGCGCATCCGTTCGTCGGTCACCACCAGCACCCGTCATACGGTTCGAGCGTCGTGATCCTGAGGCTCGCCGGGGTGCATCTCGTGCATGATCATGAGCGATAAGAGCCAACTCAATGTTGATTCGGCGCCCTGATTGCGATTCACGCCGTCGGCATTCAGGCCGTCGCAGCAGCCCCTCGTCTTGAAGTCAACCAGAGGTGTTTCGAGGATGTTCCTCCCCAGAAACCACTCGAAGCATCGGCGCATCTGCGCGAGCCACTTCTGGTCACCAGTGACTTTATAGGCCGACTTGCAGGCGCCGACCAGGGCCGCCGCATCGATGGGCTGTTGGTCAAACTCCGCCCGCGCGCCCCCCTTGGGCCACCATCCTCGATTGCCCGCCAGCGAAATGGCCCCGCTGGACGTCGTGTGTATCTTCATCAGCCAATGAAGTGAGCGGAGCCCGCAATCCACAAAACGCTGCTCATCGAGCGCCCGCCCGGCAAGAAGAAGCGCTTGGGGGATACGCCCGTTATTGTACGTCAGGTGGCCGTCGCACCATTCCCAATCATCGCTGCGATACTCTTCGTAGCGCACGAACAGCGCGTCAGCCATCGTGCGCATTCGCTCGCGTACCTGCGTGGCCCCCTCGTAGCGCCGCAGGTAGTAACTGAAACCGATGATGCACAGTGCCTGCGCGCGCGGATGCGCCACGGAGCGCGTCGAGTCCACCGCTTTGTGGAACAATTCGCCGGCCAGCGAGAAGTCCTGCTCGGCCGGCGGATGGGTCGTTAAGTAGCCCAGCGCCCAAATCGCCCGGGCCAAGCAGTCCTCCGTGCCGCCCTCATCCAGCCAACGGCGATCATACGACATGAAATTGCGGAAGCGCTTGAGTTCGTCGTTCCAGGCATGGACCAGAAAGGAGAGGTACCGTTCGAGATACGGCAGAACCGACGTGTCATTCAGCAGGCGGTAACTCATGGCCGCGGCGAGGAGCGCCCGGGCGTTGTCGTCCGTGCAATAGCCGTGGTTGCGATCCGGAGTTGAATAGACCGCGTGCTGCAATATGCCGGTGTCATCGGTGAGCAAAAACATGTGATCGAGGCGCACCTCGGGCAGCGACAATTGGAACGTGGGCTTCTCGGCACCGACCTCAACCGGTGCCCACCGCGCGGCCTGCTTGAGCACTTTCCGATAGGTGTCGTTGTACTCGCGCGCGACCGCGGGCCAGATCATCTGGCGCCCGAACTCGTAGGCCTTTTTCTGAACCTCCAGCCGCAGAGCATCATCATCCAGCAACTCGTTGATGCCGCAGGCCATGCTTTCGGGATCGTCAAAGTCAACCAGCCGCCCGCGACCGTCGCCGAGCAGTTCCTGAGCATACCAATAGGGTGTCGAGACCACCGCCTTGCCACAGGCCACAGCGAAGGCCAGTGCCCGAGACGATTTGCTCCTTCGATCGATACGGCGTGACGTACAGATCAGCCGCCTTCAGAAAATCCACCAGCACCGGCAGCGTGACATAATGGTTATGGAAGAAGACATTGTTGGCGATCCCGAGGTCCACCGCCCGTCGCTCCAAACCGAGGCGATATGACTCGCCCGATTCCCGCCGCACGGCAGGATGAGTCGCGCCCAAAATCATGTAGGCCACGTTGGGATGTCGCCGCGCAACGATGGCCAGCGCATCCAGCATCGTCTCGATGCCCTTGCTGGGACCCAACAAACCGAATGTCAGAAGAACCGGGCGATCCTTAACCATGAAGCGATCTTTGAATTGGTTGGGATCGTGGAATTCAATGTCCGGCGTGCCGTGATGGATCATGCGGATCTTCTCGGCATCTACGCCGTAGCGATCCTCCAGCAGCCACTTCGCGCGCTCCGCGAGCACGACCACCGTGGCGCTCAGCTCGCCAATCTTGCCCAACACCTGACGCTGTCCCTCGGACGGTTCGGTCAGCACGGTGTGCAGCGTGGTCACCACGGGCTTCTTCAAGCGCTCGAGCATTTCGATGATATACCGACCGTCGGCGCCTCCGAACAAACCGTATTCATGCTGCAAATTGATCACGTCTGTCTTGTTCGTGTTGAGGAAGTCCGCCGCATTGCGATAGTCACCCCGATGGTGCTGCCGAATCTCGAACTGAACGTGCTCGCCGTATTGGTATTCACCGTCGCGATCATTCAGAGCGACGATTCCCAGATGCCCATTATCAGCGAGCGGTTTCTTGTGGACATGCGCGGCCAGATTGGTGACCAAATCATTCGTGTACGTCGCGATGCCGCATTGCCGCGGAATATACGAGGCCACCATACTCACGTCGATGCACTGCTGCGACATGTTCGCTCCTCGGGACCAAGCACAACGAATACTACAGACTCAGATTCGAATCAGGCGTAGTGATAGTCTACGGCCAACATCCGTTATTGCCAAGGGCCGAGCCCGAGAAGGTCCTGTGTTCCGGACATGGGTGACCTATGGACGACATGAGGTACGCAGGACTGTTAGGCAATCGGCGCGAACGTCCGCAGGGCAAGGATTTGCCGTGGTTCATCGACGGGCCGCCGCGTACTCTGGATCGAGCCTGCGCAGCAGCCCCCGCCGAACAACCTGAAGAGGTCTGGTCAGGGCACGATGCAGCCGGATGTAGCCCGGAAGATTGAAGGACTCATCCAATTGTTCAGGGGCGAGTTGGTCGGGCCTGTTCCGGCGACGGTGTTTGAGCAAGTGATAGCGGTCCATTTCCTGCAGCAGCCCGCGAAGCCAGACGCTCGGAGGGAACCGGGAACCCCACCAACCAGGCACATGCCAGGAGATTTGAAAGTCGATCAGATAGGGTAAACCGTCATCACCAACGATGATGTTTTCACATTTCTCAAGATCGACATAGGCCATCGCGCGCCCGTGGACCGAGCCGATGAGCGCATCCAGGTGATCGAAGAACTCGTCCCCGACCGCCTCGCCCTTTTGCAGCTCGTGGCCAGGCACGAACTCATGCACGAAACCACAGTCGTGCCACATGCCCAGAAAATCCGGCACCGCTTCGAGATCGGCGAGCGCTCGATAGATGCGGGCTTCGCGCCGGGCCAGATAGCGCCCGATCCAGCGCCCCGGCAGACCCA
>SMVB01067882.1_pt1 | contig 12483 bp, 11 predicted proteins | sample 2456461 | NCBI WGS metagenome assembly SMVB01 (sample SAMN11095934, study PRJNA526329) | marine sediment metagenome | biome: Marine sediment; feature: Surficial sediment; material: Deep marine sediment; isolation source: Hadal surficial sediment | place: Pacific Ocean | collected 2014-05 | depth...
AATCTGGCGAATCTGGCTGATCAACTCCATTCCGTCCCCCGCCACGTCGTCGATCCGGCCGATGAACGGTGAGATGTACGTCGCTCCCGCTTTGGCGGCGAGGTGAGCCTGGGTGGGCGAAAAACAGAGCGTCACATTCACGCGAATGTCGTCGTTGGTCAGCGTGCGGCATGCACGAAGTCCCGCCTCGGTGAGCGGGACCTTGATCACGATGTGGTCGTGGATCTTTGCCAGGCGCCGGCCCTGTTCGATCATACCCTCGGCGTCCAGCACCACGACCTCAGCGCTCACGGGTCCGTCCACGACCTCGCAGATTTCGAGAAACAGTTCCGCGGGCTCACGCTCTGCCCCTAACTTCGCCATGAGTGACGGATTGGTCGTCACGCCGTCGATCAAGCCGGCTTCTGCGGCGCGCCGGATCTCTGCGATGTCTGCGGTATCGAGAAAGATTTTCATTGATTCACTTATTCGTGGATGAAGGGGACGGGACCGAGGGTGGATCCGACGATGGGGCCGGATAGGTAACGTGGTGGAGAAATAGACCGGTCGGAGGAGCGGGGGGGGAAGTCCGAAGGTCACTCTCGGGCTCTTTGAGAAGACTCGGGAGGTCCTCGAGGGGGCGCTTGCCTCCTGCGATGTCTACCATCGTTCCGACCAAATACCGAACCATATGATGCAGGAAGCGGTCGGCGGTGATCCGCAACGTGAGCCCGAGGTCTTCCCAGGGTTCCCAAAGGGACTCGTGTACCGTACACCGGTCTCCTCTCTCGGGCTGGCCCGACTTTCTAAAAGCCTTGAAGGAATACTCGCCCACGATCATTCCCGCGGCACTCTCGAGAAGCCCAGTCTCCAAGGGCTTGGCGAACGGCCAGCACCAGTTGCGGTGAAAAGGCGACCAGGCCTCTGCAGAAAGGCCGAGACGGTACAGATACGTGCGGCTTACCGCATCGTAACGCGGATGGAAACCCGGGGAGGCGGGCTCTACACTCTTGATCCAGATGTCGTTCGGCAGCACAGCGGACAAGGCCTTCTCGAGCTTTTCGGGTTGCCACGTGTCTGGAAGGGACGCGACCGCCACTTGGCCGGTCGCGTGCACCCCGCGGTCGGTTCTTCCCGATCCGATCACCGGGCGATGGGTACTCGTGAGCTGCTCCAGGGCCGCCTCCAGCTCCCCTTGAACCGTGCGCTCCTCGGGCTGGATTTGCCAGCCGTGGAAGGCGGATCCATCATATTGGAGAATCAACTTGAGGCGATTGTCCTTGACGGCGTTCACGTCCGAAAGGTAGGTGGGGTGCAAGAGTGAGTCAAAATTCTACTTCTCCGCTGGAGCCCTTCGACCTCCGAGCCGTGCTCCACAAGGCCGCCGGAGGCGAGGATCTCACCGCATTTGAAGCCGAGTTCGCGTTCGACGTTTTCATGGAGGGCGAGGCGTCACCGGTACAAATGGCCGCCCTCCTTACCGCACTTCGAGTAAAGGGAGTTACTCCCGGCGAGGTGGCTGGCGGCGTGAGGGCGCTTCGAAAGGCCATGATTCCGATTCACTCGGGCTCACCCGACGAGTTGGTCGATACTTGCGGGACCGGCGGTGGAGCCGTGACCACCTTCAACATTTCGACGGCTGCGGCCCTCGTGGCTCGTGGTGCGGGCGCACGGATCGCGAAACACGGGAACCGCTCGTTCACATCCCGGAGCGGGAGCGCCGACGTGCTCGAGGCGCTAGACGTCCGCATCGAGCTCAGCCCGGAGGAGATGGCTCGGGTCCTCGAAGAGACCGGTCTCGTTTTTATGTTCGCGCCGTTGCTCCATCCTGCCATGCGCCACCTGGGGCCGGTCCGCCGGGAGTTGGGTTTCCAGACGATCATGAACCTCCTCGGTCCGTTGACCAACCCGGCCGGTGTGCGCAGGCAGTTGGTCGGGGTCGCCGATCCTGCGCTGGTTCCGCTCGTCGTCGAGGCGTTGAGAGAGCTCGGTCATATCCGCGCGCTCGTCGTACACGGCAAGGCCGGGCTCGACGAGTTGAGTCCGATGGGACCGACTGATGTGGCCGAGCTCGATGATGGGGTCGTGACCCAGCGGACCGTCCGGCCTGAAGACTTCGGGTTGGAATCCTGCTCTGCGGAGGAACTGGCGGGCGGGGAGCCAGAGGACAATGCGGGGATCATTCTGAGTGTGTTGGAAGGCGAGAAGCAGGGAGGCGCCCGAACCGCGGTCCTCATGAACGCCGGTGGAGCGCTCTACGTGGCGGGCATTTCAGACACGCTGGAAGAGGGTGCTGAGGCCGCCGCCGCAGCCATCGACGACGGCAGTGCGCTGGACGCGCTCGAGAGCCTGCGAGAGGCCACGCAGGGTACTGCTTCTGCAGGCCTCTAATATTTCCGGATGACCCCCACGACCACGCCCTGGATCTGCACATTGCTCGCATCCTCGACGATCGGGGGCATGGAGGGGTTCGCCGGCTGAAGCCGAATCCGGCCGTCCGGTTCCCTGTACAACTTCTTCAGCGTCGCCGAATCGCCACCTACGAGCGCGACAACCATCTGCCCGTCCTCAGCGGTCTCCTGAGAGCTCACCACGATGTAGTCACCGTCCCGGATCTGCTCATCGATCATCGACTCACCTTCGACCCGTAACACGAAGCTCTCCCCTCCAGACCGTACCATATCCGGCGGCACGGCGATCGTCTCCTGTTGCTCGATCACTTCGATGGGCTGTCCAGCGGCCACGGCGCCGAGAAGCGGCAGTTCGGTAACGTTTGTGCCAAAGGTCGCGCCGACCAACTCGATGGAGCGGCTCTCGTTGTAGGCCTTCCGGATATAGCCCTTGCGCTCCAAATTGCTCAGGTGCTCGTGCACAGTCGCCAAGGAGGAGTACCCGAACGCGTCGGCGATCTCTTCGAAGCTCGGGGCGTACCCATGTTTTTCGATGAAGCTCCCAACGTGGTCGAGGATTTCTTTTTGTCGTTTAGTCAGGGGCATATGGACAACCTCTGTGAGATGGAAACCCGAATAGGACCCGAACAAAGGTTACCCGAAGGTTGCCCGAAATGCAAGACCGTATAGCCGACGACATCCTCCAGCGCATCGTCGAGACCAAACGGGCCGAAGTCGGGGTATTGAGGCGAGACCTTTCGGGACTCCGGGATCGAGCCGAGCATGCGTCTCGCGCGAGAGATTTCATCGGCTCGCTCCAGGGCGGACATGGGGTGGCGATCATCGCTGAGATCAAGCGGCGTTCGCCGGGCGCCGGCGAGATCCGTGCGGATCTCGATCCCCTTCGCCTCGGACCCAGCTATGAAACGGGAGGGGCCGCCGCGCTCAGCGTTCTCACGGATGCGGAGTATTTCGGTGGTTCCCTCGGGGACCTGGCCGGCGTGCGCGGTCTCGTGAAGATTCCCGTGCTTCGGAAGGACTTCGTCATCGACGAGTCGCAGGTGTATGAAGCGAGAGGAGCGGGTGCGGATGCGATTCTACTCATCGTCCGCATCCTGGACGAGGGGAGGCTTCGTTCCTTGAGGATACTTGCCGAAGAGCTCGGAATGTGCGCACTCGTGGAGGCCCATGACGGGCCCGAAGTGGAGCGCGGCCTCGCAGCGGGCGCACAGCTCCTCGGCATCAACAATCGAAACCTCCGGACGTTCGAAACGCGGATCGATGTGACCCTCGCGTTGGCGGCTCAGGTCCCGCCCGGCGTAGTGCTCGTGTCCGAAAGCGGGATTCACACTCCGGCCGATGTCCGTAGCGTAGGAGACAGCGGAGTGGATGCTGTACTCGTGGGTGAATCTCTCCTTCGCCAGGAAGATCCCGGAGCCGGCGTGACCTCCTTGGTAGGGCAGCGAAAGACTCAGCGGACGCACCTTCCGGGATCGAAATGAGCGAACCGGGATCGAAATGAGCGAACTCGCCGTCAAGATTTGTGGGATCACGACTCCAGAAGATGCCGTCGCTGCGCAAGAACTCGGGGCCGATTACTTGGGCATGATACTTTCCCAGGGGTTCTCGAGGAGCATTCTGCCCGACGAGGCCGTGGGCATCGGGTTGGTTGCCGAGGCTCCCCTAGTGGCGGTCCTCGTAGACGAATCGTTGGACGAGGCCGAACGCATCGCCGAGTTGTGCGGCGCTTCCGTGATCCAGTTACACGGTGAGGAGGACAGGGAGTATGCCGAGGAGTTGCGTCGTCGCGGCGGGTGGGCCATTTGGAAAGCTGTTCGGGTTCGAGACCCTGAAGATGTGACGAGGGCAGTGGAGGTCCTTGGAACGTCCGTGGACGGCTTGCTCCTCGATGGCTGGCACGCTGACCGGCCCGGCGGCAGCGGAGTATCGTTCTGCTGGGAGGATGTGCGCCCGGCGAGGGATCACATTCCTTCCGACCTGAAGGTGATCGTCGCCGGGGGCCTCACACCTGGGAATGTGGCCGATGTGATCCACGCTCTTCGGCCCGACATCGTCGACGTCAGCTCCGGCGTGGAGCTGGACGTTCGCCGCAAGGATCCGGAGCTGATCAGAGCCTTCGTCCGTAACGCCCGCGGGGAGGAGTGACCATGGAGAGTGAAGGGGAGCGATTCGGTCCATTCGGGGGCCGGTATGTGCCCGAAACGCTCATTTCGGCTCTGGACGAACTGACCGCCGCCTACGAAGAAGCGACCACCGACTCCACCTTCCGCCAAGAACTCGACCTCTTACTTCGCGACTACGTAGGCCGCCCCTCACCTCTTTACCGGGCCTCACGATTGGAGGCTCATGCGGATGGGCCTCCTATTTTTCTGAAGCGGGAGGACCTCAACCACACCGGTGCCCACAAGATCAACAACACGATCGGGCAAGCACTTCTCGCCCGCCGCATGGGAAAACGACGAATCATCGCTGAGACCGGGGCCGGCCAGCACGGCGTGGCCACGGCCACGGCCTGCGCGCTCTTCGATTTCGAGTGTGTCGTGTATATGGGCGAGGTCGATGTGGAACGACAGGCCTTGAACGTCTACCGCATGGAACTCCTCGGTGCGGAAGTCAAGCCGGTCGGATCGGGAACGCGTACCCTCAAGGACGCGACCAACGAAGCGATCCGTGATTGGGTCACCAATGTCGAGACGACGCACTACATCATCGGTTCGGTAGTGGGGCCCTCGCCGTTCCCGCGCATCGTTCGGGATTTCCAGGAAGTGATCGGCCGCGAGGCACGCGAGCAGATGCTCGATCGCACCGGTGCGCTGCCCGCCGCCATCGTCGCGTGCGTGGGCGGTGGCTCGAACGCTATGGGCATCTTCCAGGCGTTCCGGGACGAGGCCGAAGTGGAATTGATCGGCGTCGAGGCGGCCGGTGAAGGCTTGAATTCCGAAAGACACTCCGCGACGCTCGCGGCAGGACGCCCGGGCGTGCTTCATGGTGCCATGAGTTACCTCCTGCAGGATAGTGACGGTCAGGTATCGCCCGCGCACTCGATCTCTGCCGGGCTCGACTACCCTGGTGTGGGCCCCGAACACTCTTACCTAAAGGACACAGGGCGTGCCCAGTACGTGTCCGTAACCGATGAGGAGGCCCTCGAGGCGTTTCATACGCTGTCGGATTTGGAAGGAATCATCCCCGCGTTAGAGAGCGCGCACGCCATTGCGCACGTCCTGAAGATTGCTCCGGAGTACCGAGACCGGGGACCTCTTTTGGTCTGTCTGAGTGGAAGGGGGGACAAGGACGTGAAACATGTTGCTCGCATCGAGGAAAGAGCGCGTTATCTTTGAGCAAAAGTATCTAACTCTCAGTACGAGGGATCCTTGACCGACAACCCCGCGGACATCTCCGAGCAGCCTCCGGACGAGGCTCCGACCGAGGCTTCGGACGAAGCTCCCACCGAGGCTCCGGACGAGGCTCCCACCGAGGCTCCGGACGAAGCTCCCACCGAGGCTCAGGACTGGAGCGAGGGAGACGACCTTCCGGTCGCTCAGGCTCGGGAGCTTTTTGTCGTGCTCGGCAAGGCCCTCCGGGCTTTCCAGCTCTACGACGAGAACAACCCCGTCCGGAGGCGTTTTGTCACGAACCTTCGTGAGACCTTCGAGAAACTTTGGCAGGAAGTCGAGGGCCTCAATTTGGCGGTTGAGGAGGACCGGCTTCTGTTGGGCGGTCAAGCAATTTACGAGAACCCGTCGCGCTCGGACTCCCTAGCGTTTCTGCTCTACAAGGACGGTGTCCGCGACGTCACGTTTCTCCCGGGCTTCGAGGGTCCCGAACTCGAAAAAGTTCTCGGTGTTCTCCAGCGGGCGAAGATGCTCAAGACCGCTGAGGCGGATGACCTCCTTACGATGCTCTGGGAGGAGGATCTCGAGTTCTTCAAGTGCCAGTATGTGGCTCAGTTCACCGAAGGTGCCGTAGTTCCGACGGCTCAAGCGGTGGAGGAGCGTGCCAATCTGGCCCAAGTCATACAGGGTGAGGCGGAAGCCGCCCAGGCCGAGGAAGATAAGGCGGGCACAGCAAAAAATGGACACCCACCGCCCAAGATCGGCCAGGATTTTTCGCCGAAAAGTTATGCGCTCGAGCCGGAAGAAGTGGCGGAGCTCAGGCGAGCGTTGGCGGCCGAGATGTCCCGCGATGTAAGGCATGATGTCTTGTCGGCGCTCTTCGACCGATTGGAAGATCCTGAGAGGTCGGACCGCAAGTCGGAAATCCTGAAAATTATTCGCGAGCTCCTGCCGGGTTTGTTGAGTCGCGGGGCCATCGAGTCGGTGGCGACCATCCTCGAGGAGTTGGCCGCGGTCCGTGCTGAGCCGGGGATCCTGGACGAAGTCCACCAAACGGAGTGTGATGTCCTCCTGGATGACCTCTCGTCCACGGAGACACTCGAGGAGTTGGTGCGGGCGCTTCAGGATGGGACGGTCGATGTCCCCGTCGAGGTATTGGGCCGATTTCTGGGTCACCTTCGGGTCGGTGCTTTGCCGGTGCTCCTCGGAGCGGCGGAGCAGGAGGAACTTCCCGGCTTGAAGGACACACTTCGCGGTGCCGTGCACGGCATCGCCAAGGAGAACCCGGAGGCGGTCCTGGCTCTTCTCGGCAACGTGAATCCCGTCGTGATCTCGGGGGCGGTGCGTCTGATCGGGAGAATGGGCATGGCGGAGGCGGCTGCTGAGCTCGCGGGCCTCATGCTGCATCAAGACGCTGGTGTCCGGCTCGCCTTCGTCGAGACCGCGCAGTTGCTCAGGGAGGACCTCACCACGGAGACGCTCGTCGGGGCTCTCTCCGACGCAGAGCGTGATGTCCGCTTGGCCGCGGCGCGCGCGCTAGCGAGCCTCGGGCATGAGAAGGCCGTGCCGGTGCTGAAGGAGATGGTCACCGGTAAAGAGATTCGCCAGCTCGATCTCACCGAGAAAATCGCGATTTTTGAAAGTTACGGGGCGCTGGGCGGAGCCGAGGCGGCCACGGTGCTGAGTGGACTCCTCAACAAGAAGACTTTTTTCGGGCAGCGTGAGCCCTCGGAGATCCGCGCGTCCGCGGCACGGGCCTTGGGCAAGGCTGGGTTTCCCGGTGCGGAGGAGGCTCTCAGCGCCGCTCAAGGGGACGAAGACGCCGTCGTCCGCACCGCGGTGCGGCAGGCCATCGAGGGCTTTCTGCAAAAGGCCGAGCCGGGGGTGAAGCCAGAAGTGGATTCGGGGGTCGAGCCAGGAGTGGAAGCGGGGGTCGAGTCGGCCGTCGAGCCAGAGCTCGAGCAGGGACTTGAAGAGGTGACCGAGTGAGCTCGCTCGACGACACTGGCCTCGTTCAGGATTTGGGTGGCAAACTGCTCACGGGGATCCATGTTGTCCTCCGATCGATGCGGCTTTATCCGGTCGAGAACGAGCAGGTCCAGCAGGCTATCGACGACCTGCAAAAGCAGATGATCACCTTCCTGAAGGGTGAGGGGGCGTTCGAGCTCCATATCGCTGGTGACTTTTTCTTTCTGAACGAGACGCGGCTTCGACTCGATCTGTCCAACTTCTCCACTTTCGGAAACCTGGCGTCCGTGTTGACGAGTCACGAGATCGGAGAGATCTCGGTGTTACCCGGTGTGCAGCGTGAGGAGTGGGCCCCCTTTGCCGCTCTGCTCTTGCGGGATCCGGCGGAGGATCCCTTCTCGGAGTTCGTTGACGGGTTGAGCAAGACGCCGGGGGAGCATATCGACGTCCGGCCTCTGGCCGAGGCCTCGGAACCCGAACTGATCGAGCGGGACTCGCTCGAGGAAGCGAAGGGAACGTACGCGCAGTCCGTGAAGGTGGCGAGGGATGTGCTCACCGGCATGCGACTGGGAAAGGCGGTGAATGCCCGTAAGGTGAAACGGGCCGTTCAGGGTATCGTCGACCAGGTGCTGGACAATGAGTCGTCGATGGTGACCATGACCACACTTCGCGGATTCGACGAATACACATTCACGCACTCGGTGAACGTCTCGATCTTCAGCGTGGTCATCGGACAACGGCTCGGGCTCACGAAGCTACAGCTGTACGAGCTGGGTCTCGGCGCGCTGCTCCACGATATCGGCAAGATGCGGGTGGACACCGAAATCATAAACAAAGCCGGCGGATTGACGGAGGAGGAGTGGACGGCCCTCAAGCATCATCCCACCGAGGGACTGCTCCTTCTGTTCGAGATGCGCGGCTTTGCCGAAATTCCGTACCGTCAGATGCTCATGGCCTACGAGCACCATATGAAGATCGATCTTTCGGGGTATCCTCAGAACGAACGTGTCCGGGAGATCAGTCTTTTCTCACGGATCGTCGCGGTTGCCGACGGCTTCGACGCCGGGACTTCGGTGCGGAGTTATCAGTACGAGCCCTGGCCTCCGGACGAGGTGCTCAAGGAGATGAGGGACAACCCTCGGCGTGGGTTCGATCAGCTCATCGTGACGGCGCTGATCACGGCGACAGGTGTCTATCCGGTCGGTACGCTCGTGATTCTGGATACGGGCGAACTGGGCGTCGTCACCAAGACCAATCCCGATGTAGAACACATCCACCAGCCTTTGGTGAAGGTGATCTCCGATGCCAGGGGCCGGCCCTTGGAAACGCCCGTCACGGTGGACCTTGCCCTGGGCGAGCACGCGGTCGTGAGGACGACAGATGCCCAGAAGTACGGCATCCGTGTCAGCGACTACCTCATCTGATTTCCAAGGGTGATCTCCAAGCGTTGATCTCCAACCTGTCCACCCGATACGAGTCCTATGCCGAGTATCTCTGAGAGGTTTGTTGAGCGCCGAGGCGAGGGGCGGGCCACCCTGGTCCCTTATGTGACCTCCGGTTTTCCGTCCCGTTCCGAAACCGTAGAGGTGCTGACGGGCTTGGTCGAAGCGGGTGGGGACGTGCTGGAGCTGGGAATTCCGTTCAGTGACCCACTCGCGGATGGCCCGACCATCCAGGACTCCACGTTCCGCGCCCTCGAGGGGGGTATGACCGTCGAAGGAACGCTGGAGGTGCTGGCAGAGTTCAGACGGGAGTCGGACGCCCCGATCGTTCTTTTCAGCTACTTGAACCCGCTCCTCACGTACGGCCTCGAGGCGTTCTTGGTGGACGCAACAGAGGCGGGAGCCCAGGGGCTGCTTCTCACCGACGTACCTACCGGTGCCGACCCTCAGGTCGAGGACGCCATCCTCGATTCTGCCCTGGACCTGATCCGGCTCGTCGCTCCGACGACCCGCCCGGATCGCGCCTCAGCGATCGCGGCCCAAGGACAGGGATTCCTCTACTACATCTCGAGGACGGGAGTGACGGGGGCTCGTGAAGCCTTGGCCGCGGATTTGGAGGAAGAGGTGAGGGTTCTCCGCGCAGCCGTCGAGCTTCCCGTGGCCGTGGGTTTCGGGATTTCCACGCCTGAACAGGCGGCGTTGATCGGCGGTGTCGCCGACGGCGTGATCGTCGGCAGTGCGCTGATTCAAGCCTTGGACGAGGGGGGGCCGGACGGTGGGAGGGCGTTTCTCGCCACTTTGCGACTTGCCATGGACCAAGAGTCGACGCAGCGAGAGCTCACTTACGGTCCTTGAGCCGATCCAGAAGCGAGGGGTCGGGTGCGACGAACAGCGTTTTTGCACGATCGAGCTGGACACTGCCCGGAGGAGCTTTTCTGGGCTTACGCACGTACTTCCTCCGCGTCCAATCGACCGGCACACTCCCTGAGGTTCGTGCCTTGGAGTGGAGGGCGGCGAGGTTGGCTGCCTGCTCCAGATCTCGAGCCGGTGGCTTCTCTGCGCGGGTCCACCGGAGCACGACGTGTGCGCCCGCCGAATGTCTCGCGTGAAGCCAGATATCGTTGGGGGCACAATGTTTGAACGTCAGTTGATCATTGGCTTTGGATCCACGTCCGACCCGCACCTCCAACCCCCCCGACGTCCAGTAACGCCGGTAGGGAAGGGTGGGTCCGGCGCCACTTGTTGTGCCTCGACCGCCGGTTCCCGACTCGGGAAGCACCTCGCGAATTTCGTCCGTGGAGGCTTCGCCCGCTTGAACGCGGTCCAGAAGCTCACTCAGCTCGGCGACGCGGGACTCTGCTTCTCGGATCAAAGCCGGTAATCTCGCTCGCGCCCGCTCGGCCCGCCCCGCCCGATCGTAGAAGCGCTCGGCATTACCCTGCGGAGAGAGGGCTGGATCGAGAACGATGGTCTCCGAGGTGCCCTCGAAGCCTGGAAGAGTCACATCAGCAGCTCCTTTTCTCACGAGATGGAGGTGCGCGAGAATCATGTCTCCCTGGACGCGGAGTGTTTTTGGGTCTGGGGTGGCTCCGAGCTCTCGCTCGAGTTTGCCGCGCTTCTTACGAGCCGCGCGGAGGGATCCCTCCAAGGCGTTCGTCCATCGGGAGGGGGTCAGGTTCACCTCGGCTCCATCGGCCCGTCGGACCCCCTCGATGGCTTCGAGGAGCGTCTCCGATGTTCGGTGACCGTACCCTGGTAACTCGGCTGGATAGGGTTGGTCTCCCCACTCGCATTCGAGGATGTACGCCGTCTCGGAGGATCGCTCTGTATCTGCCCCGAGACCGATCGCCCTCAGGCGTAGCCAGAGCTCGTAGCCGGTCTCGAGCGACGCGTCCCCGGCCGGTCCGTCCGAGCAGAGGAGGGCGGGGGCGTTGATGGGGGACGTGAACGCGACCCCCTGAAGCAGCAGGCGCGTCCTCGCTTTTAGTGTGTCCTCGGGTTCGAGGATCTCGCGCCAGTCCTGAAGGCTCAGAGGTGTATCCACGCCGCGCCGTTCAGAGATCGGCTTTCGGTAGGGGCGTCCCACCTGGGGTGCTCGCGCCCCCGAGCGTCGCACCAGAGTATGCCTGACCGTCCACTCCTCTCCCTCGACCACCGTTGCGTTGCTCCGGCCGGGTACGAATTCAACGACGATCCGAACGGCGCCTCCCCGCCCACGGATCCGGCGCAGAACGAAAACAAGGACCCTCTCGTCGGGTATCTGCTCGACCGCCGACAACGTACACGGGAAGGTGCGGATACCCTCCGGGGGCTCTGCCTTGCCGAGGAGCTCCACACCGAGACAGGAAGGCCCGAGATCGACGAACACGGTCGTCTCCCGAAAATAGGCGTGGAGGGTCCCGGCACCGTGATCTAGAAAAATCCCCTTGAGCCGCGCGCCCGACAAAGCGTCGTTCAGTTCGGCCGCCACCGCGGCGGTCAGAATGGGATCCCATCGCATCGTCATCGAGGGAAGATAGCGGAGAACCGGGGGTGCGCCTGGCCGTTTGGTGGGGCCTCGGCTAGCTTTTGCCGCCGTCAGCTTGTGGACGATCAGACCGAGCGATCCCCGAACGCAACCTAGCCAATTGACCGAGAGCACACCGAAGTCGGCCGGAAGGCGGGTATGAGCGAACTCCATCCCTGGGTCGCCGCAGCGGCTAGGGGTGCGCTTCCTGATTGGACCGTCGCGCGGGAAAAGCGAAGGGCACACATGGCGCGGGTGGCGGCACTGCTGCGGGGGTGGGGCGAAGTCCGGGGTGATGGCCCGCGGGACATCGAGCGCTGGGCCGCGGTGGGTTATCTTCATGACGTTCTGCGCGACGCGGATCCGGATGAGCTCCGCGCCGCGCTGTCGGCGCCTCTGGATCACCTGCCGGACGAAGTTATCCATGGTCCGGCTGCAGCGGATCGGCTTCGCCAGGGTGGGGTCACGGACGAACCCCTACTCACCGCCATCGGGTTTCACACGCTGGGAAGTCCAGACTTCGATGATATCGGGAAAGCGCTCTATGTGGCGGATTTCCTCGAGCCCGGGCGCAAGCTTCAGCCCAAATGGAGGGCACGGTTGCGCGATGAAATGCCGGTGGGCCTCGACTCGGTGGCTAAAGCCGTCGTGGGGAAGCGGATCCAGTTTCTGATCAAGAGGGGGCGGCCCGTGCCAACTGAGACGTTTGGGCTGTGGAACGTACTGGCGAAGGGGAGGTCATGGGCCAGCGCCTCGGAGGTCTGATCGCCGTCGGCGTAGTTCTGGCCGCCGGGATTTTCATCGGATCGGCCGTCTCGCAGTGGAGCCCGTTGCCTCGGCAGGAA
>SMVB01083076.1_pt1 | contig 12483 bp, 8 predicted proteins | sample 2456461 | NCBI WGS metagenome assembly SMVB01 (sample SAMN11095934, study PRJNA526329) | marine sediment metagenome | biome: Marine sediment; feature: Surficial sediment; material: Deep marine sediment; isolation source: Hadal surficial sediment | place: Pacific Ocean | collected 2014-05 | depth 0-1...
GACCGCATCGCCTAATCGCCGTGGCGCCGGCCGCTGTTGACCCGTCGTGTTCTTCCCCCTCCCCCTTCACGGGGGAGGGCTGGGGTGGGGGTGGCCACACAAAGAGTCGCGGGGGTGCAACCGGGCCAAGGGCATGAAACGATCCACACGGCGCGAGGCCTTAAATTTGATTGACCGCGCTTCGCGCGGCACCCCCCACCCCAGCCCTCCCCCGCGAGGGGGGAGGGGGACTTGGACGAGTGGGGGCTTGGTTGCCAAGTGCGGGCAATTGCGGTAAACGCGCCGCAAATGCGCATTTTTCGGCATGTCGACAAGGTGCCGCCCGAGTCGCGCGGCGCGGTGGTCGCGCTTGGCAATTTCGACGGCGTTCATCTCGGTCATCGTGGCGTGATCGGCCACGCGGCCGAGATCGCGCGCGACGCCGGCGCGCCGTTGGGCGTGGTCACGTTCGAGCCCCATCCGGTCCAGGTGTTGCGCCCGGATTCGGCGCCGCACCGGCTGGCGCCGTTTCGCGTCAAGGTACGCCGGCTGGGCGAATGCGGCCTCGATTACATGTGCGTGCTGCACTTCACCAAGACCTTCGCGCAAAAGACCCCACGCGTGTTCGCGTCCGAAATTTTGGCCGGCGGACTGGGCGTGAGCCATGTGGTGGTGGGCCACGATTACCGGTTCGGCAAGGGCCGCGCGGGCGACGCCGCGGCGTTGAGCGACCTCGGCGCCGAGATGGGCTTCGCGGTTACCGCGGTGGCGCCGGTGGGAAACGCGGGCGAAATCTATTCCTCGACGCGGGTGCGCGGCTACCTGAAAAGCGGCGAGCCGCGCCTGGCGGCGGCCATCCTGGGCCATATGTGGGAAGTCGAGGCGCGCGTGCTGCACGGCGACAAGCGCGGCCGGGACCTGGGTTATCCCACCGCGAATCTGCATTTCGACGAGCATGTCGAGCCGGCTTATGGCATTTATGCGGTGTGGGTGGGCATCGTGCGCGACGCCGAGACCGAATGGCACGCCGCGGTGGCCAGCGCCGGCACCCGTCCCACCTTCAACGGCCAATCCCTGGTGCTGGAGGTTCATCTGTTCGATTTCGACGGCGACCTGTATGGCAAATATCTTCGCGTCGCCTTCGTCAACTGGATCCGCCCGGAAGAAAAGTTCGACGACGTGGAAGCGCTGAAGCACGCCATGGCGCAGGATTGCCGCGCCGCCCGGTTCATGCTGGAAGGCTCCAAACCGCCCGCCGCCGTCGGCCGAACCGCGTTCAACCAATGACGTATCGGCTCCGATCAGCGAGGCACTGGTGACAACGGATTACAAAAGCACCCTGTTCCTGCCGGCCACCGGCTTTCCCATGAAGGCCGGCCTGCCCAAACGCGAACCCGAATGGCTGGAACGGTGGGAGCGCATCGGCCTGTGGGACCGCCTGCGCGCGGACGCCAAGGGGCGCGAGAAGTTCATCCTGCATGATGGCCCGCCCTACGCCAACGGGCCGATCCATATCGGCACGGCGATGAACAAGATCGTCAAGGACATGATCAACCGCAGCCAGCAGATGTCGGGCCGCGACGCCCATTTCATTCCGGGCTGGGATTGCCACGGCCTGCCCATCGAATGGCAGATCGAACAGGACTACCGCAAGAAGGGCAAGAACAAGGACGCGGTGCCGGTCGACCAGTTCCGCCGCGAATGCCGCGCCTACGCCGACCACTGGATCGGCGTGCAGATGGCGGATTTCAAGCGCCTCGCGGTGCTCGGCGCCTGGGACCGGCCCTATCTGACCATGAGTTTCTCGGCGGAAGCGCAAATTGTGCGCGAAATCGGCAAGTTCCTCATGAACGGCGGGCTGTACAGGGGCTCCAAGCCGGTGATGTGGTCGCCGGTCGAAAAGACCGCCCTGGCCGAGGCCGAGGTCGAATATCACGACATCACCTCGCCGGCGGTCTTTGTCCGTTTCCCGGTCGTCGCGGCGGGCGATCCGGCGCTAGAGGGCGCGGCCATCGTGATCTGGACCACGACGCCCTGGACCATCCCGGGCAACCGCGCCGTGGCCTACGGGCCGGACATCGAATACGCGGTTTACGAGGTGCGCGCGGCGGGCGAGGGCTCGCTGGCGCGCCCCGGCGAACGGCTGGTGGTGGCGGTCGATCTGGCCGCCGTGGTGGCGGACAAGGCCGGCGTCAGTGAGTGGACCGAGGTCGCGCGGCTTAAGGGCGCGGCCCTGGCCGGCACGGTGACACGCCATCCGCTTTCGGGCGATCACTACCGCATCGAGCCGCCGCTCTACCCGGCCGGCTTCGTGTCCGCGGACGAGGGCTCCGGCTTTGTCCATATCGCGCCCGGCCACGGCGCCGACGATTTCGAGCTGGGCCGCGAACACGGCCTCGAAGTACCCGAGACCGTGGGCGAGGACGGCTGCTTTTTCGAGCACGTGGCGCTGTTCGCCGGCCAGCATGTCTACAAGGTCAACCCGGCGGTCAAGGCGGCGCTGAGCGAGGCCGGCACCCTGCTGGCGAGCGAAAACTACGTCCATTCCTATCCCCATTCGTGGCGCTCCAAGAAGCCGGTGATCTTCCGCAACACGCCGCAATGGTTCATCAGCATGGAGGCCAACGGCCTGCGCGCCACCGCGCTGGCCGCGATCGACGCCACCCGCTGGGTGCCCAAGAGCGGCTACAACCGCATCCGCGCCATGGTCGAGAACCGGCCCGACTGGTGCGTGTCGCGCCAACGCGCCTGGGGCGTGCCGATCGCCGTGTTCGTGGACAAGGCCACCGGCGAGCCGTTGCGCGACCAGGCGGTGATCGACCGCGTCGCGGCCGCCGTCGAGGCCGGCGGCGCCGACGTGTGGTTCACCGCCGACCCGGCCGAATTCCTGGGCCCCGACCGCGACCCGGCGGATTACGAGCAGGTCCAGGATATTCTCGACGTGTGGTTCGATTCGGGCTCGACCCACGGCTTCGTTCTCGAAGGCGACGACACCCAGTCGTGGCCGGCCGACCTCTATCTCGAAGGCTCCGACCAGCACCGCGGCTGGTTCCATTCCTCGCTGCTGGAGGCCTGCGGCACGCGCGGGCGGGCGCCCTACAAGACCGTGCTGACGCACGGCTTCGTCATGGACGGCGAGGGCCGCAAGATGTCGAAGTCGCTGGGCAACACGATCGCGCCGCAGCAGATCATCAAGGACAGCGGCGCCGATATCATCAGGCTGTGGGTCGCCATGACCGATTATACCGAGGACACGCGCATCGGCCCCGAGATACTCAAGGGCCAGGTCGACGCCTACCGCCGTCTGCGCAACACCTTGCGCTATATGCTGGGCAATCTTCAGGGCTTCGACGAGTCCGAGCGCATGGAGGCGTCGGCCATGCCCGAGCTGGAGCGCTGGGTGCTGCACCGCCTCACCGAATTCGACGCGCTGCTCAGGCGCACCGTCGACAATTTCGATTTCCACATCTTCTACAACGCGCTGCACGGCTTCTGCGCCACCGACTTGTCGGCGTTCTATTTCGACGTGCGCAAGGACGCGCTCTATTGCGATGCTGGTGACGGGCCGCGCCGGCGCGCCGCGCGCACGGTGCTGGACCATGTTTTTCACTGCCTCACGGCGTGGCTGGCGCCGGTGCTGGCGTTCACGGCGGAAGAAGCCTGGCTGGAACGGTTCCCGTCCGACGACGACAGCGTCCATCTGCGCCAGTTTCCCGAGGTTCCGTCCGCCTGGCGCGACGACGCGCTGGCCGCGCGCTGGCAACGCATCCGCGCGATCCGCCGCGTGGTCACCGGCGCGCTCGAGGTCGAGCGGCGCGAAAAGCGCATCGGGTCCAGCCTGCAGGCCCATGTCCGCGTCTTCGTCGGCGCCGACGACGCGCGGCTTCTCGACGGGGTCGACCTGGCCGAACTGGCGATCACGTCGGATGCGGCGCTGGCCACCGAGGCGGCGCCCGACGACGCCTTCACCCTGGACGACGAGCCCGGCGTCGCGGTGGTGGCCACGCTTGCCGCGGGCGAAAAATGCGCGCGTTGCTGGCGGGTGCTGGACGAGGTCGGCGCGGTGTCCGGGACTCCCGACCTGTGCGCGCGTTGCGCCGACGTGGTCGAGCCCAAGCGGGCCGCCGAGTAGCTTTGAAACCGGTGTTCGATCGCGCGTTGTTCCGCTTTGGGCTGGGGGTGGCCGCCGCCGTGCTGGTGTTCGACCAGGCCACCAAAATGATCTTCCTGTACGTCTTCGACACCATGGGCGCGCCGCTGATTTCGGTGATCCCGGGGTTTTTCGATCTCGCGATCGTGTGGAACCGGGGCGTGAGCTTCGGCATGCTGGCCACCGACGGCGGCCTGGGACAATGGCTGCTGGGCGCGTTTGCTCTCGCCGTCACGGCGGGTCTCGTCGCGTGGCTGTGGCGCGCGACGACCCGTTGGGTGGCGCTGGCGCTGGGCCTGACCATCGGCGGCGCCATCGGCAACGTGATCGACCGCGCGCGCTACGGCGCGGTGTTCGACTTTCTCGATTTTCACGTCGGCGGCTGGCATTGGCCGGCGTTCAACATGGCCGACACGGCAATCTCCCTTGGCGTCGCCGGGCTGGTTCTGGCAACGTTGCTGGAACGCCCGCGAACGACTAAATTGGACGGATCATGAGCATGACCCCATGAACACGGCCTCGGCGCGACCGACCGGCTGGGCGATCAAGGGCGCCGGCGCGCTGCTGTGCCTGACGATCATGGGCTGCGACCCACAGGCGCTGAAGGAAGGGCTCGGATTCGGCCGGCAGGCGCCGGACGAATATCAAGTGGTGGAGCGGGCGCCGTTGTCGGTGCCGCCCGATTTCCACTTGCGCCCGCCCCGGCCGGGCGCGGCGCGGCCCCAGGAAACCGATATCCGCGAGCTGGCCGAACGCATCCTGATGGGCCGGGGCAAGCCGAAGCCGGCGCGCGAACGCTCGCCCGGCGAACTGGCGCTGCTCGACCGCGCGGGCGCGGCAAAGGCCGAGCCCAATATTCGCCAGACCATCAGCCGGGAAAACGGCGGTCCGGCGGTCGAATCGGACGGTTTCGTCGATAACCTGATGTTCTGGGACCAATCGGAGGCGGACGCGACCCTCGTCGACCCGGTTGGCGAATCGGCGCGGTTGCGCAGAAACGCCGACGAGGGCCGGCCGGTCACGGATGGCGAAACCCCGACCCTGGGGTCGGACGAATAAGCCCGTGCGTCACATGACACGGCTTCTGATGGCCGCCATGGCGGCGGGCGCGATGCTGGCCGGGCCGTGGGCCGGCGCGGCCGCGGCCGGCGAGACCTTCGGCGCCGAGACCTTCACCCTGGACAACGGCATGCAGGTGGTGGTGATCGCCAACCACCGCGCGCCCGTGGTGCATCATTCGGTTTGGTATAAGACCGGCGCGGCGGACGAGCCGGCGGGCAAGTCCGGCATCGCGCACATGCTGGAACATCTCATGTTCAAGGGCACCCACACGATCGGGCCCGGCCAATTCTCCAAGATCATCGAGCGCCACGGCGGCAACGACAACGCCTTCACCAGCCACGATTACACCGGCTACTATCAGAACATCGCGCGCGACCGGCTTGAGATGGTGATGGAGATGGAGGCCGACCGCATGATCGACCTGGTGTTCACCGAGCAGGACTTCCAGACCGAACGCGACGTGGTGCTCGAGGAACGGCGCAGCCGCACCGACAACAGCCCGCGCGCGCAGTTCTCCGAACAGGTCGCCGCGGCGCAATTCCTGGCCCATCCCTACGGCGTGCCCGTGATCGGCTGGGAACACGAAATCCGTTCCAACACCTACGACGACGCCTACGCCTTTTACCGCGCCCATTACGCGCCCAACAACGCGCTTCTCGTGGTCGCCGGCGACATCACGGCGGCCGAGTTGAAGCCGCTGGCCGAGCGCATCTACGGGCCGATACCGGCGCAGTCCCTGGCCGCGCGGGAACGCCCGCAAGAGCCGCCCCAACGCGCCGCGCGCCGGGTCGAAATGTCGGACCCGCAGGTCGCCAACCCGGAATGGAGCCGAAGCTATCTCGCGCCCAGCTACCGCGCCGACCCGGACGGCCACGCCGTCGCCCTCGACGTGCTGGCGGAGATTTTCGGCGGCGGATCGACCAGCCGCCTTTACCAGGCGCTGGTGGTCGACCAGCAGATCGCCGGCAACGCCGGAGCGTATTACAGCGGCGGCTTTCTCGACACGACCCGGTTCTACGTTTACGTCCGGCCCAGCCCCGGCGTCGACATGGCGCGCGTCGAGGCGGCGGTCGAAGCCGAGATCGAAAAGCTGACCGGCGCCGGCGTCACCGAGGAAGAACTTGCCCGCGCCAAGTTCGGCATGAAGGCCGAGGCGATTTACGCGCGCGACAGCATGTCGTCGCTGGCGCGTATTTTCGGCGTCGCGCTTTCGGCCGGGGCGACAGTGGACGATGTCGAGAGCTGGACCGGCAAGGTCGAGGCGCTCAGCGCCGAACAATTGGTGGCGGCGGCCCGCGCCGTGCTGCGCCCGGAGAGTTCCGTCACCGGCTGGCTGCTGCCCGATGGCGCGGACGACGAATGATGAAAAAAACAATCGCCGCGCACCTTCCGTCATGGCCGATTCGGCGCCTTCCTGCCCCCTCCCCCCTCGCGGGGGAGGGTTGGGGTGGGGGGGGTGGCCGCGCCTGGCGCGGCGGCCAGATCGAGACCTCATGGCTGAGTCTTGGAGTGAGTTGGATTGCTCTTCGTTGGCGCCGCGCCGCGTCGCGCCCCCCCACCCCTTCCCTCCCCCGCGAGGGGGGAGGGGGAAACAGTCGCGCATGGGGCGTTTCTTGTGCGCTCGCGGTCGTGGTCCCGTGGCTGGCGGCGGCGCCGGCCGGGGCGGTGTCGGTGGAACGCGTGGTCAGCGCGGGTGGCATCGAGGCCTGGCTGGTGGCCGAGGATACGATCCCGATCCTGTCGATGCGCCTCGCGTTTCGCGGCGGCGCCCGGCGCGACCCAATCGGCAAGGCGGGTCTGGCCAACTTGGTCTCGGGGCTGCTTGACGAGGGCGCCGGCGAACTCGGGGCGTTGGCCTTTCAAAAGCGGCTTGACGACCTTGCCGTCCGCTACAGCGCCAATGCCTCGCGCGACGGGTTCAGCGTCACCTTGACCACCTTGAGCGAACATCGCGACGAAGCCTTCGGCTTGCTCGCGCTCGCCTTGACCGAGCCGCGTTTCGACACCGACGCGGTGGAACGGATCCGTCAGCAGATACTCACCTCGCTGGCCAATCAGGCCAAGGACCCCAACCGCGTGGCGCGCCGGCTGTGGGCGGCGGCCGCCTTTCCCGACCATCCCTACGGCCGCCCGACGCAGGGCACGCCCGACGAGGTGGCCGCTCTGAGCGCGGACGATCTCAGGCGCTTCGTGACCGAGGGCTTTGCCAAGGACGTACTCGTCATCGGCGTCGCCGGCGACATCACGGCGGACGAATTGGGGCCGCTGCTCGACCGCACCTTCGGCCGGCTTCCCGACACGGCCACGGCGGTGACTGTGGCCGACATCGCGCCGGCCGCGCCGGGCGCGCTGATCGTCGAGCGCATGCCGGTGCCGCAAAGCGTGGTCGCCTTCGGCCACGAAGGCCTGCCGCGCGACCATCCCGACTATTACACGGCCTACGTGATCAATCACGTCCTCGGCGGCGGGTTTTCCTCGCGCCTGACCACGGAAGTGCGCGAAAAACGCGGTCTGGCCTATGGCATTTACAGCTATCTGTTGCCGCTCGACCACGCCGCGGTGTTCGCCGGCGGCGTCGCCACCGCCAACGCGCGCGTCTCCGAGACCATCGAGGTTGTCCGCGCCGAGTTGACCCGCATGCGCGACCACGCGGTAAGCGAGGACGAACTCGCGGATTCGAAGACCTATCTCACCGGCTCGTTTCCGTTGCGCCTGGACAGCAACGGCGAGATCGCCAGCTTTTTGGTGGCCATGCAACTGGCCAAACTCGGCATCGATTATCTCGACCGGCGCAACGGCTTCATCGAGGCGGTCACCATCGAGGACGCGCGCCGCGTCGCGCGCGACCTGTTCGCGCCGGAGCGGCTGACCATCGTCGTGGTCGGCGACCCGGAAAACCTGGAGCCGACCGCGCAATAGCGCGCCGCGCTGGCCGCTGCTGGCCGGCTCTGCTAAGCTTGCCGCGACCGTGAATTACCGGCACGACATCCGCCCGGCCCTGGCCGAGAACATCGGCGAGCGCGGCCTGTCCGGGGCCGCTTTCGAGCGCGTTCTGGCGCGCGCCCGGCCCGCCCTGGATGCCCTGCGCGCGTGGCGCGATTCGCGCTCCCTGCCATTGCTCGCCCTTCCCGCCGCGCGCGACGACATCGCCGCGCTGGCGCCGGTGGCCGAGGCGATGCGCGCGCGCGCCGATGACGTGGTGGTGCTGGGCACCGGCGGCTCAAGCCTGGGCGGACGGACGCTGTGCGCGCTGGCCGCCGCGCCGCCCAGTGGCGCGCGTCCCAGTGGCGCCCGGCCGCGGCTGCGTTTCATCGACGGCATCGATCCCCACGGTTTCGAGGCCCTGTTCGCCGGCCTGGATGCCGCGCGCACGGTCTGGTTGGTGATCAGCAAATCGGGCGGCACCGCCGAGACCCTGACCCAGTTCCTCACCGCCCTGGCCTGGGTGCGCGACGCGCTGGGCGCGGCGGCGGTGGGCGAGCGCTTCGTGGCGATCACCGAGCCCGCCGACAACCCGCTGCGCCGGCTCGCCGCGCGCTGGTCGATCCCGACGCTGGACCACGACCCGGGACTGGGCGGGCGCTATTCCGTCCTCTCGTCGGTCGGCCTTTTGCCCGCCATGCTGGCCGGCCTCGATGGGACGGCGGTGCGCGCCGGCGCGGCGGCGGTGCTGAACGCGACCCTGGCGGCCAACGCACCCGGGGAATCCGAGCCCGCGCGCGGCGCCGCGCTGTCGGTCGGCCTGCTCGAGGAACGCGGCCTCGCCATCACGGTCATGATGCCTTATTGCGAGCGGCTCGACGCGTTCGCCTTGTGGTATCGCCAGCTATGGGCGGAATCGCTGGGCAAGGACGGCGCCGGCACCACGCCGGTGCGCGCCCTGGGACCGGTCGATCAGCACAGCCAGTTGCAGCTCTATCTCGATGGCCCGCGCGACAAGATGTTCACCCTGATCACGCTCGATTGCATCGGCGACGGACCCCGGATCGATGCCGCGCTGGCCGACGACCCGGCGCTGGATTACCTTCGCGGGCGCGCCATGGGCGACCTGCTGGACGCCGAACAACGCGCCACGGCGGCAAGCCTGGCCGCGCGCGGCCGCCCGGCGCGGCGCTTCCATCTGGCCCGGCTCGACGAGACCACGCTTGGCGCGCTGCTCATGCATTTCATGCTGGAAACCATTATCGCCGCCGATCTGCTGGGGGTCGATGCCTTCGATCAGCCGGCGGTGGAACAGGGCAAGGCGCTGGCGCGTGAGTATTTGGCGGAGACCACCGAGGGAGCCAGCGCATGAGACTGCGCCGCCTGCCCGACGGTCTGGTCAACCGCATCGCCGCCGGCGAGGTGATCGAACGCCCGGCCGCGGTGGTCAAGGAACTGGTCGAGAACGCCATCGACGCCGGCGCGGCGCGCATCGACGTGGCGCTGGCGGACGGCGGCCAATCGCTGATCGCGGTCACCGACGACGGATACGGCATGAGCGCCGACGAGCTCGTGCTGGCGGTCGAGCGCCACGTCACCTCCAAGCTGGCCAACGACGACCTGTCCGACATCCGCACCCTGGGCTTTCGCGGCGAGGCGCTGCCGTCGATCGGCGCGGTCAGCCGGTTGAGCCTGACCAGCCGGGCGCGCGGCGCCGACCAGGCGTGGACCCTGGCGGTCGAGGGCGGACGGGTCGGCGCGGCCGAACCGGCGGCGCTTGGCGGCGGCACCCGCGTCGAGGCGCGCGATCTGTTCTTCGCCACGCCGGCGCGGCTCAAGTTCATGAAAAGCGCGCGCGCGGAGATGGCGGCGGTGACCGACGTGGTCAACCAGCTTGCCATGGCGCATCCCGAAATCGCCTTCACCCTGGCCGCGGAGGGACGCGCGCCAAAGCGTTTCGAGGCGGTCCAAGGGGATCTATTGGACGCCCGGCTGGCGCGCTTGGCCACGGTCATGGGGCGCGATTTCGCCGACAACGCGCTGGCCATCGAGGCGGCGCGCGACGGCATCGGTCTGTCCGGCCATGCCGGCCTGCCGACGCTCAATCGCGGCAACGCGCGCCTGCAGTTCCTTTTCGTCAACGGCCGGCCGGTGCGCGATAAGCTGCTGTTCGGCGCCGTGCGCGGCGCCTACCAGGACCTGCTGGCGCGCGGCCGCCACCCGCTGGTGGCCCTGTTCGTGGATACCCCGCCGGGCGAGGTCGATGTCAACGTCCATCCCGGCAAGGCCGAGGTGCGCTTCCGCGACGCCGGCCTGGTGCGCGGGCTGATCGTCGGCGCGCTGCGCCACGCGCTCGACGGCGCCGGCCACCGCGCCGCGACAACAGTTGCCCATGCCGCGCTGGGCGCGGCGCGCGCTTATACCGCGCCGGGCGCGGCGCGTGGCAATGGCGTTCGAATCGGCGCTTCGCGCCCAGGATTCGCCGAGGCGGTGGCCGAATACCACGCGCCGCCGGCGGCCCGCGTGGACCCGGCGTCCGACGCACTCGACGACACGGTCGCCGAATCGTTCCCGCTGGGCGCCGCGCGCGGCCAGTTGCATGACACCTACGTGATCGCCCAGACCACGGACGGGCTGGTCATCGTCGATCAGCACGCCGCCCACGAACGCCTGGTGCTGGAGCGCATGAAGGCGGCCCTGGCGAGCGGCGGCGTGGCGCGCCAATTGCTGCTGATCCCGGAAGTGGTCGAACTGGACGCGGTGGCGGCGGGCGCGCTGTCGGCGCGGGCCGGCGAACTGGCCGAGCTCGGCCTGGTGCTGGAGCCGTTCGGCGACGGCGCGGTGGTGGTGCGCGAGGTGCCGGCGCTGCTCGGCGAAACCGACGTGCAAGGCCTGGTGCGCGATCTGGCCGACGACCTGGCCGAGTTCGACCAGGCGCTCGGCCTCAAGGACCGCCTCGACGCGGTCTGCGCGACCTTGGCCTGCCACGGCAGTGTGCGCGCCGGGCGTCGCCTCAACACCGCCGAGATGAACGCGCTGCTACGCGAAATGGAGACCACGCCCCACGCGGGCCAGTGCAGCCACGGCCGCCCGACCTATGTCGAGATCAAGCTGGCCGACATCGAACGCCTGTTCGGCCGCCGGTGATCCGCCCCATCTTCGTGTTCGCGGGCGTGATACATAGCGTAATTCCGGTGGTCACTCTCCTTTTCTATGGCCTATCGGGGCGCGTCACGCGCGACCCCGCATCATAGGCTCGGGAGAGTGACCACCGGAATTACGCTATGTATTACAGGCCGAGCAATTCGATCTGCTTGGCGATGATCTTGGTTTCGTCGTATAGCGCCAGCGCGCGGGCGCGCCCCGCCGCGCCCATGGCGGCGCGAAGCTCGGCGTCCTCGACCAGGCGGGCGAGCGCGCGAGCCAGCGCCGTCGGGTTGGCCACGGGCACCAGGATGCCGGTGTCGTTGTCGAGCACTTCCTCGCGGCTGCCGCGGATATCGGTGGCGACCACCGGAAGCCCGCTCATCATGGCCTCGATGATGGAGCGCGGCATGCCTTCGCGGTGCGACGGCAGGGTGAAGATGTCGGCGGCGCGCAAAATATCCGGTACGTCGGTGCGCTGGCCGAGAAAGCGAATTCGACCGCCCACGCGCGGGTCGTCGCGCGCCGCCTCGATGGCGTCGCCGATGTCCTGGGCGTGGTCGCTGGCCAGCCGCTCGCCGACCACCCACAGCACCGCGTCGAGCCCGGCCATGGCCTCGAAAAGCTCGCGGTAACCTTTTTCCGCCACCAGCCGCCCCACCACCACGATGACGCAGGCCCCCTCGGCGGTCGCCAGCGCCCGGCGCAGGGCGCGCCGCGCCGGCTCCCAATCCTTGCCGGCGGGGGTGAAGCGCTTGGTATCGACGCCATTGCCGATTGCCTCGATCACCGTACCGCCGCACAGCCGGTAGCGCCGCGCGGTGGCCGCGTCCTCCTCCGCCTGGGTGAACAGCACATGGGTGAGCCGGCCGGCCAGCCATTCGAGGGCGATGAACGGCCACCGCTTCCAGCCCGGCATGCGCTCGTGGAAATAGAAGCCGTGCGCGGTGTAGACGATCGTCGGCACCCCGGCGCGCTGGGCGGCGATCCGCCCGATCAACGCCGCCACCGGCGTATGGACGTGGACCATGTCGAAAGCCTCGCGGCGCAACAGCGCGCGCAAGCTACGATAGGCGCGCAGGTGTTGGCGCAGGCCGAACAGGGTACGCGTGAACGGCACCGCCTCGACCCGAATGCCTTGCGCGCGGACCTGCGCCGCCAGCGGCCCGTCGGCGCAGGCCGCGACCACCTCGTGACCCGCCGCCGTCATGCCATGGGCTAGCGGC
>SMVB01334103.1_pt1 | contig 12483 bp, 10 predicted proteins | sample 2456461 | NCBI WGS metagenome assembly SMVB01 (sample SAMN11095934, study PRJNA526329) | marine sediment metagenome | biome: Marine sediment; feature: Surficial sediment; material: Deep marine sediment; isolation source: Hadal surficial sediment | place: Pacific Ocean | collected 2014-05 | depth...
AACATCACCCCGTTTTGGCTCGCCGGTGGAAATAATCTTAGTGTTCAAAACAGGTAAACGGATACCGTAAGCAAATTTGTTCACCACGATAAAATCACCGACCAGCAAGGTTGGAATCATGGAGCCAGAAGGGATCTTGAATGGTTCAAAAAAGAACGACCTGAACACCAAAACGATAAACAACACAGGAAAAAGCGAGCGAGCGTACTCGACCAAAACCGGTTCCTGCGGGGCTTCGATGCTTTTTTGGACCTGGCGGTCCATTCGTTTTTGTCTGAAAAACAGGCTGTCCAGCAGCCAGATAATACCGGTCAGTGACGTCAGCACCACCAGCACCAATGCAAAATCAATATTCATATTGTTATCCTACGTCCTGTAAGCCTACTTTTTTGTGTTCTGTTGCAATACCGCCAGAAATGCTTCCTGCGGAATCTCAACCCTTCCAACTTGTTTCATGCGCTTTTTGCCTGCTTTCTGTTTTTCCAGTAACTTGCGTTTGCGCGTGATATCCCCACCATAGCATTTAGCCGTCACATTCTTACGCAGTGCCTTGACCGTCGTTCGGGCAATTACCTGGCTTCCAATAGAGGCCTGGATCGCAACATCAAACATCTGCCTCGGAATGAGTTCCTTCATACTTGTCGCCAGGTCCCGTCCGCGCCTTTGCGCGTGGTCACGATGCATGATCAACGACAGCGCATCTATCCTGTCACCATTGATCAGCACATCTACCCGCACAAACGGGCCGGCCGTAAAACGTAAAAAGTGATAATCAAACGAAGCATAGCCGCGACTGACCGATTTCAATTTGTCAAAAAAGTCCAACACCACCTCGGACAACGGCAATTCATATTGGATGGAGACCTGACCACCCAAATATTGCATGCTGACTTGCCGACCGCGTTTCTCCTCACACAAACCGATAACGGCTCCTACATATTCCTGTGGCACCAGAATATTGGCATGGATGATCGGCTCACGGATTTCGGCTATTTTGTTCACCGCCGGTAAACTGGCGGGGTTCTCCAGCGTCAGGACTTCACCATCAGTCAACAACACCTCGTAAATAACGGTGGGCGCCGTGGTTATCAGGTCTACACCATATTCGCGCTCCAGACGTTCCTGCACGATCTCCATGTGCAACAAGCCCAGAAACCCGCACCGAAAACCAAACCCAAGCGCTTCGGACGTTTCCGGTTCGAAATTTAATGCCGCGTCATTCAACTGCAGTTTTTCAAGCGCATCGCGAAGGTCGGGGTAATCATCTGCGTCACTCGGAAAAAGACCCGCAAACACACGTGGTTGCATGGTCTTGAAACCAGGCAATGGCTCGGTTGCCGGGTTTTTAGCACTGGTGATGGTATCGCCGACCGGTGCACCGTGAATCTGCTTGATACCGGCAACCAGAAAACCCACCTCACCCGCAGAAAGCTGATCGCGAACTTCACGCTTGGGCGTAAATACGCCCACCTGGTCGACAAGGTGCTGGTTATTGGATGACATCAATTCAATCTTGTCGCGTTTGCCAACTTTGCCGTCAACCACGCGGATCAGGGAAACGATGCCGAGGTAATTATCAAACCATGAATCAATGATGAGTGCCTTCAGAGGTGCATCGGGATCACCCGAAGGCATCGGAACGTCCCTGACCATTCGTTCGAGTACTTGCGCCACACCGGCGCCGGTCTTGGCACTGACCTCCAGCGCGTCCTGAGCTTCAATGCCGATGATATCTTCGATTTCCTGTTTAACCCGCTCAGGTTCAGCCGATGGCAGATCGATTTTATTCAATACCGGGATCACTTCCAGGCCAAGTTCAACGGCGGTATAACAATTGGCCACACTCTGAGCTTCAACGCCCTGGGCGGCGTCTACCAACAGCAATGCACCCTCACAGGCCGACAATGAACGGGAAACTTCATACGAAAAATCAACGTGTCCAGGCGTATCGATGAAATTCAAGTGATACACATGACCGTCCGGGTCGTTGTAATCCAGCGTGACGCATTGTGCCTTGATCGTAATACCGCGTTCCCGCTCGATATCCATCGTATCGAGCACCTGCGCGGACATTTCCCGGTCCGATAAACCATCACACATCTGTATAAAACGGTCAGCCAGCGTCGACTTGCCATGATCCACATGGGCGATGATGGAAAAATTCCGGATGTACTTCTGATCCATTCGGTGCTGTAGCCGTTAACCGTTCGTTTGCTCTAACAATCAAAGGCCATCCGTTTATCAAAAAAAGGATGGCCCCATTATTGCTTCTGTGTTCAATCGGTAATTATAACCGAGGTGACCGCCAACGGCCTATTGTTCATCGTCACCGCGAGGCGTGTAAGCAATGAAGCTGGATGATCCATTTCGCCAAATACGAAGTGCGACCGCCCGGGCGGGCTCTAACGCTTCAACCAGGGTCTGAAAATCAGACATCGTATCTATCTGGCGGTTGTTGATCATCATCAGCACGTCACCCGGTCTCAAACCCACACGCCAGGCGTCATCACTTTCAATCCCGGTAATCAGAACGCCCCCTTCCGGGTCTCCCAGTTCACGGCGACGCTCACCACTGATATTCTCCACCGTCAGGCCCAATGCGTTTCCGCTTCGCTGCACTTCATCATTGCTGACGAGCGTTTCGGATTCATCATTATTGAGTGCGTCAAGAGTGACGATAAATTCCTTGTCACTGCCTTCGCGACTGACCACTACCAACGCTTTTGTTCCGGGAGGGTTCGCCCCCACCAATGGTGGAAGGTCGTTCCACGTTTCTACCGGCGCGTCATTGAAAGCAAGAATTACGTCACCGGGCTCAATACCGGCACGGTCGGCCGCGCCGCCCGGGGTGATGTCGTTGACCAGTGCGCCCACCGGCCGGTCCAGTTCAAGCGCCTCAGCCATTTCACGGGTTACTGCACCGACAATCACACCCAACAAGCCGCGTTCAACCTTACCGGTGGCCCGTAACTGTCTTGCCGTACTTTCTGCCACTTCCACTGGAATGGAGAAGGACAAACCGATATAGCCTCCATTCGAGCTCAGTATCCATGAATTGATACCGACAACCTCACCATCCATATTCAGTAAAGGCCCGCCTGAATTGCCACGATTTATCGCAACGTCACTTTGAATAAACGGTACATATTGCTGCGCACGGTTGGTCCGCCCCTTGGCGCTGACAATTCCTGCGGTGACGCTTTGCTCAAAATTGAAAGGCGAGCCGATCGCAGCGACCCATTCGCCGGGCATGAGCGATTCTGAGTCTCCCAACACCAGAAATGGAAACGCTGTGTCTCCGTTAATCTTTAGAACTGCGATATCACTGGCTTCGTCGGAACCAATCAATTCTGCTTCGAATTCACGGCGATCGGCCATCCTTACGATTATTTCATCCGCCTCAGCAATCACGTGGTGGTTGGTTAAAATATAACCGTCTGCGGTATAAATAAACCCTGAACCGGCACCCATCCGATCCGGCTGACTAAAGCGGCGGTTTTCGGGAACATTGAAATAGCGTCTGAAAAATTCCGGCATTTCCGGTTGGCTCCCCCTCTGGTCTCCACGTTGTTGGCCATCTCCTTTCAAAGCACGGTGGTTACGCGTACCAAACTGGGTCACCTGGATATTCACCACTGCCGGGCCTGCGATTTCAACCAACCCGGTAAAATCAGGCAGACCACTTAGCTTGGCTTGCGCCGGCAAACTGGAAAAAATCAAAATCAGCACTGCACACTGCAGCATGTATTTCTGTTTCATCAATAAACTCCAAACTCAAAAATAATTTACAGGCAGCTCAACGCTGTCCGGATTCTTTTACTACATTACCGCACATGGTTGGCGTGGCAGACGGATGATAAACCGCCATACTTAGTGAATTGACTACCTTCTCCTGGTTTTTTTGAGACTTTTTTAAACGCAGAACAATTCCACCGGCCAACAGGCCAACAACCAGCGTGCTCACATCCAGCAACACCGGGCCGAACTGCAGCCACAGACCCAATCTGTAACCGGCAAACGCACCAACCAGCGCCATCAGCAATGGCCATCCATAATAATCCAGAACCAGCTTTAAATACACCTGTTCAGGAAATGACAAGCTCACCATTTGACCCGGTTTGACGCTGATATCCTGGCGTTTCAGCTCAAGCAATACCGGTTTGCGCTGTAACAGTTTCGCAAAAACACCCGCACCACATCCTTTACCGCTATCGCACCGGCTACACCCGGATACACCACCCAGACGCACCCAGACGCTTTCATCCTCGCAGCGTACAACCTGAACACTTTGCTCAATCACAGGATTTCTACTCAAGCGGCTCAGTTTGCTGCAACAGACAATGCCATTTCATTGGCAATAGACCTGACAGTGATTTCCGGAACTTCACCTATGACCGTAATTTGGAATTCACCCAGTTTTTTTGAGTAAGCGTTATTGGTGCCCAATTGCTCATGACCCTGGGTGACATGTTCATCACTATCTTCAATATAGACGGAAACGGACGCCAGCCCGTCACTGTAAACCATGTGCTCAAATACGCTCCCATTTGTCGGTTGATGGCTGTGAGAGGTCAGTTCGAACCCGGGTGGCAATTTGCGGGGTTGCCAACGTGGCCTGGCGTGAGTGACGACCGTCTTTTCAGGGCTGAAGGTCTTCAATTCAACAAATTCGCCGGACTGTGTGTCTGATTCCAATTCACTCCAATCCACCGCCGAACCCATCTTGAATTCAGTGAACATCAATTTTGCCAGTGTCTTGTGATTGCTATCAAACAACACCCATTTCAATAATAAACCAGTGCGCTTTTCCAGCCAGAAATCATAGCCATAGCGATAACTGTCGACCGGTGTAATGCTTACCCGCCTGGCTGTCTGACCGGCGATGCGGGCCTCACCACCCGTTTCAAGCCGATAACCACTTGCCTGCCCATCGATCATGCTGAGCGGTAACTCCGGAAAATACGCAGGCGCGACTAACTGATCTTCTAGCACAGATGATGAATCCTGTAACACGCAACGCACACCCTTTCTGTCACGAATCACTTCGCGCCGGGGACCGCTCAGGGAATACAGGCGCTCGCGCACGCCATTGTCATCGGTAACGTGCGTAATGCGCATGCTTTGAACGTCACCGTTGCGCACATAAACAAAGGTTCCCTGGTAATTCATCTGACTCATGGCGGTGGTCATCTGCTCCAGCAATTCACGCGCCTGCTCAGAACTTCCAGCCAGAACTGTTGCGCTGAAACAAAGCGACATGATCATCGCTGAAGCCCTGCCTGAAAAACCCTTCATTTATTTTTCCGCGACATCCATTACAGATTTACCATCAACCGTTTCAGGTTGGTCTTTTTCTGCGTCACTCAGGTCATCCGAAAGTGTGGAAACAATCGGCACAAACGACACAAACCCCTGCCTGCCTGCCGTTCTTGCCATTTGATTGTGACGCAGCAAATATGCGTTCAAGCGGCCTGAACCCTGCTGGGGCTGGGTAAAACTTGCAGCCTGCGATACCGGTACCACAGGCAGGGTATTTGGACTCACAAATGGTTGGTTAACGCTGGCTGCAAGTGAAGTTTCAGTTGCAGCATCCGTTACTGTGCCTGCCGGAGGTGCAGTAAGCATGATGGCCATCAAAGCAACACTGGCCGCGATTGCCAGACCGGTTACAGGTCTAAGCCAGCGACCGGCAACAGACACCGAATTCTGTGGCGCGTCACCCGGGTCCAATGAGGCTGAAAGTTTTACACTCAAACCGGTTACAACCACTTTGCTGCCCGGTTGGCGTATACAATCACGAATCAGGTGGTAGCGTTCCCAGCACTCACACAGACTGTCATCACTGGACAATCTGCGCGTCAGGAACAAACCCGTTTCGCGCGAAAACTCCCCATCCATCAGGCTGGAGAGATGTTCTAAAGATTCCTTACTCATTTCTAATATTACCTGTGCCGATCATCTATCGTTATTCCCCACTGCTGTATTGACCATCAAGTAGGGGTTTTAGTTTCTCATCAATTGCTTCTCTGGCCCGAAATATTCTCGAACGGACCGTACCGATGGGGCATTCCATGGTTGTTGCAATCTCTTCGTAGCTCATTCCATCAAGCTCCCGCAACATTATCGCGGTACGCAGATCTTCCGGTAAGCTTGCGATGGTGCCATAAACTGTATTCTCAATTTCTTCTCGCAGCAGCTCGTTTTCAGGCGTGCTGCGATCTTTCAACCGACTATCCATATCATATTGTTCTGCATCACCGGCATCGATATCGCTTAACGGTGGTCGTCTGTTCTTGGCTACGATCCAGTTTTTGGCGGTATTTATGGCGATCCGGTACAACCAGGTATAAAACGCACTTTCGCCGCGAAATCTGTCAATCGCACGGTAGGCTTTTATAAACGCTTCCTGCGCAACATCCTGCGCCTCGGAAGTATCGGAGACATAACGGGAAACAAGACTTACGATGCGATGCTGGTATTTCTGAATCAGCAGATCAAAAGCGCGTTTGTCGCCTTTTTGCACCCGCTCAACCAACAACTGATCGACTTTAGTTTCGCTCACCCTTTGATCCACTCCCCGTGACCGCACTGACACCTGCCCGCACAGCGATGTTGATTCGCCACGGGCGTCGGCATTACTTGTTTTCACAGCTGCAAGTGCGTTCATGCACCCGTCACTTTGAATGTTGAGCATAACATGGCCGCAGTCCATCCTGATTAGCCAACTTCATTGCTACGATATGACCGGCGTACGAAACATGAGTTCCCCGGCAGTGAAACAAAATTGTGTAACACTTGACTGTGCATCATTGCCCGGCGGTGCGATAATATCGCGCTCAGATTCATACGGGATTTGCCAATCCATTTGGTTCACCAATTTTGGCAATTCCTGCAACCACGAACACGACAAATGACTAGGCAATAAAGTACATGAAATTTCTCAAATCACTGGGCATAAATGATTTCAATCCCGGCGCATATTTTGGCGATGGTGAATGGTCTTCAACCACCGATGCAGGTTTCAAGGAGGCCATCAACCCGTCGACAGGCGAAGTAATTGCGACAGTTTACTCTGCCTCTGAAGCCGATTATGAGAAAGTCGTGAACCGTGCGCGTGAAGTATTTGAGCAATGGCGCCAGGTTCCGGCACCGCAACGTGGTGACGCGGTGCGACTATGCACACAGGCCTTGCGCGACCACAAAGATGCACTGGGCAGCCTGGTCAGCCTGGAAATGGGCAAAATCAAGGCTGAAGGTGATGGTGAAGTGCAGGAAATGATCGACATTGGTGATTTTGCCGTCGGGCAGTCGCGCATGCTTTACGGCAACACCATGCACTCCGAGCGACCATTGCACCGCATGTATGAACAGTGGCATCCGGTCGGGGTCGTCGGTGTGATCTCAGCTTTCAATTTTCCGGTGGCGGTTTGGGCATGGAACGCGTTTATTGCCGCCATTTGCGGTAACGCAACAATCTGGAAGCCATCGCCAAAGGGTGTGCTGTGTTGTATCGCCGTGCAAAATATATGCAATACCGCATTGGAAGCCGGCGGCTTCCCGCCGATATTCCTGAGTTTTATGGAGCACGGCAACCAGTTGGCAGAACGCCTTGTAAACGACAAACGTATCGACCTGGTGTCGTTTACAGGCTCAACCGCCATCGGTCGCGAAGTCGGTGCCAGGGTCGCTGCCCGCATGGGTCGCAGTCTGTTGGAACTCGGTGGCAATAACGCAATCATTCTGGATGAAACTGCCGACCTTGAAATGTCAATTCCCGGCATTGTATTTGGCTCAGTTGGAACGGCCGGTCAGCGTTGCACAAGCACACGCAGATTGATTGTGCATCATTCCATTATGGAAAAGGTTTCAAACAGCCTGGTCAAGGCCTTCAAGCAGGTCCGGATCGGCGATCCGCTGGATCCGGAAACACTGATGGGGCCATTGACCGATGAGGCTGCCGTGCAACGCTTCGAAGCGGCGGTAGCGACGGCGGTCGCCAATGGTGGTGAGGTTCTGACCGGCGGAACAAAACTCGATGTTGATGGCAGTTTCGTAGAACCCACAATAATCAGCGCACAAAATGATTGGGATATCGTCCAGACCGAAACCTTTGCACCCATTCTTTATTTGATTCCGTTTACCGATATCGATGACGCCATTGCGATGCAAAACGGCGTTGTCCAGGGCTTATCATCGGCAATCTTCACAATGAATATCCGAAACGCTGAACGGTTTTTATCCGCCACAGGCTCTGATTGTGGCATTGCAAACGTAAACATTGGCACTTCCGGTGCAGAAATTGGCGGCGCCTTTGGTGGCGAGAAAGAAACCGGCGGTGGGCGCGAGTCCGGTTCGGATGCGTGGAAAGCCTATATGCGCCGCCAGACCAACACCATCAACTGGGGCGCGGATTTACCGTTGGCCCAGGGCATCAAGTTTGACCTGTAGGCAGCCAATTTAACCAAATTATGTATTCATTATTACGTAAAGCGCTGTTCGTGGCAGACCCTGAAACCGCACACGGACTCGCATTGGAAAGCCTTCGCCTGGGTTACAGCATCGGCGCAACACAATGGCTGTGTAAAGTCGCCGACCAACCGCGCACCGTGATGGGTTTGAAATTTCCGAACCCGGTCGGAATGGCAGCAGGCATGGACAAAAACGGCGACTATATCGACCCGCTCGGAAGTCTCGGTTTTGGGTTTATAGAAGTCGGTACGGTGACACCGCGCCCTCAACCCGGCAACCCGAAACCACGTGTTTTTCGAATTGAAAAAGCCCGGGCCATGATCAACCGTTTGGGGTTCAACAACAAGGGCGTCGACCACCTGGTGACACAGGCCAGGAAACGCAAGTTCAAAGGAATCCTGGGCATCAACATCGGCAAGAATTTCGATACGCCGATTGAAAATGCAGCCGACGATTACCTGATCTGCCTGGAAAAGGTATACCCGGTTGCAGATTACATCACGGTCAACGTCTCCTCGCCCAATACCAGGGGGTTGCGGGATTTGCAGGGTGAGGAACAGCTCGACAAACTCCTGGCCGCATTAAACAGTAAAAGAAAAGCACTGCAGGCCCTGCACAAACGCAACGTACCATTGGTGGTAAAAATCGCTCCCGACCTCAGCGATGATGAAATTCCGGGAATTGCCAATGCAGTGGTCAGAAACGAGTTCGATGGCTTGATCGCAGGTAACACTAGCATTTCACGGGAGGCTGTTGAGGGTCTGCCAGGTGCAGACGAACAGGGCGGCCTGAGTGGCGCACCGCTGAAGGCCAGGGCCGATCACGTATTGGCAGCTTTTCGCTCCGCCCTCCCCGCAGACGTTGCTTTGATTGGAACCGGGGGCATAAGCAACGGAGATGATGCGGCGCACAAGTTAAAATTGGGTGCAGATTTAGTGCAGTTCTACACCGGCTTTGTTTACCAGGGTCCGGGCCTGGTCAATGACTGCCTGAACGCCATTGCAGCGACCCAGGGCGACGCATGAAGCGCACTTCCAACGCTTCATTAAAATCTCTCAACAGCTTTTCAATCGAGGCCCGCGCAGGCCAGTTGATGGAACTTGAATCACAGGAAGACCTGAAAACATTTGCCGCGCAGCACGAGTTTGACCCCGATCGCGACCTGATTCTCGGTGCTGGCAGTAACATATTATTTACCGGTGACATCCCGGGCACGGTTGTTTTAAACCATGTAACGGGCAAATCAATCATCGACCCGGACGTGGCGCCGGACGCAGCAAGTGGAACCGGTACCGTACAGCTTGACATCAGCGCCGGCGAAAACTGGCACCAACTGGTTTTGTGGTCATTGAAACAAGGTTTGAGCGGGCTTGAAAACCTGTCGCTGATACCCGGACTGGCAGGTGCAGCGCCGATACAGAACATTGGTGCCTACGGCGTTGAGTTATCTGATCTGCTTGACTCGGTACGAGTACTGGAACTGCATACGGGGGAATTTCATCAGTTCAGCAGACAGGAATGTGAGTTTTCGTACCGCAACAGCTTATTCAAGGCCGCCGCGCCAGGCCGATACATGATCACCAACGTCGTGCTGAAACTCCAACGAACATTCTCACCTGTATTGACGTATCGGGGATTGCGCGATGAATTGTCATTGATGGGTATCGACGAGGAACAAAGCCCAACAGCAATACAGGTCAGTGACGCGGTCATTCAAATTCGCCAGCGAAAACTTCCCGATCCCGCAGTGATTCCAAACGCCGGCAGCTTTTTCAAAAATCCTGTCGTGCCCCGCAGTGTATCGGTGCCGTTGTCAGAACAATTTCCAGCACTACCGGTACACGCGGTTGACAAAAACACGGACAAACTCAGTGCAGCATGGATGATTGAGCAATGTGGGTGGAAAGGCCAATCAATGGGCGACGCAGCGGTTTCAGACCGGCATGCACTGGTGCTGGTCAACCGCGGACAGGCAACCGGCCTGGAATTGCTCAAGCTGGCAAATTCAATCCGTCAATCGGTCCTGGACAGCTTCGGTGTTGAATTACAGCCAGAACCGCGTATTGTTCGCTTCTGATGAATTCGATTGAAAAATTACATTGTTCCTGGAGACTCTCATGACCAGCGCTAAACGCCACACCCGAGTTTTATTGCATTGCATGCTCACCTGCTGTGCGGCCCTGTTTGCGACCGTTTCAAGCGTGGCAGAAGAGGCCGCTATGGATCAGATTGAAACAGCGGGTTTACTTGAACGTATATCCACGTTGGCCTCAGACGAATTTGGTGGCCGCGCACCCATGACAGAAGGCGAACGACTCACGCTGAATTATCTCGAGCAGCAATTTAAAGACATGGGCTTACAACCCATGTTTGGCGACAGCTACCGCCAGGCCGTGCCATTGGTATCCATAGAGGCCGACGCGGACATGCCATTGACCATCAGCGATGCGGATGGAAATGTGCACTCATTTGCATATGGACCTGAGGTAATGCTGGGTAGTCCGCAGGTCAAGAAGGATAACGGCCTGACACAAAGTGAACTGGTCTGGGTGGGCTATGGCATCGTGGCACCCGAATACGATTGGAATGACTACGCCGGCTTTGACGTAAAGGGAAAGACGGTGGTCATACTGGTCAATGATCCGGGCTATGCCACCCAGGAACCGGACTTGTTCAATGGCAATTCCATGACGTACTACGGTCGTTGGACCTACAAATACGAAGAAGCCGCCAGGCAAGGGGCCGCCGGTGCCCTTATCATTCATCAAACAGCACCTGCGGCCTACGGCTGGAATGTCGTTGAAGACAGCTGGAGTGGCCCGCAATTTCACCTGGCATCAGAAAACGACAACATGGACCGGCTCAGGGTCGAAGGCTGGCTGCAGCACGATACCGCCACGGAAATATTTGAACTTGCGGGTCTGGACCTCGCGGAATTAACCAAGCAGGCCAGTAAAGGTCCGGTCAAGCCTGTACCCACCGGATTGCGTGCCAGTGTAAATATCCGCAACACCATAGTGCGCGCTGAATCCTTCAATGTCGGCGCCGTCATACCCGGCAGTTCACGACCCGGGGAACTGTTTATCTACATGGCGCACTGGGACCACCTCGGAACCACGCCAGATAAAGACGGGCAGGAAGGTGATTTCATTTTTAATGGCGCCGAAGACAACGCCAGCGGCACAGCCGGTATGCTGGAGATTGCCCAGGCGTTTGCAGCACTGCCCTCCCCGCCGCAAAGAAGTGTCGGTTTTTTGTCGGTCACAGCTGAAGAATCCGGTTTGCTGGGTTCACAGGCCTATGCTGCAAATCCCGCCTTTCCGCTCAACAAAACTGTGGGTGGTATCAATATGGATCGTCTGAATTTCCGCGGCAAGATGAGCGATGTGGTCGTGATTGGCTTTGGCGGCTCAGAAATGGAAACCATATTGGCCGAGGAAGCCCGTAAGTTTGGCCGCACGGTGACCCCAGAGGCAACGCCGGAAAAAGGCTATTACTACCGTTCAGACCATTTCAATTTCGCCAAAAAAGGCGTTCCCGTCCTGTACGCACGTGGCGGAACAACAGACCGGATACACGGCGCTGACTATGTCACCAGGCGCAACAAGGAGTATGTCGAAAATCGATACCACTCACCGGCCGATGAAATCAACGATGACTGTGATGTTGATGCCGCAGTCGAAGACCTTGAACTGTTTTTCAATATCGGCAACCGGCTGGCCAACAGCGATCAGTGGCCCAACTGGTTTGATGGCAATGAATTTCGCGCGATCAGGGATGCTTCGCTGGCCGGAGAAAAATAAACCCCGACCCCATCAAAAGGGTCCAGTGAGCTGCTGTCAGAATGCGTTTATACCAGTTAGCTCCCGCCCGATCACCAACTGGTGGATCGTCTCTGTACCCTCGTAGGTGATCACGCTTTCAAGGTTTAGCATGTGCCGTATGGCGACGTACTCGACAGTTATACCGGCCGCACCGAGTATGTCGCGGCAGTCGCGGGCAATATCCAGCGCC
>SMVB01041039.1_pt1 | contig 12482 bp, 12 predicted proteins | sample 2456461 | NCBI WGS metagenome assembly SMVB01 (sample SAMN11095934, study PRJNA526329) | marine sediment metagenome | biome: Marine sediment; feature: Surficial sediment; material: Deep marine sediment; isolation source: Hadal surficial sediment | place: Pacific Ocean | collected 2014-05 | depth...
AGGGCATAGATGGGGCAGGCCGAGTAGCACAGCATGCAGTTGATGCACATGCTGTACTGCTGGTACAGGGCCAGCTCCTCCGGTGTTTGCAGGTACTCGCCCTGGGACAGGGGTTTGTCCTCCTGGCGGATGATCCACGGCTTTACCCTCTGCAGCTTGGTGATGAAATCCCCGATATCTCCCACCAGATCACGAATCACGGGAAAGCCTGTGAGCGGCTCGATGCGAACGGGACCCCGCCCCCCCCCCAGCTCCGAGAGATAGGTGGCGCAGGTGAGCACCGGCTCGCCGTTGACCAGCATGCCGCAGCTGCCGCAGACGCCCATCCGGCAAGCCCAGCGATACGACAGGCTGCCGTCCAGGTTGTCCTTGATGTAGTTGAGACCGTCGAGCACCATCCATTCGTCGTGCCGGGGAACCTCGAAGCTTTGCCACACCGGCTCCTCTTCCTCTTCAGGTCGGTAGCGTTGGATCTGCAGGGTGATCGATTCGGCCATTACGGCTACCTTCCGTACACCCGCTCGCCCGGGGGCCAGCGGGTGATGGTAACGGGTAGATACTCGATCCTGGCATGACCGTTCTCGGTCCGGTACGCCAGGGAGTGAACCAGGAAATTCTCGTCGTCCCTTTGGGGATGATCCGTCCGCTGGTGGGCGCCGCGCGACTCCGTTCGCTCAAGTCCCGATTGCACGATGGCGTCGGCCAGGTCCACCATGTTGGCCAGCTCGAGGCAGGCGATCAGCTCGGTGTTGAACGTTCGGCTGCGATCGTCGAGGGAGATGTTCCGCAACCGTTCCTTGAGCTGCCCGATCTTGTCGGCCGCCGCCCGGAGGCCCTCATCGTCGCGGTAGATGCCGGCCCCGCTTTCCATCGCCTGCTGCATTTCGGTTCTCAGCGTGGCGACGCGTTCCGTGCCACCGGTCTTTTCCAGGAAATCTTTGTTCAGGCGACGCTCCTCGTCCCGGGCCTGCGCCAGCACGCCGCGGGTGGGGTCCGCCTGGCCCAAGGCGAAATGGGCGGCGGCCTTTCCTGCCCGGGCGCCGAAGACCAGTAGCTCGGTCAGCGAGTTGGAGCCCAGGCGGTTGGCGCCGTTGATGTTTACGCAGGCCACTTCCCCTGCCGCGTAGAGTCCCGGCAGGGGTGTGGCGCCGTGGATGTCGGTGTGCACTCCTCCCATCATGTAGTGGATCACCGGCCGCACCGGGATCAAATCGGTCACCGGGTCGAGGTTCTCGTACTTGAGACACAGCTCGCGGACGAAGGGAAGCTTGCTGTCGATGACCTTCTCACCCAGGTGGCGGATGTCCAGGTGCACCACGTGCCCGTGCGGAGTCTCGATGGTACGGTGTCGCTCCTGCTCCTTGACGAAGGCCTGGCTCAGTCGGTCGCGCGGTCCCAGCTCCATGGAGAGCTTGACCGGCTTGGGCTCCGGCGTCCCAAGATCATAGTCCTGGAGGTAGCGGTAGCCGTCCTTGTTGATCAGCCAGCCGCCCTCGGACCGGGTGGCCTCGGTGATCAGGATGCCGGTGAAGGGCAGACCGGTGGGGTGGTACTGGACGAACTCCATGTCCTTCAGCGGCGCACCGGCGCCATAGGCCAGCGCCATGCCGTCACCGGTCTTGATGTTGGCGTTGGTGGTGAAGGGAAAGACCTTGCCGCAGCCACCGGTGCACAGGATCACCACCTTGGCCAGGATGGCGTAGATCTTCCCGGTGGCAAGCTGGATGGCCACCACCCCCTGGCAGCGTCCGTCGTCGACCAGCAACTTCGTGACGAACCACTCATCGTACATGGTGATAGCCGGATACTTGAGGGAAGTCTGATACAGCGTGTGCAGCATGTGGAAGCCGGTCTTGTCGGCGGCGAACCAGGTGCGTTCGATTTTCATGCCGCCGAAGGATCTGACGGCGATGTGTCCGTCAGGCTCGCGACTCCAGGGACAGCCCCAGTGCTCCAGTCGGAGCAGCTCTTCGGGGGCCTCGCGCACGAACGCCTCGACGGCGTCCTGATCGCACAGCCAATCGCCGCCGCTGATGGTGTCGTACGCATGATCATCCAGGCTGTCGTTGGCCTTGATGACCGCCGCCGACCCTCCCTCGGCCGAGACGGTGTGGCTTCTCATGGGATAGACCTTGGAAGCCACGGCGACGCTCAGCCCGGGCTCGGTTTCGGCGACGGCGATGGCAGCTCTCAATCCCGCACCGCCACCGCCTACCAGAAGAACGTCGTGGAACGTCGTTTCCATGGCTCCCGCGATTCATTCGATTGAGGATGGACCCGAGATGGTAGGCTATGGTAACCCAGTGGGGCTCACAGGTGCAAACGACCTCTGGCTACTGTGCGTCAAGCAGCTCGTCGACCAAGACCTTGCCATTGTGATGAACCAGCTTGCGGCTCACGCTTCCGTCATAGTACTCGTGACGAGTGACCACCATAGAGAAAAGGCCTCCGGTCGTCAAGAGGGGCGCTGCTGGCTCAGGTGCCATTCCGGATGTGGCAAACCCGATTTCGCTCCACGGCCTCACCGTGGCCCAGGTGTCCTGCTGGCAATAGTCCAGTAGGTCCTGCCGCATCCTGTCCCGCTCGTCCGGTAGAATCTTGTGTGCCACGAACAGGACTCGGGCGATCTCCATCCACATTGGCCGTTCTGGGCTGATGTCTCCGGGACCGGTTTGGGCTCCTAGCGCGCTGGGTGAGATCGGCGTTGGCTGCGCAGGTTCTTGAAGGACGCTGGACGCGATCAGCCAACAGGGCTGCCGAACCCTCCCCCGCCCGGAGTTCGGATACTGATCGTGACCCCCGGCGCGGACCGGGTGCTGAACTTCGACGGCATGGCCACTTCCCGATCCAGCTCGATCAGTACGTTTTCACCGGGTGTTCCTGCTCCACCACCCTGGACACCCCAGGGCCGGTGAATCCTTCGGTCGCTGAGAACCGTTATCACCGCTTCACCGAGCACCGTCACATCTCTTTGCAGCCCATCTCCACCGCGATACTCTCCTCTTCCTCCGGTCCCCCGGCGCACGAGGTACCGCTCGACTCGAAAGGGGTAAGCGTGCTCGAGCGCCTCAACCGGGGTATTCAAACTGTTTGTCATGTGCGTGTGGGTGGCGTCGAGTCCGTCAGCTCCCGGGCGGGCACCCATTCCGCCGGCTAGCGTCTCGTAGTAGGCATAGGTCTCTCCGGTCCGCGGATCGATGCCGCCGATGGTGAGATTGTTCATGGTTCCGCTGCTGGCTGCCGGGATCCGATCCGGAATCGCCTTCGACAGCGCGCCCAAGACGACGTCCACAATCCGCTGGGAAGTCTCGACGTTTCCTCCGGCGACAGCCGCGGGTGGCAGAGCGTTCACCAGCGAGCCCTCGGGAGCGGTGACTCGCAACGGTCTTTCGATCCCGTCGTTTGCTGGAATGGGGAAGGGTACCAGCAATCGGAAACAGTAAACCACCGCAGAAAGGGTGATCGCATAGACAGCGTTGATGCAGCCTTCGACCTGGTTACAGGTCCCTTCGAAATCTATTGTCGCCGAGTCGCCCTTAATCGTCACCGTCACACAAATCGGCAGGTCGACGTTGCCCTGGCCGTCATCATCCATGAAGTCTTCGAACGAGTAATCACCGTCGGGAATCGCGGATATCGCAGCCCGGGTCATCTCCTCCGCGTAGTCCTGCAGGTGGCTGGCGTATTCCGCCGTGATTTCTCTCCCGTACCGGGCAACGAGTGCTTCAACTCTTCGCTCCCCCGTTCGGTTGGCAGCGATTTGGGCCGCGAGGTCGCCTTCCCGCTCTCCCGGTGTGCGTACACGGGTAAGGATGCTTTCCATTACCGCCAGATCTATTCGGCCGTCCCGAAGCAGTTTCACGGGTGCGATGCGCACCCCTTCTTCATCAATGGAACGGGACAGTGGCATCGAACCCGGTGTCAGACCGCCGACATCCGAGTGATGAGCCCTGTTGGCGACAAAAAACGTCGGTGCCGCTCCGACATCGCCAAATACCGGGCAAACGAGAGTAATATCGGGAAGGTGAGTGCCGCCACAGAACGGATCGTTCAGCACCACCATATCCCCCGGATTCATGGCAGTCGCGTCGATCGCGGCCCGGACCGAAAGGGGTAATGAGCCCAGATGCACCGGCATGTGCTCGCCCTGAGCTATGGTCCTACCGTGGGCGTCGAACACAGCACAGGAGTAATCGAGTCGTTCTTTGATATTTGGCGAGAACGAGGTCCGACGCAGGGTAACACCCATCTCTTCTGCAATCGAATAGAAGAGATTTTTGAAAACCTCGAGCGTCACCGGGTTCCACGCTTGCCTGCTCAATCGCCCGTTTCCTTCCTAAGGATCAGATTGGCCGCAGAATCAATACCGCCAACGAACCCCGGCGGAATCACCGTGGTGGTGCTGTACTCGACCACCAGTGCGGGCCCCGCGACCAGTTTCCCGGTCTCGAGCGACTCCCGGTTCACCAGGTCCCCGGAAAAGATCTCTCCGCCAAAGGTCATGTCGATCCTGCGCTCAGACCCTTGTTTGACAGAAGCAGGTGCCTTTTGCAGTACCGGTGCCTTGGAAGTCGGTGACAGGGCCCTGAGTCTCAAAGTCACTACCTGACAGGGCCGCTGGGGTTGGCAGTACCCGTAGCGTCGCTCGTGAAGCGCGTGAAACGAAGGCACCAAGTCATCACCCATCGGAACCTCGAGTTCGTATCCTTGGCCGACATACCTCAAGTCTGCCGATCGTTCGAACGAAACGTTTTTCACGCCGTCAGCGCTACAATCCTTCCTCGCCCTCTCCTCCAGATCATGAAAGATCGAGTACAGGTCAGCCACATCGATGTCGTCTGCCTTCAGCATCACCGTGCGCGAATAATCTCGGGTGAAATCCGCCACTATCATTCCCACTGCGGAGAGTACGCCCGCTCCGCGCGGCACCAGCACGCGCGGGATGCCGAGTGCGCTGGCGAGGTCGGCAGCGTGCATTGCGCCGGCACCGCCAAAACAGACGAGAGTGAAATCGCCGGGATCAAAACCTCTTTCGAGAGAGATGGTTCTCAGAGCCCTTTCCATCGCGGAGTTAACGACGCGGATTATTCCCTCGGCTGCCTCAGCAGGCGTCATGTTGAGTTCCGCGCCGAGTCGTTCCATGGCGTCATGGACCGCCGCGACTTCCAGGCGTAGTTGCCCGCCCAGGAAATCATCTGGCGACAAGCGGCCGAGGTAGAGATTGGCATCCGTCACCGTGGGTTCTCGCCCGCCCCTGGCATAGCAGATCGGTCCGGGACTGGCACCGGCGCTTCTGGGACCAACCCGTAACGATCCACCCTCATCCATGAATGCAATCGAACCACCGCCAGCGCCCACAGTGTGGACGTCTATGATCGGCAGACGAATGGGCATTCCGGCTACTTGGCCCTCTGACGTCCGACTCAGTTCCCCTGCGCACAGGCTCACATCGGTACTCGTGCCGCCCATGTCGAAGGTGATTACGTCTTGGTAACCCGCGACCTTCGCCACCTCCAAGCCGCCCACCGTGCCACCCGCGGGCCCCGAGAGTACGGTCCTGACGGGGAAAGCAGCGGCTGTCCGTAGTGGCACGACGCCTCCGTTCGACTGCATCACCTTGACCGTCGCACTCTCCAACTTCTGTTCCAGGGCGGAGAGGTAACCGCTCATCACCGGACCCACGTACGAATTCACCACCGTGGTGCTGAAACGCTCATACTCTCGGAACTCGGCGACCACTTCGTGTGATACCGAGCAAAACACGTTAGCGGATCGGCGTATCGCAGATGCGACGGTCCGCTCTGAATCGGGGTTAGCGTAGGAGTGAAGAAGACAAACGGCGACAGCCTCGACATCGCACTCATTAAGCCGTTCGAGGGCTCGTTGAACCTCGGAGTCCTCCAGGGCCTGATGAACCGAGCCATCGGCGTTGCATCGCTCGACCAGGCCTATCCGGCGCTCAGGGGGAACGAGCGGCGACTGCTTCGTCACATCGATGTCGTAGATACTGTCTCTGGCCTGGCGACCGATCTCAATGACATCCTGGAATCCTTCGTTCGTTATCAAGGCGACCCGGGCTCCCGTGCGCTCGAGCAGGGCGTTGGTTGCTACGGTGGACCCATAGACGATATCGGCACTATCCCTGTCGCCTAACACGTGTTGCAATCCACGGAGTAACGCCAGTGACGGATCGTCAGGAGTGGAGGGCTCCTTGTGATGCTCGACTCGCTCACCATCGAAAACGACGAAGTCGGTGAAGGTACCGCCGGTATCGATCCCGATCAGGAGTCGTTGGTTCACGCTTTTTCACCGGTAGCCGACCCGGAGCCGTACACCAGCTCTTCCATGACACTGCGCATTCTTTGGCGTGTTTGGGCGTCGGGAGATTTGGTGACGGCTGAGACTGCCACGGCGACCGCGAAATTCACCAGAAGCGACCAAACGCCACCGTGCAAACCCAGCGGATGGGGTGTCACAACTGAGGTGAGGTAAAGTGTGATGAGACCCACTATGACGCCCGCTACCATTCCGCTACCGGTCAGAGTGCGCCGGGTCGGAAAACAGACGTTGAGGATTCCGGGCATCAACTGAAGCGCCCCGGCGCCTGACATGCTCACCACCACCACGAGCGATTCGGTTCCACTGAGCGCCAGCCAAGACGCGATGATCATGATCAAGATGGCAGCCAGGCGGCCAACATTGATGTAATGAGCAGGCTCCCGGTCAGGGGCGAAGTACCGTTGATAGATGTCTCGTGTCAGAACAGTCATATTGGCGTGAAGTATCGAATCAACCGTGGACATCGCGGCCGCGGCTGCTCCGGCCAGGATCAGACCGGTCAACCAGGCGGGCGCATAGACCATCAGCAGTTCGGGGAAAATACGATCGGGCACCTCGAGGCCCGGCATCACCACGGCTCCGCCAAGCCCTACGAGCGCGGCTGGTATGTAGAGTGTCATCAGGTAAAGAGGAGTTGTGGCACCGAGCCATTTGACAGTGCGCGCTGAGGCAGCCGAGTAGTACCGTAGCATCATGTGCGGCTGAAAGACGATGCCGAACGAAAGTACGATCGTCATGCCAAACCACATTCCCGGCCTGAAGAATCCGCCCGGTCCCGGAAGCGTCAGCAGATCCGGGCGTTCGCGTGATACCGCCTGCCACAGTTGGATCGGGCCCCCGAAGGCCTGATAGGAGATTACCAGTGCGCCCACCCAGACAGCCAGGTACATCCAGACCCCCTGAACGGCGTCGGTCCAGTAAACGCTTCTCAAACCTCCGGCGATGAGGTAGCCCACGGCCACCACCAGCATCACCAACATGCCGACTTCGAAGGATATCCGTCCGCCACTGGCCACCGAGATTACGTAGCCGAGGCCCAGGGCCTGAACCTGGATATACAGGATGGTGAATACGACCGAAACCGCGGCCACGACTACTCTGACGACCTCGCTCTGATAATAATCGGCCAACAGATCAGCCGGAGTCATGTAACCGAACGCCTTGCCGAACGCCCAGATACGGGTCCCCAATACGTAGGTGATTGCGCCGACCATTACCGTCCAGGTACCGGCTTCCCAAAACCCGATGCCATGAGTGTAGAAAAAGCCTCCTGAACCGAGGAAGGCGAACGCGGAGTGATAGCTTGCTACGACGGTGAGGTAGAGGATGACGAAGCCGGCTCGCCGACCGTACAGAAAGAAGTCTTCCACGTCGACCGAGAGACGGCGGCTGGCGACGACTCCAATCGCGATGGTGATCAGCAGATAGATGCCAATGATCCCTGTGGAAATCTGCCACGCAGCCAACTCAAACCCTCCTGATGGCGGCCCAGATCAGGATGCCGATCTGGCACAGGTACAGAGCGAGCAGATAGAGATAGAGGAACGGAATCCCGAGTATCTGGAGCCGGTTGTCTGCGACCAGGTAAACGACCGGCGGCTGAGTTGCCAGCACGAGCAATAGGAAGGTACTTGCGGCAAGCCAGCCATCGCGGGTCCGCGGCACGAAATGGTTCTTGACATTCATCTCATCGATCCCAATCGACCAGGATAGATCTTGAGTGAGAAACGTAGATGTGTGCTAGTGCCGTGGGCGGGCGGTTCTGTGATGGGGACCGGGTGGCGGCGAGCGCGACGCTAGCCGCACCGGGCTTCGTTGGTAATCCAGGCCGCACGAAACCCACCCGCCACTCGCACACCGCTCGGAAATACCAAGTCCACAACCCCAGAAAGCTCCGCCTCTTTCTCCCCCCGTTGACGAATGCGGACGACAGACTCGATCGCTGCCTCACATTGTCCTTCAGCCTCACACCACATCGCCCCGCCAGTGTCTTTATCATCCTCGTCCCATCGGAAGGTCCGGCCCGTTACCTCGGTCACCGGGCGATACAGCGACACCCAGGCATGCGGATATGGAGCGTTCCTAGGCTCCGAGGCCGTGGTACTGGCCAGATAGATGGTCGTGGCCGCCCCGTCCCACGGGGCACAGTCGTCGAATGCCCATGACACTGCCAGACCCGTCGGCGGATCGGGCAGCGTGGTGAGCTCGGGTGCGTCTCGGCAACCGGTCAGCAGGCTGAGGCCTAAAGCGAAAGGGGCCAGCGTCTTCATGGATCCCTCGGTGGCGCTACGGACGGAAATGGACCAGCGGAAGGGGCACACTCTAGCTCTCTTCCATCTTAGCGCTTATCCCGTTGGGGCCACAATGACAATGAGAAGAAGTACCTGGCGGTAGCCTGGCTGGTGTGTGGCCTCGGGGTCCATACGGGGTCGCCCTCGGCTGAGTTTTCTGGAGCCTGGTCCCGGCCAGCGCGGCCACATGAGAACAACCCGTATCTACGACAAGCGCGATCGGGTAATACGGCGGACATCCGTTGAGCGGATTGTGTATTAGTTTTACCTTCCCCGCTTTTTGGCTGCCAGCTCATCAAAATAAATAAAAAACGGTTCCCTCTCCTGTTCCGGGATTGTGCTTCGCTCGAAAGCCGAGAACTCACCGGCGTACAGATTCTGGCCCTGGTCAACAAATCTCCTGAGCCACAAGCTGTTTCAGAAGCTGCGATTACAACTTCATCGGCTGTGGGTGTTATATTAAGGTTTGCCAAAGTAACGCGCATTCCCGAGAAACATATTGGGGCTGACGAGACTTCGATCACAACCAAACAAATCGACTGAAATCCTGAGGAATTATAAAATGATAAGATCAACCTTGTTAACACTCGCATTTGTTGGGCTGGCTACAGCTGCGACGGCACAAACTTGGGAGGAGAACCTTGCTGCGGGTGCGGCCACCACCGAGAAAAACCACCTGAATGTTCCATTCAATACGCCCACGAACATGAGGGCTGTCTACAGTTCGCCTGGTAACTGGCCGATATTTGAGAACCGAGGACCCATCGATCGTTCGCCGCAGAATAAACCATCAAAGGTTCTGGTGATGGGAAGCGGTGACCCAAATCCTAACCCCTATCGCCACGGTCCGGCCTTAGTCGTAATTGTGAACGACTATCCTTATTTCGTCGATGCGGGAGAGGGATGGTGGCGCGCGGTCGGTTATTCCATCCAGTCGCAGCACGCGATCGATCTCGTATCGGTCATGAGCCTTTCGAACCTCAAGTATATGTTTCTCACGCACTTGCACGAAGATCACACGGTCGGCTTGCCGTCGTTTATCTCCAACCCCTACAAATTTGCTCTAAACCTGGGGGGTGTGGATAAGAAGGTTTACGGGCCTGCGGGTGTCGACGAAATGATCGCCAGCATCAACGACGCCTGGCGCATCGATCGCAACGAAATGGCACAGGGTTCAACGGTGCAAAAGTTCGACGGGGCCACGGCCGTCGGCGTGCCGGTCTGGCCGCACGTGGATGTCAATGGGCGTAAGATCTACGAAGACGACAACGTGTTGGTTGAAGCATTTCCAACTAAGCACGGCTTTTTGGAACATAGCTATGCTTACAGGTTCACGACCAAACCCGACAACAGGGTTTTGGTATTTGGAGGTGACGGGCATTATTCCGAAGGCTTGGCAAATGCCGCGAAGGATGCTGATATTCTGTTCATCGAAGGCATCACTAGGAAAAACATCATGTTTGCCCCCTGGGGTGGCCAGACCGTAGAAGAAAAGGTCAAGGTGATCGGGGCGTATCACATGTTCCCGAGCGACATGAAAAAGCTTCAGGATGAATCGGGTGTGAAGAACATCGTTATGGTGCACGTCCAAAACTATAATTCGGCCGAAAATTTTGACCGTCTCGGTGTATTGCAGGAGATGATCGACGAGGGCATCACCAATATTCTGCAGGCAACAGATGGGGACCTCTACTGATTAACGGAAAGAGCGTCGGTAAAACAATTCCCGGCGCTCTTTCAATTGGTCCATTCGAATTACTTGACTGCAATAGGCGTGTCCACTTTGGGCCGATATTGTTGAAAAAGCCCGGGCGGCCCGTGATTATTGCGCTGAGAGTGAAACAGTCTACCGTAGTGAGGGTGTCAAGGTCCTCCGACGGCTGAACAGGCTCAAGGAAGACCAAAGTACCGTGTCGGCGTGAAGGGATGTGAAAGTTGAGTGAGTCATGGAAGGTGGCCTCACTGGAGGCGTACCTGGACAAGCGTGCTATCAAGCGGTGGCTCACTTCGAGCGTGCATGAGGAACTCAATACGCACACTGCCGGGTAATCCACTTCCCTGGGGCGGCTCAACACGCAGAGAGTGACAGGCGTTTACGTTTGGCACCTCAATGATCTCTCGAAAAACCCCAGTGGCATCCGTAAAGCGGGGATCTCCTTGTGCTCCTTGGCCGTTGCAGCCGGCAGTGTAATCGAAGTAGAGAATTATTTCAGCGTTAGGGACAAGCCCTCCGGCACTGCTCACTTCTACTCTCAGAATGGCTGAACCAAAGAGCGATAAAGTCAGCTCCTCAGGTCCAACAGCACAAGAGGAGAGTCCCAGAGCAAGGATGAGTGCTAACGCCGGAAACAGTGGACGTGATCGCATCGTGCCTCCCAGGGTTCGGCGGTAGAAGCATGACTCAACCGTCGTGACCAAGCTACTTGCGGCCCGCGTGCGCGGCAAGGCGGCCGCCCTGGTCCTGCGGTTCGCTCCGTGCGCTTGTTGTGCTTGCCGGGTTGGCTTGCACTCTAGTATGCCACGCAACGAGTTAGGGCGTTTGTTGCTATGTGGTTCGCTATCTCGGCACAAATAGCACACAAGGGAGGGAAGGGATGATGTTGAAGCCAAACGACCCACGGACGCGAGAAATCGCCTCTAAGGGTGGTAGGGCAGCCAAAGGTAAGCTCAGGCTGACCAGGGTGCAGGAGACCCTGCCGCCGATGGAGACACCGGAGAACGTGAAAGCCGCGCTCTAGACCACCAGGGCGTGGGCGCTGGCAGGGCTGATTCCAGGCAGCGTTCTTAACGGGGTGGTCCGGATTCACCAGGATTGGATCACGGCCCACGATAGGATGGACCGCCAGCTCCTCCGGGCCAGCGTGTGGAGGGTGTCATAAGGGCCGGTTTATTCTGCCACCAGTCCCCTACCACTAGGGTGGTGGAATCAATTGGGGGGCTGACGGAGGGGGTCATTAGCCACAGGTAACACCCCATGGGCGTCCTGCCGGACATCCCACACCCGATACCACCGATCCTGTTGCAGCGCTGGGTAGAGCCTCGTTCAAGACGGCCAAAGGAGAGCGGTTTGAAGTGGTGGCGTGTGTTCTTTCGTACCCACTAACCCGTCAAAGGCAGTCCGGGTCATCCGCGCGGTCACGGCGGCCGTTGACCGTATTCAGGTCCATTGTGTCTTCGCCCAAGTCGGGGGCAAATTGACCTGGATCGTCGAACGTGGCTTCGTACAAGATGCCATCATCGTAGGACTGGCCGCAGGCTTGGTGACAGCAGATCAGGCGCGCATTCGTCGGGAGCGTGTCCCTCGCCCTGTCGATTGTGCGGATAAGACATCGTGGAGGCCACCAGCCACGATAGCAAGGTCGGCCCTCCATCATCGCCGACACCGATCGCACCCCGAACACCGATCCAGCGCTTCCCCGAAATACCCCACCAACGCCCGCCGCCGGCACCGTTTGGCGGACGCGTACCGCTCCATGGTGGCCAGTCGGCGGCGAGCCGCCTGGATCCGCCGCCGTATCGACGCCCAATCGACCGGCCCGTGCTCGGGCCGGAGCTCCCGCGCCAGCCGGCTGGCGGATTCAACGACATTGTCCGGTATGCCGGTGGTACGGCCGCTCCAGATGGCCTCGAGCACACGACGCGGCGGGAAAGTGACTCCCAGTTGGAGCCGGTGGAACTCGGCGTCACCCCGCCTGTAGAGCATCACCGCACGGGCGGGTTCGCCGTCACGACCGCCACGCCCGGCTTCCTGATAGTACGCCTCCGGCGTGGCCGGCAGGGACCAGTGCACCACCACACGCACGTCGGGCTTGTCGATCCCGAAGCCGAACGCGGTGCCTATACTATTGAAAT